>Ga0078972_1000109_pt1 | contig 322628 bp, 348 predicted proteins | sample YelNatPaOPGAMG01_FD_67568 | JGI IMG/M metagenome (GOLD analysis project Ga0078972, IMG submission 67568) | Hot spring thermophilic microbial communities from Obsidian Pool, Yellowstone National Park, USA - OP-RAMG-01 (SPADES assembly) (version 2) | ecosystem: Environmental > Aquatic > Thermal...
GCAAAGGCGTGGCCGCCTCCCAGGGCCCCGTAGTAGCCCGGGGAGAAGTTCTGGGCCGAGGCGTAGGCGCCGGGGCCAAAGTCGGCCCGGAGCACGAATCCCACCCCGTCGTCATCGGGACCCCAGAGCTTCAATTGGGCCATGTTGATGTTGAAGGAATTGGCCCCGTAGTCGTAGGCCCGGAAGTCGGTGGTTCCCGCCGAGGTCGGATTGTACTGGGCGTAGACGTCCACGAAGCCCTTGAGATGGATATTCATGGCGGGCACCACCAGATCCGACGGGGGAGCCGGGGCGGCCGCAGGGGCCGGAGCCGGGGGGGCCGTCGCCGTGGAAGAGGACGCCGGGGCGGAGGAGGAGGGAGGGGTCTGGGGGTCGGCCCAGGCCGCCCCGGGAGATTCCGGAAGGGTCCAGATCAGTGAGATGAGACACAAAAGCGTTGCGATACGAGACGGGGAAATCGGCATGGAACGGGTCCTTTCTCAAGAGTCCGGGAGCATGGGGACAAGGGTGAATGGACCGGGAGCGGGGGATCCGGGATTCCCGCCCCCGGTCGAATCAGGGGGCCGCCGGGACTATCGTCCCGGGGTCAGGGCGTCCAGCGCGAGGTTCAGCTCCAGGACATTGACCCGCGGGGGGCCAAGGAGTCCGAACTGGGGTCCGACACGGGTTTTTTCGATCAGTGTCCGGACCATTTCAGGGTTTAGGTGGCGGGCCGTTGCCACGCGTGGCGCCTGCAGGAGGGCGTTGGCCAGACTGATGTCGGGATCGAGGCCGGATCCCGAAGCCGTGACGGCGTCGACGGGAACCGGAGCGAGGGCCGGCAGGCGATTTTCTTTGCGGTAGGCCCGGGCCGCCTCCGTCACGGCCTTGATGAAGGCCGGATTGGACGGACCCAGGTTGGAGGGAGAGGAAAAGGCGCCGTCATAGGGCTGGGGACCGGATCCGTCGGGGGTGAGCGCGGCCGAGGGACGGGGATGAAAATAGCGCGGAGTTTCGAAGCCCTGGGCGATGATCCGGGATCCTACGGTCTGTCCGGCTCGGTCTCTGACCAGGCTTCCCCCGGCCTGGAAGGGAAAAAGGATCCCGGAGAGGGCCGTGACCGACAAAGGGTAGAGGAGGCCGCAGACGACCATGAAGAAAATCGTCGCCCGGAGATATTGTTGAAAGTGGCTTCCCTTGAGGCCTTTCATGTCGATCCTTTCTTGAGAGACGAGCGTAGGTCCATTATGTCCATAAGCCTATGCCCCTAGAAGGAGATCCCGTGAAGGAGCGAGAGATGCTCGAGAAGGGGGCCCAGGATGAGCGGGGGAAAGAAGGTCAGGGCGGCCACGAGGCCCATGAACCCCAGGAGAAGGACGACGAAGATCGGCGTATCGGTCCTGAATGTTCCGGCGGTCTCCGGGAGCCGCTTCTTTCGGGCCAGGGATCCGGCCAGTGCCAGAAGGGGCAGGAGCGGCAGATAACGGCCCAGGAGCATCTCGAGGCCGATCAGAATGGCATAATACGGGGTGGAGACGTTCAGTCCGGCCATGGCCGATCCATTGTTGGCATTTCCCGAGGCAAAGGCGTAGAGAACCTCCATGAAGCCGTGCGGACCGGGATTGTCGATGGAGGATTTCCCGGACGGAAGGAGGAGGGAGAGAGCGGTGAGGCAAAGCACCAGAAGCGGCGTCACCAGAAGGGAGAGGGCGGCGAGCTTGATCTCTCTCGACTCGATCTTCTTGCCCAGAAATTCCGGGGTCCGGCCGACCATGAGGCCGGCCAGGAAGACGGCCAGGAGGGCCTCCTTCAGAAGGCCGGCAAAGCCGACCCCCTTGCCCCCCGGCTCTTCGTTCAGAAACATGTGGACGAGATAGACGAGAACCGCCAGGGGATTCATGCTGTCCATGGCGGCGTCCACGGCGCCGGTCGTGGCCGCAAGGCTCGTGTTCGAGAAGAGGCTGGTCTGCGTGATCCCGAGCCGGGTCTCCTTTCCCTCCATGTTGCCGCCATCCTGCAAAGCCGTGGCCTTCTGGGAGAGGGCGGCAGGCGCGAGCAGGGGATTTGGCATCTTCTCGGAGTATTCGACCACACCGAGGCCTGTTCCGTAGAGAACAAGGATCACGACAAAAAGGGCCAGCCCCTGGCGGGGGCGTCCGGTCATCCTTCCGAAGAAGAAGGGCAGGGAAAAGGTGAAGAGTCCCATCTCCAGGAACTCCAGCGTATTGGTGAGAGGGGTCGGATTTTCATAGGGATGGGCCCCGTTGGCATTGTAAAAGCCCCCTCCGTTGGTCCCCAGGTTCTTTACGGTCTCGAGAGAGGCCACCGGACCCACGACCAGCGTTTGGGAGGGGCCTTCCAGCGTCTTGGCGGAAACCGTCGACCGGAGGGTCTGGGGGGTTCCCTGCCAGACGTGGACCAGGGCTAGGAGAAAGCACGCCGGAAGGAAGGCCCGGAGGAAGAAGCGGATGAAGTCTGACCAGAAGTTTCCCAGCGTGGAAAGACCTGTCCGCGTGAATCCCCGGATTATGGCCACCAGGGCGGCCATGCCGGTATTGGCCCCTGCGAACATGAGAAAGGTGATCGCGAGCATCTGTGAGAGGTTCGACAGCTGGGCCTCTCCGGCATAGGCCTGCCAGTTGGTGTTCGTCACGAAGGAGGCCGCGGTGTTGAAGGCCACTTCCGGGGAGAGGGGTGGCAGATGGCGGGGGTTTTCGGGCATGAGGGCCTGCCCCCAGAGAACGAGAAAGCCCGCCGCAAAGAAGAAGGCGTTGGAAAGAAGCAGAACCGTCCCATACTCCTTCCAGGTGAGCTCCCGGTCGGGATCGACCCCCAGGAGTCGGGTGATCCCCCTTTCAAGCCCAAGGGAGGGGCTTTGGTAGACCCAGGCCAGATATCGGCCCACAAGCGGGGCCAGAAGGAGAACGAGGCCCAGGGAAACGAGAATTTGAAGCCAGTCGTTTGCCAGCATGTCAGATCTTCTCCGCGTTGAGGAGCATGATGAACAGGTAGATGACGAGCAAAAGGACGATCACTCCCAGAACGCTCCACAGGATCATGGGGACAACTCCCGCGTGTTTTAGGGTGGGGGGTTAGAGGCGCTCGAGAAGGGAGAGAAAGGCTCCCAGAGCTCCGAAAATGGAAAGACCCAGAGTCAATTGCAGCAGATAATGTCCCACGGCACACTCCCTGTCATGTCAAGTGAAGGGTGACCAGCACCATGTCGATCAGCTTGATTCCGAGGAAGGGAACGAGGATCCCCCCCAGCCCGTAGATGAGAAGGTTGTTTCTAAGGAGGGCCGAGGCCCCGAGCGGACGGTACCGGACTCCCCTGAGCGCCAGAGGGATGAGCGCTGGAATGATGAGGGCGTTGAAGATGATGGCCGAGGTCACCGCCGAAACCGGAGTGGCCAGCCTCATGACGTTCAGGACTCCAAGCTGGGGATAGGCGGCGATGAACATGGCGGGAAGGATGGCGAAATACTTGGCCACGTCGTTGGCGATCGAAAAGGTCGTCAGCGCCCCCCGGGTCATCAGGAGCTGTTTTCCGATCTCGATCACCTCGATGATCTTCGTGGGGTCGGAGTCGAGGTCCACCATGTTCCCCGCCTCCTTGGCCGCCTGGGTTCCCGAATTCATGGCTAGGGCCACATCGGCCTGCGCCAGGGAGGGAGCATCGTTGGTGCCGTCTCCGCTCATGGCCACGAGCCGCCCCTTGGCCTGCTCCTTCTTGATCAGTTCCATTTTGTCTTCGGGTTTGGCCTGGGCGAAAAAGTCGTCGATGCCGGCCTCCCGGGCAATGGCCCGGGCGGTGAGGGGGTTGTCGCCTGTCACCATGACCGTGGCCACGCCCATCCGTCTCAGGCGCTCGAAGCGTTTCAAAAGGCCGGGCTTGATGACATCCTTGAGGTGGATGAGACCCAGGACGGTCTTGTCCCGGCTCACGACAAGCGGGGTTCCCCCGGACTCGGCGATTTTTTTGACGGCTTCCTTGATGTCGGGGGGGAGGGAATGGCCGATAAGGGATTCCATGGCGTCATCCGACCCCTTCCGGAAGGAGCCTTCCGGGGTGTCCGCCCCGCTCATCCGGCTCTGGGGAGTGAAGGCCACGGCCTCCAGGCCTTCGGGGATGGGGGAGGGCCCCTGGAGACTCTCGGAGAGGGCGAGGGTGCTCTTTCCCTCGGGAGTCTTGTCGAAAAGGGAGGCGAGGCGGCAGGCCCGGGCCAGTTCGTCCATGGAGACGCCCGGAGCCGGAATGAGCTGGACGGCCTGGCGGTTTCCGAAGGTGATGGTTCCCGTCTTGTCGAGGAGCAGGAGGTCGATGTCTCCGGCCATTTCGACGGCCTTTCCGGACTTGGCGATCACATTGGCCCGGAAGGCCCGGTCGATCCCGGCGATTCCGATGGCGGGCAGAAGGCCCGCGATGGTGGTCGGAATCAGGCAGACCAGAAGGGCGATCAGGACCGTGGGGGAGGAGGGGATTTTGCTGTAGGCCGAGAAGGCGGGAATGGTCGCGACGACGACGAGAAAGATGAGGGTGAGCCCCACGAGAAGGATCGTAAGCGCGATTTCATTGGGGGATTTCTGGCGGGTCGCGCCCTCGACAAGGGAGATCATGCGGTCGAGGAAGGTCTCCCCGGGATTGGAGGTGACCCGGACTCTGAGCTCTCCGGCCAGGACGCGGGTTCCTCCTGTCACCCCTGACCGGTCTCCGTCCGCTTCCCGGATGACGGGGGCGGACTCTCCCGTAATGGCCGACTCGTCGACGCTGGCGGCCCCTTCCAGGATTTCCCCGTCCGTCGGAACGAGGTCTCCGGCCGAGAGAAGAAAGACGTCTCCCTTTTTGAGAGACGATCCGGCGACGGTGCGGACCCCGTCATAGATGACAAGCCGGGCCAGGACTGTTGACCGGGTCGTCCGGAGACTTTCGGCCTGGGCCTTTCCCCGTTGTTCGGCCAGGGATTCGGCGTAATTGGCAAAAAGAATCGTGAGCCACAGCCAAAAGGAAATGACCGAGGCGAAGAGGGCCTGGGCCCCATGATGGAGGGCTTCGGAAACGGCGAAGAAGGTGGTCAGGAGAGCTCCGACCTCCACCGTGAACATGACCGGGTTGCGGATGAGGCTTACCGGATTGAGCAGGACAACGGACTGGCGGATGGCCCGGAAATGAATTCCGGTTCCCCCGAGTGCCTGGGATTTCATCTTTATTCTCCGTGTTTTCTGGGTCCCTTGTTCGGACCTCATGGTTATACCGCCGTCTGAAGTGGGCAACAATAGGCCGGTTGGGTCAGGAGAGAGTGGCCGTTTGGCCAATCGGCCCTTCCTCTTCCCTTTGTTATGATCGGGAGAGCCAAGGGTCGACAGGAGGTCTCATGGAGAAAGATCCGACGGAAACGGAGTCCCCCTCCCTCGCAGGTGAGCCTCTCCGGGGGGTGGGGCGGGGGCGCCTCAAGATCTACCTGGGCTGGGCCCCCGGATCGGGGAAGACCCGCCGGGCCCTTCTGGATATCCGGGCGATGGCCGCCCGGGGGATCGATGTCGCCGTCGGATGGCTCGAGGACAAGGGCCGCCCGGACCTTTTGGAGCTTGCGCGTGGGCTTCCGGCGATTGCCCCGCGATCGGGGGTCTGGTCGGGGATTCCCTGGGCGGATCTCGATGTGGAGGCGATCCTTCTCAGACGTCCAGCCACGCTGCTGGTCGACGAATTGGCCCGGACCGGACCTCCGCCCGAGGCCATGCCAAGGTGGCAGACGGTCGAGAGATTGCTGGAGGAGGGGATCAGCGTCGTGGGCACCCTCAACGCCCTTCATATTTCGGAGCTTTCGGGACCTGCCTCCCAGATCCTGGGCTTTGCCGTGAGCGAGATCGTGCCCGTGGACTTTGTCCGAAGAGCCGATGAGCTGGTCCTGGTCGATCTTCCGCCCTCCGAGCTTCTCCAGAGGATCCGGGAGGGACAGGTCTTTGGCCCGGAGAGGGAGGTCTCCGGCCGTTCCCCCTTCCTTTCCGAAGTCACCTTAAACCGCTTAAGGGACATGACCCTGCAGTTTTCGGCCAAGGTCCTCGATGCCAGTCTGACGCGGCAGGGAGGGGAAAAGGGCATCTATGAGCGCGTCACCGTTCTTGTCTCGGAACAGCCGGAAACCTTCCGGATCCTTCTGGACTACGGAAGCGCCCTTTCGCGGCGTCTGGGGGGAGAGCTCCTGGTCCTCCATCTCGATCCCCTTCCCCTGTGGGGAGGGATCTTTGCGCCTGAGAGGGCCCTGCCGGATTCCTTCCGGACTGCGGTGAGGGAGGCCGGCGGGAAGCTGTCGGTGCTCCGGACGCGCAACATGGCCTTCACGCTCTGGCGTTTCATCGAGCGGACCCGGACGACCCGTGTGGTCCTGGGCCATGCGGGAACGCTCCGTCCCTGGAGAAAATCCCTTGTTCGCTCGGTTCTCCGCCATTTTCCCAGGATCGATGTCGAGGTGACCCTGGTGCCGACGTTAAACCCCGTGGTGCCGGATCCCGGACGAAACAGGTCCGGGGTCCGGGCTCTAAGCCCGCTCCCTGGTCTGGGGGAGGGACATGCTGGACGATTCACCCTTTTTCTGGGAGCCGCGGCGGGGATCGGGAAGACCTACCGGATGCTGCAGGAGGCCCGGGAGAAGCAGGGCGAGGGCCGGCGCGTCATGGTGGGGTTTCTGGAGACGCACGGGCGACCGGAGACGGAGTCGATGGCCCGGGGCCTTCCGGTGATCGGCCGCAGAAGGGTCTCCTACCGGGGCCTCCTTCTGGAGGAGATGGACCTCGACGCCATCCTCTCCGCCCGCCCGGAGATCGTGCTGGTCGATGAGCTGGCCCACACCAATCCACCGGGTTTCCCCTCAAGGAAACGCTACCAGGATGTCCTCAGACTTCTCGCGGCGGGGATCGACGTCTTTTCCACCCTCAATGTCCAGCATATCGAAAGCCTCAACGATCTGGTCGAGCTCCAGACCGGCATCCGGGTCCGGGAGACGGTCCCCGACAGCGTGGTGGCCATGGCCGACGATCTCGTCCTGGTCGACCTGACAGCCGAGGAGCTCCAGCGGCGTCTCCTGGAGGGGAAGGTCTATCCTCCCGAGAAGATCGAGAGCTCCCTCGAGAATTTTTTCACGACGAAGAACCTGACCGCCCTCCGGGAGTTTGCCCTGACCAGCGCCTTGAGATCGGAGTCGACGGTGGAGGGGATGGTCCTTCGGGGTGGCCGCGTTCTCGTGGGGGTCTCCGCCCGCCCTGAGGATCTGGCGCTCGTCCGGCGGGGGGCGCGGATTTCGGAGCGCCTCGACCTGGACCTTGTGGTCCTCTTTGTCCGGACCGGCCAGGGCGAGGGAACGGAGCAGACCGGAAGGATCGCGGAGCTCGTCCAAAGCTTCGGGGGAGAATTCCGGACGGAGACGGGACCCTCCTGGGAGGAGGCCTTCGTGAAGGAGTGCCAGGAGATGCGGCCGGCTCTCGTTCTTCTGGGACAGTCGGCCTGGCGTCCGGGCTTTGAGTCGACGGCCGAGAAAATTGCGCGAAGACTCACCTCCTTTCCCCTCCTGATCGTTCCCCTCGACATCCTGCAACACAGGAAGGGCTGATCTCGTCCGGGAGAGACCGGTCCCTGCCGGGATCAGCTCCCCCCATCCCCTCCCCCCGTCTGTCCTACCCCGGACACAATTGTCGGATCCCGGATCGGAAATCTTTTCCTCTCCCAGCCTTTTTCCAGGATAATCCGCCCTTCTTTTAGCTGGCACATTAATTGCTTTTGTTGATTTGAAACCTTATTTCCGATCCTGGCTGACGCAAGCCGGATCTCTCTTTTCGGAACCGCCGGTTCCGTTCGACCCATTCCGAACATCCGTCCGATAGATCCCCGATACCCAAAAGCGAAGGAGCGAAGTCACCCCCCCCGGGGCGATCACTGTCATGGCCAATGTGCGAATTTTGAGAAAACCTTTAAGCATTCCGGAAAAGATCCGGGTGCGGGAGCTCTGGGGGAGCCTTTTCGACCTCTGGTTCCTGATCCCCCTGGTTGGCCTCATGGTCGACTCGGAGCAAGGAGGAAGCGCCCAGATCCTGGGCCGTGACCTTCTCGCCATGGGGGGAGCCTGGCTCCTCTCGGCCCTTCTGTTTAGGACGCCTCTTCCGCTCCAGCCCCTCAAGGTCTGGGCCTTCCTGTTTCTTCTCCTGCGTCCGACCCCTCTTGTGGCGTCCCTTTCGGCGGTTCTTTTGGGCCTTCTTCTCTTTTTAGCCGGCCACTCCGGCCTTTCAACCCGCCTTGAGGCGAGCCTGTCGGCCGGGTCCCTGGCCCGGATCCGCCGGGCGGTCGGTCTCTATGTCCGGGCCATTGCCATCTTCTCGTTGGGAGTGACCTTTTTCCGGACTTGTCCCGCGGCCCTTCCCTCCGGTCTTCTGGCCCTTTTCCCGATCTCGCCGGTTCCGAATCCCGGCACTCTTCTCTCCGTCCTTCTCCTGGTTCTCCCCCAGTTCCCGGTGACCCTGGTCAACGGGGTCCTGTCGAGCGTCCGGGAGCTGGGCGAAAGCGGGGGGCTGGCAGGCGAGGCCCGGAGGCTTCTGACCGGGAGGAACCTCTCCTGTTGGCTGGGACTTGCGGACCTCTCGGCAGGGCTCCTGGGCGTTCTCCCCTTCTGCCACGGCTCCGGCAATCTCTGGGTCTACCGCCGCCACGGAGTCAGGTCGCTCCTGGCCCCCCTCGTCTCCTCTATCATCCTGATCGGGCTCGGGACGATTCTGCTCCGGAGGGGAGCGATCCTGCCCTCTCCGATCCTCTGCGGGAGCTTCCTGGCGGGCTTCCTGCTTGTCGAATTCTTCCTGAAAAGGAAGGGGAGCTCACCGGCGCCCGAAGCCGGACCGGGACGAAGGTTTTCCGGGCCGATCGAGCTCTGGGCCGTGACCGGCGGGATGGTCTCCGGAAGTCTTCTTCTGGGGGGACTTCCGCTTCTTCTGGCCTTCCTTCTGGGGATGAACGCGGCGTTCTTCGTTTCTCCGGCAGTGGCGGGAGAAAACCGCGGACCCAGCCTGATCCAGCCCGAGTTGCCTCAGGAGCCGGTGCTTGGGAGGATGCACGTCATGAGCATCGGGTCGGGGGGGCCGGCCCAGCGAGCGTTTGGTCCTGATCATCCGGCGGAAGCCATCTCCTTCCCTTCCCTCCATGGCGGGGGTCCGGAAGAATCCGGACCAGTTCTCCTGGGCCAGACCGGCGGGATTCCTCTGAGTCGTCCGGAAAGGTTCTTCCGGAGGGCCCGGGAGATTCCGGCAGGATTCTTCCTCCTGCTCCTCCTTTTCCTCGTGCCTCTTCTGTCCGGGGATTCTCTCCGGACAATCCCCCTGCGATTCCTTCCGACGAATTTCTTCTTTCGCTCTGTCCCCGTCCGGGCTCCCTGAAATTCCCGTCTTTTTTCGGCCACCGGTATGAAAAGACGTCGGATCCACCTTCACAACAAGGGAGTCCTCCATGAAATTCTTGTCTGCAGGAAAAAATCTGTCCTCCTGCCTTGTCATTGTTGCCTTGATCCTCCTCCCCCCCGGAAAGGGCCGGGCCGGAGACGCCCCTCCCTCGATCTCCGGAACGCCGTCGGCCTCCTCGGGGGACGGGCTGTCCTGGAACGGCCCCGACGCTCTTTCGGCCTACCGGAAGATGTGGAACCCGCTGTCGGCCGGTCCCGAGCTCATTCCGATGGCCGACACCGCCCCCCCGGGAGAGTTCTACGTCCGCCCTTTTTTCTATGGTCAGTTCGTCCAGGCACAGTACGGCTCGAATGGCGGCGTCCATTCCCTGGCCAACGGCTTTGACGAGACCCAGCTCCTGTCCCTGGCCGAGATCGGGGTGGGGCTCACCGACAACTCACAGTTCACCATCTTCCCCTCCATGGCCTCGGTCTGGTCCTCCTACGGCGGGGCCTATACCCAGGGATCCGGCTTCTCCGATCTGACCATGGAGCTCAAGTACCGTTTCTTCGTTCAGCATCCCGATCGGAGAATCCCTTCCATGGCCTTTGCCCTCCACGTGACCCTTCCCACCTCCACCTGGACCGATGCGCCGGTGGTGAAGGGAGGGCTTCCGCCTCTCGCCCGGATCCCCTCGACCCACTATGGCTCACCGGCGCTGACTCCGGCCCTCCTGACCCGATACATCGCCCGGCCCTTCCGGTTTTACGCGGACCTTTTCTACACCTATGACTTCCCGAACAATGCGACTCTTCCGGGGGTCTCCGGCAAGCCACTCGTCCAGTTCGGGGACATCCTCCAGTACCGGTTCGGGCTTGAGGACATCGTGAATGAGCGGACCGGAACGGGGTACATCCTCGAATTCGTCGGCATGTCCGGCCTTCCCTTTTCTATCGACGGTCTCCCCGTGAACGGTCTCCCTGTCGCGGCCGACGGGCTCCACATCGGAGCCTTCAACCTCTGGGGTCTCCAGCCTACCTTTGAGACCAACATCACCCGGAACCTTATCTTTTCGGTCGGGGTCCTGCTTCCCGTTGCCGGAACGAATCAGTACCAGTCGATCAGCCCCAACCTGTCCCTCTACTGGTATTGGGGTCCCGGCGGAGGAAATGTCATCGCCCGCTAGCCCGGAGGGGGCTTGCCTCCCCCCAGGCCCCTCCCTTTTTGTCCGTTTTTTGTTCAGATATTCACAAAAGGGAAAGAAGGGTGCAGGGATCTTAGGAAGGACCTTTCGGGATAAATCATTTGTTTAGCTGGATTATTTATGTTTGGCACGGGTATTGCTATAAATTGTTCGAAACCCGCTCCTCGCAGCCTTCGATGAAAGAAGCTCCGAAGAGAGGGATGAACTAAGCGAGGTCGAAAAAGAGATCGGGCCGTGGAGTCGTATACCGGCCAGGCGCTGAAGCCGAATGAGGGAGAGCCTTCGTTCGGCTTTTTTCATTTCCGGAAACTGCCCTGGGGCGGTCCGGACAACCAGGAGGAGAACGTTATGCGTCAGATTGCTTTTTACGGAAAAGGCGGCATCGGAAAGTCCACGACCTCCCAGAACACGCTGGCGGCCCTCTCCGAGATGGGCAAGAAGATCCTGATCGTGGGATGTGACCCCAAGGCCGACTCCACGCGGCTGATCCTCCATGCGAAGGCCCAGAACACGGTCCTCTCCCTGGCAGCCGAAGCCGGAACGGTCGAGGATCTCGAGATCGAGGATGTGATGAAGACCGGATTCAGCGACATCCGCTGCGTGGAGTCCGGAGGCCCCGAGCCCGGCGTCGGCTGCGCCGGCCGCGGCGTGATCACCTCGATCAATTTTCTCGAAGAGAACGGGGCCTACGACGGGGTGGACTATGTCTCCTACGACGTGCTGGGCGACGTCGTCTGCGGCGGATTCGCCATGCCGATCCGCGAGAACAAGGCCCAGGAGATCTACATCGTCACCTCCGGGGAGATGATGGCCATGTATGCCGCCAACAACATTGCCAAGGGAATTTTAAAATACGCCAACTCCGGCGGTGTTCGATTAGGAGGGCTTGTCTGCAACGAGCGCCAGACGGATCGCGAGTACGACCTGATCGAGGCCCTGGCCAAGAGGCTCAATACCCAGCTCATCCACTTCGTTCCGAGAAACAATGTTGTCCAGCATGCCGAGTTGAGACGGATGACGGTGATCGAGTTTGCCCCGGATTCCCCACAGGCCAATGAATATCGGCAGCTGGCGAAGAAGGTCGACGCCAACGCGGGCAAGGGGACGATCCCGACTCCGATCACGATGGACGAGCTCGAGGAGCTTCTCATGGAGTTCGGCGTCATGAAGACGATCGATGAAAGCATGGTCGGCAAGAAGGCGGAAGAGATCGCCGTCGCCTGATCCACTTCTCTTCAATTCCCACGCGGCGGAGAAGATTTCTCCGCCGCCTCTTCTCTCTCCCGCCTTTTCCGGGAGGACATTCAGAGATCGTTATCCGAACGGAGGGTTCCATCATGAGCTCAAATATCGAGGAAGCCAAGAAAATCATCGCGGAGGTTCTGGAGGTCTATCCGGAAAAGACCCGAAAGAAACGCGAGAAACACCTGAACGTCTTCGAGGAAGGGAAGCCCGACTGCGGGGTCAAGTCGAACATCAAGACCGTTCCGGGGGTGATGACCATCCGGGGGTGTGCCTATGCCGGGTCGAAGGGCGTGGTCTGGGGGCCGATCAAGGACATGATCCATATCAGCCACGGGCCGGTGGGCTGCGGTCAGTATTCCTGGGCCGCCCGCCGCAACTATTACATCGGAACGACCGGTGTCGACTCCTTCGTCACCATGCAGTTCACCTCCGACTTCCAGGAGAAGGACATCGTCTTCGGAGGCGACAGGAAGCTCGAAAAAATCATGGACGAGATCCAGGAGCTCTTTCCGCTCAACAAGGGGATCACGGTCCAGTCGGAATGTCCGATCGGCCTGATCGGAGACGACATCGAGGCCGTTTCCAAGAAAAAGAGCAAGGAGTACGACGGCAAGACCATCGTTCCGGTGCGTTGCGAAGGGTTCCGGGGGGTGAGCCAGTCCCTGGGCCATCACATTGCCAATGACACGATCAGAGACTGGGTCTTCGACAAGAAAGCCGGGGCGGAAATCGAGACCACTCCCTACGATGTGGCGATCATCGGCGACTACAACATCGGGGGAGACGCCTGGTCCTCCCGGATCCTGCTTGAGGAGATGGGCCTCCGGGTTGTGGCCCAGTGGTCGGGGGACGGCTCCATCGAGGAGCTGGCCAACACCCCGAAGGTCAAGCTCAATATTCTTCACTGCTACCGGTCGATGAACTACATCTCCCGACACATGGAAGAGAAATACGGGATTCCCTGGGTGGAGTACAACTTCTTCGGTCCGTCGAAGATCGCCGAATCCCTCCGGAAGATTGCCGACTTCTTTGACGACACGATCCGGGAAAATGCAGAAAAGGTCATTGCCAAGTACGAGGCCCTCACGAAGGCGACCATCGAAAAATATCGGCCGCGCCTTGAGGGCAAGACCGTCATGCTCTTCGTCGGAGGACTCCGTCCCCGTCATGTCATCGGCGCCTACGAGGATCTCGGGATGAATGTCATCGGCACGGGCTACGAGTTCGGCCACAACGACGACTATCAGCGGACCACCCACGACGTCAAGGACGGAACGATCATCTACGACGACGTGACGGGCTACGAGTTCGAAAAGTTCGTCGAGGCGTTAAAGCCCGATCTGGTGGCCTCGGGAATCAAGGAAAAATACGTTTTTCAGAAGATGGGGTACCCCTTCCGGCAGATGCATTCCTGGGACTATTCGGGTCCCTACCACGGCTACGACGGGTTTTCGATCTTTGCACGCGACATGGATATGGCGATCAACAATCCGGTCTGGCAGATGGCGAAGGCGCCCTTCTGAACAAGAGAAAACGACAAGGTTCGGCCGGAGAATTTTGCTTCGGCCCAAAAAGAGGATCCGACAATGAGCCAGAATCCCAAGCACGTCCTCGACCACTTCAACCTGTTCCGGGAGCCGGAATATGTGGAGATGTTCGAAAACAAGAAGAAGAACTTCGAAAACCCCCATCCCCGGGAGAAGGTCGCCGAGATCATTGAATGGACCAAGACCCAGGAGTACCGGGATCTCAACTTCAAGCGGGAGGCCCTGACCGTCAATCCCGCCAAGGCCTGCCAGCCTCTCGGGGCCGTCTTTCTCGCACTGGGCTTCGAAGAGACTCTTCCCTTCGTCCACGGATCCCAAGGGTGTGTAGCCTACTACCGGAGCCATCTCTCCCGGCATTTCAAGGAACCGACCTCCTGCGTCTCCTCCTCCATGACCGAGGATGCGGCGGTCTTCGGCGGTCTCAACAATATGATCGACGGGCTGGCCAACGCCTATTCGATGTACAAACCCAAGATGATCGCCGTCTCCACCACCTGCATGGCCGAGGTGATCGGGGACGATCTGAACGCCTTCATCAAGAACGCCAAGGAAAAAGGATCGGTTCCCCAGGAGTTCGATGTCCCGTTTGCCCATACCCCGGCCTTTGTGGGCTCCCACATCACAGGCTTCGACAATGCGCTCAAGGGGATCATGGAGCATTTCTGGGCCGGAGAGGGGCGTACGGAGAATGAATCCCTCAACATCGTCATGGGCTTTGACGGGTACAGCGTCGGGAATATCCGGGAGATGAAGAGGATCCTTTCCGAGATGGGAATTGAATTTCTCATGGTCGGCGACACCAGCGACGTCTTCGATACCCCGACCGACGGGACATTCCGGATGTACATGGGCGGAACGCGCCTTTCGGAGATGAAAAAAGCCGTGAACGCCCGGGCGACTGTCTCCTTTCAGGAGTACAACACTCCAAAGTCGCTGGAATACGCGGCGTCCCTCGGGCAGAAGACCCTGGCCTTCAACTATCCGGTCGGCATCCGGGGAACCGACCGCTGGCTCATGGCGATCTCGGAGCTCAGCGGAAAGGCGATCCCCGAGAGCCTGAAGCTTGAGCGGGGCCGGCTGGTCGATGCCGTGGCGGACTCGACCTCCCATATCCACGGAAAGAAGTTTGCCCTCTACGGGGATCCCGACCAGATGCTGGGGCTCTCCGAGTTCCTGATGGAGCTCGGGGCAGAGCCGGTCCATGTCCTTTCAACCAACGGCGGCAAGGAGTGGGAAGAGAAGATGAAGGCCCTTTTCGCAAGCTCCCCCTATGGAGCCGGCTGCCATGCCTGGCCCGGACGCGACCTCTGGCACATGCGGAGCCTCCTTTTCACGGAACCGGTCGACTTTCTCATCGGAAACACCTACGGGAAATACCTCGAACGCGACACCGGGACCCCTCTGATCCGGATCGGCTTCCCGATCTTCGACCGCCATCACCACCACCGGTACCCCACGGTGGGCTACCAGGGAGCCATGAATGTCCTGGTCAAGATCCTCGACAAGATCTTCGACGAGATGGACAAGAATACCAATGTTCCGAGCAAGACCGACTACAGCTACGACATCATCCGCTAGCCTGTATCCACGGAGGGGAGGGACAACCTCTCCTCCGCTCTCCGAGGAGGAGTGATGGGAACACCCAAGGTCTCTGATGTCTTCCAGGAGGCGGCCTGCGGCCACAATCAGTCGAAGTCCGAAAAAGACCGGAAAAAAGGGTGCACGAAGGTCGCCACTCCCGGGGCCGCGGCCGGAGGGTGCGCCTTCGACGGGGCCAAGATCGCCCTTCAGCCGATCGTGGATGCGGCCCACCTGGTCCATGGACCGATCGCCTGCGAGGGAAATTCCTGGGACAACCGCTCGGCTCTCTCCTCGGGACCACGAATCTACCGCACAGGCTTCACCACGGACATGAACGAGATGGACGTCGTCTACGGGGGGGAGAAGCATCTCTTCAAGGCCATCCGGCAGATTATAGAACGCTTCAACCCTCCGGCGGTCTTTCTCTATCAGACCTGCGTTCCGGCGATCATCGGCGACGACATCGAGGCGGTGGCGAAGGCGGCCACTTTAAAGTTCGGCCGCCCTGTCATCCCGGTCAACGCTCCGGGATTTGTCGGAGGAAAGAATCTCGGAAACAAGCTGGCGGGAGAGGCCCTCCTCGACTACGTGATCGGGACGATGGAGCCCGAGATCACCACCCCGACAGATCTCAACATCATCGGGGAGTACAACCTCTCGGGGGAGCTCTGGCAGGTCAAGCCTCTTCTGGACCGTCTGGGTATCCGGATCTCGGCCTGCATCAGCGGAGACGCCAGGTACCGGGAGGTGGCCTCCTCCCATCGGGCACGGGCCGCCATGCTGGTCTGCAGCAAGGCGATGATCAACATCGCCCGCAAGATGGAGGAGCGCTACGGAATCCCCTGGTTCGAAGGCTCCTTCTACGGGATCAGCGACATGAGTGCCTCCCTTCGGAAGATCGCGGCGCTTCTTGTCTCCCGGGGGGCTCCCGAGGATCTTGCCTCCCGGACCGAGGCCCTGATTGCCCAGGAAGAGAAGGAGGCCTGGGCCTCGATCTCAGGCCTAAGGCCCGCCCTGGCCGGGAAACGGGCTCTTCTGATCACGGGAGGTGTAAAAAGCTGGTCGGTCGTCTCCGCACTCATGGAGGCCGGGCTCGTGGTCGTCGGAACCAGCGTGAAAAAGTCCACGGCCGAGGACAAGGAACGGATCACCGAGCTCATGGGAGAGGACGCCCACATGATCGACACCCTGACCCCCCGGGAGATGTACCGGATGCTGAAGGATGCCGAGGCGGACATCCTGATGGCGGGAGGGCGCTCCCAGTTCGTGGCCCTCAAGGCCAAGGTCCCCTTCCTGGATGTGAACCAGGAACGCCGCTTCGCCTTTGCCGGATACAAGGGGATGGTGACCCTGGTCTCCGAGATCCATCGGGCACTGACGAATCCGATTTTTCAAACCCTCCGGGAGCCGGCCCCGTGGACTGCGGGTTGCCGGATCACCCCGCTGGTCTAGGAGGCAGGGCTATGGATGGGACAACGGGATCTTTGACGGGGGAGAGGGAGCCGGCGCAGGATTATGTGTCGGTCAACCCTCTCAAGATGAGCGCCCCTCTGGGGGGAGCCCTCTTCTTTCTGGGAATCGAAAGGGCCCTTCCGGTCTTCCATGGATCCCAGGGATGCACATCGTTTGCACTGGTCCTTCTGGGGCGCCACTTCAAGGAATCGATCCCGCTCCAGACGACGGCGATGAGCGAGGTGACGACGATTCTCGGGGGCGGGGAGAACATCCAGGCTGCGATCCTTAGGATCCTGGAAAAAAGCTCCCCGGGCGTGATCGGGCTTTGCTCGACAGCCCTCACCGAAACCAAGGGGGAGGATATCGCGGGGGAGGTGGCCCTCTTCCGTAAAAAGCATCCCGAACATGCGGCCATTCCGGTTGTCGGGGTCTCCACTCCGGATTTCAGGGGATCCCATGAGGACGGCTTCCGGGCCGCCATGGTCCGGACGATCGAGGAGCTGGTTCCCGAAGGGGGAAAACGGGTCAAAGGCCAGATCAACGTCCTGGCGGGATCCCACCTGACGGTGGCCGATCTCGATTACCTGAGGGGCGTTCTGACCCAATTTGGTCTCGACCCGATCTTTCTGCCGGATCTTTCCCGCTCCCTTGACGGGTTCGTTCCGGACTCCTTCGAGCCGCTTTCGATGGGGGGAACGACCTTGTCGGAGATCCGCCGCATGGGGCAGTCGAGCCACACCCTGGTCCTGGGGGAATCCCTCCGGAGGGCGGGGGAGGTCCTGTTCGAGAAATGCGGGGTTCCCTACGTGGTGGTCAGCCGGTTGACGGGAGTTGGAGCCTTCGATCGTTTTCTGGTGACGCTCCGGGACCTCTCCGGAGGGGACTACCCGGAGATTTTGAAAAGGGAACGAAGTCGTCTGACGGATGCCATGCTCGACGCCCATTTCTATCTGGGAGGTCTCCGGGTGGCTGTCGGGCTTGAGCCAGACCATCTCTTCGATGTCGGGCATTTTCTTCTCGAGAATGGAATGGACCTCGTGGCCAGGGTGACGACGACCGCCTCCCCCCTTCTTCCGAAGATGCCGGGGGGAAAGGCGGTCGTCGGAGACCTCGGCCGTCTCGAGACAGAGGCCCGGGACAGAGGGGCCCAATTGCTCCTGACTCATTCCCATGGACGCCAGGCGGCGGAACGTCTGGGAATTCCGCTCTTCCGGCTGGGATTTCCCATCTTCGACCGGCTCGGGGCGGCCCACCGGCTCTCGATCGGCTATCGCGGTGCGATGGAGACCCTCTTCAGACTCGCGAACCTGATCTGGTCGCGGGATCCGGAGAACCGGCCGGACACCTGGTATCCAAAGCTCCGTAAGGAAAAGCTCCAAGAATCCGGGGAGCCCGTATTGGAAGAAGGGTTCGTCCCTGTCCGTTTCGACGGCTAAAACCCAAAAACTCCAGAGCCGGGAGGAGCCCATGAAGGTCGCCTTTGCTACCCAGGATCTCGAAACGGTCAACGCCCATTTCGGTTGGGCCAAGAACATCGTCTTTTACGATCTCGATGCGGGAGGGTACAGGTTTATGCATGTGGCCTCCTTCGAGTCCGGTCTGGCCGAGGACGGAAACGAGGACAAGCTCCTCCCCAAGATCGAAGCCCTGAAAGGCTGCGCGATCCTCTATGTCGCCGCGATCGGGGGATCGGGGGCCGCCCGTGTCGTGGCCCAGAAGATCCATCCCGTCAAGGTGGAGAAACCGGAAAGGATTTCGGATCTTCTGGAGAGGCTTCGTGGGCTGCTCGCCGGAACGCCGCCTCCCTGGATCCGGAAGATCCTTCGGGACCAGGGAGAGAAAACGGCGGATTTCATCGAGGAATAGGAAACTGCTGAGAGGAGCGCGGGACCACGGGTCCCGCCCGGACAGACAGACAAAAGGGGGAGAGACAGATGGTCACAGGCGATGCGACACAGGAGAAATCCGGAGAGTTTTTTCGGGATCTGGCCCTTCAGTTCCGCTCCCACGACGGTTTCGGGGCCTGGGACAAACTCTCTGACGAAGAGGTCCTGAAGCCCTTTATCCTCGATGCCGAGGCGCGGCGGTCTATTCCGATCATCGGGGATCCGGATCCCGACGTCCTATGGCGCCTCGAAATCTTCTACAACACGGTCGCCCTGTCGATCGAAAAACGCACGGGGGTCATGGTGAGCCCCATCATGAAGATGTCTCACGAGGGCTTCGGGCGCATGGTCCTGATCGGTGGCCGTCTCGTCGTCGTGAACAAGAATCTCCGGGATGTGCACCGGTTCGGCTTCGCCTCCCGGGAAAAGCTCCTGGAAGAGGCTGAAAAGCTGATCTGCCAGGGGACGGAAATGATCGCGAAGTTCAGGGAGGTTGCAACGTTCGGATAGGGGAGAGTCAAAACGGCATAAGACCAGAGGCCTCGTTGCGGGGCCGGGAGGACGGACGATGGATGAGAGGGACAGGGAATTTCTGAAAGTCATTTTGGAACCGGAGACGCAAGCTTCGGGATGTTCCGAAAAGGCGACCTGCGGGAGTTCCGCGGGCCCTTCCGACATGGATCCGGAAGTCTGGGAGAAGGTCAAGAACCATCCGTGCTATAGCGAGGAGGCCCATCATTTCTATGCCCGCATGCATGTCGCCGTGGCGCCGGCCTGCAATATCCAGTGCCATTACTGCAACCGGAAGTACGACTGCTCCAACGAATCCCGGCCCGGGGTGGTCTCCGAGAGACTGACGCCCGAGCTTGCCGCCAAGAAAGTGCTGGCGGTTGCCTCGGAGATCCACCAGATGACGGTCGTGGGTATCGCCGGGGCCGGAGACTCTTTGGCGAATCCGGAAAAAACCTTTAAAACCTTCGAGCTCATCTCGAAGGCCGCCCCGGATATCAAGCTCTGCCTTTCGACCAACGGCCTGGCTCTTCCCGACATGGTGGACCGCATCGCGGACTACAACGTCGACCACGTTACCGTCACCATCAACATGGTCGATCCGGAGGTGGGGGAGAGGATCTATCCGTGGATCTTTTTCGAAAAGAAGCGGTGGAAGGGCCGGGACGCGGCGAAGATCCTCTCCGAGCGACAGCTCCTAGGACTCGAGATGCTGACCGCCAGAAAAATCCTGGTCAAGGTCAACTCGGTCATGATCCCCGGAGTCAACGACGACCACCTGAAGGCGGTCAATCGGGAGGTGAAAAAACGGGGCGCCTTCCTTCACAACATCATGCCGCTCATCTCTGAGCCTGAGCACGGGACCTTTTACGGGCTTTCGGGGCAGCGGGGGCCGACGGCGGAGGAGCTCAAGCGCCTCCAGGACTCCTGTGAGGGCGAGATGAACATGATGCGCCACTGCCGCCAGTGCCGGGCCGATGCCGTGGGCCTTTTGGGAGAGGATCGCTCCGCCGAGTTTACCAACGAAAAAATCGAGGCCATCGAGATCACCGACGGAACCTACGATCTTGCAGCCCGGGAGGCCTATCGGGACAAGGTCGAGGAGACCCGGGAAAAGGAGCGGAAGATCAAGGAGATGCTCGCCGGACTCGGAAGAGGGAAGGGACTTTCCGGAGAGGCGCCCATTCTCGTCGCGGTGGCCACAGCGGGGGAGGGTCTGATCAATCAGCATTTCGGACATGCCCGGGAGTTTCAGGTCTATGAAGTGAGTGCCATCGAAGCCAAATTCATCGGCCATCGGCGCGTCGACCTCTACTGCGAAGGAGGGTACGGGGAGGATGACTCTCTTTCCCGGATCACCGCCGCCCTGTCGGACTGTGTGGGGGTGATGGTGGCCAAGGTCGGGGGATGCCCGAAAAAGACCCTGGAGGAGGCCGGGATCCTTCCGGTCGATGCCTATGCCTATCAACCGATCAAGCCGTCCCTTCTCAAGTGGTTCGCCGAATACGTGGAGGGGGTGCGCTCCGGGAAGATCACCCCCAGGGCCGGGAGCGGAGAGACCAAAATCAGGTCCGGAGCCTTCACGGCTCCCGCCTCTGTCCCCGGGCAGATACCGCTTGCGGTATTGAAATAGGGAGGACGGGAGATGGCCTATACGATTGTTCTCAAGAATTGTACCGGGTGTTCGGCCTGCGAGCCGGAGTGCCCGAATTCCGCGATCAGTGCGACTGCCGACGGTCTTTATCAGATCGATTCCGACCTGTGCACGGAGTGCGTCGGATTTTTCGAAGAGGCCCAGTGTACAGCCATCTGTCCGATCGACGACACCTGCATCCCCGATCCTGCCCTTGTGGAGGACCGGGAGACGTTGATGGCGCGGAAGGTAAAGCTCCACGGGAAGTGACTCTTCAGACGATAACGCGAAGGAGAATGGAAATGGGTGTGACTGTAACAGAAAAGGCCGGGGTTTTTCTTCGGCGCATGATCCGCTTCAACGGGGGGGACGAGCGATCGGGAATCCGGCTGATCGTGAAGCCTGGCGGCTGTTCGGGACTCTCCTACGATATGGAGCTTGCGCCGGAGGCGCTCCCGACCGACCGGACCTTTCCCGGGCCGGGCTTCGCCCTCCATATTCCGGAAGACTGTCTCGGATATGTGGACGGCGCGGAGATCGACTTCGAGGACAACATGATGAACACCCAGCTGGTCTTCAGGAATCCGAACGCGACCAGCTCCTGCGGGTGCGGGACCTCCTTCAATGTGGAAGGGGGGCCCTCCCCTTCCGACGGGGGATGTTCGAAAAAAGGGGCCGGACACTAGGAGCATGCCATCCCATGTTCTCACTTAGACAAAGGATTGGGAAGAGGATCCGGCCGGGCTTTTTCCTCCGGCTTCCCCCGGAAGCACAGGCTTTTCTCCGGGAGGCTTCCCGATCGTGGGCGGACACGGACCGTGCCAGGATCTTTCTAAAGAAGGCAGACCACCTTTATGGACATCATCTTCCGGTGGTGGTCGGGTGATCCAAATTTTATTTCACCAAGGGACTTCTCCGGGAGGCAATTCGCTTCGCGTTGCGGGCAGCGGAGATGATAGGGCAACGCTTGGGGCTGAGTCGCCCCTTCATGGAGCTTTCCGGGACCGAGGCCCCGTGTTCAGACTATGTGGCCGGTCCGAGATTTTATCTGTTTGCGATGAAGGCTGCGGGATACCTTGATGCCCGCTTGGGCGAGTCGGAACGGGGTCTCGAAATCCTGGAAAAGATCCTGACCCTCGATAAAGGTGACCATCTGGGTGTTTCCCCGCTGATTGCTGTCATCAGGAGGGGAGGAAAGGAGGAGGAATGAGAGTCTTCTGCGGAATCCGCAACACCCAGGACCCCCCCGAAATCGCCTCTCCCGGGGAGGAGCCCTGCGCCGGGTGCCGGATTCTTTTTCTCAAGCCCAAGACCGGATGCGAACCGTCCTCTTCCTGCGTGCGGACGACCTATGCCCGTCACATCGAGCGCTTCTTCCGGACGAATCCGGGACTGGCCGAACGGTTCTGGAAGGACGAGTACTTCGAGGTCCGGGCGATCGTCACGCGGTATCTTCCGCAGGATCTTCTCAAGAAGATGGTCAGGGACTCCGACGAGACGGTCCGGATGAATGTGGCCCTTTTTCTCGACCCCGCACTCCTCGTCCGGATGATGAACGACCCCGACCGGGAGGTCCGGATCAGGGTCGCTGCCCGGATCCCCGCGGCGCTCCTGCCGATGATGGCAGCTGACCACGACTATTACGTCCGTCATCAGGTGGCTCTCCGGATCGGGCCTTCCGCCCTTCTCTTCATGAAGGAGGACACCGATCCCGAGGTGAGGAGGGTTGTTGCCCGACGGATCCCCTCTCCCCACCACCTGATTCTCAAGGCAGACCCCGACGCACTTGTTCGAATCGAGGTCCTCGCCCGGGGAGGTCCGGATCTCTGGGTGGAGGCGCTCAAGGATCCGGATGTCAGGGTTCGTTTCTGGCTCGCCGAACACGCCTCGGGAGAGGCGCTGTCCCGTATGGCCGCGGACCCGGATCCCTTTCTCCGACAGATTGCCCTTCGGCGCCTGGGGGAAGGGAGAGGGAGGGCGGTTTCATGAGTGAGCCCTGGTCTTTTACTGATCTCGACTCCTCTGCCACCACCCCCGTCTCCGAACGGGTCATGGCAGCCATGCTTCCATGGTTTTGTGAGGCTTATGCTAACCCCGGGAGTCCCAATCCGGAAGCGGAGCGCGCGAAGGCCGCGGTGACAGCGGCCAGAGAGTCTCTGGCAGAATTTCTGGGGGCCGAACCCCGGGAGATCCTCTTCACCAGCGGAGGAACGGAATCCAACCAGACGGCGGTCCGCTCGGCCCTCCGGGCCCGGCCGGATCGCCGGGCGCTCCTTATGAGCGCCGTCGAACATTCCTCGATCCTGGGCCTCGTCCCCGATCTTCAACGCGAGGGGTGGCGGGTCCTGACCATTCCGGCGGGAAAAGACGGCCGGATCGATCCCGGAGATGTCGCCCGGCTGGCAGACCACGACACGGCCCTCGTGGCGGTCATGGTTGTCAACAATGAAACGGGAGCGATCAATCCCGTCGAAGAAATCGGAGAGGCCGCCCACGGGGCCGGAGCCTTGTTCCTCTGCGACGGAGTCGCGGCTGTCGGGAAGATTCCGGTGGATGTTAAAAAAGTCCCGGCGGATTTTCTTTCGCTCTCGGGCCACAAGATCCATGGCCCCAAGGGGACGGGAGCCCTTTTTGTCCGGAAAGGGGAAGCGTTTCATCCCCTGATGCCCGGATCCCAGGAGAGAAAACGACGGGGGGGAACGGAAAATGTCCCGGGGATCGTGGGGCTGGGGGAGGCGGCCCGGGAGTCCCGGGAGTTTCTGGCGGAGGGACCCAGGCGACTGGAGAGGCTTCGGGACTTTCTGGAAGAAGGGGTTTTCTCCCTTTGTCCGGAGGTCCGGAGAAATGGCCCCGGGAAGTCCTCCCTTCGGGCGCCCCATATGGCCAACCTGTGTTTTCCTGGGATGCCGGCCGAGAAGATCCTTCTGTCTCTTGGCCGGGAAGGGATCTATGTCTCCATGGGCTCGGCCTGTTCCACCGGGTCCGTGGAACCCTCCCATGTCCTCCTTGCCCAGGGGCTGACCCGGGAGGAGGCTCTCTCCTCCCTCCGATTTTCCCTGGGCCGGCGGACAAGCTTTGCCGAGATCGACCGGACTCTTACCTCGCTTGGCCGCATTCTTGGCCAGCCGTCAGCCCGGAGGGTTTCGTGAGAAGTCGAGAGGAGTGGGGAGGGGAAGAAAAACGGATCCCCTTCGACACCCCCCAATGGAGTGGTGACGAGGTGTCAGCCTTGATCGAGAGTCTGGGACGGGAGGCTTACGAGAATCCGGTCGAAAGTCTCGAGAGCCGTCTTGCATTCGTTTTCGGGAGAGCCCGTGCCCTTGTTGTGCCGACGCCCTCTGTGGCTCTCTTTCTTGTGATGTCCGCCCTGGAAATCGGGGAAGGGGACGAGGTCATCGCTTCACCCCTTTCCTGGTTCGGAATGGCCCGGGCCGTCGCCTGGCGAAAAGCCACCCTCGCGGTTTCCGACATCGATGCCTGGTCATTCACTCTCGATCCGGAAAAGGCGGCACAAAAGATCGGTCCCCGGAGCCGGCTCCTTCTTGTCGCCAATTCCCTGGGACATCCGGCCGACTGGAAGCGTTTTGAGGCGTTGTCGCAAGAGACGTCGGCCGTGCTTGTCGAGGATGCGACAGAATCCCTCTTTTCCGAGTCCGGGGGGCGCCGGACAGGGAGTTTCGGGGACATTTCCATTCTGGCTTTCGGTTCTCCCCATCCCAATCTGGGAGAGTCCTATGCGGCGATTCTCACGGACCGGGAGGATCTGGATCTCCTTTTTCGGACACTTCGGGGGAGCGATTCCGGAAGCCTTCCCCCGGGAACCCCGCCGCTCCTTCCGATGGAGATGACCCTGTCGCCGGCAATGGCCAGGCTGGGCCTTCTGTCGTTGAGCCGCTTGCCCGCCGGACTCAAGAAAAGGGCTCTGGTTCTTGAGTCCTATCAGGAAAGGATGCGCTCCTTCGAGGGGGTCAAGGACCTCTACCAGTCTCCGGGGGTGGACTGGGTGAACTGGTTTGCCTACATGGTCCATTTGGGAACCCGTTTTTCTGTCCTCTCGCGCAATGCCATTGTCGAGGATCTTCGCGGGGCAGGGATCGAGGCGCGTCCCTTTCCGGCGCCTCTCCATCTGCATCCCTGGTTTCTGGACCGGGGATTTCGCAAAGGAATGGCCCCCATCGCCGAAAAACTGGCGGAACGGGCCATCGCTCTTCCCTTCCACCCCGCCATGGGAGACGAAGAAGCGTCTCTGATTGTCGAGCGTTTCAAGGAGGCGGCCACCAATGTCGGAGCGGGATCCGCCATTTACTGACAACCTTAAGGCGTCTGGGAAAATGTCGTCCTCCCGTCTTTCCAGGCCACGAAAATGCATGGAGGATTCCGGTGATGGAAATAGTTCATGTCGTCTTTTCAAACGACGGGCGGGTGAAAAAAATATCCGGCTGTCCGGAGTGGGTCCCCCCCCAGGACTGGTTCAACTTCCTGTCGCGGACGACCCTTGACCGGTACGAATCCCTTTCGGGCGGGAGAGGAGTCTTTCGCCTGGAGCCGGGAGATGTCGATAATCTCGCCAGGGAAGCATCCGGAATCCGGAAATAGGGCCTTCCTGAAAGGAGCGTCGCCATGGCCGACGGAGATATTGTGGAGCTGACAGGGCCTCCCTTCTTCGAGTTCGGGGAGAAGGTCCGGATTAAAAAGCACATCAGGAACGACGGGACCTTTCCCAACAAGGATGTCGGGGAGATTCTTGCTAGAAAGGGAGACGCCGGTTATATCCGGAGTATCGGAACCTTCCTCCAGCAGTTCTATATCTATGCCGTCTACATTCCGGAGACGGGGGTGACGGTCGGGTGCAAGCGCCGGGAGCTCGAGTCCCTCGACTATGACGACAGCCCGGAGGAAGGGGAGGCGACAGAGTCTGCCCCAGAGAGGACCCCATGAAGAAGAGAGGCGATTTGCGGAGCCGGTACCGTCCTGGCCAGAAGGTGGCAATTCTTCGCGACATGGAAAACGACGGATCTTACAGGACAATAACAGCCGGCACACTCCTGGCCGGGGAAGGGGAGCAGGGAGAAATCCTGGGGGTTGGCTATCAGGAGGAGAAGCGGGTTGTCTATTTCGTCCTCCTTGTTCCAGAGAACCGGGTGATCGGCTGTTTCGAGGAAGACCTTTTTCCGGCAAAAACGGCCGGTCGCCTTTCACCCTTGGGGACCGGGGGGCGCCCGGGCCGCAAAAAAACAGTCGGAGGTTCACGGCATGGACGAGATCTTTGATGGGCCGGAGGGGAATCAGGGCGATATTGTTGGAGACCTTTACTGGTCGCTTGCAGAAGTCATGGATCCGATCCGGTTCGAACTGATCCTTTCCGGAGGGGATGTCCGGCTGGCAGGCGTCGGAACGGACGGCAGGGTGGTTGTTCGCCTCAAGGGTCCCTTTACACGCTCCTGCGCCGACAAGCGGGCGGTGGTGGCCCGCATCGAAGGCTACCTGAGGGAGCGGGATCCCCGCGTGACGGCGGTCGTCCCTGTCTGTCCGGCTCCGGAGGAAACCCTCTGAGGGAGAAATCGTCAGGCGAATTATGAGGTGGAGGACCGCGATGAAGGTCATGGTGAGAAAAAACGCCGAAGGGGTCTTTTCGGTCTATGTCCCGAAGAAGGATCTCGAGGAGCGGATCGTGAGCTCCGAGAGGCCCTCCCTGTTCGGGGGGACGGTTACGCTGGGAAACGGGATGGTATTGGAGCTTCCCGAGATTCCGCAGGGCCAGGGTCTTCCCCTGACGGTGGAGGCCCGGAAGGTCTCCGGCTAGGAGGAGGGGAGTCATGGAAGAGAACGTGGTCAGGGATGTGGCCGAATTGGTCGACATGAACTGGCAAGGACTGGGTCGGGGGACGCTCAGGCTTCTCCGGGAGCGATTCCCCGGGATAGTTTTCATCGCCGTCCCTGCCTCCGATGTGACGGAAGAGCCTTTTCGGCAGTCCGGGAGGGTGGGGTTCCATTTCATCAACACAACGGACCATTGCGTGTCGCTGGTCTCGGATCGGCGGGCAGCAGGAGGGATCCTGCTGGCCGTCAGGGAGTGAAGACGATGACTCCGGAATCTGTTTATATGGGAGCTCCCTCGACCGTTCCGGAGCGTTTGGCGGAGGGAATCTCCGAAAAGATCGATAAAATCGCCGATCTCTGGAAAAGGGGGGATCTTATCCTCTACCTGGGGCCCGACCTCTATCCGGAAAGCCCGGACTTTCCGACAGACCCAAAAGGCCTTGCCGCCCTCTTGAGCGGAGGTGTGGCGGTCCCGGGGCGACTATTGGGACGACTTTATGAAATCGCCCAGTATATCGAGTCCCACAGGCACAGGAAAACCCTTCTTTCCCTGATGGAGGAGATCTTCCGGAAAAAAGTCACTCCTTCCCCGGTCCACCGCCTTCTTCAGATGTTTCCGGTCCCCCTGGTTGTCGATACCTGGTATGCCCCCGGTTCTTCGGAATTTCTGGTCGGGCCGGGAGATGTCCAGATCAGCGGGGTGAGCCGGGCCGAATACCGGGACCGATGGTTCCGGATCGACCGCCGGACCACCTCGGGTTGGGAGACGGCAGAGGAGGTCCCGGCAGGGGCGCATGTCCTCTACCGTCCCCTGGGGAGCATGGATCCAGGGGTTGAGGTGCTGGTTTCGGATGCCGACTTTGTGGAGGTCCTCACGGAGATCGATATTCAGACTCCCATTCCGCAATTTGTGCAGCAGCACCGTAGCGGCCGCCACTTTCTGTTTCTCGGATGCCGCTTCGACAACCAGACCTCCCGCATTTTTGCCCGGCAGATTATGAAGCGTTCTTCGACAAGCCATTTTGTGGTTCGTTCGGGGACCATCCCAGGCAAGGAACAACTCTTTTACGAACGGGAGGGGGTCGCACGTCTTTCGCTCTCCCTCAATGAAGGTTTTCTTCCGGAGCTCGAAAAGCGGCTCCGGTTTGGCTGACTGGATAACCGGAGAGAGGAAGGAGATCCCCATGGGAGAATCCTCGTGTGTGGTCGCCCCGACCCGGGGGGGAGGGCGCTGGACTCCCCGTTTCGTCGAGACGATCGATGTCGAAAAATGCATCGGATGTGGCCGGTGCTTCAAGGTTTGCGGTCGGGGAATCCTGGCCCTCATGGGAATAGACGATGAGGGGGAGGTTGTCCCGGTCACGGCCGATAACGAAGACGAGATCGACAAGAAGGTCATGAACATCCTCCATCCGGAGCTGTGTATTGGCTGCGAATCCTGCGCCAAGGTCTGTCCCAAGAAATGTTACACCCACGGAGAGCTGGAGGCGTCCTGAAATGAACAGAAAAACGGGAGGAAGACATGGAACCCTGGGAGACGGAATACAGAAATCTGGTGGATGCGGAGGATTATTTCCGTTTTTTCGATGTTATATACGATCCTCATGTCGTCTCCGTGAATCGTCTTCATATCCTCCGGAAATTCGGAGAGCTCTGCGCAGCTATTGAAAGGGAGTGGCCTGAGGGATCGTCCGGAATAAAAAAGAAAGACGCTTACCGGACAGCCCTCGCCTCATCCTACGAGACCTTCCTCACCCGGACGGCCCAGCAGGAGAAGTTGTTCAAGGTCTTCCGGGAGAACCCTTCGGAGATCAATGTGGCCTTTCATCCGGAAGGGCTGGAAAAGAGACCGTAACCGGTCATTAGGCGATTTTCCCGGCGAGGGATGCCTCCCGTTTCAAAAACAAAAGGAGAAGTCATGAAGATGGTGCGTGCCATAGTCCGTCCGGAAAAAGAAAATGATGTCGTCCTGGCTCTCGAGGCCAAGGGATTCCCCGCCATGACCAAGACTCATGTCTTCGGCCGTGGAAGGCAGAAGGGGCTTAAGGTGGGGCCGATCCATTACGACGAGCTTCCGAAGGTCATGCTCATGATCGTGGCGGAGGATCCGGAGGTTCCGGTGATCATCGAGGTCATCAAAAACTCAGCCTATGTGGGCTACGAGGGGGACGGAAAGATCTTCGTCTCGCCGGTGACGGAGAGCTATACCATACGGACCGGGGAAAAGGTCTAGGGAGTGCATGCACAAGGCATGCACAAGGAAGGAGTGAAGACGATGCTGGTCGAGATTACGGCGATCATTCGCCGGGACAAGGTGGCTCCAACGATGCGGGGTCTCGATGCCATGGGGCTCGGGGCGATGACGATCACGACGGTGAGCGGCCGGGGACGCCAGGGGGGAAATGTCATGACCGACCTCGACCGGGAGATCCCGGCCGAGTACGACTCGGTCTCGAAGATCACCCGGAACCTGACGCCGGCCTCCTTTGCACTGGTGCACTCCCTGACCCGGCCGGTCTTCTGGATTCCGAAGCGCATGCTCCAGATCGTCGTCTCCAGCGGGATGAAGGACGAGGTGGTCGACATGATCATGAGCGTCAACCGGACCGGATGGATGGGAGACGGGAAAATTTTCATAAGTCCGATCGAAGACAGTCTCCGGATCCGGACGGGTGAACGGGGACTGGAATCGGTGTGACAGGATTGGCGATTTTGGGACTCTTTTGTAGGAAGAGTGACTCCACCGTCTGGATGAGTGCCCGGAAGTTGAGATTCAGTAAGGGTTTTCTTGGAGGTATGGAGTTTGCATGACCCATTACTGAATTCTTCGGGAGGAGAGACCGAAATGAGAACGATCGCGCTTGTCCAGAAAGATTCACACCGCCATGGAGAAATCATCCGTGAGCTGAATGCCATGGGCGTGGAACGGGTTTCCGTGCTTTCTCTCGATGCCTTTCTGGCCCAGGCAGGGAGCCTTGACGTCGACGGAATTCTGCTTGACCGGGGGGAATCCCTCGGAACCTTTTTTCAGATCGTCCAGAGCGCGGGAAACGGTCCGCCGATCCCCATCATCCTCCTGATGGAGCGGCGGGACGAACAGGGAAAGGACTGTCTCACGGGGGTCATGCTCCAGCCCTTTTGCGACCTGCGGTTTGCCTCCCTTCTCAAGGAGGCGGTCTTTCACATCCGGGACTTTTGCTCGGTCTGCGAAGAAAATCAGAAGCTCAAGAACGAAATATTCGAACGCAAGATCATCGAGAGGGCCAAGTGGATCCTGGTCAGGAAGGAGGGGCTCTCGGAAGAGAGAGCCTACCGGCGGATCCGGGCCGAGAGCATGAAAAGGCGGCGTTCCATGAAGGACGTGGCCCTCGACATTCTTGCCCAGTCGGGGGGGGAGTTCGACTCTGAAGGATGGGGAGAGGGACTGGAGCCCTCCTCCCCTCCTCCTTTGGAGGGAAACAACATCATCCGGAACTGAAGGAGGAAGGATGGATCAAAAGGAGCTGGAGGCAAGGTTCAGGAAGCTTGCGCGGCAGGCCGCCGAGACCGCAATGGACCTTCATGACCTGACGGAGGAGCTCCCGGGAGCCTACCTTCGCATCGAGGAGGTGGCCCGGAAGGCCTTCCTCAAGCACAAAGAATGGGCCGAGGCCAGGGAGGCCTTCGAGAAGGCCTCCGGCTCCTGACTCAATCGGCCACGGGAAGGGGGTGCAAGATGGAGGAGCCCAAGGAGGCACCGGCCGGAGCGCCGGTCTTTGTCGACACGACTCTCCGGGACGGAGGCCAGTCCCCGGGGGTTTTCTTCGACCGCCCCACCAAGATGGCCGTGGTGACGACGCTGTCGCGGATCGGGGTCAGAGAGATCGAGGTGGGGTCCCCCTGTCTGGGAGATCGGGAGATCGAGGATCTGAAGGTCCTTTTGTCTCTTCCGGTCCCGGCCGAGCTTTTTCCGTGGCTCAGGCCCGTCGAGGAGGATTTCGAGGCCGCCCTGAGGCTGGGTTTCCGGCGGGTCCACCTCTCCTTTCCGACCTCCGATCTCCACATGGCCGTTGTCCGGGGGATGGGCCGGGAGGAAACCCTCAAGAGGGTCCGGGGGGCCCTCCGGAGAATGGTTGGGGAGGGATGCCGCGTCTCGGTCGGTCTCGAGGATGCCTCCCGGGCGGAGATGGAATTCCTCAAGGAGATCGTCATGGCCGTCCGGGAGGCCGGAGGAATCCGGGTCCGGTATTGCGACACCGTCGGCCGTCACCATCCCCTGGAGATTTTTGAGCGGATATCCGTCCTGTCCTCCCTGGGGCTTCCGGTCGAGGTCCACTGCCACAACGACCTGGGGCTGGCAACGGCCAACACCGTCTCGGCCTTCCACGCCGGGGCGACCTTTCTCTCGACAACGGTCACCGGAGTCGGGGAACGGGCCGGAAATGCGGTCATGGAGGAGGTGGCCTTTGCCTTGGCCTTCTCGGGAAAGGGATTGGAGACCGGTATCGACTTTCCGGGACTGGCCCATATCTCGAGGTGGCTTTATTCGGCGATCGGCCGGACTCTCTCCCCCTACCGTCCTGTCGTGGGGTCCCGCATCTTCCACCACTCTTCGGGGATCCATGTGGACGGCGTCATCAAGGAGCCGGCCAACTATGAACTCTTCCCGCCGGAGCTCGTGGGGCTCAAGAGAAAGATCGTGGTGACCCACCAGACGGGGCGGTCCGGCATCCGCAATGTCCTCGAGCGGATGGGCTACCGGCCCCCTCCCGAGATCCTGGACCGGCTTGTCCCCATCATCCGGGCAGAGGGATGGAAGCTGAAGGGAATCGTTCCGGCCCAGACCATTTTGAACCACTTCATGGCGATCGTCGAATCAGGTCAGGGAAGCTCTCCCGCGAGGCAGGGGTCATGAGGCCGGCGGAAACCATGGCCGCCCGCCAGATGACTCTTCCCGGCTGGACTCCGGAAAACCAGGCGCGGCTCGGGAAGAGCCACGTCTTTCTGGCCGGGGTCGGGGGTGTGGGGGGGGTCGTGGCCCAGTATCTCGCAATGGCCGGCGTGGGAGAAATGACCCTGGTCCACGAGGGGGTTCTCGAGATCCCCGACCTGAACCGGCAGACTCTCATGGAGCTTTCGGGACTTGGGAAAAGCCGCGTGGGCCAGGCCTCCGAACGCCTCGCAAGGCAGGTCCCCGCTTGCCGGATCACCGCCATCGACGCCCGGGTTTCGGGCTGGATGGAACCCCTGGTGGCCTCCGCAGACCTCCTTGTCGATGCCCGGACGAACTTCGAGGAGCGGTTCCTCCTGGGCCGGTTGGCGCGCAAGGCCGGAAAGCCTCTGGTCTTTGCCGCGATGAACGGGATGGAAGGTATGGTGGTGCCCCTCGGGCCCGAGAAAGGTCCCTGTCTTGAATGCCTGTTCCCCGAAGGGGATCCGGCATGGGACCCCCTGGGCTTTCCGGTGCTTGGAGCCGTGTCCGGGGTGATCGGGTCCATGGCGGCCATCTTGGCGATACGAATTCTCTCCGGGTATGGGAGGAATCCTATGTCACAGATGACCTTCTTCGAGGGGATGAACTTGTCGACGCGCTTCTTCAAGATCTCGCAAAACAGACGATGTGCGGCGTGCCGGGAGGGGCCGCTCCAGCAGGCGGCCGATCACGAAAAACCATGGAGGGGACAATGAAAGGACGATCCGTGTCATTCAATCTGAGAACCGCAATCCTGTGCGCAGGCCTGGGTGTGTCGGCGGTCCTTATGTCGCCCGCAGGGGCGAAGGCCGAAAAGGCCCCCCTTCATGTGGCTGCCGCCGCAGACCTGATGCCCGTCCTGCCGGCCCTGGTCCGGGACTTCACGAAGAAGACGGGTATTCCCGTCCGGATCTCCTGGGGGGCCTCCGGTGAGGAGGCCCAGGCCATCCGCCACCGGGCCCCCTACGACCTCTTTTTGTCCGCCGACCGCTCCTTTCCGGAAAGGCTGGCCGCCGGCGGATATCTTCGGAAGGAGAGCCTCCGGACCTATGCAAAGGGAATCCTTGTCCTCTGGATTTCGAAGGCGACCCTGGACCGGGCGCATGAACAGCCGGGAACCGGGCTTCTGTCCCGGGACTTCGTCCACAGGATCGCCCTGGCCAATCCCAGGCTGGCCCCCTACGGATTGGCGGCGGTCTCCTGCCTCCGTTCGAGAAAGCTCTGGCCCACTCTTCGAAAGAAGGCCGTCTACGGAAACTCCCTGGCCCAGGTCGCCCAGTACCTCCGGACCGGAGTCGCCCAGGCGGGATTTCTCTCGGAGTCGCAGGCGATGGTTCTCGAACGGCATGTCAAAGGACTTTCTGTTCCCCTGTCGCCCTCTTGCGCGCCCTATCTCTTCCAGGAGATGGGGATCCTCACGCGGTCAGGGAAGATACGGGAGGCCAGGGCGTTCGAGGACTATCTTCTGGGGGCCGCCGCCCAGGGATACCTGATGAAGCACGGTTACCACTGACCGGGGGAGGGCGGGACAATGATCCATTCGGCCCTGTCTGTCACGGTGGCCCTCTCCTTCCTGACAGCCACGATCCTCTCCCTCCTGAGCCTGCCCCTGGCCGGGTGGATCGTCTTCTCAAAAAGTTCCTGGACGACGCTCGGAGAATCGATCCTCACGCTCACACTCGTGCTTCCCCCCGCCGTCCTGGGCTATCTTCTTCTGGTGGCCTTCAGTCCGGAAAGCCTTCCGGGATCCCTCATGGCCCGTCTGTTGGGTCATCCGCTTCCCTTTTCCTTCGCCGGCCTCCTCCTGGCCTCCCTGATCTACAGCCTCCCCTTTGCGGTCCAGCCGGTCGCCCAGTCCTTCCGGCAGGTTCCCCTCCGGACCATCGAAATGGCCCGGATCCTGGGAGCGCGTCCTTTCACGGTCTTCCGGAAGATCGTGGTCCCGATGTCCCTTCCCGGGCTGGCGACGGGTTGGGTTCTGGGATTTGCCCATACGGTGGGAGAGTTCGGAGTGGTCATGATGGTCGGCGGAAACATTCCCGGAGAGACCCGGACCCTTTCCCTCAAGGCCTATGACGACCTTCTGTCGATGAGGGCCCACGGGGCCCGGGACTCGGTCCTTCTCCTTCTGCTGTTTTCCTCCCTCTCCCTTGTCGCCCTCAACCTCCTCCGGCGGAAAGGGGTGGACCCCCATGCATCCGATGCCCCTTGAGGTCGACCTCGTCCTGCCAGGGAGGGGGGCGGCTCCGTCCGGGAGGAGGGTCGCCTTCACCCTCTCCCGGGACTCGGGAATCCTGGGACTTTGCGGACCATCGGGATCGGGGAAGACGACGCTTTTGCGGGTGATGGCCGGCCTTTGTCCCAAAGCCTCGGGGGTCGTCCGGGTGGACGGGGTGTCCTGGCTTGACAGCAACCTGGGAACGGACCTCCCTCTGGAAAGGCGGCCCGTGGCCTATCTCCCTCAGGGAGTCTCACTCTTTCCCCACATGGATGTCCGGGAGAATCTTGTCTTTGCCTCCCGGCTGGCGGAGTCCTCAGACTTTGCGAAAGGGAATCCTCCGGCCGGAAGGCTTGGCGGGTTCAGGCCATTCTGGAGGTCCGGGGGACTTCCCGGGTGGGCACAGGAGGTCGTTGAGCTTTTCGGAGTCTCCCGTCTCCTTGATAAAAGGAGCGGTGAGCTCTCCGGAGGACAGGCCACACGGGTCGCCCTGGCCCGGTGCTTTCTCAGGTCCGCCCGGCTTTACCTTCTTGACGAGCCCTTTGCGGGTGTCGATCCGGAAGGGCGGGCCGCCCTGGGCCGAATAGTGGGCGGACTCCTGGCAAGACGGAAGGCGATGGCCCTTCTGGTCACCCATACGCCGGACGAGCTTTGTTCCCTGGCCTTTGGAATGGTCCGTCTTCTTCCGGAAGAGGACGGGGACGGGAGTCCTGGCCTTCCGGTCCGCCCGGTGCAAATGTCGGAAACAGAGGCAAAGGGCCTTCTCGAAAGGAGCGGGGGATGAAAATAAATGCGGGAATCAGGAGAGGACTCCTAGTGGCGTGGGCTCTTTCCCTCGCCAATCCCGGAGGGGTCTCGGCCCACGGGATGATGCCGGCCGACATGGCGTCTCTTTCTCCGGGACAGGTCATCGCCGTCATGGAGTCCGACTTTCTGGTCCCGGACGGGTTTGGGCGACTTCCCGGCCCCCTGTTTTACCTGGGCCACAAAAAGACCTTAGGTTTGTCCCGGGACCAGATCGGGAAGATCCGGAAGATCGCCCGGACCATCATGCCAGCGACTGTCCGGCAGGGGAAGGCGATCGAGGCCCTCAAGAGGAGAGTCGTCCGACTCTCCGACGGCCGCAAGCCCCTGAGGGAGGAAGAGCTCCGGAGGCTTCTCGATCGGATCGGAAGGATGGAATCCCGGGCCGACCTCGACCACATCCTGGCCCATCGGGCCTGTCTGGATCTTCTCACCCCCGGGCAACGGATACGGCTGTTTTCACTTCTCCCCTCCCCCTAGAGGTCTCCCGATGAGCCCTCCGCCTCGCGCCAGGTTCTCCCTGATGACAAGGCGGCCCGGAATCCCCATTGTTTCCCTCCTCCGACGAAAACTTCCGGCAGGGACAAGAGGAAAAAGTTTTTAAAATCCCTTCGCTCCCCTCACCCAATGTCAGCCCCGTCTCCCTGGGATTCGGAGGCCGCCCTCAGCCTTGACAAAGCCTGCCTTGGGAATATTCTTTCAAAGAAGGTTTAAAAAATGTCAGGACAAAGGTCCTGACTCACAAAAGGAGGAAATCATGAAGTTTCTTTCCGCTCTGGTTTTGAGTCTCACCTTGTCCGCCATGCTTCTCTCGACCAATGCCTTTGCAGGAAATACCGATCCTCTTTTTGTGAACCTCACGACCAACGATACCTGGCGCTCCTACATGGCCCTGACCTTTAGCCGGCACCAACTGGACAAGGGCCACCCCGTCACGATCTTCCTGAACGACCATGGAGTCTTCCTCGCCTCCAAAAAGGATTCCAGACGGTATTTCCGGGAACAAAAACTGATCCATGATATTGTGGCCAAAGGCGGGGTGGTTCTCTCCTGCGGCATGTGCATGCACAAATTCGTGATCAAGGATTCCCAGATTATTCCGGGCGTCAAGGTCAGCCGCCACGGCGAGGCCGGCAAGGCGCTCTTTGCCGATCACACGAAGACCCTGACCTGGTAGGCCTCCGCCCAGGAATTCCCGAAAAACGTCTCCGGAGGGGGTCCCCCTCCGGAGAATCGGTGTGACGGTCCCTTCCTTTCCCTCGTCTCTGGGGTTTCGAGTCCTTGCTTTAAACTAAAGCAATTCCAGAATTTTCCCGGAACGCGGCCTGGTTGGCCGCCGCCCTACCGGGTCCCGGCCAATGGGGGTTCCCCTCCCGCCCCCCTAGTTGCCTCCCGTGGGCCCCTCCGGCCGGGCTTTGGAGGGCTTCTTCCGGAGAAAGTCCAGAAGCTCTTCCAAAGGGCGGGCATTGAGGACATCCGACGCCTCGATCCATCCCCTCCGGGCCTGGCCCACCCCCCATTCGAGATTGTCGAACTCCCCCGGGGCATGGGCATCGGAGTTGATGGACAGAAGAACCCCCTCGTCTTTGGCCATGCGGCAGTAAACGTCGGTCAGGTCGAGCCGCTCCGGATGGGCGTTGACTTCAAGGGCCACCTGGCGCTCCCGGGCCTTTCTGAGAACCCGGAGCATATCGAGGTCGTAGGGCTCCCGTTCCCCGATCAGGCGACCGGTGGGATGGGCCAGGATGTTGAACCGGGGATGGTCCATGGCCCTAAGGATGCGGGTCGTCTGGTCGGCCCGGGAGAGGGAGAATTTGCTGTGCACCGCCCCCACCACAAGGTCGAGAGAGGAAAGGGATTGGTCGGGCAGGTCGAGCTGGCCGTCTTCGAGGATATCCACCTCGATCCCCTTGAGAAGGGAGAGACCGGGAAAGAGGGGTCGGAGACGGTCGATTTCCTCTCCCTGCTCCCGGAGCTCGTTTGGACCGAGGCCATGGACCATCGTGAGGCGCCGGGAGTGGTCGGTGATGGCCAGATAGGACCACCCCCGGTCGCGGGCGGCCTCGGCCATCTCCCGGACACTGTTGTGGCCGTCGGTCCATCGGGTATGGGCGTGCAGGTCACCCTTGAGGTCGGGAAGGGTCACAAGGGCGGGGAGGGGACCCCGGGCGGCCCTCTGGATCTCCCCCCGGTCCTCCCGGAGCTCGGGAGGAATCATCGAAAGGCCCAATATGCGGTAGACCGATTCCTCGGTCTCTCCGGCGACCCGGTTCTTCCCCCGGAAGACTCCGTATTCGTTGATTTTGAGACCCCGGTCCTGGGCGAGCCTTCTAAGGGCGATATTGTGGGCCCGGGATCCGGTGAAGTAGACGAGGGCCGCCCCGAAGGAGGCCGGGGGCATAACCCGGAGGTCGACCTGGATCCCGGAGGAGAGGACGACACTGGCTTTGGTGGAGCCACTGGCAAGAACGCGCTCCACCCCTTCCCAGGAGACGAAGCGCTGGACGACGGGCTCCGGATCCTCCGTGGTGACAAGGAGGTCAAGATCCCCGACCGTCTCCTTCATCCGCCGGAAGCTTCCGGCCACGACCACCTCCCGGACCCCCCGGACTCCCGTTAGGAGCGTGACCAGGGGTTTGGCATACTGGGCGGCGGTGGCCAGCTTGTAGCGGCGAACCTTGGCCAGACGGGCTTCGACCGACTTGATCAGGCGCTCCTCGGAGCGGGGGCCGAATCCCCGGAGTCCGGCGATCCGGTGGTCCAGAAGGGCCCGGTGGAGTCCGCTGATGTCCTGGATGCCCAGCTCCTCGTAGAAGGCCCGGACCTTTTTGGGGCCGAGGCCGGGAATGGAGAGGAGCTCTGTCAGGTGGGGCGGAAACTCCTCCCGGAGCTTCTCCAGGGTCGACAGGTGTCCGGTTGTCAGGATCTCCCGGATCTTTCCGTCGAGGTCCGTGCCCACCCCCGGGATCCGGGGCAGATGGCCGGTTTTGGAAAGGACTTCGGAGAGGCTCTCTCCCCACTCCCCCACGGTCCGGGCGGCATTTCTATAGGCCCGGACCCGGAAGGGGTTGTCCCCCCGGACCTCCAAAAGATCGGCCACCTGGTCGAAGATCCTTGCGATATCGGCATTCTGGACGACCATCGATTCCCCCTTTCTCTTTGGTATCCGCTCCCTCCCCCGTGTCAGGGAGGGGAGAGGTCCCCCACGGCGTAATGGTAAAGAACCACCTTCTGGGCCAGGGAATACTTGGCCGAGACCAGATCGGCCCGGGCCTTCCTGAGCGCGGTCTGGGCGTCGATCACATCGAGGGCCGTGGCCATCCCCGCGCTGTAGGAGCCCTCCTCGAGACGGTCGTATTCGAGGGCGTTTTGGAGTTCGGTCCGGCTTTCGGCCAGCTCCTGCCGGGCCTCCAGGATGTCGAGGTAGGCCTGGCGGACCTGGGAGGAGACCGAAAGCTCCGTCTCCTCCTTCTGGTGGATCGACTCGTTTAAAAAGGCCCGGGCCTGATGGATCTGGGCCAGGTTTCCGCCGCCCTCGAAGATGGGAATGTTCAGGACCCCTCCAAAGGCGAAGGAGGAATAGGGTCCACTGGGAAGAGAGGGAAATCCCAGGGCCGAGGGAGGAATCTGGGCCAGGAAGTACTGGGCCTGCCCGGTCAGGGAGGGATAGTTCTGGCGCCAGGCCACCTTGAGGTTTTCCTGGGCCGCATTGACCGAATGACGCGCCGCCTGAAGGGAGGGATTGGTTTCGGAGGCCTTCCTGAGATCCGGAAGAAGGCGGGCCCGCAGTCCCTCGGGAATCGGAAGATCGGTGACGGGAACATAGTGTTTCTCCGTCAGGTCCCCGATGGTGGTGGCCAGGACGATCTGGGCCTTCTTCCGGGCGTTCACCGCCTGGATCCTCCCCAGGATGGCGTTGGCCAGGTTGACCCTGGCCTGGGTCACGTCGGCCTTTAAGCCCATGCCGGCCTTGAGCCGCATGAGGGAGGCGTCGAGGTGGTTGCGGGCGTCGATCACATTGAGCCGGCTCACCCCTTCCTGCTCGATCGCCTCGATCAGGCCATAGTAGGCCGTTTCCACATCCCGGATGATCGACTGTGAGGTTTCGAGATAGGTATCCTTCTGGGCTCTTAAGGACCATTTTCTCTGGGAGATCTGGGAGGTGGTCCGGCCGAAGTCGAAGATCAGCTGGGTGAGGGTCACGGTGGTGAGCTGGGCATCGACAAACTGGTAGTTCGGAAAGAGGAAAAAGCCGAGAAAGCTGTTTGCGTAGGTATTCTGGTAGGAGGCCTGGAGCTGGGGAAGGTAGGTGGAACGGGCCTGGGTCTCCGTGGCCCGGAGATTCCGGATCCGGTCCTGGTCGATCTTCCGGAGCGGACGAAGGTGGAGGGCCCGGCGAACGGCCTCCTTCATGGTGATCGGAACCCCCGAGATGATCGGGGAGGTCAGGATCTCCTCCGTTGTCGAAAGGGGCTCGGCCCAAGACAAAGGGACCAGGCTCCCGACAAGAAGAAGGGCTAGAAAAAGGGCCGGAAGTCCCCTTCCAAACGGGACTCTCCCGTCTTTTCCGGACCGGATTGGGTCACACCATGTCATCATGCGTCTCCCGCCGTTTGGGGGTTTCCGATCAGTCGAGCGCCTTTCGAAAGCGCAGGGTGGAAAGCGTCAGAAGGCCGATCCCGATCACCGCCATGGCCAGAAGGTCGGGCCAGAGGACCGCGATCCCGACCCCCTTCAAAAAGGTGGCCCGGATCACGACCAGATAGTAGCGGAGCGGGTCCAGGTAGGTCACCCACTGCATGGGCCGGGGCATGCTGGCGATCGGGAAGCTGAACCCCGACAAGGTAAACATGGGATTCGAGACGAAGAAGTTTGCCCCGAAGGCCTGCTGCTGGGTCCGGACCAGGGTGGAGATCAGGAGTCCCAGACCCAGGGTGCTCAGGAGGAAGAGGGCGGTTCCCAGCATCAGGATGAAGGGATTGCCCACGAAGGGCACCTGGAACCAGAGGACTCCGAAGACGGCCACGAGAGCGGTTTCGGCAAATCCGATCAGAAAGAAGGGGATCGTTTTTCCCAGAATGAATTCGTAGGGGCGGATCGGGGAGACCATGATCTGCTCGAGGGTCCCGATCTCCCGCTCCCGGACGACGGCGGAGGCAGTCAGGGAGACGGTGAGGATCAGGGAAAGCGTCCCCACCACCCCCGGGACGAAAAACCATCGTCCGTCCAGATTGGGGTTGAACCAGGGCCGCTGGGCCATCTCGAGGTCCTCCACCCGGGCCGTGATTCCGCCCGGGATCCGTGTGGCATAGGTATTTCCCTGACTGGCCGAATAGGCCGCCGCGATCTGTTCGACATAGCCCAGGGCGATCAGGGCGGTGTTGGAATTCGTTCCGTCGACCACGACCTGGAGGGGGGCCTTCTGTCCCTTCAGGAGAAAGGCCGCAAATCGCGGCTGAATGGTGATCCCCACCGTGGCTGTGCCGTCGTCGATCGCCTGGCTGACATCCCGTTCCGTTCCGGCGATTTCCACGACATCGAAGCGGGTGCTGGCGACGAAGTGGGAGATGAGGTCCCGGCTTTCCTGGGAGTGGTCCCGGTCGAGGATGACGGTGTTGACATGATAGACCTCGAAGGTGGCCGCATAGCCGAAGATCAGCATCTGGACAAGGGGCGGCACGATCAGGCGGAACATGGCCCACCGGTCCCGCCTGATCTCGAGGAGTTCCTTGACAAGGATGCGGATGATCCGTTCGAACATGGCGCCGCCTCAGTCCAGTCTTTTATTGAAGGCCCGTCCTGCCAGGAAGGCCACGACCAGGGCGTAGATCCCCATGGCCAGCACAGGCCGTGTGAGATCTGCGAGTCCGGAGCCTTTCAGGAAGAGGGCCTTCAGGATGGTGACGTAATATCGTGCGAAGACCAGGTAGGTCACTCCCTGCACGAGAGGGGGCATCTGGTCGATGGGAAAGGCGTAGCCGGAAAGGAGCGAGGTCGGAAGAAGAGTCACGAGGACGGCGATCTGGGAGGCTCCGACCTGGCTTTTGATGGCGGCCGAAATGAGAAACCCCACTCCGAGGACGACCACTAGAAAGAGGGAGGTCGTGAAGAAGAGGGCGAAAAGGCTTCCCCGGAAGGGGACGTGGAACCAGAAGACGGAGAAGACGAGACAGAAGACGGCATCCAGCATTCCGATGGCAAAATAGGGCAGGAGCTTGCCCAGCATGACTTCGGAAGGCTGAACGGGGGTCGAGATCAGAAGCTCCATCGTCCCCCGCTCCCATTCCCGGGAAATGGTGAGTGAGGTCAGGAGGGCCCCCACCAGGGCCATGATGAGGGCCACGACCCCGGGAATGATGTAATTTCGGCTGTCGAGATCCTCGTTGTACCAGACCCTTTCCTCGAGATCCACTCCCTGGTTTTGCATGGCGGGGGATCCCCCGAATCCCTGGGCCGCTACGGCGAGATTTCCGGCAAATCCGTCGACGACCGACTGGGCATAGCCGATGGCGATGTTGGCGGTGTTGTCGTCGCTTGCGTCGGCCAGAACCTGGACGGTGCTGCCGCCCGAGTCGGAAAGTTTCTGGGAGAAGTCATAGGGGATAGCGATCACGATCCGGCAGCGGTCACTGTCCAGAGCGGCCTTCGCCTCCCGGTAGTTTTTGAGGACCGCGATGATCGAGAAATATTCCGAGGCCTGGAAATGCTTGAGAAGGGCCTGGCTGTTCTGGCTCCCTTCCCGGTCATAGACGCAGACGGGCAGGTGTTTGATGTCGAGGCTCACGCCGTAACCCAGAAGGATCATCTGCATGAAGGGCATGAAGAGGGCGATGATCAGGCTCCGGGTGTCACGCCGGATCTGGATGGTCTCCTTGACCGCAATCGCCCGGATGCGTCCCCACCTCATCCGGCGCCCCCCTGGGGGCTGTTCTCTCCCACCATCCGGACAAAGATGTCATCGATGGAGGGTTCGATCAGGCCGATCCGGTCCACCGGGATCCCTGCGGTGGTGAGACGGCTTTCAAGGTCGCCGGCGGAGACCTTTGCCGGGTCGACAAGGAGATGGACCGCGTTTCCGAAGGCCGCGATGTCGAGAATCCCGGGTTGACCCTCAAGGAGGCTGATCGCCTTCCCGATGTCTTGGCATTCGATCGACAGAAGGTCGCCCCCCAGCTTCCGTTTTTTCAGGGCGGTGGGACTCTCCAGCGCCAAAAGCCTCCCCCGGTTGATCAGGGCGATGGTATTGCAATATTCCGCCTCATCCATGTAGTGGGTGGAGACGACGATCGTGACTCCGTCTTCGGAAAGGGAATGGATCAGGTCCCAGAAGCGCCGCCGCGACTCGGGGTCGACGCCGGAGGTCGGCTCGTCGAGAAAAAGGATGGGAGGGCGATGAAGGATGGCGCATCCCAGGGCCAGCCGCTGTTTCCATCCCCCCGCCAGGGTCGAGACCAGGAAGTCCTCCCGGCCCTCGAGACCCGCCATCGTGACGGCAAAACGGATGCGTTCGGGGAGGATCGTCTTGGGGACCCGGTAGATCCCTCCGAAAAATCTCAGGTTCTCCATGACCGTCAGGTCCCCGTAGAGGGAGAACTTCTGGGACATGTAGCCGATATGTTCCCGGACCGTCTCCGGATCCTTCGCGACATCGATTCCGGAGACAAAGGCGCGTCCTTCGGAGGGCGAAAGGAGCCCGCACAGCATCCGGATGGTGGTCGACTTTCCGGCGCCGTTCGGGCCGAGAAAGCCGATGATGGTGCCCCTCTCCACCTGAAAGCTGATGTGGTCGACAGCGGTGAAGTCTCCGAAGCGCTTGACCAGGTTTTCGACTTCGATGGCCGGCCCCTTCGGGGCGACCTCTGTCACGAACCGGTCTCCTTTTTCTTGAGCAGGGCCAGAAAGAGATCTTCCATGGTCGGCTCCGTGACGGTCACCGGTTCGAAGGGAAGTCCCGCCTCCGAAAGAGCCCGGGTGATTTCGGGGATGCGCTTTTGATCGTCGTCCACGGCGACATGGACGTGGTCCCCCATCAGAAGGGCTCCCGCGATGCCCTCCAGGGACTGGATCCTCTTCTGAATCTCCCGGGCCTCAGGCGAGGCGATATTGAGAAGCTTTCCCGGCATCTTGGCCTTGAGGTTGGCGGGGGTGTCGCAATAGGCCATTGTTCCCTGGTGAAAGAGGGCGAGCCGCGTGCAGCGCTCCGCCTCTTCGAGGTAGGCGGTCGAGATGAGGATCGTGACCCCCTCCCCCCTGAGGCCGTAAAGAATCTTCCAGAAGTCCCGGCGGGAGACAGGGTCCACCCCCGTGGTCGGCTCGTCCAGCAGAAGGATCTTGGGGGTGTGGATCAGGGCACAGACCAGGCCGAGTTTCTGTTTCATTCCTCCCGAGAGCTGGCCAGCCAGGCGTTTGCGGAAGGGCTCCATCCCGAAGGAGGTCAGAAGGGGGCCGATCCTCTGGTCGCGCAGGGCCACGGGAACCTCGAAGATATCGGCGTAGAACCGCACGTTCTCATCGACGGTCAGATCCTCGTAGAGTCCGAAACGCTGGGGCATGTAGCTCAGGTGCTGCTTGGCCAATTCGGGATCCCGGACCACGTCGATGCCATCGATCGTCGCGGTCCCGCTGTCGGGCGGCATCACACCTGCAAGCAGCCGGATGACCGTGGTCTTTCCGGCACCGTCAGGACCTGCAAGTCCGAAAATTTCCCCTTTTCCGACAGAGAAGGAGAGCTCCTTCACGGCGAAGACCCCCGGGAAATGCTTGACGAGTTTCTTGGCCTCGACCATGGGAACGGGTTCCGGCGTCATGGGGGGGCCACCTCGATGGCGGCATCGGCCGGAAGTCCCGGGACCAGTTCGTGGGTGGGGTTGTAGATGTCGATCTTGATGCGATAGACCAGTGTGACCCGTTCGGCATGCGTCTCGACCGTTTTGGGGGTGAACTCGGCGCTCGAGGCGATGGAGGAGACATGACCCGTGTATTTCTTGCCGGGATAGGTGTCGGTGGTGATGGTGGCCCTGGCCCCCAGGCGGACCCGGGCGATATCCGTTTCGTTGATGTAGGCCCGGAGCCAGATATGGTCGAGGTCGGCCAGGGTCACGACGGGGGTTCCCGGCTGGGCGATCTCTCCGATCTCCGCCTGGCGGAGCAGAATGACCCCGTCGTAAGGGGCGACCAGGGTCGTGTAGCTTAGAATGATGCGGGACATGCGAAGCTGGGCCCGGGCGGCCTTTACGGAGGCTTCGGCCAGCCGGACATTGCGCTCGGCCGTCCGTTCGAGGGCCTGGTCCCGCTCGAGATTGGCCCGGGACTGCTTGAGGGCCGTCAGGGCCAGATCCCGGTCATTGTTAGTGACATAGTCGTGGCTCAAAAGAAACTGGTTTCGCCCATACGCAAGCTTCTTCATTTCAAGGTCCGCAAGATCGCTGACCAGGGTCTTCTGGGCCGCGACAAGGTTTTGCCGGGTCGAGGAGAGCTGGCGCTTCTGGACGGCGAGATTGGTTTTGGCGATCGTCACCTGCTGGCGGTAGTCGGAGTCCTCGACCCGGGCGAGCAGGGTCCCGGCCTTGACCGATTGCCCTTCGTCGAAGGGGAGCACGATGATGCGCGACTGGATCGTCTTGAACCCGAGGACGCTTTCGTGGGCTTCGATGTTTCCCGAGACGACAAGGACCTTCCCGGGCCGGATGAGGCCCAGGCGTTCTCCAAGAGGAATCCGAAAGTAATAAAGGGCCAGGGCGGCCAGGGAGAGAAGACCGGCCAGGAAAAGCGTCTGTTTCGGGGAGGAGAGAAGAAAGGCTTTCAGACGTCCAAGAGGAGGTGGGGGAGATTGTTCCATCGATTCTCCTGATGAAAAGGATCTCATTCGTCCGGCGCCCAAAGAACGCATGAAAGGCTCTGCCCCCATAATACACCACGGGGACAGGGGAGCCTATTCCGCCGGGAGGGAGCAGGAATCCTGGTGGGTCGCGGGAATTCAGGAACCCTCTGAGGGGACGGAGAAAAAATAAGGAGGCAGGGAGTTCTCGGAGACCGGCAGAGGGCTTGGCAAAAAAGGGAACGGGTCAAAGCCAGACAGGCCTGTCCTATCCGGGTGGCTCGGAAATTTCGGGGGAGGCTTGATCTTGGAGGCGGCGGCCAGATTCGAACTGGCGCATAAAGGTTTTGCAGACCTCTGCCTTACCGCTTGGCTACGCCGCCGGTGTGGAATGGTTGGACCGTGAGATTCTACCAGAGGAGGGAGCCTTGGGCAAGCAAGCCGGAAGGCCGGGGCTACGGGACCTGAGAAGATCAGGCCTCAGGATGGAAGGATCCCTCCAGGCCGGGAGGGGCCTCATGAAGGGTGAACCGGTTGCGTCCCAAGCGTTTGGACTGGTACATGGCCGCATCGGCCTTTTTGATCAGCTCTTCCGGGTTTGAGGCATGGTCGGGAAAGAAGCTGATTCCCACGCTCGCGTAAATGGTGAAGGTATGGCCATGGATCTGGAAGGGGGACTCGAGGGCGGCCAGGATCCGCCGGGCGATCCCCCGGACCCGGCGGATCGAGACCGATTCCGAGGCAAGAACCAGAAACTCGTCACCTCCGATCCGGGCCACGAGGTCACTCTCCCGGACCGCATCCCGGATCCGTCGTCCCGCACTTTTGAGGAGAAGATCGCCCGTTTCATGACCGTAGGAGTCGTTGATGGTCTTGAAGTGGTCGAGGTCGATATAGAAAAGGGCAAAACGTCTCCGGGAGGAGGGGTTGGAAAGCCTGTGTTCCAGCTCGGACCAGAGAGCGTGACGATTCAAAAGACCGGTAAGGGAGTCCTGGCGGGCGAGCCTTTTGAGTTCGCTTTCGTAAAAATGAAGTTCTGTCACGTCCCGGAGCCGGACCTGAAGAAGGGGCCGGGAGCGCCAGTCGATTCGGGATTCAACCACCTCCACCTCCCGGTAGGACTCCCGGGAATCCTGGAGACGGTAGCGTACCGGGGGATGGTGCCCGGTCCGGTCCGGGAAAGGGGAGGGGGGGCTCAGGTCGCCCAGGAGGTGGGTGCGGGCCGATTCAGGAAAGAGGGCCTTCTTTTTAAGGCCGAGAAGGTCCTGTTTCCTCCGGCCGAAGATGAGACAGGCCTGTCGGTTGGTGTCGATCACGGTCTGGGTCTGGAGGTCGACAATGATAATCCCGTCCCCGGCCTCTTCCATCAGGAGGCGGTATTTTTCCTCCGATTCCCGGAGGGTCTCCTCCGCCCGCTGTTTTTCCCGGTCCCGGTCGATATTGTCAAGGGCGAAGGAGACCGTCCGGGAAATCTCTTCGAGGAGGGAAACGAGCGCTCCGTCGAAAAAGCCGACCCGTTCGGCGAAACACGAAAGGATGTAGGAGGCCTGGCCTTTCCGGGTGACCGGAAAGGAGCCCTGGGACCAGAGGCCGAACTCCATCGCCTTGGCCGAGAGGGCGCCCTGCCCCATGGTTTCGAGCTCCTTGACCAGATTGTGGTGGATGACCGGACGATTTTTGGAAAGGCTGGCCTGGGGGCTAAGATGGCGGAGCTTTTCCTGGGTTTCGGGATCGGTCCGGTAGGAGAGGGCCCGGAAAAAGGAGACCATGGTCTCGTTTCGGGCATGGACCGCCACCGGCTTGAGGAGGCCGTTTTCCCTGTCGACAGCCAGGATCCGCACGAGGTAGAGCATTCCGATTTCATTGATGATCCGGCAGGTTTCCTCAAAAAGGGTCTTTTCGTCAGGCCTCTGGTTGACGAGACGGTTGATGCCGTTCAAGGCGGCGTAAAGTTCCGTCATCTGGGAGAGCTTTTCTCGCGATTTGCCGTGGGAGAGGTCCTCCCGGTGCATGTCGAGGGCCAGGGCCACACCGTTTGCGGCTTCCTCGAGAAGCCCGACAAGACGGTCGTGAAAGAAGCCGGTTTCCCCGGAAGTGACGGTCAGGAGCCCGATCACCCGCCCCTTTGGGTGTTCATGGGAGTCCAGAGAGTCGGCTATCCGTGACACCAGGGGGAAGCTCGCCCCCGATCGCCAGGAAAAGCGCCGGGCCCATCTTGCAAGGCGTTCGAAGCCGGGTCTTTGGAACCTTTTGGAGAAATCCTGGGTGATCACGGGCTCCCCCGAGAGGAAGGCCCTCGCCATCCCGGTCTGGCTGTCGGGATGTCCGGGAGAGAGCGAAAACTGCATCCGGGGGATCCGGCCGAGGGTTTCCATGCGGCCCCGGATGACCTCGGGAACGAGGGTGTTCGACTCCGGATCATGAAGAATGATGGTGGCGTCCTGAAGGCCCCCGCAGTCGACCAGGATCCGGCAGGTTTCGTCGAACAGGACCCGGGGGATCGGGCGGCTTCCGATCAGCCGGCTGATCCGGTGAAGGGCCGTGTTGATGCCGGAGAGGCTCTCCGATTCGAGGGCCATGGAGAGGGTTCTGGAGATGACTTCGAGGCGGGGGAGTCTGTCCTCGGCAAAGAGAGCCGGGTCCCGGGAGAAAAGAAGGAGAACCCCCCAGAGGTGTCCCGAGCGGATGACGGGGAGGCCCGCTCCCGCAAGAGAGGCCGGGAGCCCTCCCGGATCGGTGTCCTTGGCGACAGGGCGTCCCTCGCGGAGGGTCGCCTCGACAAGACTCGCGGCCATCCCGGGGGCGGGGCTGAGCTCTTCGGCCCTCCCGGAGGTAAAAATGACGGGATGGGCAGGGTCCTTGTAGAGGGCACAACAAAGGAAGGGGGAGTCGGCCACCAGGAGCTCCGAGAAGGATTTCAGAAGGGACGGAGAGGACTCCTGGGACAGGGGAAGGGCTGTAAGCCGGGCGACGAGCTTTTGCAGGGCCGCGTCGAGCCTTATCCGCTCCATGGCATCATGAAGGGTGGTGATGTCGGCAATGAGACCGTTGATGGCCCGGACCTCTCCCCCCTCTCCCCGGATCGGGGTGGCGACGATCCGTCCCCAGAACCAGGATCCATCCTTTCGGCGGATTCTTTTTTCCACGATGTAGGCGGGAATGGTTCCGGCGAATAGGGCATTGGCCTTTTCGCGGCTTTCGGAAAGGTCCTCGGGGAAGGTGATTTCGGCAACAGAGCGGCGTTGGATTTCCTCGAGGGAATACCCGGTCATCTCCGCCCATTTCCTGTTGGCGAAGATGTAGGTGCCCTCCCGGTCGATGACCCCCACCCCGAAATCGGCCGTTTCGACGATATCCCGGAAGGGGGGATCCATCCGGAAAGGATCGACCCTGTTGGTTTCCGTTGACGTCTGATCCATCCCTTCTCCGGTCTTGGCCTTCGTGTGGAGGATGCCTCGTTTAAAGGAAGTCTGAAAATCTTAATCCAGTAAGGTTTTGGTAATGATAAGGCCAACCCTCATTGATACAATTTTTTCTATTTCAGATCAAGGGATTTTTTCATGACCAGGACACGGAAGCAGAATTCGACAAGCTCCAGATGCCGGAGGGCATCTTCAAGTGTCCGTCCCCAGACAGTGGTCCCGTGGTGCCGGATGAGAAGGGCCGGGAGCGGATATCGGGGGTCGGGAAGACGGGTACGAATTTTTTCGGCGATATCGGTCACGAGAAGGTCGTTCTCGAAGACCGGGAGCGCAGGCCGGGTGGAGGGATCGGCAATTCCCAATCCTTTCAGGACTTCGAGGGGCGGAAGATCGAGCTCCGGGCCGGAAAGGTCCGAGACCAGGGCCGCCTCGACCGTATGGACATGAAGAACCGCCCGGGTTTCCGGAAAAAGGCTGTAGAGGACCCGGTGGACCGAGGTCTCTGCGGACGGGCGGCGTTCCCCCCACTCAACGGATCCCGACTCCGAAAGGGGAATGCATAGGATGTCCCGGTCGGAGAGGGATCCCTTGGGACAGCCGCTGGCGGTGATGTAAAGCCCCCCGTCGTTCCTTAGGGAGAGGTTGCCGGCCGTGCCTTCCATCCACCCCTTCCGGTAGAGAGTTCGCGCAAGGGATCGGAGCAAGAGGCGGGGGGAGGGTTCATTCACTGGAGGGCTCCAATTTCCAAGTTGATTCGAGATAGTTCGATATTTCGAAAAAAGATTCAAAGGCAATGAAGGAGCGGCCTTCCTCCTTCATTCTCCTTGCCAGGAGGCTTCTCGCAAAGACCAGGTCAGCTTCCCGGGCCATCGTGAGGTCGGTCACCGAATCCCCGACAGCAATCTTTCGCACCTCCCCGTATTCCTTCATGACTCCGGCCTTGTAGACCAGCTCGTCGCCCCCGGCCGAATCCGAGACAATCCTTAAAAAGGGGCCGGAAAGATCGGCCCGGGCCGCCACCATCCGGGATATCTTTGCCTTGTAGGGAGAGAGCCGGGCCATGACCAGCTCTTCGAGGCTTCCCGAAAGGACCACGAGCGGGACGGAAAAATCCTGGAGGAAGTCCAGAAACTCGGGAAATCCCGGCCTCAAGGCCATGGTCCGCATCCGCTCGATCATTTCGGGAAAACGGTCGGAGGGAATCGTTTCCAGAATCGCAGGAACCCCCGCCTTGAGCGTCATCTCCCCCGAAAGAAGAAGAGGGACGATTCTCCGGGAGGCCTCCGGGGCAAACTCCTTCATGAGAAGGGAAAAGGTCTCCTGTTCGGTGATCGTTCCGTCGAAGTCGGAGAAAAGGACCGTCCTCATACTCCCCATTTCACCAGGGCCTGCCTGAGGGGGCCTTCGGGAACACTGTCAAGGGTGATGGGGGCCCCGGCCCTGAGACGCTCCAGAGCTTCATGAAAGGCCCTGACACCTTCGGCCGGTCCCTTCGGATGGTCCATGATCCCTGTCCCGGCATTGAGGATCACCCGGTTGTCTTGCGGTGAGAGAAATTTGGGAAGGGCTCCGGGGTGGACCCCGGCGGAAGGTACGGGGGCGAGGCCTGAGCCCTGGAGAATCTCCCGGAGGCCCCGCTCAACGTCTGGCCCGATGGGAAGACTCCCTGCGGCCGTGGGATAGAGAACGGCGTCAGCACCCCCATGGACCATCAGCGTTCCAAGAAGGACCCGATAATCGAAGCCGTAGTCTGGAGATCCCCCCAGGGCCCCGGCCATGGCAGGGTGGGCAAAGACGGGGAGACGGGTGTCGGGATGGGAGGACAGGGTCTCCATGACGGAGAAGCCGCAGGCGATCGGAGAGACGAGATAGGCGTTGGCCCCGGCTTCCCTGAGACGCAAGGCCTGGTCGATCATCCGGTCGGCCCGACCGGAGAGAGTCATGGCATAGAGCATCTCCCGACCGGTGGTCCGCCGGATCTCATCGAGAACGGGACGGCACGCCCGGACGCGGGAGAGGGCGGTGGAGGAGGGGGTATCCGGGAGAATCTCGTCGTCCTTGATCAGGTCGAGACCGGCCATCCCCACTTCCCGGAGAAGGCGGGCGAAGTCCTCCGGGGCCAACCCCAGGGCCGGCTTGAAGATGGCCATGAACAGGGGGCGGTCCCGGACCCCCGTCAGGCGCCGGATTCCCTCCATCCCGAAGCGGCCCCGGGTTCCGTAGTCTTCCGGAAGATCGAGGGAGAGGACCTTGACCGGCCCCGCCAAGGAATATTTCCCCAGGATCATGACCAAAAGGGAGCCGATATCTCCTGAGACATTGGAGGAAGGATAGGCGACACGGGCCCGGCCCCGGCCTTCGGGAGTCCGGGAGGTTTCCTCGAGAACGCCGGTCCAGGGCTCGAAACGGGAAGCCTGGTGGGGGCTAAAGGAGCCGACCGTCTGTCCGATCGCCAGCATCCGCCCCTGTTTTTCGGGATCAACGCCGGCAGGAAACTCGTAGAGGACCCGGATGACCTCCCGTCTCATGCCCGGGCGATCTCGCCAAAGGGGTGGACGGGGGTGCCCGTATAGACCGGAACCCATCCCTCCCGGGAGGTGAAATAGCGGATCGCCTTGATCCGCCGGCCCGTGGTCAGGCGGAACCAGTGCTCGGCCCCGCGGGGTACATTGATGTAATCTCCGGGAAGGACCAGAAGTTCAACCTGGTCTTTGTCCGGAAGGACGAAGCCAAAGATGCCGGCCCCCTCCACCACATACCGGATCTCATCATCGTCATGGGTGTGACAGTCTTTGAACCGCCCAAGAAGCCCATCCAGACCCGGAAGGCCGGGAGAGAGACTGATCAGGTCCCGTGACTGGTATCCGAGGGTCGTCTTCAGGGTCTCGAACCGGGACTCGAAAAAGCCCAGAAGACGCTCAGATTCCTCCGAAGCGGGACGGTCCAGCGCGAGAAGAGCCTCCAGGTCGGGGTTGTCGGGGATGGGCCAGCCTTCAAGACAGACGCCGATCCCGGAGAGTGTTTTCCGGATTTCCTGAGGGTCGTCGACCCGTGTTCCGTCAGTAAACGAAAGAAGTGCCATATGTCTCCCGTTTTGGGGTCAGAAGACCCGGTAGAACCATCCTGAGATGGAACTCGACAGCCAGACCACCAGGAAAAGGGGGGCAAGCCTTGCATGGAATCGTCCCAGGGAATGGCCCTTTTTGCGGAGAAATCCCAAGACCATGAGAAGGACGAAGAGCCAGAGGGCCCCCTGGGCGGTGATCAGGTGGAACCAGTCGAGGGCCGGAGGAACCGGATGAAAGCGGATTCGCCCCTGGATCCGTTCGTATTCCATGATGGCCGTCCCGGTGATGTCGCAGGTGAATCCGAAAAGGGCCGCAAAGATGTGACCTCGCCGGATCCGGAGGAAATCCGATGTCTGGGGCCCCGAGAAGAAGCCTCCCAGGAACCGGCCAGTGGGTGCCCCGTAGGGGCTCCGGATGAAAAGGGCGGTCAGGTAGCCGGTCAGGGCGAGATAGATCAGGACCGACATGGAAATGACATAGGGGTTCACGAAGGGTCCTCGCTTTTCTGTGGGTGAGGGGTTCTCACTGGAGAGTTTAGCAGGGGAGGGAGGTCCTCGTCATCCTGGAGATCGCCTTGTATTGGGGAACGGAGTTCAGGAAGGTTCCGGGTTTTTTCCCCGTTCAAAGAGCGCGATCGGGATGAGAAGGATCAGGGCCACGACACCCACGACCGCATAGACATCCCCGAAGCTCAGGAAGAGCGCCTGTTTGGCGATCTGGTTTTCGATCAAGGCCGCGGAGAGCCTGTCGGCTGCAGAAGGCGAGAGGCCAAGCCCCGCAAGGTGGGAGAGGATCGCACTCTGGGCCGCCACCGTCTGGATCCGGTTGTCGGTGAGGTTGGCCGTGGTGAGATAGGCTTGGTGGACCTGCTGGGAACGCTGGAGCAGGGTCGCAAGAAGGGCGATCCCGATCGAGCCCCCGAGCTGGCCGATCATGCTCGAGACGGCCGCTCCCGTTGACAGCATGCGGCGGGGCAGGGTGGAGAGGGCCATGGTCATGAGGGGGGGGAAGAGAAAGGCAAGACCAATCCCCCGGAATATGTTTGGCCAGAGAAAGGAGGAGGGGCTCGACTGGGGGCCCAGATGGCCATACCCCCAGAGGGCCACTTCGATGATGGCGACTCCCGGAACCATGATGGCCCAGATGGGGACGCGACCCATGACGGCGCCTGCCACCATGGAGGCGATGGAAAAGGAGACGATGCTCTGGAGAAGGACAAATCCCGTCTCCAGGGGGTTCCAGGAAAAGAGGTTCTCCCCCATCAGCGGAATGGTGAAAAGGGTCCCGAAGTAGACCGATCCCAAAAGGGCATATCCCAGCGAGCCCGCCCAGAGAGACCGGTTCCTGAGCACGCGGAGGTCGAGCATGGGCTTGGCCGCCGTAAGTTCCCGGAGAACGAAGAGGAGGAGAAACAGGGCTCCGGCGATGGCCGAGAAGCGGATGGAGGGCGAAGAAAACCAGTCGTAGCGCTGGCCGTTTTCCAGGGCGAACTGGATCGCGGGAATGGCGAGGAGGAGAAGGATGATTCCCGGAATGTCCAGCCGGTCGTTCTCGATCGTATGGCGGGAATCGGGAACATAGCGGAAGGCCAGATAGGTCAGGAGAAGTCCGATCGGGAGATTGATGAAGAAGATCCAGGGCCAGGACTCGTGGTAGACGAGGTAGCCTCCCACAACCGGACCCAGGGCAGGTCCCATGCTGATTCCGACCCCGAAGATGGCATTGGCGATGGCAATCCTTTCCGCAGGAAAGGCGTCGATGATGAGGGTCTGGCTAGTGGCGAAAAAGGCGGCCCCTGCCATTCCCTGGAGGAGACGGAAGAAGACCAGGGGGAGAAGGTCCCTCGAAAGGCCGCACAGAACGGAAAACAGGGTAAAAAGAATGATGGAGATCGTGAAGTAGCGGCGGCGTCCCAACCAGTCCGAAACGAACCGGGTCATGGGGATCATGAGGACATTTCCGACCGTATAGGCGGTAATGACCCAGGCAATCCCGTCTAGAGTGGTGTCGAGCCCTCCCATCATGTTGGGAAGGCCCACATTGACGACCGTCGAGTCCAGGGTTTCAAGGACGGTCGCACCGACCGCCGCGGCAACAACCATGCCCGGATGGGCAACGGGAGTATGGCTTTCTGCGCTCTCGCTCTGGACAGGCGGTTCCATGACCGCTAACCTGGCCGTTTGGGAAGAATGACCGGAATCACGGACATGCCGAGACGCAGCCGGTGATCGGGGTCGCTTCCGGGATTAAAAAGAATCTTGACCGGGACCCTCTGGACGACCTTGGTGTAGTTGCCGGTCGCGTTTTCCGGAGGAAGAAGAGAGAGGACGGCTCCAGTCGACTGCTGGATGCTGTCCACATGTCCCCAGAAGGTTTTTCCGGGGATCGCGTCCACCGTTATCCGGACCGGATCCCCGGGATGAATCCCGTGGAGGTCGGTCTCCTTGTAGTTGGCCACCACCCACATCCGGAAGGGGACCACATACCCTACGACCTGTCCCGGGGAGAGATATTCCCCCCTTTCCACGGTCTTGCCGGTGACAAGTCCGTCCACGGGAGCGCGTATCTTGGAAAAGCGAAGATTCAGGAGGTCGATGGCAATTTTGGCCTTGTCCTTCTGGACCGTCGCCTTTAAGACCTGGCTTTGGGAGGTGTCGGCCTTCAGGCTGGCCTGGGCCACCCGATAGGCGGCCTGGTCGCGGTCGAGGCGGGAGGCGGTCGCGAAGGCCTTTTTCGAGAGCCTGGCGGTCCGGTCACTTTCCCGTTTGGTGAGCCGGATCGTGGTCTGGTCTTTTTCAATATTGGCCCGGTTGACATCGAGCTGGGCTTCGTCCCGGGCGAGAGCGGCCTCGTTTTTGGCAAGGGTCCTTTGGAGAACCCTGTCGTCGAGTTCGAAGAGAAGGTCGCCGGCATGGACGACCTGATTGTCGTGGACGAAGACCTGCATGACCGAACCAGGAATGCGGGTGGTGACGGGATGAAGGTGGCCGGAGATCTGGGCATCATCCGTGCTGATATGGGTTTCCGAATACCGGTAGAAGGCAAGGGAGGCGGCCACAAGAACAACGACTACGGCCGCTGTCCCCCCAATGACCCTTACGTTCATGCGCTATCCTTTATGAGAGCCCTGTCCCTGTGAGATCGATTATCGAAATTGAGTAATTGATTAATCAATAAATTAATCCAACAGGTGTTTGAGGTCAAATGGCTCCCCCGGTGGATGGGATTTCAGGGTCGATTGGCCAATCGCAAAGGATTTGCTGTAGTCTTGGGACAATTTGCCTTTTGTCCAATCACGAAGGGGGGAGGCCCCCGAGGAAGGATGCCTGAAGATGCAGAAGCCGCTCATCCCCCTGGAGGTTCCCTTCCGGGTCTTTGTCGCCCTCACCTTTGCCGGAACCATCACCTTCCATATTCTCGGGCTGGGCATTCATACCGCCATCGGTCGCCAGAAAAACGCCCTCGTCACGAAGATCGAAACTTTGGCGGAAGTCAAAAGCCAGCTTCTGGGAGTCGAAGCGGGACTATCGGTCCTGGAAGACCGCCTCCGTGTCTCGGAGGAAAAGGTGGAGGGCTCCGGGGAGAAGAGCTCCGTTCCCCTAATTCCCCAAGTTCGTGTGATGACCCTTCTCCTTCAGAATCTCCCGGAGGCCGGAGCCCGGGAGGGTGTCCCTCTTGCTTTTAAATGGCAGGGAATCGCCGAAGGCTTCAATCGCTGTCTTGGGGGAGAAGTGGGGCTGGCCGAAGGCTGCCTCCGAAAGGTTTCCGGGCTCCTTCCGGATTTCGGGCGGGCTCTGGCCCGAACCAGCGAGGCTGTCATCCAGCACCTCTCCCGTGTCGAAAAATGGCAGTCCAGCCTTGAGCGGTGGGATACCATTCTCTACTGGCTAACAACCGTGCTGGGACTTTTGTTCATGGCCCTGGGGTGGAGAAATGTCGTTCTCCAGGTCGGAAATCCCATCAAGGATGTGGCGCAATATCTGGAGGGGGTCCAAGAAAAAGAATCTTCCGGAGGATCAAGGCTCCCCGCTCTTTTTTCGATCCGGGAACTCAGGATCCTGAAAGAAAACATGAGAAACGTCCACCATGATTCCCTCACCGGCCTTCTGACCCGCCAGGCCCTCTCTCTGGTCCTCCGGCAGGAAATGACATTGGCCGCCGGACGGGGGACTCCTCTGGCCGTCATTTGTCTCGAAATGGATCACCTGTCCCGGGTCAATGAGCGATTCGGGGAGGAAACCGGGGACAGGCTTCTCCGCCAGGCCGGAAAGATCTTGGCCGACAATCTTCGACCCGGGGAATCTTGCGGGCGTTGGAATGGGGACCGCTTCCTTCTGGTGGCCCCCACCCTGTCCGAGGAAAAGGCCCGGACCCGCCTCGGGGAAATCCGGGAGATCCTGAATTTCCCCCTTCCTCCGGAGGCTGAAGGGGATAGGCGTATGTCGGTCAGCGGGGGAGTGGCACTCTACAGGGAGGGGCTGAGCCTGGAATCTCTGGTCCGGGAGGCGAAAGAGTCTCTTGGCCGGGGGATGAAGGAGAAGGAAGGAAGCGTTGACCCGGCCGACGAGGCTCCCGGGACCGGGGAAGCCGTCTCCCGTGGATGACTGGTTTATGAACCCGAGTGATTGACACAATATAATATTTGTTGTAATATTGAACTATTTTCAGGATGAAAATCCTAAAGGAAAAAGGGTCACGTTTTAGGGAGGAAAGCATGGAAGAGACGACGACCAGGGTTCATGACCTCGTCCGGGAAAGGTACGGGACCATTGCCAGGAAAGGAACGGGATGCTGTTCCGGGGACTCCTGCGGAGAGGCTCCCGAGTCCCTTTCTCTATTGATGGGATATACAAGTCAGGAGATCGACGCCGTCCCCGAGGGGGCGGATCTGGGCCTGGGGTGCGGGGCGCCGCTTGGCCGGGCGGCTATTGAAAAGGGGATGACCGTTTTGGACCTGGGATCGGGCGCCGGCCTCGATGTCTTTCTGGCCTCCCGGGAGGTGGGGCCAACCGGACGTGCCATCGGTGTGGACATGACTCCGGAGATGATTTCGAAGGCCAGGTACAATGCCCTCAAAAGAGATTTCAAAAATGTCGAGTTCCGGTTGGGGGAGATCGAGCATCTACCGGTCGCCGATGGATCGGTCGATGTCGTCATATCAAATTGTGTGCTGAATCTCTCCCCGGACAAAAGACAGGTTCTCTCCGAGGTCTTTCGGGTGCTGAAACCTGGAGGACGGGTCGTCATATCCGATGTTGTCCGGCGGGGGGGCCTTCCTGAGGAGCTTCGGGAGGACCCGGATCTCCTGACCGGCTGCGTGGCAGGGGCCGGATCGGTCGAATATCTGGAGGAGACCCTCCGGGGAGAGGGATTTGTGGAGGTCAGGATTACTCCGAAAGAGGAGAGCCGGACTCTGATCTCGTCCTGGGCTCCGGGAAACAAGGTCGAGGACTGGATCGTCTCGGCCATCATCGAGGGAAAAAAACCGAAAAAGGATTGATTCGGTCAGGAAGACTTTCCCGGGATTCCATGGAGATGCCGGCAGGCTGTCCGGGCAAGCTCAAGCATGTAGCGGGCATCGGACAGCGCCGACTGGGCGGTTTCGATGGAGGGTTCTTCCGGTTGAGGAGCGGAAAAGGACTCCTCTCCGAAGGTCATGAAGTCGTTTCCCCCAAAGGATGCGGAGAGATCGGCTACGGAAGCTCCGGAAGGGCCGACGATCCTTTCGACCCTGACCCAGTCTGCCGTCAGGACGGAGGGAAGCCGGTGGCGTTCCTTTAGAAAAACCTCTCCGGGGTTCTGGAAGCGTGTGATCTCGAGACCAAGGCCGTGAAGGAGGGACTTGAAGGTGAAGTCCAGCGCCTCCTGACATTCCCGGATCACGGACGCCCATTCTCCACGGAAGTAAAAGAGTTCTGCAGACTTGACCCGCGTTCCGGCATTCCAAAGGTTTCTTCTCGCAAGATTTTCCGGACTTTTCACGACCACTCCCTAGACCTTCCGTCCGACGATGACGGCTTCCGCTCCTTCGGAAAAGAGAGAAATTTCCGGAACCATTCCCACCGCTCGGAAGGCCTCGGCGATTTCCTCGGGCCGGAGGAGGTGGTTTCCCTGGACATGCTCCCCCAGGTTCTGGACAGCCAGCGGGCGTTTCCGGGGGGACCGGAGGGATTCTGGGGTGTCTGGCCAGGCCGGCTCCCAGATCACCGCAGCTCCTCCGGGGGCCAGATGGCTCTCCAGAGTCCGAAAGACCGTCTCCTTTTCATCCCAGACATGGTGAAGGGCCCGGTTCATGGCGATCAGGTCGACGGGCCCCTCGTGGGCAAAGGTCTTGATGTCCCCCGTCCGGAAGATCAGACGGTCCGAAAGGCCCTGATGGTCGGCTAGGCGTCGGGCTCTTTGGATGTTTTCCTCGAATCCGTCAAGCCCTGTTCCGCGGAGGCCGGGACATCTCTTGGCCAAGGCTCTCAGGTACCAGCCATTGCCGCATCCGAGATCGACAACCATCCCTTCTTTTTGGTCGAATTCCCTGTATATGTCGAGGCCTGGACAGATCTCCCTTTCGAAAACTCCCGAAAAATTGGCCTCGAGCATGGCTCCGAACCAGGGCAGAATGTTCTTCCGTTCCCCCAAGACCCTTTCGCCGGGCCGTTCACCTGTCGGCATGAGTTCGGCGGCCCGGTCGGCCATGTGGGTCGAGAGGACCGACCCGATGGCGACCGGCATCAGGGTTTCGGGATGGGAAGGCCTCATCAGGTCGCCCTTTGGGGTGAGGAGGTAGTGATCCCCTTCAAGATCGAGGTAGCCAAAGGCAAAGGCTGCCTCGATCCAGCGCCTGACATAGGCCGGATCCATGCCGGTTTTCTTCGCAATCTCCTCTGAGCTGGGGGTCCCCAGATGACGGACAGCCTCAAAGAGGCCGTTGATGATGCCGATATAGGCCACATTGAGGCTCATGGCCCCCTGAGCCTCTGCCCGGGTCTGTTTCTTCGTTTCTTCGATAAGGGATTTGTCCACTGGCAGTTCTCCATGATTTTCGGGCAACAACGCCTTCCATTATATCAGCATTCTTTCGACTCCGCCGGGTTCGGCGCCTTCTGATGTTTCCGGAGAAGAAGGTCGAGAGGTTTTCCTGGCACCGGCTTTTTCTCGGGAAGGGAGCTTCCGGGAAGATCGATCAAGGGTTCACAGGCCTGTAGAAGCAAGTGTGCGTAGGCCTCCCGGTCGTAGCTGTAATCAGGCGAGAAGGTCTCGTAGGCTCGTGCGCGGGAGGCGGGGTCGGGATCGCTGGCTCCTGTGATGACAAGGGAGATCCGCTCCCCCGGATGGGGAGCCCGGCCACGGGCTGCCAGCTCCTGGGCCACGATCGCCTGGAGGGAGGCCTTGCGGTAGTCTCCCGGCTCCTTTGAAATTCTTTTTCTGATCACGAGCTCCGAAACCGGAATGCGGCCGTCCCCGAGCTCCTTCAGACCTTCGTCGAGCAACTGTCTGGCTCCTGGGAGAAGGGCCCGGTATTCCCGAAGATTCTTGGCCTGTGCAAGATGGTCGACCATTTTTTTCTGCACCTTGGCAATGAAGGGAGGAGTGTCGCTCCGGCGAAGCGCGATCCCGCGGATCTTGGTTTCGCCGGAACGGAAGACGCCCAGATAGCGATTGGGAACTGCCAGGCCGGGCCGCCCCTTTGAAGGGAAAAAGAGGATCCAGTGGTAAAGACCCTCGATCCCGATCGAGAGGCCCGTCGTCCGGGAGATTTCGTCGGCGAGGAGACGGCATCCGGCCTCCTCAAGGTCAGGTCGAGACAGCCAGAGGGAATCCACAATCCCGTGCAGGAAATGATATCCGTGGCCTTCCGCCACCTCTTTCGCCTGAAGAAGTTTTTCCCGGCTCAGGGCAGTGACGCATTCATGGGCCTCCACTTTCCCGAATCGCGCATTCTTGTAGCCCAGATAGCCGAAGGAGACGACGAGGAGCCACTTGAGGGCCCCCTGGCGTCCTTCGTATTCCTGCCTGAGGTGCGGGTCCCCGGTCGATCTTTTGAGTTCCTTGTAACGACGTCTCTTCGCGAGCAGGGGTTCGAGAACCGCGGGGACCAGACCCTGTCTCCGTGTACAGAGGTGGTGACCGCTGTCCGGGATCCGGTTTTCCGGACAGCAGCGACAGTCGACCGTTTCCGGGGAGATGTTGTGCGTTGCCATGAGGGACGGATACATCGAGGCAAAGTCGAGTTCCACGACCGATTCGTGGAAGCCGGGCCTCGGAAGAAAGACCATGCCGCCCTTGTCACCTTCGAGAAGGTCAAGTCCGCTCCGGAACTCTTCCGGTGTTCCCTTGTCCCGGGGAACGAGAATTCCGGAGGAGATGGCGTATGCCATCTGCATGGACGTGATGCCTGTTCCCGTGGAGGTTCTGGCAAGATGCTGGACAGGAATCCGGGTGACCCGGGACTGTTCGAAGAGGCCTGCGAGACCGGCCTCTTCCAGAATGAAGGAGTTTTTCCTGTCCAGATGCCATCGACCGAGGAGGGAAACGCCGCCGGCACGGAAGACCGTTTTTCCGTAGGAGAAAAAAGACCGGTCCCGACCCGGAGAGACCGCCTGCTTCCCGGTCCGGTTGAGTGCCAGCGGGATCCGCAGCTTCGCCGAGAGGGCCAGAAGGCGCGGAAGGATCAGGTCGTCTCCCCGGGTGGTCAGGATCAGGTCCGGGTCCTCCCTTTTTAGAAGAGTATTGAGGGTGGCCAGAAGTTCCCGGGGATCTTCTCCGTCGATCACCCGCCGCTCACCGTCAACCTCGACAACCAGTCCTCCGGAGGATCCATGCCTTGCCGGACCGGATTCCTGTTCGAGCGTGATCGAGACAGAGCGGATCGGGGGCACGGGAGGATCCGTCTCCCAAGGGGAATCAAGAAGCGCGATCCTGTCCGGAAGCCTGTCGATCCGGCAGAAGGCCAGGGGAAAGAGGCCCGTTTCGTAAAAGTAAAGCTGGGGAAGAGGAATATCGCAATTGTAGAGGGCCACGTCCGGAAGACCGGAAGCCTGTCTGACAACGTCGAAAAAGTCGGTCGGGGAGAATGTCGTGACCTCGAGAACGGGATGAGGGACTCCGCTGAAAAGTTCGATGCGCTCCGTTTCGGCAAGCGCGAGGGGAAAACGAAGACCTTCGAGACGTCGCCGTATCCTTTCAAGGGCGCGTCCTGTGCCCCCCACATAGAAGCGGGGGCGGAAGGGGACAGGAAAAAAAAGGCGGTCACCCTTTTCTGTCAGGACCCAGAGGAGCATGCCCTGGGGAACGGGGTAGGCATCCAGAAGCCATCCTGTTGTCTCAGGGCTGGAGGAACGCGCCACGATCTTCGATATCCCGGAGGCGGCGTTCGAGGGAGAGACGCTCGCGCCGTTCTTCAAGAAGCATGCAGAGCAGGATCACCGGAAAGGGCTCGACGGGAGACAGAGAGGCGCCGGCTTGGGAATGAAAGCGCGCATCGTCGAACAGGCTGTCCAGGATGGCCTGATCCTCTTTTCGGAGTGCTTTGCGGAACTTTGACAGCTCGTCCCGTGTCTGGTCCACGATCATCGTGAATGTCGGGAGAGTTCGTCCCATCAGGACTCCTGTGTTCCGAAAAGACGTCCGGGTCTTCGGCGTCCTCCGGGCCGGACCACCGGAGGAGGAACGACAAGGCTTCTGGAGTCGGATGATGATTCGAGGAGCGAAAAGAGACGTCGGGAACGTCGGTCCCTGTCTGCTTCGTCGCGGTCGACCGGGATGAGACAGGGAATCTTCATGCCGAAGGAGATCCTGTGAAGTGTTGCCATGACGGCAGGCAGGAGTCCGAGGGATTCCCGTTCGAAAACCGCGCTGTCCGCAAAAAGGGGAAGGAGGCCGGACAGAAGGATCAGGGAGGCCCCTGTTTCTTCGATCCTTTTCTCAAGACGGGAGAGCACAAGCGTGTGAAACTGGTGAATGGTGACCGTTCTTGAAATATGGACACGGGAGAGAAGATTCCGGGGGTCCTTTCCGGCATCTTGTGATTCCCGCACAAGAATGTCCAGATGAAAGACATTGTTCCCGCAGACGATGATACATGAAGATATCGGCTGGAGAGGATCGAGAAGGTGGTGTGCCAGAATCCGGTGGGTGAAGAGTCCGAGCAGGGGGTCCTTCCCCTGCAGGAGCAGTGGTCGTCCCGCTGTCCCCTTCTTCGGAAAGGATGGCAGGAAAGAGGCGTCTCCGAAACAGAGTGCAGGCGGCGGTGTCAATGGGCCCCTCCGAGGGAGGGGCGAAAGACTCCGGCAACTGTTCCGACGATGCGGAAGGCCCTGTTTTCGGATATCGGGATTTCGTCATAGTCGGGATTTTCCGGAACAAGAACGATATGTCCGTTCTTTCTGCGGAGTCTCTTAACAGTTGTCTCCCCGTCGATTTCGGCGACCACGATCTCCTCGTTTTCGGCCGTGTCCTTTGCGCGAACGAGAACGTAGTCTCCATCCAGAATGGCAGCCTGCTTCATGCTGTTGCCTTTGACCCGAAGAAGGAAGATCGGACCGGAAGGGGTCCAGGAAGGGTCGATCGAGACCGTATCCAGGCGGTTCTCCTCCGAAAGGATCGGGATGCCTGCCACGACGCGACCGAGAACGGGAACAGGAATCATAGTGGGGAGGACCGATTCCGTGTCAAGGGCCCGGGCGCCCTTTCGTCGCAGAAGATGGCCTTTTCGGACAAGAGCGTCAATGTGTTTGTGAACGGCGCTGATCCCGCGGATTCCCATTTCTTTTGCAATTTCCCGAAGGGTGGGAGGATAGCCGAGCTGTTCGGTGTGCTGATGGATGAAGCGGAGAATCTCCGACTGTCTCCGGGTCAGTGGCTCTCTTGAGCTGTCCATGCGTCCTGGGTGCCTCCCGTAATGGTGATCTTTTGTTCACCATTAACCTTAGCAAAGGTGTCGGGATCCGTCAATGGCCCCCTTCAGTCCGCCAGCCAGAATGTTCGGGGGAAGTCCGTCGCAGTCCTGTCTTGCGCCGGATCATCGCGAATTTTGGCGCGATTTGACTCGGACCCCCTTTGTTAAGTATCATACTGCCGAATTTTCCCTTATGCGGCAGAGAGAATTTCCTTCCGATACCCAAACTCAAGGAGTCAAGAGCCAATGAAGCTTTATGAGCACGAGGCGCTGGGATCCATCTTCAAGAAATATAAGATTCCTGTTCCTCGTTATGTCTTTTCCGCAGAAATGAACGATGCCGTTCGACAGTTTGTTGATAAGGAACCCGGTGTCGTCATCAAGTCGATGGTTCTGGTCGGAAAGCGCGGAAAAGCCGGTGCTGTCAAGGTCGTCTCCGACAAGTCCCAGGTGGAAAAGGTCTTTTCCGATCTTGCCACCCGGGAGGTCTATGGCGAACGATCGATCGGGGCCCTTGTCGAGGAAAAGCTTGATATCGAGAAGGAATTCTATCTGAGTGTCACCTATTCGACCAAAGATCGGGCGCCTGCGATCATCTTCAGCGAGCATGGCGGGATGGATGTCGAGGAAATCGATCCGAAGCTGATCCATACCTATGTCGTCTCCGATGTCCGTTCCGTCTATCCCTACCAGATCCGTCAGTTCCTGGCGGGAATCGGGTTTTCCGACAAGGAGCTCCTCCGCCCCCTCTCCGAGGTGATCGTCAATGTCTATAATGCCTTCTGGGGATCGGAGAGCCGTCTTCTCGAGATCAATCCCCTCGTGGTGGCCCGGTCCGGAGACAAGCGAAAGATTGTGGCTGCCGATGCGGTCGTCATTCTCGATGATGATGCTTCTGTCAATCCTGCCGTCGTCTATGGTGCCAGAAGTGCCCAGGGCCGTCCCCTCACCCAGCGCGAACAGGATGCGATCCTGATCGACCAGGGGGATCATCGGGGGAAGGCGGGTTCCTACGTGGAACTCGAAGGGGATATCGCAATGATGACCTTCGGGGGCGGTGGATCGACGGTCACGGCCGAAACTGCCATCGAAGCGGGCCTGAGGATTGCGAACCTGACCGATATTGGCGGAAATCCTCCGGCAGAAAAGATGTACCGGATCTCGAGGATCATTCTCTCGAAGCCTGGCCTGAAGGGAGTGCTGGTGTGTGGTGGTACGGCCAGCAACACGCGGATCGATGTGACTTTGGGCGAAGGCTTGGCCAAGGCTCTGGATGACATGAACGCCGAGGGGAAGCTCGACAAGAACCTGGTCTGGGTCGTACGCCGCTCCGGTCCGGAATATGTCAAGGGTCTCAAGATGCTTCATGAGTGTTTTGTCAGGAACGGAATCCGTGGAGAAATCTACGATTCGCAGCTCCCCATCACGGAAGCGCCGATTCGTCTGAAGGAATTGCTGATCAAGCATATTGCGTACAAGCCGGAAGAGGTTGTCTAGGCTTTCAAACCATACTGAGGGAGAATGTCTTGAAGGGAACCGTTTATCTGAATGACAAGACGGGTATCGTCGTGATTGGAGCCACCGGACGCGAGGCCTCCCAGGTGATCAAGGAGTCGGAGACCCTTTATCCCGGAATCATCAAGGCCGGGATCACTCCGGGCAAGGGTGGGTCGAGCGAATTGCCGGTTCCTGTTTTTGATACCCTGAAAGAAGCCGTGAAGGATCCAAAGGTCGGAAAACTTCTTAATACGGCCCTGATTTATGTGCCTCCGGTCTCGGTTCTGGATGCAGTTATGGAATGTCTGGACAATGGAATCAAGGTTCTGTATATTATCACCGAACATGTCCCCATTCGTGATTCTGAAGTCATTTACCAGGAGAAGGTCCGGCGGGGAGCTATCATTGTCGGCGGGACCAGTCTCGGGTGCTTCGTTCCTTCCGTGGGAAGGATCGGTGCGATTGGCGGGAAGGACCCTACGGTGGCATTCCGGGATGGCGGGATCGTCGTCATTTCCAAGAGCGGGGGATTGACGGTCACCACAGCCGAAATGTTCAAACGGCGTGGATGGGGAACCTACATGGCCCTTGCAATCGGCGGTGACATTATTTCGAATACCACCTATGCGGATGTTCTTCAGGAGATCAAGGGCGATTCCCGGGTCAAGGGGGTGGTCATGCTTGGTGAGCCGGGAGGGTCCTACGAAGAACAGGTGGCCGATCTGATTATGTCAGGCGGCTTCGACAAGCCGGTGGCGGCATTCATCTCGGGCAGATTCCAGGAGAGAATGCCGGAAGGCGTTGCCTTCGGCCATGCAGGCGCGATCGTTGAGCGTGGTATGGGAAAGGCAACGGACAAGATCGCCCGTCTTGAGGCGGCCGGAAAGAAGTATCCGGTGAAGGTGGCCTTTTACTACCACGATCTCGTCAAGGCAATCGAATCGCTCGGAGTTCCTCGGGATTTTGAGGACAGCACCACCGAGCACGTGAAGCCCCTTTACTCCACGTTCTAGGGGCGAATCAACCGAAGGGGGGTGAGGGAAAATGGCAGAAGAAAGAACACAGTTGGCAACAGGACCTGCGATTGTCGGAGGGGTTCTCATCCTGGCGGGCCTTCTCTTTTTCATCATTTTTCTCGGGCAGGGTGCCGAGAGCGCGAACCACATGAAGGCATGGTTGCCGGGTTCAGCCACCCATCTCTGGCCATAATAGGACTTTTTCCTTCTATACTTAAAAATCGCTTGGCTTTTCCCCCATTCTCAGCCGTAAATTTCCGACTGGGGATGGGGGCTTTTTTTTGACAAAAAATCCGGATAAAATACTTGGACGCAGTTTGGCGTCCTTTTTTTTCAATGGAGCGTTTTGGAAGCCCGGGTGCCCTCATCGGATGAGAGGCGATTTCAGAATCCCGGACAGTATTGACCCATCCCCTCAAGGAGATTAAGCAATGGCGCTTAACCTGACTCAGAAAATCATCAAGAATCATCTCGTTTCCGGAGAAATGGTCCCCGGAAAGGAAATCGCGATCAAGATTGATCAGACGTTGACGCAGGATGCGACCGGAACAATGGCTTACCTCCAGTTTGAAGCCTTGGGTCTCGATCGGGTCAAGACCGAATTGTCCGTCTCCTACGTCGACCATAATATGCTTCAGACTGGCTTTGAAAATGCCGATGACCATCGGTATCTTCAGACTGTGGCCGCCAAATATGGAATCGTGTTCTCCCGCCCGGGAAACGGAATCTGCCATCAGGTTCATCTCGAGCGTTTTGGCAAGCCTGGGAAAACCCTCCTCGGATCAGACAGCCACACCCCCACGAACGGAGGACTCGGCATGCTTGCGATCGGGGCGGGCGGACTCGACGTGGCCCTGGCCATGGGCGGGGAGCCTTTTTATACCACCATGCCAAAAATTGTCCTGGTCAAGCTCACGGGAAAGCTTCAGCCCTTTGTGTCAGCCAAGGATGTCATCCTTGAGCTTCTGAGGCGTCTCACCGTCAAGGGGGGCGTCGGCCGGATATTCGAATACGGCGGTGAGGGTGTGAAGGGACTGTCGGTTCCGGAACGCTCCACGATCACGAACATGGGCGCGGAACTTGGGGCCACAACATCAATCTTCCCCTCCGATGAACAGACCCGCAAATACTTGAAGGCCCAGGGCCGTGAAAATGATTACGCCCCCTTCGAAGCTGACGCCGGGGCCACGTACGATGAAACCGTCGAAATTGATCTCAACACCCTTGAGCCTCTGATTGCCCAGCCCCATTCTCCCGACAATGTGGTCAGGGTCCGTGACATTCAGGGAATTCCCGTGAGCCAGGTGGCGATCGGTTCCTGCACCAATTCCTCTTACAAGGATCTTCTCGGAATTGCGGCCATCATGAAGGGAAAGACGGTCCATCCTTCTGTCAGCCTGGGATTCTCTCCCGGATCCCGCCAGACCCTCGAGATGATCTCCCAGAATGGCGTCCTTGGAGACCTCATCACCGCAGGAGCCCGTCTGCTCGAATCGGCTTGCGGACCGTGCATCGGGATGGGATTTGCTCCCCCTTCCGGAGGTGTCTCCGTCCGGACCTTCAACCGGAATTTTGAAGGGCGTTCCGGGACCAAGGATGCCAAGGTCTATCTTGCCAGCCCTGAAGTGGCGGCGGCCTGTGCCATCACGGGCGTGATCACCGATCCACGGGATCTCGGAATCCGGGCGGAAAATATCGAGATTCCGGAAAAATATGTTCTCGATGACCGAATGATGATCTTCCCCCCCAAGGACGGTCAGGGCATCGAGGTCCTTCGTGGGCCGAACATCAAGCCCCTTCCGACCCGGGATCGCATCTCCGAGAAGGTTTCAGGGACGGTCCTCCTCAAGGTGGGAGACAATATCACGACAGATCACATCATGCCGGCCGGGGCCAAGGTGTTGCCTCTTAGGTCTAATGTTCCGGCCATTTCCCAGTACGTCTTCGAATCGGTGGATCCGACCTTCCCGAAGCGTGCCAAGGAGGCTAGTGGCGGATTCATCGTTGGCGGAGCGAACTATGGACAGGGTTCAAGCCGTGAGCATGCCGCGCTGGCCCCGATGTACCTTGGAGTCAAGGCGGTTATTGTGAAGGGCTTCGCCAGAATCCATCTGGCCAACCTCATCAACTTCGGCATTCTTCCCCTGACCTTTGTGAACGAAGCCGATTACGACAAGATCGACAGGGATGACCAACTCGAGTTCAGCACCTCGGGACTCGAAAAAGGAACCCTTGTGCTCAAAAACCTCACAAAGAAGATTGACATTCCGGTCAAGCATTCTCTTACCGCCCGGGACCTTGACATTGTCCGTGCAGGGGGAACACTGGCCTATGTGAAGGGCCGGAGCAAGTAGGTCCTACTGTCTTTAGAATTTATCGGGGGCCGGAGAAATTCCGGCCCTTTTTTTGACCGGACCATCAGTCTCTCTTCAACCCAGAAAGGAACCCGCATGAGCAAGGACAGTGAGGAAAAAGATGTAAAATGGCGAACCCGGGTCGGTGGCCAGGTGGAGGGCAAACCCGTTGTCAGGGGATATCCCCTCGATGACCTGGTCGGTCGAGTCTCCTTCGCAGAAGCCATCTACCTGATTCTCAAGGGTGAGCTTCCCACCGAGAGGGAAAAGAAGATGATGGAGGCCATGCTTGTGGCCTGCATCGACAATGGAATCGGACCTCCCTCTGTGGTTGCGGCCAGGACGGTTTTTTCCGGAGGAAACTCCCTCAATGCCGCGGTTGCCGGCGGTGTCCTGACCCTTGGGGATTCCCACGGAGGGGCGATCGAACAATGTGCCCGCATTTATCAGGAGAATTTTCCCTCCGATGTGGTAGATGTCAAGGCCCACGCCAAGGCGGTGGTCGAGGAGTTTGACAGGAAGAAAAAAAGACTCCCGGGTTACGGCCACAAACTCTACAAGCGTGATCCCAGGACAATGCGCCTTCTCGAACTGGCCAAGGAATATGGGTATATGGGGCGGTTCGTGGAGTTCGCCGTTGCGGTTCAGGACGAACTCGAGGCCAAAAGCGGAAAGAACCTTCCTTTGAATGTGGACGGGATGATCGCGGCCATTATCTCCGAAATGGGGCTCTCCTGGAAAACGGGCAAGGGGATTTTCATCATTGGCCGCATACCGGGGCTCGTGGCTCATGTGGTCGAGGAGTGGGAGCGGGAAAAGCCTTTCCGTCGTCTGGAGGAAGGGACCTATGTCTATGATGGGACCCCTGTCCGCCCCGTTCCGTCCAAGCCCTTGTCTTAAAGATCAATGTGCAAGAGGGAAAGGCCTGCCTTTCCCTCTTGATGTTTCAGGGAAAATTTTTTGTTAGGATATCAAGGCCTACATGGTTGTCTTAACGATGTCCCATATGAAAGAAGAATCCGGACGGGTCTTTGATGTCCGAGAGACAGGATCGCCCAAGCCATGGCCGAAGAAAAAATCGAACCGGTCATTCCTCCACCCCTTGAGGAAATTGAACAGAAGTTTCCCGCATGGTATCTGGGAGGCGTCAAGCTCGTTCTTCTGACCCTTCTGATGATCATGTTCCTCTCCATGGTCTGGGGAACCTGGGAGACGATCGAGCAGGCTTTCATCCATGCAAAAAATGGCCTTTTGTCGATGCTTAAGTCGCTTCTTGTCAACATCCTTCTCCTGTTGGCCCTTCTTGAGGTCTCAAGAACGATCCTGACCTACTTTACCCTCGGACGGGTCAAGGTGACTTATATTGTCGATTCGGTCCTGGCGGTTCTTCTTTCCGAAACCCTGGTCACCTGGTTTTCGAATGAGCCCCTTTCCCGGTATATCGAGCTGGTCATGGTTCTCCTGGCCCTGACGATACTTCGGGTCTATGCCATCCAGTACCACCCTGCCCCTTCCGGAGCCAAAGAAAAACGGCCATTTCTCGACCCGACCCTTCCCCGTGTCTGGAATAAGAAGATGGGATGGGTCTCCAAGGAAAAATCACCGCCCCCCAAATGACGGGCGGCTTCAGGGACTTCCCAATGGTTTTCTGAAGGTCCGAACCACACCATTCCCAGGTTTTCGTGGCCGCGTCACATCCCTTGTCCAATTGAATTGCTCAGGCCCTCTCTGGTAGACTTTAACTCCCGAGCATGCAAATTGACGCCCCGATTTTTCTTGTTTTTTCGAACCTTGGCGGGAGGGATGCGTTCGGTTTTCCCTTTTGTTCTCATCCAGGGCGTCTTTCATTTAGGATTCAGCCAGCCGACGGAGTCAGACGATGGATAGTTTACCCAAAGAAAGTCATACCCTGGTCCATGTTTCAATCAACGGAAGGGATTATGAGGTCCCTGCAGGGTCGACGATGGTCCAGGCAATGTGGTACACGGGCCACGAGGTCATTCATGGGATCGGATGTCTGGGTGGGGTGTGCGGCGCCTGTGCCACTGTTTACCGCATGAAGGGGGATTTCCGCCTTCGCAATGCCCTGGCCTGCCAGACGCTTGTCCAGGACGGCATGAGCTTTTCGATGCTTGACTCCTATCCCATCCAGAGGGCCCATTACGATGTGGCGGCATTGACCGATCCCAAGGAGGAGCTGTTCACCTTTTACCCGGAGTCGGCGACCTGCCGGAACTGCAATGCCTGCACCGAAGTCTGTCCCCAGGGGATCGATGTCCGGGACGCGGTATGGAGAGCCAATTTCGGCGACTTCAAGGCGGTCGCAGAACTGACGATGAGTTGTGTCATGTGCGGCCTGTGCGTCTCGCGGTGCATTGCCGAGATGGCCCCCCATGAGATCGCCCTCTATGCCCGAAGAGCTTACGGAGCCAAGGAGCTCCCCTTTCCTTCAAACCTCAAGACACGGTTGGGCGAGATAGAAGCGGGAACCTTTTCCCGGGAAATGAATCACCTTCTCAGCCTGTCTCCCGCGGAACTCAAGAAAGAATGTGAGGTCAAATCCTAGAATGTCCGACCTGGTCGAATCGTTTTATTCCCGAGTGCCGGTTCTTGACGAAACCCCTCCGCCGGCCCTCTCACCCGAAGATCGTCAAAGACTTCTCAAGTCCTACTATCCCGACTACCGGCCCGAAGGCAAGGCGACCCTCCGGGTCGGTCCGAACGCCGGAACCGTCGTTCCCGAGGAGATCGCCACGCTCCTCGAGTCACGGAGCCGGCTCCAGGGGACGAGGATCATTCCGGACCATCCTGACCGGGAGGTCGATGTTCTCATTATCGGAGGGGGAGGAGCGGGAATTACCGCGGCCCTGTATGCGGCAGAGCAGGGGGTCAGCGTTCTTCTCGCGACAAAGCTTCGGGTCGGCGATTCCAACACGGTCATGGCCGAAGGGGGGATCCAGTCGGCCCTGGGAGAGGGAGACAGTCCTGTCGAACATTTCAGGGACACCTTCCGGGGGGGCCATGGCGAGAATGACCCGACACTGCTTTCTGTTCTTGTGTCTGAAGGGCCCCGGATGGTGGAATGGCTTGTTTCGCGGGGAATTCTTTTCGACCGGGATCCCCAGGGTAACCTCTCTCTCCGCAAGGGCGGTGGGACCTCCCGTCCCCGGCTGATTTCGGCCAAGGACTATACGGGACTCGAGCTGATCCGGGTGCTGAAGGAAGATGTGGTCAATTCTCCCGTGGATATTCTCGAATTTTCTCCTGCGGTTGAACTCTTGCAGGGTCCTGGAGGCGCCTGTGCCGGTGCGGTTCTCTGGGATCTCGACAGCCGGAAGAACATTTTCGTGAAGGCCCGCACGGTCATTCTCGCCACCGGTGGAACAGGCCGGCTGCACCTTGGAGGCTTTGCCACCTCCAACCATTTCGGCGCCACGGGTGACGGTTTGTGCATGGCCTACCGCATGGGGGCAAAACTTGTCCATATCGACAGCTTCCAGTACCATCCCACCGGGGTCATCTTTCCCTCCGAAATGGCCGGGATGCTGATCACCGAAGCTGTCCGCGGAGCGGGTGCCCGCATGTACAACGTTCTGGGCCGCCGTTTCGTCAACGAACTCGAAACCCGGGACGTGGTCGCATCGGCCATCATCCGGGAGTGTTCGGAGGGAAGGGGTGTCCCCACGCCTTCCGGAGCTTTCGGGGTTTACCTCGACCTGGCCTCCATCGACCGGGATGCGGGGGAGGGGACGGTCACCAAGCGCTTTCCAAATATCGTCAAACTGATGACCCGCCATCAGGTGGATCCCACGAAGGTTCCCATCCTCGTCTACCCGACCCTCCATTACCAGAACGGTGGGATCAGGACCGACGAGAATGCCCACACCTCCATTCGGAATCTCCTAGTGGCAGGGGAAGCTTCGGGAGGCCTTCATGGAACCAACCGGCTCATGGGAAATTCCCTTCTCGAGCTTTTTGTCTTCGGACGAAGGGCCGGGCTTGAGGGCTCGAAAGAAGCCAGGGAAAGGGCCCCTTTTTCCTGGAAAGAGGTTTCCCTGGCCCATGTTGAGAACTTCGAACAGGCCCTGGCCCGGGAATTCGAGGGGGCGGAGCGTCCGATAGCACCGTCTCTTTTTCCCGATTATCGCCGCAAGGATTCCTGAGACGACGTCCGGTAACATCACAAATCCTATCGAGAGGAGAAGGTCTTGAATATTCATGAATACCAGGCCAAGGAGCTCTTCAGAAGCTATGGCGTGTCCGTCCCGTCCGGGGTTGTCGTGGATTCGGCCGAAGAGGCCCGAACCCTGATCGAGAGCAAGACGGGGATCTTTGGCGGAACAGCCCAGGTCTTTGCTGTCAAGGCCCAGATCCATGCGGGCGGCCGGGGCAAGGCAGGGGGCGTCAAGATCGCAAAGAACACGTCGGACATTCCCGGCTTTGTGGCCGCTCTTCTGGGCAAGACGCTGGTGACCCATCAGACGGGTCCCGAGGGGCGCCTGGTGCGAAAGGTCTGGATCGAGGAGGGGGCCGCCATTTCCAGGGAGTTCTACCTGAGCCTGGTCCTGGACCGGTCGAGCCGGAGGATTTCGATCCTTGCCAGCACGGAAGGCGGCATGGAGATCGAAGAGGTCTCCGCCTCACATCCAGAGAAGATTCTGACTCTTTCTGTTGATCCGGAGATCGGATGCAAGGGATTTGTCGGCCGGCGGGTGGCCACGTTTCTTGGGTTGCCTGTCAACCTCTTCAATTCTTTCTCAGTCCTTCTCGCCAATCTGTACCGATTTTTCACGGAGACCGACTGCATGATGGTCGAAATCAATCCCCTGATACTGACAGGCGAGGGACGGCTTCTGGCCCTCGACGCGAAGGTCTCCTTTGACGACAATGCCCTCTATCGTCAGGACAAGGTGCTGGCCCTCAGGGATCTGTTCGAGGAGAACGAGCTCGAGATCGAGGCCTCGAAACACAGACTCAACTACGTCAAGCTTGATGGGTCGATCGCCTGCATGGTCAACGGGGCTGGACTGGCGATGGCCACGATGGATGTCATTGCCCTGGCAGGGGGAACCCCGGCCAATTTCCTTGACGTGGGAGGAGGGGCCAGCAAGGAGACCGTCGAACAGGCCTTCCGAATCCTTCTCGGAGATCCGGCTGTCAAGGGAATTTTTGTCAACATCTTTGGCGGGATTGTCCGGTGCGAACGGATCGCGGGAGGCATCATCGCGGCGGCGAAGGATGTCAAACTCCATGTCCCTCTGGTGGTCCGGCTTCAGGGGACCAATGCCAAGGAAGGGCGTGAAATGTTGAGGGATTCGGGACTGAATCTGCAGGTCGCCGAGGAGCTATTCGAGGGAGCGGAAAAAATCGTTCTGGCCGTGAAAGGAGCAAAATGAGCATTCTTGTCGACCGGTCGACCCGGGTCATCGTGCAGGGCATTACCGGCAAGGAGGGCAGTTACCATGCCATGGCCTGCCGGGAATACGGGACCCTGGTTCTGGGCGGGGTCACCCCTGGAAAGGGAGGAACCGTCCACGAAGGCTTCCCCGTGTGGGATTCAGTCCGGGATGCCGTGGAGGCCGTCCATCCGGACGTCTCCCTGATCTTTGTTCCCCCGGCCTTTGCCGCAGATGCCATCCTTGAGGCGGCGGATGCCGGCATCGAACTTATTGTCTGCATCACGGAAGGGATCCCGGTTCAGGACATGATGCGCGTCCGCCGCATTCTCGATATCAGAAATGAAGAGGGCGAAACCATCCGGCTCATCGGTCCCAACTGTCCCGGCATCATCACGCCGGACGGGGCCAAGATCGGGATCATGCCCGGCTATATTCACAAGCGTGGCCGCGTTGGCGTTGTGTCGCGAAGCGGCACTCTCACCTACGAGGCAGTGTGGCAGCTGACCCAGCTTGGTCTCGGGGAATCCACCTGCGTGGGAATCGGAGGGGACCCCATCCGGGGGCTCAACTTCCGGGAAGTCCTGGCCCTTTTCGAAAAGGATCCGGAAACGGAAGCGGTTGTCATGATCGGTGAAATCGGAGGGGAAGACGAGGAGAAGGCCGCGGCCTTTGCCCGCGCCCATATGACCAAGCCGATTATCGGGTTTATCGCCGGATTGACGGCTCCTCCCGGGCGCCGGATGGGCCACGCCGGTGCCATTGTCTCGGGGGGCAAGGGATCGGCCCGGGACAAGATGAAGGCCCTCGAATCCTATGGGGTCATTGTGGTCGACAATCCGTCCGTGATCGGACAAACCGTGGCCGAAACGCTCAAATCAGGCTCTTATCGCCGGGTTCCAGCCTGTCACGGTTAACTGGACTCAACAAAATCTGAAAGGAAAACGATATGGCCTCTGAAATCAAGGTCGGGGATGTGGCTCCGGATTTTACTCTTGAGGATCAGGACAAGAAGCCTGTGACCCTCTCCTCCTTCCGGGGGAAAAAAAATGTTGTTCTGGCGTTCTATCCCCTTGACTGGAGCCCTGTCTGTACCAATGAAAATACCTGCTTTTCCAATGATCTTCCCCGTTTCGAGGATGCAAATGCAGTCGTCCTGGGAATCAGCACCGACAGCACCTTTTGCCACAAGGCCTGGAGGGAGGCCCTGAAGCTCAAGCAGACGCTTCTGTCCGACATCAAGAGGACGGTCTGCAAGGATTACGGGCTCTATATCGAAGAGGCCAACATCAACAAACGGGCAACGGTGATTGTCGACAAAAAGGGAATTGTCCGGTATGTGAAGGTTCAGGAGATCCTGACGGCCCGTGACGACCAGGAAATTCTGGGTGAACTCAAGAAGCTGGCCTGATTTCTGTCGGGTCACAAGAGAGAAAGGCCTTCCCTAGGGAAGGCCTTTTCTGATTTCAGGAAGTCCTGAGGCTATTCTCCGGAAGAGGTGTAATGATTCGAGGGCGAGACTCCCCCCGGGAGGGGAACCTCCAGCCTGACCTCGTCGAAGGTGGCTGTCTGGGGATAGGAGTAGGAGAGGTGAAGGATAAGCTTCCGGGGGGTCGGCGGGGGACCCGGAAGAATGAAGAGAAGCGGAACGGTTTTTTTGGAGATGGCCGGAACGACCCAGTCCTGATGCGACATATAATGGTCTGTCCAGTCGGATTTCCACGAGGCCGGATAGAGATTTTTGAAGGGCTTGCTGGCATTCTTGAGGATGAACCGGTAACTTTTCTTCCCCCTCAGGCGGAAGTGCTGATCGTTGGCCGTCAGGTCAAGGATGTTTTCCCGAAGATGGATCCGAAGTGTCCTCGCCCCTTTGTCCTCGATCTCGATCGGGAGAAGGATATAGGTGATGCCGTTCTTTTCTTCCATTACCGGAGCCGAAGGCCGGAAACTCAGGGGAGAATGGGTGCGGATCGTGCAGGCGGAAAGAAGGAACAGGGACAGGAAAGCGAGACCCGCCCATCTGGCCTTCTGGAGGAAAAATTTTTTCATCAAAGGTCTTTCAGGGGATTGTCGATCATCACCCGCACCCGCATCCTCCTCCGCAGCAGCCTCCCCCCCCCGAGGGCTGGGTCGCGGGAGCTGCAAACTCGGATCCGGGAGCTCCGGCCACGGTGCTGGCAAAGGAAGAGGGAATCTTTCTAAGGTCGAGACTCTTGCATTTCGTGCATTCCGTTTCCCCCGGCCCGGTTCTGATCGACTGAAGCTTGGAAAATACGTTGCCACAGGTATTGCAGGAATATTCGTAGATCGGCATTGACTCCTCCTGTCATGGGTTCTTGTCTGTTCTCATTTTCTCATACCCCCTCCTCTTCTTCAAGCACGGATCCCTTGGCCACCATCCCGATCTTGCGTCAAGGTCCAGGAAATGACGGAAAGAAAATTGGTGGGTAAATATTGACAGTTTTAATCCTCTCTCTATAATGAGGGGTGAAGAGTGGGGAAAGGTGGGGGGAAGTGGATGGGATTTTTTCGCGGACGATTTCTTCACAGTCTGGATGCCAAGGGACGGGTGGCGATCCCCCAGCGTTTTCGCGAAGCGATGGGAGGGAGCGAAGAAGACCTTCGCCTTGTCATGAGCGTCGATCCCGAAGGATGTCTGGTGGTCTTTCCCGAAGCCGCCTGGATCGAGCTTGAGCGCAAGTGGGAAGAGCTTCCCCAGATGAACGATGATCTCCGGACCTATCTCCGGTTCATGGTTGGCTGGGCTTCGGAAGGAGTCCTCGACCGTCAGGGCCGCATTCTCGTTCCTCCCCCTCTTAGGGATTATGCGGCCCTCGACCATGAGGTCTGGTTTGTCGGACTTCTCCACAAATTCGAAATATGGAACGGAGAGCGGTTGGGATTGGCCACCGGTCCGGAAAAGGTCCGGTCGGTGACCCAAAAACTTTCGGGGCTTTTTTGAAGGAGACTCCCGAAGGATCGGGCCATCGTCCTGTCATGCTTTCAGAAACCCTGCACTGGCTCGATGTTCGCAAGGATCTCTGGTATGTCGACGCCAACCTGGGGGGAGGAGGCCATTCCCGGGCGATTCTTGAGCGGGGAGGGCTGGTTCTGGCCATCGACCGGGACAGGAGTGCCGTGGACCGCTTTCTGGAAGAGTCGGGTGGGGCCTTCGCCGGCCGGTTCAAGGTGATCCATGGAAACAATGCGGATATCGCCGAGCACGTGCAAAGGGCCCGGGTCAGCGTATCCGGGATCCTGTTCGACCTGGGCTGGTCGACGATTCAGGGGGAAGAGGCCGAGCGGGGGCTGTCCTTTTCGGAGGAAGGTCCCTTGGACATGCGGCTGGATCCGACTTCGGGGGAGACGGCCGGAGAGCTTCTGGAGCGGGCTTCCGAAGAGGAACTGGCCGATATTCTCTCAGAGGGAGACGAACCCCTGGCATTTCCCGTGGCCCGGGCTCTTGTTCAGGCCAGAAAATCCGGAAGGCTTCCGAAAACGACAGTGGAGCTCGCCGGCTTCGTCTCCGGAGTCTATTACCGCAAGGGATTCCGGAGGAGCCGAAGGCATCCGGCCACCCGGGTCTTCATGGCTCTCCGGATCCGGGTCAACAGGGAATATGAAAATCTCGAGCATTCCCTGGCCGGTTCCCGACAGGTTTTGGAAGAAAGAGGGGGGAGGCTTCTGGTCCTCTCCTTTCATTCAGGGGAGGACCGGATCGTAAAACGCACCTTCAGGAAATGGGTCGCTGATGATGCGGCCGGCCTTCTTTTCCGAAAGTCCCTGCAGCCGGGGGAGGAGGAAATCCTGAAAAACCCGCGAGCCCGCAGTGCCAGGATGAGGGGGGTCTCCTTTGCCGGAGGCTAGTGAAGGAACGGCCTTCTGGAAAAGGAGGTCCCTGGCGTTCATGTTTTTTGTCGGCGGCTTGCTGGCTCTCCTTTTTGCGATGTCCGTGAGCATCGAATCGGTTCGCATCAAGCGGCGCGTGACTCTGCTCAATGAGGATATTGCAAAGAGCGAATCCCGGGAAAAAGAGCTCGAAGAAGAAATGATCTCCCTGACGAGGGAGGCCCGGCTCCGGGGATATGCCCATGCGAACCACCTGGAAAGGGCCTTGCCGGCGGAGGTGCTTTATCTTCCTTAAACCCGGTCAACAATCATTCCCGGGCGACTGATCTTGCGTCGTCCTTGGGGCCTACCCTATGAAGAGACGGACAACCGTAGCAGTCATCCTTGTCATGGCAGGATTTGCCGTCATCCTCGGACGTCTCTTCATTCTCCAGGTCCTGGACGCTCCCCTCTATGACACTCTTTCCCGGAGTGAGCGGGAACGCCTGGCTTTTGTGGAAGGGGCCAGAGGGACGATCCTGTCGGCCGACGGTCGACCGCTGGCCGACAACCGTTCCGTCCCGAGCCTTGCTGCTGACCCTCTCCAGATCAGGCATTACGAAAACCCCTCCCTTCTGGCCTCCCAGCTGTCACCCATTCTCGGAATCCCCCGGGAAGTCATCCGGAAAAAAATTTCGGCAAGAAAACGATTCGTTTGGATCAAGCATGGAATTTCCGACGAGGAACGCCGCCGCATCGGAAGAAGGATCAGGGGGCTGTATATCCTGTCGGAAAAGAGGCGGACCTATCCCTATGGATCCATTTTTCGGTCGGTCGTTGGCCATGTCCGATCCGACGGAACGGCCGTTTCCGGACTGGAAATGGGGTACGACCGGTTTTTGAGGGGAAAAAAAGGAAAGATCGTCCGGGAGGTCTCTGCAAGGGGCCGTTCCTACTTCCAGACGGAATCCTCCTCTCCGGATGCCCTTTCAGGAAACACGATCGAAACGACCCTGGTCGCAAGTCTCCAGGAATACGCCCAGGATGCCCTTGACGAAGAGGTCCGCTCGGTCAATGCCCAGGGGGGGATCGTCGTGGTCATGGACCCTCGGACGGGGGCCGTCCTGGCTCTGGCAGCCCAAGCCACGGGTCGCTGGGCGGGCCCTTCTCCGGGCGTCTCTCTCGTCTACGAACCCGGTTCCATTTTCAAGCTGGTCACCGCAAGCGCGGCGCTCAACGATCACCGGGTCTCCCTTGATGACGCCTTTTTTTGCTATAACGGCGCCATGCCGATCCCCGGAGGGATCCTTCATGATGCGGAGCCCTATAAGACCCTGACTTTAGCCGGAATTCTTTCCCATTCGAGCAACATCGGAATCTCTCAGGTGGCTCTGCGGCTGGGTCCTGACAAATTCGAACACTATATTCGTGCCTTCGGATTCGGGGAGAGGACGGGGATCGATTTTCCGGGGGAATCCCGGGGGTTTTTCCGGGGAACCCGTTTCTGGTCGAAGCGCTCCCTTTACACCCTGGCCATGGGTCAGGAAATCGGTGTGACTTCCATCCAGCTTGCGACTGCCGTGAGTGCCATAGCCAACGGGGGGATCCTGATGCACCCCTTCATGGTTTCCCGTGTTGTGAGCCCTTCAGGGAAGGTCCTGTATGAACACAAGCCCCGGAATATCCGGCGTGTCATCTCCCCGGAGACCTCCCGCACGCTCCTCTCGCTTCTGACCGGGGTGGTCGCACCCGACGGCACTGGGGCGAATGCCGCCATCACGGGTTTTGACGTGGCCGGGAAAACCGGGACGGCAGAGGTCTACGATCCGGAAAAACATGCCTATTCCCGGACACAGACCGTGGACTCCTTTGTGGGCATTCTTCCCGTTGACAATCCCAGGCTGGTGGTTCTGGTCGTGGTGATCCAGCCCAAGGGGATCTCCTGGGGAGGAACCGTCGCGGCTCCGCTGTTTCGCAAGGTGGCGGAGATGGCCCTTGTCCATTTCAGAATTCCCGCCAGCGGCCGGGGAGAGGGCAAAACAATGGCCCGAGCCGATCTTCCGCTGGGACACTGAAGGTCTGCAAATCGGAGAAACTGTGCTCTGCGTCATGGGAAGTGGGACGATCTTTGATTAGAATGACTCGGGGGATTTTGGGACAAATCGACAGGGGGCCAAAACATGACCAGTGAAGGTGGAGTGAAAAGGGGAAGGGAGTGGATGGGGCGATGTCTTCCTCCTCCCGTATTGGGCCATCTGCCGGAATCCTTGTCCGGCCTCACTGACGATTCGAGAGCGGTGGGACCGGGGAATCTTTTCATCCTGAGGTGCGGCGCAACCTACAATGACCTACATCTTCGCGAGGCGGTCGACAGGGGAGCCACCCTCCTCCTTGTTCCGGACAGGCACCTTCCCTCCGTGGCCCATAGGCTCGGCGAATGGGGGTCCGACATCCCTGTCTGTGCCACGCCCCATATCCAGGAGGCCGCGGGAGTCATCGGCTCGGCCTGGTGGGACCACCCGAGCCGGGCAATGTCCATCGTCGGGGTGACCGGAACCAATGGAAAAACCACGTCGAGTTTTTTGACACGGGGAATCCTCGAGGCTTCCGGAAAGAGGACAGGCCTGATCGGAACTGTCTGGTTCGACCTGGGGGACGGGTTGGTCGAGGCCCCACAGACGACCCCGGGGGCTCTTTTCCTTCAGGAATCTTTTGCCCGGGCCAGGGCAAACGGACTTGAAGCGATCTCGATGGAGGTCTCTTCCCATGCTCTCGACCAGGAGAGGGTGGCCGGAACCTGTTTTACCGCCGTCCACTTTACGAACCTGACCCGGGATCACCTCGACTACCACAAGACATTCGAGGACTATTTCCTGGCAAAGTCACGTCTCATCCACTGGACCAATCCCGACGGAAGTCAGCCCGGGGTTGTTGTCAACGGCGACGATCCCTACGGCAAGAGGCTCCTGTCCTCCCTCCGTGGGAGCGGGAGGAAAGTTCTGTCTTATGGCCACGACCGCTCCTTTGAGATCCATCCGGAAGAGGTTCGTATAAGCCTTGATGGAATCGAGGGGACGATAAAGGTTCCGGGGGGAAAGATTCGCATCGCCTCCTCCCTTCCGGGTGATTTCAACCTTCAGAACATCATGGGCGCCATCGGATGTGCCCTTCATCTGGAGATTCCGGCGTCCATGATCGAGGCGGGAATCCGGACCCTGGCCGGTGTTCCTGGCCGCTTCGAACGGGTCAATCCGGGCGGAGAATTTGCCGTGATTGTGGACTATGCCCATACCGACGATGCCTTGCGGAATATCCTTTCGGCTCTTCGCCCCCTGACGACAGGACGGATCATTACCGTGTTCGGATGCGGGGGAGACAGGGATCGCGGGAAGCGTCCCCGGATGGGAAAGGTGGCGGGGCTGCTCTCCGATCTCGTGATCCTGACCTCGGACAATCCCAGGACGGAAGATCCCGGGGCGATTATGGACGAGGTGGAGCCGGGTATTCGGGAAACGGGAAAGAGCTTTGTCCGGGAGGCGGACCGCAAGCGGGCCATTGGACTCGCGATTTCCGCCGCGCGTCCGGGAGATGCGGTGTTGATTGCCGGGAAGGGACACGAACCCTACCAGATTCTGGGAAAGACGAAAACCTCCTTCGACGACCGGCTTGTCGCCAGGGAATGTCTGATGGGGGAGTCCTCAGGAGCCTTGTCATGACAGCCCCCCTCGTTTCTCCGGGAAAAACGGCCGAAATGCTTGACGGAGAGTGGATCAACCCTCCCAACAGCCTAAAAAGCCTTGCGTGGATCAATGCCCGGAGCGATTCCCGGGTGATACGGGAGGGGGATGTCTTCGTGGCCCTTCCGGGGGCCAGGACGGACGGCCATGACCATCTTGAGGAGGCCCGCATGAAAGGAGCCCTCTTTGCCGTCGTCCAGCGGCCCGTTTCCGGCTCCTCCCTTCCGCAGCTTCTTGTCCCGGATACTGTTCTGGCCCTTCGCGAAATGGCTCGCCTCGCCCTTGACTCCCACAGGAGCGCCGGCCATCGTCTGGTGGCCCTGACGGGCTCTGTCGGAAAGACCACCACCCGGGAGCTCCTGCGGATGGGACTGATGCCGGAAGGTGGCGCCCATGCGAGCCTGGGAAATGAAAACAACGAGATCGGGGTCCCGCTGACCCTTCTCTCCTGGCCCCGGGATTATAGTTTTTGCGTTCTCGAGGTCGGAGTGCGAAAGCCTGGCGACATGGATTATCTCGCAGGGCTTTTGCGCTCCGACGTGGGGATCGTGACGGCCATTGCTCCGGGCCATCTCGAGAATCTTGGAACGATCGAGGCTGTCTGGGAAGAAAAGTCGAAACTTCTCCGGGCGGTCCTTCCCGGGGGATGTCTTGTGGTGCCGGATACCGTGCGACAGGATTTTGCGTCCGACCCTCTTTTCGAAGATCCCCAAAGAGAGATCCTGGTCGGCTCTCTGGAGGGTGGGTCGAAAGGAGCGGGGAGCGTATCGGCCTCCCTCCGGACCGGTTCGGTCATGGTTCTCCGGGTCGACCAATGGGGAGTTGAAATCCCCCTGTCACGGCCCTCCCTGGCCCTGGCCTGGTGCACGCTCCTGGCCCTTCTCGCAATCCGCGGTCTTAACCTGGATCCGGCGGCGGGAGCCTCACGTCTTTCCGGTTATGACGGTTTGCCCGGACGGATGGAGCGGAAGAATCATCCGTCCGGCGTTCTTCTCCTCCTTGATCATTACAATGCCAATCCGGCCTCGATGCGTGAGGCGATCGACTGGCTCGGTCGCGAGTGCGAAGTCCGAAAGGGGTCCCGCTGTTTCGCGGTTCTGGGAGACATGCTCGAACTAGGTCCCGGGGCGGCTTTCTACCATGAGGAGATCGGCCGCCAGATCGCCAGCCTGGGTCTCGAAAGGATCTGGTACCGGGGGAAGGAACGGGAGTCCTTTGAGCGCGGTTTCAGGGAGGGGGGAGGGGAGCCGGAAAGAATCCGGGAGGCCCGGGAATTTGCGGAAGACCTGCGCCGTGGGCGGGGACCTGGCGGGAGGGATGTCCTTTTGGTCAAGGGGTCTCGGGGAATGAAACTCGAGGAGGTGGTGGCGCCTCTTCTTGAAGGGATTTAGTCCGTGCTCTATCAGCTTTTTTACCTCCACCACATGATGCCGGTTCTCAATGTCTTTCGGTACATCACATTTCGCTCGATCTACGCCACGCTCACCTCCCTGGCCTTTGCCCTTCTGGTGGGACCTGTGCTGATAAGGGCCCTTAGGCGTCTGCAGATCGGCCAGGAGGTCAGGGATGACGGACCCCAGAGCCATCTCTCCAAACAGGGAACTCCCACCATGGGGGGGGTCCTCATTTCCGGATCGTTGCTGTTTTCAGTTTTTCTCTGGGCCGACCTCACCAACCGTTTCGTCTGGATGGTCATCGCGAGCCTTCTTGCGAACGGGGCGATCGGCTTTGCGGACGACTACCTCAAGGTCGTCAGGAAGCGTTCAAAGGGGTTGTCCGCCCGCCAGAAATTCTCCCTCCAGGTCGGTGTGGCCCTTTTGCTCTCCCTGTGGTTCTTTTACAGTGTCTCTGGGGATACCCGCATCGTGGTCCCTTTCTTTAAAACCCTGAACCCTGCCCTGGGCGCCTTTTTCATCCCCTTTCTCATCCTGGTCCTGGTCGGTACAGCCAATGCGGTCAACCTGACCGATGGCCTTGATGGTCTGGCCATCGGTCCGACGATCGTGGTGAGCCTCTCCTTCGTGGTGATCAGCTACCTCGTGGGCCATCATGTCTTTGCCGCCTACCTGAAGGTTCTCGAGGTTCCGGGAGCCGGAGAGCTCGCCGTGGTTATGGGGGCGATGGTTGGGGCGGCCCTGGGATTCCTTTGGTTCAACACCTTCCCGGCCCAGGTCTTCATGGGAGATACAGGCTCTCTCGCGATCGGGGGAGCGATCGGAATGGCCGCCATCGTGACCCGCCAGGAACTCCTGCTCTTGATTGTCGGCGGGGTCTTCGTCGCTGAAGCCCTGTCGGTCATCCTGCAGGTCTCCTCCTACAAGCTACGGAAGAAGAGGATCTTCCGGATGGCGCCCATCCATCATCATTTCGAACTAGGCGGGGTCTCCGAACCGAAGGTCATCGTCCGGTTCTGGATCGTTTCGGTGGTTCTTGCCCTGATTGCACTGTCGACATTCAAGCTCAGGTAGGAAGAGGAAGGACCATGGAGGAGTTCATTGCCAGGGGATCGGAGGTGCTGGTTGTCGGGGGCGGACGCTCGGGTTTGTCAGCCGCCAATCTGGCCGCCGATCTTGGTGCCAAGGTATCAGTCGTGGATGACGACTCCGGGTCGTTTTCCACGGCGGACTGGGAACGCTTCCGAGCCCGGGGAGGCCACATTCTGGGAGATCGGACGATCGGCCCCTGGATCCGGGAATCTCCCTGCAAGGTGATCATGAGTCCCGGCATCCCCCCCATCCGCTGGTCCGGGGAGGTTGTGGCTCCTCCGCTGGCCCACGTCAGGGGGGAGCTTGAATGGGCGGCCTCCCTTTGGCCCCATCCCGTCATCGCCATCGCCGGTACGAATGGAAAGTCGACCACGACGGCTCTCGTGGGCCATCTTCTTTCGGCGGTGGGCCATGCCCCCTTCATCGGAGGAAATTTCGGAACACCCCTGTCCGAAGGGGTCCGACAGGTTCTCCAGAGTGGGGGCCACTCCCCCTACGATTGTGGCGTCATCGAGGTCTCGAGCTTTCAGACGGAATCCATGCAGGCCTTTTCCCCAAGTCTCTACCTTCTCCTCAACATTACTCCCGATCACCTGGACCGGTATGGAGATTATGACCTTTACCGGGAGGCCAAGCTCCGAGCCGTCTCCCTTTTTGGAGAGAAGACGACGGTCATTTGGAACGGGGATCAGGAGGATTACCGGACTGGACGCAAGGGAGGAGGGGCGAAAGCCGCCTTCGTCACACATTCGGAGCGCCTCCCTACCTCTTTCGGAGAGGCACCGGTCGTCCGGATCCATCCTGACCGGCTTGAGATCTCCGGGATTGGGGAAGCTTCTTCAGGGTGGCAGATTTCCACCCGGAATTTCAGGCTCTCGGGGGGAGGGAATCTTGAAAACCTTGGATTTTCCGTCCTGGCCGTGATCCTGTTCCTGCGCGGGAGGGGGCAACAGATTCCCCTTCCTCTTCTGGAACAGGGGATCGCCTCCTTCACCGGCCTGCCACACCGGATGGAACGGATCGCCACGGTCCGGGGGGTCACCTTTGTCAATGACTCGAAGGCCACCAATGTCGGGGCCGTTGAGGCCGCCCTGGCCGGTCTCCCCGATTCGGGACCTCCGACGACAGTCCTGATCCTGGGAGGGCGGGACAAGGGAGGCTCCTATCTTCCGCTCGTTCCGGGAATCAGGCGCCATGTGAAAGAGGTCGTGGTTCTTGGGGAGGCCCGGGAAAAGATTCGAAGGGAGCTTTCCCCCCATGTTCCCGTTGAGGAGGCCTCCGACTTCCAGGAGGCGGTGGCCCGGGCTTTTTCAATCGCAGACCCGGGCGGGACGGTCCTCCTCTCTCCGGCCTGTTCGAGCTACGACATGTTTCACGGCTATGAGGAACGGGGGGAGAGATTCAGGGAGGCCGTCATGCGTCTGGAAGAGCAGTTCGGGGAAAAAGGGAGGCCGGGATCATGAGACCGCTCCCAAGTCCGACCCCTGATAAAGCCCTCCCCCGGCCCCTTGCCGGACGCGGCCCATTCCCGTCGGGCGCAATGGACGGAGCCCTGGCCATTCTGGTCTTTCTCCTGATGATGTTGGGAGTGGCCCTGGTCATGTCTGCCCGCCTCTCTCTCAACTCCCCCTACCAGCTTTTCACGAGGCAGATCCTGTCGACGGCCATTGCTCTGGTCGTCATGTTCGCCGTCTCCCGGATCGACTATCATGTGTGGGTGAAACGAAGGATCCCGTTATGGGTGGGGGGTCTCGCCGGCCTTCTTCTCCTGATGATCCCCCACGTGGGGGTGGTGCTCAACGGAGCCAGACGATGGGTTCATCTGGGATTCATGACACTCCAGCCCTCGGAGCTTGCGCGGGTGGTCCTGGTCATCCTCATGGCCTCCCTACTCGCGAAGGAAAGGAGCGAGCAGAAGGTTCTGGACAATCGTCCCTTTGCCCTCCGTCTTCCCAAGGCTCTGGGTTTTGCCCTTCTCATGCTCCCCTACCTGGCCATCATTCTCCATGAACCGGATTTTGGTTCGGATCTCTTCATCGTCATCGTCATCGGGGCCATGCTCTTTCTGGCCGGTGTCTCCTTCCGCCAGTTGGCCCTCCTCATGCTTCTCCTTGCCGTGTCGGCCACCCTCTTTCTCATCCATCATTCCTATGCCCTTGCGCGGTTCCACAACTTTTCCCAGACCCACCGACCTGCCTCTCTTCTCGGAACCCAGCTAGGACAAAGTCTCGTGGCCATAGGCTCAGGCGGGCTCTGGGGCCAGGGCCTGGGACATGACTGGATCGGGGGAGGGGTCCTGCCGGAGCCGGGGACGGACTTCATCTTTGCCCTCGTGGGAGAGGAGCTGGGATTTTTCTGGTCTGTGGCGGTGGTGGCGGTCTATGGCGGAATTTTCTATCTCGGCATGCGGGCGGCGGCCCGCTCCCCCGATTTTCTGGGCCGGATCCTGGTCCAGGGGCTGACCTTGTCGGTCGTTCTTGAGGCCCTCATGAATCTTGGGGTTGTGACCGGCGTTTTTCCGACGAAGGGGATTCCCCTTCCCTTCATGAGCTTCGGCGGATCCTCCCTTCTGGCCAATGCCTGGGGAATCGGGATCATCCTGTCTGTCTCGCGTTACCAGGACAAGTCCGGCGAGGAAGTCCAGAAGATGGAAGAGGAGGCTTAGCTCCTTGGGAAGACTTTACGGACCGGCGTCCCGTCTTCTTGTGACAGGGGGAGGAACGGGAGGCCATGTCATCCCGGCCATCGAGATCGCCCTGGCCCACAGGAGGCGAGGGGGAGGGCCCGTATTCTACGCCGGGGGGCCGGGAGGCCTCGAATCAAGGCTTTCAAGGGAGACGGGAATCCCTTTCTTCCCGGTCAGCTCCGGAGGAGTTGTGGGGAAAAGCCTCAGGGGGAGGATCTATGGCCTTGGAAAAATTTTTGCAGGGATTCCTTCTGCCATGAAAATTCTTGGGGAAATCCGCCCGGATCTTGTCATCGGGACCGGGGGGTATGTCCAGGTCCCCGTGGTGGTTGCCGCCCGCCTCAAGGGGATTCCCATCGTCCTTCTGGAGCCGAACAGGGTCACGGGTCTGGCCAACCGCTTTCTTCGTCCGCTGGCGGCCAGGACGGTCTTTGCCGGCAGGAACGGGGCCGTCTCGGGGGGAATTCCTGTCGGCGGGGAGGTGCGGGGGCCCAGGCCTCTTCGGGAAAGATTTTTTCAAAACCCTCCCAAAATTCTGGTCATGGGGGGGAGCCAGGGAGCCCGCTCCCTCAATCAAAAAATTCCCGGAATTCTCACGGGCTTGAGAAATAGCTCCCTTTGGCCGATAGAGATCTTGCACCAGAGCGGGGAACGCTGGACGGAAGAGACGCGTGAGGCCTACCGAAGTCTCGGGGTCTCCGCAAGGGTGGAGGGCTTCCTGCCGGGAATATCGGCGCTTCTGAGGGAGCAGACTCTTGTCATTTGTCGGGCCGGAGCCATGACGATTGCGGAAATGACAGCTTCGGGAACGCCGGCCATTTATATCCCATTTCCCCATTCGGCCGGAGGACACCAGGACAAGAATGCCCGTGTCCTCGAAAGGGAGGGGGGAGGATGGTGCTGGCCGGAAGACTGGCTCGAAGATCCGGAAGCCCGAACCCGGGATCTGGAAAAAATCCTTGAAGATCGGGACAACCTTTTTGCCGTTGCCGGCACGGCGTGGGCCATCTCCCCCGCGGTGTCGGCGGACGACTGGCTCCGGGCACTGGAAAACTGATGAGAATAATTTTTGTTGATTCTTTTTTTTGTGCTTCTGGATTGTCTTGGAACATGCAGCCCAATTCAGTACAATAATGGAAGAAACCTCGGAGGGCGCGATGCGCAAAAAAACCGGCAAAAAAGTTCATTTTATCGGAATTGGCGGCGCGGGGATGGCTCCTATCGCCGAAATTCTCCTGGAGCGCGGCATCTCCGTCTCGGGATCGGATATCGGGACAAACGACTGTACCCGGAGGCTTGCGGAAAAGGGGGCGACCATCATGGAGGGTCATGCCGCCGCCAATCTGAGCGGGGTGGCCAGGGTTGTTGTCTCGTCGGCGATACGGACCGGGAATCCCGAATGGACAGCGGCCATCACCCGGAGGATTCCCGTGGTCCATCGCGGAGACATCCTGGCGGAACTTTTGAACCCCTCCTTCGGGATTGCCGTGACCGGATCCCACGGAAAGACCACCACCACGTCGATGATCGCTACAGTCCTTCTTGCCGCGGGACTTGACCCGACCTGCGTCGTGGGGGGAAGAGTCAGCACCTTTCCGGGGTGCGCCCTTGTCGGAAAATCTCCCTATTTCGTCACGGAGGCGGACGAAAGCGACGGATCCTTCCTGAAGCTCGAACCCCGGATCCGCGTCGTGACCAATATCGATCGGGAACACATGGACTTTTACGGCACCTTCGAAACCCTGGTCGAGGCCTTTGCCACCTATCTCGATGCCGGAGAGACAGGGGGGATCGGCGTCCTCTGTATCGATGATCCTGGGATCGTATCCGTGGTGGAGCGCCTCTCGAGCGTCCCCCTGACCTACGGGCTCTCCCAGGAGGCCCGGATCCGGGCGGTGAACATCGCCTATGAGGGCGTGGGATCGGCCTTCGACGTCATGGTCGATGGATCTTTCTGGGGACGTTTCTCCCTCAAGGTGCCGGGGATCCACAACATCCTGAACGCCCTGGCGGCGATATGCGTCGGGACCTGCCTGGAAATCGCCCCTGAAACCATGCAAAAGGCCCTTGCCGGTTTTGTCAGCGTGGGGAGAAGGTTCACGATTCTTGGAGAAAAGGACGGTGTCCTGGTTGTGGATGACTACGGCCACCATCCCACAGAGATTAGGGCGACTCTGTCTGCGGCCCGTCTTGCCTATCCGAAGAGGCGTATCGTTGCCGTCTTCCAGCCTCATCGCTTTACCAGGGTCAGGGATCTCCAGAACGCCTTTGTGGATGCCTTTGGGGATGCCGACAGGATTCTGGTGACGGAAATCTATGCGGCGGGAGAGGAGCCGATTCCCGGTGTTGCCGGGGAAGGCCTCTTCCAGAAGATGCGGGACCGTTGGGGCGAGAAGGTGGACTATGAACCCCGACGGGAATGCTGGATGGACCGTCTTGTCTCCCTGCTGAAGCCGGGAGACCTCCTCCTGACGCTGGGCGCGGGGGACATCACTCGCCTTGGAAAGGAATTCCTTCTGTGGGAGCCGGTCTCGGTTGCCGCTCGCGAATCCGACCCCGTGAACGTCTGAGCCGGTTTTCCTCAATCCGGATCGGAGGCCCTGTCTCGGCCGTCATCTCGGTCTCGGGCCTTGCGGAAATGGAAGAGGTTTTCTCCCTGAGAAGCCGGGAGGAGATCCCGGGACCTCTCCATTTTGTCGGACGGGGAAGCAATATCCTTTTCCCGGACCGCGGTCTCGAGGGGACGCTGGTGCGCCTTGAAACGGCGGATCTGTCCTCAAGCTGCCGATGGCGGGAGGAAGAGGTCTTTGTCGAGGCAGGCTATCCCCTTCCGGCCCTTGCCCGTGAGGCGGCCCGGCGCGGGATCGGGGGCTTCGAGTTCCTCTCCGGAATCCCGGGAACGGTCGGCGGAGCCACGGTCATGAACGCCGGCGCCGGGGGCCGGGAATGGGCAAGCCTCTGCAGAAGCGTGACGATCATGACTCCGTCGGGATCGGTGGAAACCCTTCCCGCCGAAAGGATGGGCTACGGATACCGGACGTCCCTCTTTGGTGGGAGAAGGCACTCCGGATCGGAAATGACCGGTTTTGAACCTCTTCCGGAGGGGAGCGTCGTTCTGGGGGCTCTTTTGTCAGGATTTTCGGCCCGCCCTGATGAATGCCAGTCCGGTCTGGCCCGCCATCTCGAATATCGGAAAAGGACCCAGCCCCTTGATGAGCCAAGTCTTGGCTCCGTTTTCAGGAATCCCTCAAAGGGGCCTCCGGGATATACGGCAGGGCGCCTTATCGAGGAGACGGGTCTTAAGGGAGAGTTCCGGGGAGGAATCATGGTGTCCCGGCGCCATGCCAATTTTTTTGTCAATACGGGCGGGGGATGCGAACAGGATTTTCGGGAGCTTCTGGATTACGTTTCCAGTCGTGTCAGGGAGCGTTGGGGAATTGTCTTAGAGCCTGAGGTGAAGGTGTGGAACGCGTAACGGTTTCGAGGGTCAGGGAAAAGGGGATAAACAAGGTTGCGGTTCTCTGCGGGGGAGAATCGGAGGAGGCCCAGGTCTCCCGTGTCTCGTCTCAGGCAGTCTCCGGGGCCCTTTCGCAGGTGGGCTTCGAGGTCCGGGAATTCGAGGCTGACAGGACGCTGGCCCAGGCCCTCCCGGATTTTTCTCCGGATGTGGCCTTTCTCGCCACCCACGGGGGAGTGGGGGAGAACGGGACCCTTCAAGGTTTTCTGGAAACGATGAAAATCCCCTACACGGGATCCGGGGTTCTCGGGTCGGCCATCGGCATGTCCAAGATGCGCTCAAGGGCGCTCTTCCGGGAAAGGGGTCTGGCCGTTCCCCTGACATATGCCCACAGGATGGGGGCCTCTTTCCGTACCGACAGCATCTCCTTCGACCCTCCCTATATGGTCAAGCCCGAATCAGGAGGGTCTTCCATCGGGGTCCGCCGGGTCGAACGTCGGGAGGATCTGTCCGCGGCCGTTTTCGAGGCCGGGCAGTATTCCGCCTGGGTCCTTGTCGAACAGTGCATTCCCGGCAGGGAGATCCAGTCCGCCGTCCTCTCCGACAGATTTCTGGGGGCCATCGAGATCATTCCCCGGGGGGACGAACCCTTCTACACCTATGCCTCCAAATACGCTCCCGGGGGGTCCAGGCATATTTGTCCGGTTCCCTTGCCCGGATCTCTCATGGAGGATCTCTCGGAGGCCACACTGGAAGCCCACCGGATTCTCGAGCTTCGGGGATGCAGCCGCCTCGACACGATCCTGAATGAGGAGGGTGTCTTCGTCGTCCTTGAGGTCAATACACTCCCCGGCCTGACCCCCACCTCCCTGTTGCCAGAGATTGCGGCCCATGCAGGCCTCTCCTTTACCGACCTTCTCCTGGAACTGCTCTGGACAGCCCGTCTTGATGGTGACCGCTCTGCTGTCCACGCCGGATTCTGATGGGAGCCGGGGATCCGGTCCCGGGAAAATCGGCATTTCTCCGCCCCGGATCCGGTCGATACATTCTCCTGGCCTTTTTCTGGATCGTGTGGGGGGTGGTCTTTCTTCGGGGATATGGCGCTCTGAAAGAGACCCCGCTGGAAGTTGTGACCCTGGGTCCTGAAGTTCTGGACAAGGAGCTTGTGGCAGGCTGGTTTACGAGGGTCCGCTACAGGACCCTGCCTTACCTCGACAGGGCATCTCTCGAAAGGCTTATGAGGACTCATCCCTGGATCGAGTCTGTCAGCGAGAAACGGGTCCCTGGGACAGGAAGAGTGATCCGGGTCAGGGTCTGGACGCCGGTGGCTCTCCTGCGGCCGGCCTACGGACTCATGGCCTTTCAGGAAACTCCGCCGACCGCCGTCCCTGTCCGCGTTTCCTATCTCAATGACCAGGGGCTCTCCCTTCTGGGACGTTCCTATCCCGGAACAGGGGGCCTCCCCCAGGTCATTGTCCGTTCTCCCCTGACCCGGGAGGCCGGGGTCCGTCTTGTCCGGACGATCCGGACCGTCCAGGCCTGCCATTCGGACGGAGCTCCTTTTGGCCTGTGGTTTAGCCTGAACGGACCCCATGAGGTCCGCTTCTATCCGGACAACAACCAGCCAGTCCTTCTTCTCGGTACAGACCTTGGCTGCGCCCCTTTCCGCCTGTATCGCTCCTACATGAAAAATATCGACCACCTCTCCCCTGAAAAACGTCCCGAAGGAATCGACCTCAGATTTTCGGGGATGCTCATCCTCCGTCCATCCTTGGAAAAAACCCCGCCTGCCAAGGACAGCGTCGGAAAAAAAGAGGCCCGTTCCTGAAATAATCCCAGCTCTTTGATCTGTTGAGACCCTCTGTCCGTTATGAGAAAATGGGCAAGCGCCAGGAATGGCCCGGGACCGGAATGTTCAAATCTCATGGGAGACAGAGGAAGTCAATGACCGAGCAACCTGTTTTTGCGGCAATCGATTTGGGTTCGACGAAGGTGTGCGTTGTCCTGGGACAGGCGATCGATGAGGACAGGTTTGAAATTGTCGGGATCGGGAGCGCGTCGACTCAGGGGGGAATGAGGAACGGGACAATCGTTGATGTCCAGCAGACTGTGGCCGCCATCCGGAAAGCGGTGGATGTGGCCGCCAGGAAGGCCAGTTGCCAGGTCTCCCGGGTAGTGGTCGGCTTCGCAGGGGGAGAAATCGAGGGCCAGGACCAGAAGGTCATGATTGCCCTCAAGGATCGCGAGGTGATGGCCTCGGATATCGACAGGATTCTTCAGGAAGCGCGGACGATGATGGGATGCCAGGCCTCCGAACTTCTCCATACCATTCCCAAATCCTACCGGATTGACGAACAGGGGGGTATATTAAACCCCGTCGGGATGGTGGGAGCCCGTCTCGAGGCCCTTGTCCACGTGATTAGGGGCTCCGAAATGGTCCTGGCCAACCTCAAACGAAGTGTCGAGAGGGCCGGACTCACGGTTCGGGACGGCGATTTCATCCTGCAGCCGCTTGCCAGTGCCCGTGCGGTCCTGACGGAAGATGACAAGGAACTGGGGGTCTGCGTCGTCGACATCGGTGGAGGAACCACCACGATGGTCCTTTACCAGAATGGATCGCTGTCTGGGGTCAGGATCATTCCCCTTGGCGGGGGGGCAATGACCAAGGACCTTGCGGCCGTCATGCGCATCTCCCAGTCGGATGCCGAACGTATCAAGAAGGAGGTCTTCAGCACTCCCGGCCAGGGTCCCCTGCAGGAACCGTCAGATGAAGAGGGCGGGACCTCCTCTCCTCCGGTCCCCGAGGAGATCAGTCCGGGTGCCGGTCGGCGGACCCAGGTCCGGGAGGTGGTCGAGGCGAGGCTGGAGGAGATTCTGACACGGGTCAAGGGAGACCTCGACCGCATGCGCCAGAACGCCTTCCTCGCCCGGGGCGTCGTTCTGGTCGGAGGAGTGGCCCGGATGCCGAACATTGTGCCCTTTGCGGAGAAGATCTTCGAAATGCCCGTTTCTGTCGGCCAGACTGCAAGCCGGGTGCAGGGCCTCGTCGATCAGGCCTCCTCTCCTGAATATGCTTCGGCCATCGGTCTTCTCTACTTTGCCCGGGATCAGTGGGGGCCGGAGGAGTTGAGCCATCAATCCGAGTCCAGGACTGACGAGTCCCCTGAAAGGGGAAGGGGAACGGGTCCCGCTCCCGGTCTCAGGATCTGGAACTGGCTTAGGGAAATCATCTGAATCGTCTGGCCCGGTGGCCCGAAAAGGGTCTCGATCCGGGTGGCTGGGCCAGGATATTGCGGGAACGTCCTCTTCCCCTTCGCCGTGCGGCGCTTTCCCTTAGGAACGAGGCTGCAGGAAGGGAATGTGGCTGGATATGCCGGAAACCTATCATTCCGGAGCCTTGCAGGCTCCCTGGAGAACGGTTATGGATTTAGAGTGGGGCGATGAGCCCTTGATCGACTACAAGCAGTCCGGCATTCTCGGGGCCCGGATCCTGGTCATCGGAGTCGGCGGAGGAGGGTGTAATGCGATTCGCACCATGATCATGTCCGATCTGAAGGGCGTCGAGTTTGTGGCCGTCAATACGGACCTTCAGGCCCTGAACAGGATTGATGCCCACAGGATTCAGATCGGGAATTCTGTTAGCCGGGGCCTGGGGGCGGGAGCCAATCCTGAAGTGGGTCGGAGATCCGCTCTTGAGGACATCGACAAGATCCGCGCGGTGGTGACCGGGTCTGACATGGTCTTCGTAACGGCCGGGATGGGTGGCGGAACAGGAACCGGTGCGGCCCCTGTCATCGCCCAGGTTGCCCGAGAAAGCGGAATTCTGACAGTCGCTGTCGTGACGACTCCCTTCGGGTTCGAAGGTCCGAAACGGTGCCGGAACGCCGAGGAGGGGCTCCGGGAACTCCGTCGATTTTCAGACACGCTGATCGTGATTCCCAATGACCGTCTCGAATCAGTGGTCGACCGGGGCACGCCCCTCATCGATGCCTTCAAGAAGGCGGACGATGTGCTCAGGCAGGGTGTCCAGGGAATTTCAGACATCATTACCCGGCCGGGCCTCATCAATCTTGACTTTGCCGACGTAAAGACGACCATGGCCAACATGGGGCGAGCGGTCATGGGAATCGGCACGGCCACAGGCCCCGACAGGGCACTGGTTGCGGCCCGGGCCGCCATCAACAGCCCTCTTTTGGAAGACAGCTCCATCCGGGGTGCCAAGGGGATTCTGGTCAACTTCCGGGGCGGGTCGGACATGACCTTGAATGAAATCACCGGAGCCTCCCGGCTTATCGAGGAGGAGGCGGAGAAAGGGTCCGCCAATCTGATCTTTGGGACGGTGGTCGAGGACCACCCGATGGAGGAGATCCACATCACGGTCATTGCGACAGGCTTCGATCAGACCTCCGAGCGCGGACAGGCGAAGGAGGAGGCCAGTCCTTCAGAAACTCCCCCTTCGGAAGATCTGGAGGAGATCCCGGCCTATTTGAGACGTCAGGGAGGACAGCCGGCCCGTCCCCTCCTTCGGGAATCCTCTCCGGGGGAGGAGGAGGGGCCCGTCGATCAAAACGAACGTCCTGCCATCTGGAGAAAAAGAGGCGAATGAGATGTATCTTCGCCATCCACTTCTCTCCTCCCTTGGCGTGGAGCACGGCTTTGGGACAACCGCAAGCGAACTTCGCCCAACGTGTCTGACAGCAAGTCAGGTCCATGGCACGAAGGTTTTATCTCCTTGCGAATTCCGGAACTGTGACGGAATTCCCGAGGGAGACGGGGTGGTCACGGGGGATAAAGAGGTCGAAATCGGGGTCTGGACTGCCGATTGCCTGCCGGTCCTTTCCGCGACGAAATCGGGAACCTTTGTGGGGGCTTTCCATGCCGGATGGCGCGGAGCCTCGGCCGGAATCGTTCCTTCAGGGCTTAAGAAAATATCGGGGGAATCCCGGACTCCGTTCTCGGAGCTCGTGGTTGTCCTGGGGCCGGCCATCGGTCCCTGCTGTTACGAAGTGGGCCCGGAGGTCTGGGAGGCCATCCGCATGAATACGCCAGGCTATACCCAGCTTACGGAACGGACCCTCGACCTTTGGGGGCTCGTCACCCACCAGCTTCTCCTGGCGGGGATCCCGGATGAAAATATCGGACGCATATCTCTCTGTACCCGCTGCCACCCTGAGCTTTTCTATTCCCACCGGGGGTGGGGAAAGCAAAGGGGGAAACGCTCCATGCTGAACTATATCCGTCCGGCCAATGATGATCGGCACTAATGTCGAGGCCGTCCGGGTCCGTATTGCCGAAGCCTCTCGGAAGGCCGGAAGAGAGACCCTGCCCCGCCTTGTGGGAGTGACAAAAAAACGGTCGCTTGAGGAGGTCCGGGAGGTGGTCCGGGCCGGAGTCTTTCACCTTGCGGAAAATCGGTGGGAGGAGTGGGACACCAAATGCAGGAGCCTGGGTTCCGGAATCTCATGGCATTTTCTTGGAACGATCCAGAGCCGGGGCCTCCGGAAGTTTTACCGGCCGCTTTTCCGGATCGACTCCCTGGACAGTCTTCCCCATGCAGAGCTTCTTTCGGCCCTGTCCGGCCAAAAGGGAGGGAGGCAGGCCGTTCTCCTCGAGGTGAATTTCCTCCGGGAGCCCGGAAGGGCCGGGTATCTTCCCGAGGATATCGAGACTGAGCTTGAGAAGGTGGCGTCCCTTGAGGGACTGGACATTCGGGGACTCATGGTCATGGGACCGGTTCCGGAGCCGTCCGGCAATATGGACCGGACACGGAGGGTCTTCGAGGAGGCCAGGGATTTCTGGACAAGGCTCAAGGGTGGCTGGCCCTTTCTCGAAGAGCTCTCCATGGGGATGTCCGAGGATTTCGAGGAAGGGATCAGGTGCGGTGCCACGGAGGTGAGGATCGGCCGCCTTCTCTTTGAGGGGGGACGCGTGTGAAAGACGCCCGGAAGTCAGGAAAGAAAAACCCGAAAAACCAGAAAAACGGTTTTGAGCCGGGATCCTTCGGACAAGGGATGGATCCCCAGACGGTCTGGGTGGTGGGCGGTGGACAAATGGGGGGGGTGATTGCGCGCCATATGTCGGGTCAACGTCCGGGACTCAGACCCTCTGTCGCCGTGGTCGACCCCAGTCCCGAAATCCTCAAGATGATGAAGCAGGAAGGAATCGAGGCCGATGCCTCCCTTCCGGGAATGATAAGAAAGGGAGGAAGTCCAGACCTGATCGTCCTTGCGGTCAAGCCGGGCATCTTCCTGAAGGCGGACTCCGAGGTGGCGGGAGGCCTGTCCGGCCTTCCCTCAGGGATTCTTGCGATATCCGTGATGGCGGGCGTCTCCCTCTCCCACCTGAGGGACAGGGCTCCGAACCTCCGGTGGATACGAGTCATGACAAATCTCGCACTTTCGGCGGGAAAGGGCATGACCCTTCTTGCAGCCTCACAAGATGTGTCACATCACGAACAATCCTTTGTCTACAGCCTTTTTTCAGGAATGGGGCGGGCCCTCTGGCTTCCCGAGGACTCCTTCGATGCCGCAACCGCCATAGCGGGCTCGGGCCCGGGCCTCCTGGCCCTTGTCGCCGAAGCTCTTGCCGATGGGGGAGTGCGGGAAGGACTCTCCCGGGAAACGGCGACTCTCCTTGCCTCCTGGGCTCTTCTGGGAACGGGGACGCTCCTTGCGGACAAGGGACACCTGCCGGAATTGCTGAAAGCCAGGGTCGCATCCCCGTCCGGGACGACGATCGAAGGGTTGGCAGTCCTTGAAAGACAAGGTATACGGGGCGCCATCATCGATGCGGTGAAGGCCATGGCGGTCCGTTCACGGGAAATTTCCCGCAATCTCTAGAATGAATGACAGGAGGATCCCATCGGCCTATTCAATACGCTCCTCAACCTGTTTACCTGGATCGTCATCATACGCGCTCTCCTCTCCTGGGTGCATCCCGATCCGAATAATCCCATCATCAGGTTCATGGATTATGTGACGGAGCCCTTCCTCCATCCGATCCGCCGGCTTATTCCCCCGGAAAAGATGGGAGGCCTTGATCTGTCTCCATTCATATTGATCCTCATCATTCAGGGGATCGAACGGTTCATCTACTGACCCCCCCCCCAACCTGTTAAAGGGTCAGAATGAAAGAAAGGAGCCCAAATGCTCGACCATACGAAGCTCAATGACCTTCGTGGCCGCGAGTTTGGAAAAAGCCTTCGCGGTTATACGCCGGGAGAGGTGGACGACTTCATCGAAAATCTCCTCTTCGAAGCCGGGCAGCTTGTCGACACGGTCGGGACTCTCACACAAAAGCTCAGGGATGTCGAGGGCGAGAGGGAGGAGCTGAAAAAACATGAGGAGCAGCTTGCCGCAACCCTTGTAGCGGCCCAGTCCACCGCGGAAGAATGGAGGGCGATCGCCAAAACGGAAAGCGAGCAAATTGTCCGGGAGGGGCATTTAAAGGCAGAGGAAATTCTTCAGCATGCCCAAAAGGAGGCCGAGGACCTTCTCCGGCAGGCTAGGGCCAAGGCCCGGTTCGAGGAGGAAAGGCGTTCAAGGCTTAGCCATGAGACCTCCCTCACCATCGCCCGGCTAAAGGGGGAGCTGGCCTCGCTTCAGGAGGCCATGGAACGGTGGGAGCAAGGGACCAGAAGCCTAACCGGAAACCCTGATGCGACACACAAAGAAATCCTCCCCTGATCCGGCTCCCGGGTCCCGGAAAAAGGCTCCGGAAAGCTTCCGGCTTTTAATGAATGTCCGCCCTGGTCAATCAAGAATCACCCTCGGACTTGAGGAAAGAGGATGGATCCTTGGGGTCCGGGAGCCTGCCAGGGAAGGGCGTGCCAATTATGGTGTCGCAAGAGCCTTGTCGGATTTTCTTGATGTTCCCCTCTCTTGCGTATCGATCGTCAGGGGGGAGGGAAGCCGGATCAAGTTGATTGAAATTGCCGGCATGAGCGAAGAAGAGGGCCTCCGACGACTTGAAAAGGTGTTGGAGGCCCCTCCGGCATAAATTTCCGCCCTAGGCCGGATTGGACCAAAGAGACACTGAGGGCTTGGAATCAGTCGAAGGTGACGGTCTCGTTTCGGATTTCATGGCCATCGTCGATACGCATCTCAATGGTGATGGAATAGACGGGAGAACCCCCGAGCCAGAAGGCGCGTGATGTTTCCTCCTTGGGTGCAAGGGGTTCGAACATCATATAGGCGGGGGGGAGTTTGAGAGGAACATCCGATCCGTTGCCAATCTTGTAATGGGCCCCCAGCATCTGAAGTTTGATGGGGGCTCCCTCAAGCGTGTATTTCATGTAGGCCACGGAAGGGGAGAGAAGCATGGACATGTTGAGGCGCCATCCCTCACCCTGGATGCTCCTGAAGGTTGTCCGGGTGCTGATACTTCGCTGGGAGACGACCTTGTGAGGCTTTCCCAGGGGGCCGGCCTTGAATCCGATGATGGATCCGCCGATTCCGGCCACGAGAAGAAGTCCGATGACGATATAGATGGCGATGGTGACCGGGCTGAAGCCCTGCTCTTCCTTCGGGCGTGACGGACTGTAAAGCTCCTCGTATTCCGTGGGGGATTTATCGGGAGAGGGTTCCGGAGCGCCCTGTTTTTCTGAAGTCGATCTTTTTGGACCACCTTCCGGTCCTGCGCCTTGTCTTGGTGCGGTCATGGACAGAAACTCCTCGGTTCTTCCGGGTCTTGCCGGCCTCTGCAATAGTGATGGCAGGACCGGTCAAACACATCTTTTAATTTTACTTCATGAACCCGGTTTTGGGCAAGAATTACCGCGGGAATGCTGAATCGGGAGCGGAAGGGCCTTCTTCTATCCGGACATCGGCCCATTGGCTGATCCCCTGGGGGCAGGCCTCCTGGTCGATCCAGAATTCGGTGGGGTGCAGCCGCACCTCCGCCTCTTTCAGGACCCACTGGGTGGGGAGATTGCCTTGAGGGTTGAGGACTGCGGCAAGAATGTCGTGTTTTTCCTTCCCTGTCACAAGGAAGATCCTTGTTCCGGCTTCGGCCAGTGTCCGGTAGGATAGGGAAATCCTGGGGATTCTCCCGGGGATGGAAGGGACGGCGAGAACCACCCGATGCCGGTCTTCTTCCGGAGAGGTCCCGGGAAAGAGGCTGGCTGTGTGTCCGTCGGGTCCCACGCCCAGAAGGGCGATATCAAGGGCCGGAGGGTGGGGGAGAGGAGTTCCGAGAGCCTCCGCGAGAACCTTTTCGTATCTGAGGGCTTCCCGCTCGGGGTGGGGATTTTCCCCGTGGATTCTGAAAACGGATTTCTCCGGAATCTTCCCGGGAATAAGGAGCGCCTCGCGCGCCATCCTGTAATTGCTCTGGTCGCTGTCAGGAGGAACGCACCGTTCGTCGGAAAAGAACCAGCGAATCCGGGATTTGGTCTCCTCGGGCCAGGAGGCTATTTTTTTTGACACGGCCAAAAAAAACGGGACAGGAGTCTGCCCTCCCGAGAGGCCGATCGAGACGACACTCTTTTTGGCGAGAAGCCCCTCGACTCTCTCGAGAAAGCTCTCCGCTCCTTTTTCAGTCCATGCGGACAGGGAGGGGAATACACGGACGAGAACGGTTGGAGAAGCATCTTCGAGCTCCGTGAGTCGGGTCATCGGCCTCTTCCTCAGATTTTAGGATCCGGGGAGACTTCGTGAGGCCAGCTGGCAGGCCCCCAGAAGTCCTGTTTCCGGGTTGTTGACGATATGGACCGGGACTTCCGAGAGAAGGGTCCTGTAACGTCCCTTGTTGACAAAATGATCCATGAAGGAGGATCTCAGGAGGAAAGGCCCGATCTTACCAGGAATTCCGCCGGCCAGGTAGACACCGCCCATGGCCAGGGACTTGAGAGCCAGATTCCCGGCTTCCTGCCCAAGAAACCGGCAGAAATTTTCAAGGATCATGGTGCAGAGGGGATCATGCCTTGTCAGGGCGGCGTGGGTCAGGGAGGCGGGAATCTCCTCTTCCGCCAGGCCGGAGTCAAGCGGGAGACTCGCGGGAGGCATTTCGCGGGTATGGAAATGATACAGATTCGCCAGCCCCTGGCCGGAAACGATTCGTTCGCAGCTGGCATGTCCGAACCGGGACCACAGGTAGGTGAGAAGAGGAATGTCGGAAGGGGATTCGGGGGCCCAGTCCGCATGGCCTCCTTCAGTCGGAATAACCACGGGGCCCTGGTCGGAGGGAATCAGGATCGATTCACCAAGGCCCGTCCCGGGGGCGACCACGATCCTGGTTCCCCGCAGATCGGGCCGTCCTGGATTTAGGAGGGTGGTATCTTTCTCTCCCAGAATGGTGGTGCCCCAGGCGGTGGCCACGAGGTCATTGACGAGTCTGACATTGATTTTCGGAAGTTTCAGAAGGTGGGCAATGCTGTCTGTTTCCACGACCCAGGGGAGGTTGGTGGTCTGGCACCTGCCGTTCACGACCGGGCCGGCGATTCCAAAGGCTGCGCTTGCAAGGGAGAAGCTTTTGGAATAGTCGGATCGGACGGTTTCGAGAAAATCTTCAAGGACCTTTTCAAGGGAATTATAGTTTTTGGAAGGATATTCCTTTTTGAAAACCTTTTCGGGGCTCTTGTCCACCTCTTGGTTTTCGGGAAGAAGGGGAAAACATCCCAAGAGGGTTTTCGTCCCTCCGATATCTCCGGCAAGAATCATCCGGGGATGAAGGGTCGGGGCCGGAGATCCGGCAAAAGGATCAGCCACTCTTCCTCCTTTCCCCGAATTCCTCATTCGGAATTCGGATATCAAGGTTAGTTGCCTTCGGACAACGAGCAGGGTCGCCGTTTTTCTTGACAGGAAATGGCCCGGATAATATGATCATAGAATGTTGCGGCAATAATGTCATCCTTCTTCGTTCCGTCCGCAGCCAACAAATGACTCATGCCTTGAATCCCGAGAATGAAAGGCACCCAATCCCATGGCGATCCCTCTCCAGCAGGCCCTGAAAGTCGGGGCATATGTCATGCAGAAAAAATGGAAGAAAGAAGACAGATATCCTCTTGTCCTGATGCTCGAACCCCTTTTCCGATGCAATCTTGAGTGTGCCGGATGTGGCAAGATCCAATATCCGGAAGAAATCCTTAAGAAAAGGCTGACTCCGGAGGAGTGCTTCCATGCGGTCGAAGAATGCGGCGCTCCCGTTGTCACCATTGCCGGAGGAGAACCCCTCATCCATCCCGAGATCGTTGAAATCGTGTCGGGGATGATCGAGCGCAAGAAGTTCGTCTACCTTTGCTCCAACGGAATCCTTCTCGAGAAATACATCGACCGATTTTCTCCCTCCCCCTACCTGACCTTCAGTATCCATCTCGATGGTCTCCAGGAGACGCATGATCGCCTCGTATGCCGGGAAGGAGTCTTCGACATGGCCGTCAGGGCCATCCGGGCAGCCACCGCCCGCGGCTTTCGCGTGACCACGAACACCACCGTCTTCGAGGGAGAAGACCCCGCCGAAATCCGGAAGTTTTTCGACTATGTGAAGGAGCTGGGAGTGAACGGGATGATGATTTCCCCCGGATATTCCTATGACTGGGCTCCGGATCAGGAACACTTCCTGAAGAAGGACCGGACCCGCAATCTCTTCCGGATGATCCTCGCCGATCGGGCCGGTAAAGGCTGGAACTTCAATCACAGTCCTTTTTACCTGGATTTTCTGGAAGGGGAAAGGGATTACGATTGCACCCCCTGGGGGAGTCCGAACTATTCGGTTCTCGGATGGCAGCGGCCCTGCTATTTGCTGAATGAAGGCTATGCCTCCTCATTCAGGGAATTGATGGAAGACACCGACTGGAGCAAATACGGGCCCTCTTCCGGCCATGCCAAGTGCCGGGACTGTATGGTTCACTGTGGCTTCGAACCCTCTGCCGTGGGAGATGCCACTTCCTCGATCAAAAATACCCTCCGTTCCATTTCCAGTCTCCTTCCGGCCGGTTGAATCCGGGAGGAAGGAGCCCGGATGTCAACGTATGTGGTAGGGGATCTGCACGGCCAGTTTTCGCTTTTGCTAGATCTTCTGGGAAAGATTCTCTTTGATAAAAAACAGGATCGCCTGATCGCCGTCGGAGATGTGGTCGACCGGGGATCCCAGGTGGGCGATCTCCTCCTGTTTCTCCATGAAGCCTCCCTGGAAGGATGGTTCCATTCCGTCAAGGGAAATCATGAGGAATCCTTCCTGCGAGTCCGCTCCGGGGAACCCCTCCCCTGGTATACCTCTCCGGAGTTCGGGGGAGCTGTCACCCTGTCCTTTTTCCAGGGACTCGAGATGCAAAAGGCCCGGCTTTTGGAAGACTGGATCGGCTCCTGGCCCCTTGTCTGGTCCGACGAAAAATCAATCGTGGTTCATGGAAGTCTGCCTTCTGTTCCGGGAACAACCCTGGGAGATCCTGATCTCTGCGAAACCAGGATCTCTTGGGGCGGGGGAGGTCATGAATGCCTGGATCTCAGGCCTCCGAACCTTTACCCTTCCTGGGATGGCCGTCTCGTTGTTTCCGGCCATACGATCGTCCGTAAGGCCGGCTTCTGGAAGGAAGGAATTGCCATGGTGGATACGGGGGCTTTCAGGACCGGCATCCTTTCTGCCCTTTGTCTGGAGACAGGCCAGTTCCACAGGGTGTCGGGAGTTCCAGGCTAGAGGGGGCGTTCAGCCTTCCGGCGGGCTCGCAAGAATCCGCTTGGCCGTTTCGATTCCTGAGGTGAAGCTTTGGGAGACAGAAACTCCTGATAGATACGATCCGGCCAAATAGAGTCCGTTTGGAAGGGCCCGGGTCATCCTCTCGATCCGGCTCCTGTGACCGGGGGTGTATTGGGGGATGGCGCCTTCCCACCGTTGAATACGGAGAAAGTCCGGCTTTCCCTTTGTTCCCAGGATTGTCTCAACGTCCCGTCCAACGATTTCGATCAGGTCTTCATCAAAGGAAAAGGCCAGCTTCGGATTTGACATTCCTCCGGCGAAAACCGTCAGGAGGACCTGCCCTTCCGGGGCCCTGTCGGGAAAAAGAGAGGACGAAAAGAGAATCCCCAGGATTTTTCGCTTTTCCCTGGAGGGGACAAGCAAGCCGAAACCATCGAGGGAATGTTCCACATTTTTTCTTGAAAATCCCAGAGAGATCACCGCAATGGGGGCATAAGGAATTTCTGTCATCGGCCCGACGGCTTCGGGGCAGATCTCCTGCAAAAGTTCCGAGGACTGGATTGCGTTTCCGGCAAGGACCACATGGCGGGAATGGAGATAATAGGTCTCCTCGTCAAAGAGGAGCGCTGTCCGGAATCCGTTCGGAGTCTGGGTGATTCCGACGACTTCGGCATTTGTCCCTGCGTCGGTTCCAAGAAGCCCCGAGAGGCCCTCTGGAAGCCGGCCCATTCCTCCCTTGAAGGAAAAAATGGAACGGGTGAGAGGGTCCCGAGGCGGTTTTGGTCCGAACTGCATTGCCAGGGCTCCCCTGAGGACCGACCCATAGCGGTCTTCCATCGCGGTGAGACGGGGAAATGTGTCTTCCATGGAGAGAGTCTCGGGCGTTGAGGCAAAGACGCCCTTCACAAAGGGATCGATTATCCATTCGAGAAATTCGGGTCCAAACCTACGTTCGACAAAGTGGGCGACAGTTTCTACTTCCGGATCTTCAGGAGGGTTTGGGTCATAGGGAGGGATGAAGGCTTCCTGGAGAACTCTGATTTTGCCCATGACAGAGAGGACGGGAGTCGTGATCCCTTCCAGAATCGATCCGGGAAGCGGAACGGATTTCCCGTTTTTCAGGATAAAACGCCTTTTCCCGGCCTGTCCGGCCAGGACAGCCTCCTGATCGAGTCCCGTTTGATGGAGGTATCCAAGCAGAGGATCTTCAGGTCTCAGGAAAAGACTGTTTGGACCAGTTTCTATCCGGTATCCGGCTTCATCGAGAGTCCGTATGACGCCCCCTAGCTGATCGTTCCTCTCCACGAGGCGGACAGTCCGGCCATGACCTTTGAGATGGACGGCGCAGGCCAATCCTGCGATCCCCCCTCCCACGACAAGAGTTTCGATATCATAGGCTGTCAATCTATTCTCCATCCGGGTCTTGGGTGGTTGTCGGAAGCAGTTAAACAGGCCGGATAACTTTAAACGCTCGCAGGGACAAGGTCAATATTTATGTCTCCTCCGGCAAGGAGCCGGTGTCCCGGGGAGGCCGGATTTTGTTACAATTGAAAGGCTTCACTCCTCTGACCTCATTTTGAGTTGGCTTTCCGGTTCTCCTCCCCTTTTTTTGGGACAGACATTCATTTACAATAAAAAGAATTTGGATCCGGCGCTGACGCATTCTCAAAGTCGCCGGAAGATGGCGTTACCGAACAAAAATCATTCCCAGGAAGGAAAAAACGCTGATGGATGTCCTGATTGAGCCTCTCGAGGGAGCCCAACGAAAATTTCGGGTGGTTTTCTCCGACGAGGATGTGCGTGCGAAGGTGGAAAAGGAAATTCGGTCTGCCATCAAGGCCCTGAAGGTTCCGGGTTACAGGGTCGGGCATGTGCCCGCTTCCTATATCCGCTCTCGCGCCCCCTTTCTGGCCTCAATCCATGAATCCGTGACCGAAGCGCTCCGTCAGTCTGCAATCGACGCACTGGTAAATGAAGATTCCGGAACGGTTGTCTTCCTTGATCCGGAACCCTTTTCGGTGACGGGAGAGCATGAAAAGTCCGGAATAACCGTTTCTGGAACGCTTGAATGTTTTTCTCTTCCTGAAGGGTTTGTCTGTGAAGGGATTTCTCTCGCGCCCGAACCGGCCCCAACCGTGACCCGGGATGAAATCGAGAAGGAAATCGAGTCCCTTTCGAAACGGGCTGGAACCCAGTTCAAGCAAGATATTCCCGAGGATGCAACGATCGAAGAGGGGGATCTGGTCTCTTTTTCCTTTTCATTCACTCATCCCGATACAGGACTTCCCTACGAGAACAGGCAGACGATTAATGTCGGAGACCCGTCCCATCCGGAAGCCCTGACCCGTTCCCTGATCGGAAGGAAGGTTGGAGAATCCTTCTCGGAACGCCTCCCTTTCAATATTCCTGCCAAAAAAAAGGGAGACAGGTCCCGGGTGGAAACTCTTGACTCCCAGATCCGGATCGACAGCCTGAAAAGGATCGAGCCGGCGACCCGGGAGGAGCTTTTGAAGGCACTGAGTGCCGGGCAGGGGGAGGAGGCCGATCATTGTACGCTCGAAGATCTTGTCGAAAAAAGGATTCTTGAACGGAAGGTTTCGGAAGCCCTGACCCGAAAGCTTGAAGAGTTGGTCCTTGAGGTTCTGTCCCGAAATTCGATCGAAGTTCCTGAACGAAGGATTGCCCTTGAGATCGATCGCATGGTGTCGTCTGGGATGGCCGCCAATGAAATCGATAAGGAACAGGTTCGCCGGGATACCCTCTGGTGGTTCATTCTTGACGATCTTGCCAGGAAAATGGAGATCCAGCCCGACATGGGTCGCGTCGAGCAGGAATACCTTGCGCTCGTTCGCCGGAGCGGAAACCCTGAAAAGGATGAGTCCCGACGAAGGGAGTATGTCGAACAGGCCTTCCTTTCGGCCCGCCGACGGCTGACTGAGGAAATTCTTCTCAAACAGTCGACCTTTTCTGGCTGGGATGAGTTTTTCGGCCCCGAGGGACTGCTCCCGAAGCTTGGATGGAAATCTTTTGGCGTGCGTCCTGAACCGCATGATACCGTCTCTCATGACCATCACGACCATGACCATGACCACGAGCATGACCATGACCATGGTCATCACCACTGAAACAGGAGAGATACCCTAGATCCTGTCCACTTTCCTATCATTCATCAAAAAGGAACATTCATAATGCTGATACCGATGGTTGTAGAACAGACAAACAGGGGGGAGCGCGCCTATGACATTTATTCTCGCCTCCTCAAGGACAGGATCATCATTCTCGGAACGGCCATCGATGACAATGTGGCTAATCTTGTCATTGCCCAGATGCTTTTTCTGGAGTCTGAAGACTCATCCAAGGATATCAATCTGTATATCAATTCTCCTGGAGGAATTGTCACGGCAGGCCTCGCGATCTATGATACGATTAAATTCATCAAGCCTGATGTTTCGACCATATGCATCGGACAGGCCGCCAGCATGGGAGCCTTTCTTCTGTCGGCCGGGACAAAGGGAAAGCGCTTTGCTCTTCCGAATGCCCGGATCATGATTCATCAGCCAATGGGAGGATTCCAAGGCCAGGCAACGGATATAGAGATTCATGCCCGTGAGATTCTTAAGCTCAAGGCCGACCTCAACAGGATGCTTGCCGACCATTGCGGTCAGCCGATCGAGAAGGTTGCGCTGGATACGGACAGGGATTACTTTATGTCCTCAGTGGAGGCCAAGGACTATGGCCTGATCGATTCTGTCATTACGGCCCATCGTCCGGAAGGCAAGACCGGGTCAGTATAATCTGGAAATTTTTGTAAGCGAGGATGCGATGGCAGGAAAAGACCGCAAGGATAAAAACAATGCCGGAGAAAATGGAGTCGCCTGTTCCTTTTGCGGAAAGAGCCGCGAGGACGTGCGACGCCTGATATCCGGCCCGGGCGTCTATATCTGTGATGAATGCATCGAGCAATGCTCGGCGATCATTTCAGAGTCCTGGGAGGAAGAGCAGGAAAAGGTTTCCGCTCCCAATCTCATGAAGCCTGCTGAAATCAAGAAGGCCCTCGACCAGTACATCATCGGCCAGAACCGGGCAAAGAAAATTCTGTCCGTGGCCGTCTACAATCATTACAAAAGAGCCCGGGCGAACAAGATTGCCGAGGATGTTGAACTTCAGAAGGGCAATATCATCATGCTGGGTCCGACCGGAACGGGAAAGACGCTTCTCGCCCAGACCCTGGCCCGCATTCTCGATGTCCCCTTTGCCATTGCTGATGCCACAACTCTCACTGAGGCCGGCTATGTAGGAGAAGATGTTGAAAATATCATTCTGAAGCTTCTCCAGGCCGCCGACTATGATGTGGAAAAGGCCGAATGGGGGATTATCTACATCGATGAGATCGACAAGATAAGCCGAAAGTCCGAGAACCCCTCCATTACGCGGGATGTCTCAGGTGAAGGGGTGCAGCAGGCCCTTTTAAAGCTTGTCGAAGGGACGATCGCGAATGTCCCGCCCCAGGGAGGCCGGAAGCATCCTCACCAGGAGTTCATCCAGGTTGATACGACGAACATCCTCTTTATTTGTGGCGGTGCCTTTGTCGGACTCGATTCGATCATCTCCCAGCGTCTTTCCAGGAAAACCATGGGGTTTGGGGCAGAAACCTCCCCCGCCCAGGACCGGACTCTCTCCGGGAAGCTGCTGATGGAGGCCCGACCGGATGACCTTTTGAAGTATGGAATCATTCCCGAGTTTATTGGCCGTTTTCCCGTCATGGCCATTCTGGAGGATCTTGATGAGGCGGCCTTCCTTCAGATTCTGACGGAACCGAAAAATGCCCTAGTCAAACAGTTTGAAAAGCTTTTTTCCATCGAAAAAGTCAAGCTGAGATTTACGGAAGGGGCTCTCAAGGCTGTGGCCCACAAGGCCTTTACCCAGAAAACAGGGGCCCGGGGACTGCGGGCGATCCTTGAAGAAGTGATGCTTGACCTGATGTATGAAATCCCATCCCTCCAGAATCTCTCGGAAGTCATCATCTCAGAGGCGACCATCAACGAACGTGAGGCGCCGACTCTGATCTGGGGGGAGAAGAAAAAGGAGGTTTCCGAAACGGAGAATAATCGCGGTTCGCTTTCTGCATGAAAGGTCAAAGATCCGTGACTATTTCTTCGGAGGCGGGTTTTTGTTCGGCTGGACGGGGCGTTTCAAGGTAAAAAGGATATCCGGGAATGCCTGGGTGTTGAGGGCCATGTGGGCAAACTTGATCACAAAGGAATTCGGACCCTGGACAAATCTGGGAAACAGAAGAATCCCCGTACGTTCATATCCCGGGAAAAGTCTGGCTGCAGGAATGTAGGTCATCCTGATCAGTTTTCTTGCGATTCTGATCGGCTTGGCAGAGCCCAGAAAACCGTTTGAAACGGCGTCCTGGGCTTCGTCTGCACTCAGGGCGCGTTCAACCTGTTTTGGTCCCCTTTCAAGAAAAAAATCCATCGGATCGAAGTCAAGGTAGCCAGTGCCATTATTTTTGATCGTGACGAGAAAGGCATTGAACTCGGCATTCACCAGGGAATTGTAATAGGGGGATCCTTCGGGAATGAACCTGAGGCTGAAGGAAATGCCGTTTAGGGTCTGGCTCGGAGGAAGGACGACATAATTCGTGTCGACAAGATGGAATCCCTTCAGGTAAAAAAGGCTCGTAGCTATCCTGTTACCGATGGAGACAAAGATGATGATCAGGATGGCAACGATCAGGACGAGGGTATAATTGATCTTGAACTTCAACAGAACAATCCTTCCTGTTAGCAAAACGTGAAAAATTTTCTCAGATCGCTGGCCGCAGGGACCCTTTTCCCGGTCGGTATTTTTTCATTCTTCATTCTGGCCGGATGCGCTCATTCCGGTAACCTTCATCCCTTTCGCTCACAAAAAGGCCTTCTCGGTCCTGTCGCCAATCCGGATTTTCTCGTTCCAGACCCCGTCTCCCTTTCCCTTTATCTGGGAGATGTCTTCAATTCCAGGAGAGAGGGGGGAACAGTCCTTTATGGTCATCCTCTGGAGGAAAAGCTCCGCAAACTGATGGGAGGACAGGTTCTGGAAGTCTGCCAGACCCTCCCATGCTATGCCGACGCGGCCCGAAAACTGCACCTTAGGTTCATTCTTACCGCAACCATACGCAGGGATGATGAGCCTTCCCAATCGAGAGGAATCCTGACACTGACGCGATGGTCCGTCGATCCGTTATTTCCGGAAATGACAGTTCCCCTGGTCTTTCCACTTGCCAACGGGAGACCTTCCTATGAAAGGATTGTCGACAGAGCTGTATCCAGTATGATGATCCAGGTGGAGGCCCGCTCCGAATCGAAGGGGAAGAGATCCAGTTCCGGCATGGCCGCCGATCTAAGAAGGTTGGTTGCCGAAGGGAAAGTTGATCAGGCACTGAGACAGGCAGAGGCACAATTTCGCCGCCAATCAAACCAATCCCTGTCCCGGGAATTCTATTCGACATTGTACCGCCTTGAAATGAGTGCTGGCAAACCTGAAATGGCCCATACGGTGGGTGAGGCTGCGATCAGAAACCATCATGCCTCGACAGGACTGTTTCGGCGAATGGCCGGCGATGCCCTTCGGACAGGCCACTTGAACCGGGAACGGAACATTCTCTATCAGGGCCTGACGCTCTACCCTGATAACCGGTTATTCTGGCGGCAGCTTGTTGTAGAGTATATCCATAGAGAAGATTTTGCCCAAGCCATGAAAGTCATCCGGATGTATGTCAAAAGGAATCCCCAGCCGCAAGACCACCCCCACTTCCGGGGAGAGATCTATGCCTGTCTTGTGGGTTTGGGAAGAGGAGATGAGGCTGATCTCTGGTTTCGGCGCCATATCCTGAAGACAAGGCTGGGCCAGGCAAGGCCCAGGCCCTATCTCGCCCATGCCATGATCAGTCGTGACTTGCAGAAGGGGGAATGGAGAGCCGCAGAAGAGAAGGCCCGGGGTCTCGTCGCGATGGGGGTTCGATCGACCAGTCTGTACACCGACTGGATGACAGCCCTGGGAGCCAGCAATAATCCTATCGGGGAAGCCCGTGTGGCAAGGGATGCCATCTCGAAGGGGTTCGGCTCCCGTTGGATCAGGGATCAGCTTGCCTATCTCGAGCAAAAGGGGTACTGATTTCCATTGACGATTCCAAATATTCTCTCAGTCTTGAGGATTCTTTTGGCCCCTGTATTTTTCGGCCTGGTGGCCTACAGGAATATGACATGGGCCTTCTGGGTCTTCTTTGCAGGCGGTCTGACAGACAGCCTGGATGGTCTTCTGGCCCGACTACTGGATCAAAAAACCAAGCTTGGGAAAACACTGGATCCTGTGGCCGACAAGGTTTTCCTTTCATCCTCGGCCCTTTGTCTTGGGTGGTACGGAATCATTCCACGGTGGGTGGTCATCGTCTTTGTGACCCGGGACATTCTCCTAGTTTCCGGAGTTGTTCTGTTAAAGCTTGTCGATAGTCCCATTCCTGTCGAACCCCACCTTCTCGGGAAGACGACAACAGGATTTCAGGTGTTTTATATCGGATTTGTCGTCATGCATATCGCGGGTGTGAGCTTTAGTGCGCTTATTTCTCCATTGGAGGTCGGATCCGTGATATTTTCTTTCGTCTCTGGCGGATATTATATTTTTCGTGGGCTTTCCTGGGTCCAGAAGGAAAAAAATGGAAGCAATCGAAGCGCATGATCAGGCGAGTGATACAAAGGCCCCATCCGGCCTTTTGATCAAGGAGGTCTTCCCTGGGAGTCCGGCCATGGAGGCCGGGATCGAAGTGGGAGACCGGCTTGTCTCCATTAATGGATTTGTTCTCAGGGATCTGATCGATCTCGAATTTTGTCAGTCCGACTCTGAAATCGTGCTGGAATACAGAAACCTGGGGCAGCGCCATCTTGTCGAAATAGAAAAGGATCCCGATACCTCTCTCGGGATTGTCGTTGACCCCCCTCCCATTCGCCGCTGTCCCAATGACTGTGCCTTCTGCTTTGTCGACCAGATGCCGGAAGGGGCGAGAAAATCCCTGTATATCCGTGACGAAGACTATCGTTACAGCTTTTTGTACGGGAATTTCATCACGCTGACCAATCTCTCCGAGAAGGATTTCCTGAGAATCCTGGAGCAACGTCTGTCCCCCCTTTATATTTCCGTTCATGCAACCCCCTTGGATATCCGTCGCAAAATACTCAAGAACGAAAAAGCCCCGGATATCCTTCCTCTTCTCAGACGTCTTTCCGATGGGGGAATTACTCTGCATACGCAGATTGTCCTGACCCCCGGCTTAAACGATGGGGAGGTTCTTGAAAGGACCTGGAGCGATCTCTTGGAACTCTACCCGGGGGTGGGATCCCTAGCCGTTGTCCCTGTGGGTCTGACGGCCCACAGGGAGGGATTGCCCGATCTTCCGATGATTGACCAGAGTTATGCCTCGAGGATGCTGAAGGTCCTTTCATCTTTGCAAAAGGCCTCCATGGAAAAAATCGGGGATCCTTTCATATTTCCTGCCGATGAGTGGTACGTCCTTTCCGGCCGCTCCTTCCCATCTCTCTTGCGCTATGGGTCTCTCCCCCAGCTCGGAAACGGTGTTGGTCTTGTCCCCCTCTTCCAGCGCCAATGGAAAAAGGGAATCCGGGCCGTCCGATATCCTCCTCCGGATCGCCTTGTCCTTGTGACCGGAATGGCATTTTCCCCGTATCTTCGGGAGCTGACATCCCTCCTGGGGCAGTCCTGGAAAACAGAAAATGAAGGATTGACGGTCCTTACTGTGGTCAACAGGTATTTGGGCCCGAGTGTCACGGTGGCCGGTCTTCTGTCATCGCGTGATATCATTGCGGCTGTTCAGGCCAGCCGTCTGCCGGAAGGATCCTGTCTTTGCATTCCGGATATCTGTCTTCGGGAAGGAACGGACATTCTGATCGACGACGGGTCCATTGCGGAGATCGCCAGCCGGACTGGAATGAAAACTGTCGCTGTTCCTTCTTCGGCCCGGGAATTCGTGCACTGGATGCGTGAAATTTCAGGGGAGGGGACACTAAAGGAGGCTTCCGCCTGATGGCGACGAATACCCTGTATCTTCGAACTCCGGCAAAGATCAATCTGTCCCTTGTGGTTTTGGGAAAACGACCCGATGGATATCACGAACTCCTGACGGAAATGGTCATGATCGATCTCTATGATGAACTTCTCCTTGAAAGAACCACCGATCCGGGAATTCATCTTCGCCTTTCCGGGAGGGCTGTTGACGGGGACCTGGCCAGTAACCTCGTCGTCAGGGCCCTGTCTCTTTTGTGGGAAGCTGTGAAGAAAAAAGGTCTGATCCTGTCGGGGGGATTTGCCGCAGACCTAACCAAGAGGATTCCTGTGGGGGCCGGTCTTGGAGGGGGCTCTTCCAATGCCGCAATTTCTCTCTGGGGAGCCAACAGACTGTTGGGGAATCCTCTTTCTGTTGACGAATTAAGAGAGATTGGGCGGGGTCTCGGGTCCGATGTCCCTGTTTTCCTGGGATCGCCTAGAGCCATGGGAGTCGGGCGGGGGGATATCCTAATTCCCCTCCCTCCCCCTGAACCTATGGTCATCCTTCTCTGGAATCCGGAAATCCCCTTGTCGACACCCTCTGTCTACAAGGCCATCGATCCCTCCGCCCTGGAGTTCAAGGGGATCGTCGAATTGACAGAAAAAGAGCGTTCTAATAGAATTGGTAGTCTTTTGAAATTTGGAAATCTTGTTAATAGCCTCGAGAAACCGGCCATCGGGCTTTGTCCACAAATTGGCAAGGGGATAGAATTTCTTGAGAAAATCAGGCCTGGAAACGTCCGGATGACCGGGTCGGGTCCAACAATCTTTGCCAGATTCCCTGAGCGAGAGCAGGCTCTTGCTGTATCAAGGGAAATGAAGACCGAACTGGGGGGATGGACAGGAGTGTTCAATGTCCTTTTGGAAGCCCCCGTCCCCGGGATGTGACTCATTATCAGTGCGAACGATCGTTATACGTTATTCGGGAAAGATTTCTTGGGGCGTCGACAAGCGGCAAGTCACGAGATTTTGGATCTCGCATTCCCAGGTTCGAATCCTGGCGCCCCAGCCAGTTTGTAGATCAGGCGCGTGGACTTGGTGTTCTCGGGATGATTGCCTGCCATGGCGGTTGGAGGAAGATAATTCCGCTTGCGGAGGAGGCTCGATACGGTCGTGAGGGAAATCAAGATATTTTCTGGAAACGCCAATATCGCCTTGGCGCAGGAGATCGTTTCTTACCTTAAGGCTCCTCTGGGAGCTGCAACCGTTGGGGCCTTTTCCGACGGCGAGGTTCGGGTAAGGGTTGATGAAAATGTTCGAGGAAACGATGTCTTCCTGATCCAGTCCCTTTCGCATCCTGTCAATACGCATCTGATGGAGCTTCTGGTCATGATCGATGCTGTCAAAAGGGCGTCGGCGCAGAGGATTACCGCTGTTATCCCTTATTATGCCTATGCGCGCCAGGACAGGAAGGATCAGCCACGGGTTCCGATCACCGCCAAGCTTGTCGCGGACCTGATCACCACTGCGGGGGCTTCCCGCATTCTGACCCTGGATCTTCATACCGGACAGCTGCAGGGATTTTTCAATATTCCGGTCGACCACCTTCACGGGACCCCGGTGCTGATCGAACCGCTGAAAAAGATGTCCGGCGAAAACCTCGTCCTGGTTTCTCCCGACGCAGGCGGAGTTGAAAGGACAAGAGTCTTTGCCAAGCGGCTTCAGGCCCCCCTTGCCATTATCGACAAGAGACGGGAGGGTCCGAATCAATCTCAGGTGATGAATATCATCGGGGATGTGGCAGGGAAGACGGCCGTCATCCTGGATGATATGATCGATACGGCAGGAACGATCACCCAGGGAGCCCAGGCCGCTCTCGATGCCGGAGCCAAACGGGTTGTGGCCGTGGCCACCCATCCGGTTCTTTCAGGAATGGCCCTTGAACGGCTTAACAAGTCGGTGATAGATGAGGTTATTGTGACGAATTCCATTCCCATGGGCGGGAAGGATGAGGTCTGTCGCAAGCTTCGGGTCTATTCGATCGCACCCCTCCTGGGGGAGGCGATCAGGAGAATTCATGAGGATGATTCGGTGAGTTCATTGTTTATCTGAGATCTGTCGGAATCATCTGCCTGCACATCGGGGCAGCATAAAAGGAGGAAGGTGTGGATCACAGCAATCTGAAGGTCATGGTCAGGGAAAAGAACGGAAAGGGAGTGGCAAGGTCGCTTCGGCGGGCTGGCCATGTTCCGGCGGTCGTCTACGGAGGGGGAAAATCAAAGTCTCTTTCGGTCTCCCTGAAGGATGTGGAAAAGGCCCTTCATACGCATGCCGGAAGAAACGGACTTTTCGACCTCGAGATCAGTGACGGAAAGAATGTCAAAAAAGCATTGACTCTTGTCCGGGATATCCAGAGGGATCCGATCACCGGAAAAATCCTTCACCTGGATTTTTTTGAGGTCTCCGAAAAGGCCAAGGTCAGGAATCGGGTTCCCCTTGAAGTCATCGGTGATATTCCTGCGGGGGTCAAAAAGGGGGGGATCCTGGACTTTGTGATCCGGGAGCTCCATGTCGAATGTCTTTCCTTTCAGATGCCGGATCATATCAAGGTGGATGTCTCAGCGCTCGACATCAACCAGACACTTCACGTGAAGGACATCGTCCTTCCACCGGGCGTGGCTGTCCTTGACGACGGAAATTCCGTGGCCATCCATGTCATTCCGCCAAAGGCCGAGGCCTAGTCGCATTGACTGGTAGAGGAATGGCCTGACGGGGCGGCGGAGGGGGTTTTTTGCCTTTTGTCATCATAGGGCTGGGGAATCCCGGACCAGAGTATGAAGGGACCCGTCACAACGTCGGAAAGATGCTTCTGGACTTCTTTTCGGAAAAATTCGGCATTCCCCTGGAAAAAAAACAGGGCAACATGATTTATGGGGAAGGCGTATGGCGGGGCCATCGTCTTTTGCTTGTTTTTCCAATGACATTCATGAATCTGAGCGGAAAAGTCGTCCCCTGGCTTAGGTTGAAGGGGGCGGGGGATCCTTCGCATTGGCTTCTCCTCCACGATGACCTGGATACTCCTTTCGGAGGGGTCCGTTTCCGTGAGAAGGGAGGATCCGGAGGACAGCGAGGCGTCGAGTCCATCCTTGGTCTCGTCGGCTCGAAGGAGATATCAAGGATCAAGGTCGGGATTGGGCGACCCCCTTTTGTGGGAGCCGATGTGAGCGATTATGTTCTTTCTCGGTTTTCAAAAGAAGAGAAAGAAAGGCTACCGGCCCTTTTTGAGAATGCCCTTGCCCTGGCGGATAAATGGCTGATGGCAAAGTCTCGGCATTGATGGGGAGGGTTGATTGGGTCTTTCCTGCGGTATAGTGGGTTTGCCGAATGTCGGGAAGTCGACGCTTTTCAATGCGTTGACGGCAGCTACGGTTCCGGTGGCCAACTATCCTTTTTGTACAATTGACCCGCATTCGGGTATCGTTCCGGTTCCGGACAAGCGCCTGGACAGGCTTGCCGAACTATACAGGCCTAAAAAGGTGACTCCTGCCACGGTGGAGTTTGTCGATATTGCGGGCCTGGTAAAGGGGGCAAGCCAGGGAGAGGGGCTGGGGAACCAGTTCCTGGGACACATAAGGTCCGTGGATCTGATTGTCCATGTCCTAAGGGGATTCCAGGATGGTGAGATCACCCACGTCCACGGAGAGGTCAATCCCGTTTCGGATCTGGAAGTAATCGAAACCGAACTTCTCCTGGCAGATCTGGGCTCCTTGACATCCCGTCTCCCGAAATTTGAAAAACAGTGGAAAACGGGAGGCAAGGAGGCCGAGGCGCAGAAAATTCTCTTTGCCCTGATCCTGCAGGGACTTGAGAGCGGTCGCCCGGCCAGGGAGATCTCTCCAGACTCCCTTGGCGATTCGTTCCGGCGGAGCCTTGGACTTCTGACCGACAAGCCTGCATTGTATGTGGCGAACGTCTCCGAGTCCGAAATGCATTCTCCTTCCCCCCGGATCGAATCTCTGGAAAGGGCTGTTGGGAAGAGGGGTGGGGCCCTCATTCCCATTTGCGCAAAATGGGAAGCCGAGATTGCTGAACTTCCAGCCTCGGAAAGAGCCGTTTTTCTCAAGGAACTGGGACTTGAGCGGTCCGGGCTGGATCGCCTGGCCTTCGAGGGATACCGATCCCTTGGTTTGGTGACCTTTCTGACAGCCGGAGAGATGGAAGTTCGTGCCTGGCCGGTCTTGAAAGGCACTCCCGCACCGAGGGCCGCATCGGAAATTCATTCCGATATCGAAAGAGGATTCATTCGGGCAGAGGTCATGCGTTATGAGGATCTCGACCGGCTTGGCTCAGAGAAGCTTGTCAAGGAGAAGGGGCTCCTTCGCCTCGAAGGCAAGGAGTATGTCATTCAGGACGGAGATGTTGTGTATTTCCGTTTTCATGTCTAGATGAATCGAGAGGTGGGTGCCAATGAATTTCTATGAATGTGTCCTGTTGCTGAAACCAACCCTTTCGGAAGAGGAATCCTCCTCCGTTGTGGGTAAATTCGAAAAAATTGTCGTGGAGAGGAACGGAACCGTCCATGCGATCCAACATCTTGGAAAAAAGAAACTGGCTTATGAGCTGAAGAAAGAACGGAAGGCTGAGTATGTTATCCTATACATCGAACTGCCGAATGCCTCCGACGAGCTTGAACTCGAGCGTTCGGCCCGTCTTGATGAAAGGGTGCTCAAGAGCATGATCCTCAAACGGAAAAAACTTGTCATCCCCCAGACAGAGGGCTCTTCCGAACAGGCGGCGGGGGCTGATTCTTCCTCAGAGGGTGTTGCTGAGGTTGAAGGAGCGGCCATTTGAGCAGCTTCAACAAGGTCATTCTCATGGGAAATCTGACCCGGGATCCGGAGATGCGTGTCACAGGCGGAGGCATGTCCGTCGGGACCTTTACGCTCGCGATCAACAACCGTGTAAAGGGAAACGACGAAAAAGAAGACGTCAGTTTCATCGATTGTGTAGCCTTCGGTAAACAGGCCGACTTTGTCAAGGAATATTTGGGAAAAGGCATGCCGATCCTCCTCGAAGGGCGTCTCCAGCAGAACCGGTGGGAACAGGAAGGGCAAAAGCGCTCGAAAATCGAAGTCATTGTTCAGACTTTGACTTTCGTGGGGCCCCCCAAGCGCTCCTCAGGATCCTCTCCTGATTCTTCCAACCGTCAGGAATCCTATCCGGATCCGGGGGGGGATTTGATTATGGGACAGGGAGAATCAGACATTCCCTTTTAAAATAAACGTATTCGTCACCTCACCGGGAACCGAATCAACGAAAGGAATTCAGGCATGGCAGGTCAGGCTCGTTCTTTCCAGAGAAAAAAAGTGTGCCGTTTTTGTACGGAAAATCTTCCCATCGATTTCAAGGATCAGGCCACGCTTCATTCCTACCTGACCGAACGTGGAAAAATCCTTCCACGAAGACTGACCGGAACCTGTTCTCACCATCAGAGAGCGGTCTCAAAGGCGATCAAGCAGGCCAGGAATGTTGCATTTCTTGCCTTTGCCGAGGAAAGCTGACCTGAACGCTCCGTTTCCCGTCGCTCCATTCCTTTCGACGGTCTCTTTTTCGACAGCTCTTTACCTCTCCCTGCTTGCCCTGCCGCGAGTCGGAATACTTGTTGCCATGTTTTCCGGTGTTCCCCTTGTGCTGGCCCAGCTCCAATTTCCCACCCAGCTTCTTGGAACAGGGGCCATGGTGACATCGGGTGGGCTCATTTTCCTGCTGGGATCACTTCTCCATAATCCGATTCCCGGTCTTCAGGTTCTGATCTATGTCGGATGGTGCGGGCTGCCGGCCCTTCTTACCGCAGAGTTCCTGCGAAGACAGGTCCGGGTTCTCCCGATGGTTTTTGCCACCTCATTTCAGATTCTTTTTTTTCTGGGCGGGGTCGCCTTTTTTCTCTATATGAAAACCCATGGCCAGATATGGACAGGGATTGCCCAGAGCATCCATGGGGCGGTCGATGTCGTCATGAACACGGCCATCAAAAATTCCCATTCGACCCTGAGCCCCGCCGACCAGGCCCGACTTATTTCCCTCGAACCACTCATCTACAGGACCTTCCTTGATCTTCTTCCCGGACTTTTTGCAAGTTTGGCTCTCCTGACGGCCATCACCTTGTGGGCAACGAGTGTCGGGCTTCTTGAAAACCGGCAGATATCTCCCGGACAGCCGGGAATTGATCGATGGGTTCTCCCCGATCATCTTGTCTTTGCCCTGATTGCCTCCATGGCCCTTCTCCTGGTTCCGTCCTTCGAAATGCGTGTTCTGGGAACAAACCTCCTGATGGTCTTCGGAGTCCTCTATGTGGGACAAGGGACAGGAGTTTTGTTAAGCTATGTGAGAAAAAGAAAGCTGGGAGGATGGTTCTGGCTGGTTTCGGGAATCTTCATCCTAATTCAGCCGATGTTTCTCATGATTCTGGGACTGGTCGGCGTCATCGACATTTGGGCGGATTTCCGGGAACTCAGGGGAAAGCCGACGGGAGGAAACGGATCAGGTGAAAAGGGTCGATATGTGGAAAAGAAAATGGATGACCTGTCTGACGGGGATGGGAGCCATCGCGACTCTTTCCGCACTTTCAGCCTGTGTGAGCTCATCAGGGGGTCCCGTCTCCTGGGGGCATTCCGGAGGAGCGCGTCCCTACGGGGAGAAATTCGGCCAGCCTGATTTTTCCGTCATGGAAGGCCGTGTCGGAATGACGGAGGTCGGACGGGCCTCCTGGTATGGACCCACCTTTTATGGGAAGCGCACCGCCAGTGGGACCATTTTCAGGAAACATGCCTTCACGGCCGCCCACCGGACTCTCCCCCTGGGCACCATGGTCAGGGTGACAAATCTTGCCAATGGCCGCTCCGTTGATGTTCTGATCAATGATCGGGGTCCCTTTGTCTCCGGCCGAATCATCGATCTCTCCTGGGAGGCGGCCAACAGGCTGGAAATTATTGGCCCCGGAACGGGGCTCGTCAAGCTGACCGTTCTTTCTGTTCCGGGAGGGGGTGGCCATCCCGGGACGGGGTATTACGCCGTACAGGTGGCCTCTTTTACAAGCTATGACAAGGCCTTGCAGTACAAGGAAAAACTTGGCCGTTACTCCCATATCAGGATCCAGCGGGCACATTTCGGCAGCCAGCCGGTCTTTCGTGTCCAGGTCGGGCAGTTCTCCAATCCCGGCAAGGCTCGTTCCTTTGCCCGGGAGGTGAAGGCGGAGCTTGGAAATGCCTTTATTGTTCAATCGGAATAAGACCCTTAAACAATTCTCGAAAGGATCAGGAAAATGTCTGAATCAAAGGTCGAAAATCTTGAAAAAAGGCTGACCCTCACCAAGGAAATGCTCCAGAAAAAAAAGGGAGAAGTTTCACTCGAGGCAAGAAAGGCGGATGGGGAACTTCGGCGCCTCAAAAAGATCGTCCGGAGAGTTGCCAACAAGAAGAGGAGACTCACCCAGCCTTCCGTTAAAGGTGCCACTCCGAAAGAGAGCTGAAATGTCGATGATCTGGGAGTACCGCGTGGCCCCCATCAGCCGGGAACAAGTGGAGAACCAGCTTAATTTTCTGGGCGAGGAAGGGTGGGAACTCGTCCAGATCATCGTGATGAACAGCCCGGAGATCCCCTATCAGGGGATCTTCAAAAGGATCAAGGCCTCCCGGTAATCCGTAGGAGGCTATTGGGAGTTTTTGAGAATCAGCTTGCGGGTTTTCTGATCGGCGGTATTTAAAAGCCTGATGGCGTCCTTGTCGAGATGAGCCAGTTTTTCGGAGGCCTGTTCAAGGTCTTGGGAAAGGGCTTCGATGTCGGAGGGCGAAATCCGGCTTCCTGGGGCCCCCTTAAGGTATTTTCTCGCCGAATCCACGGCAATCCGGGCCTCGCCGAAGTTTTGGTCGAGTGTATCGTGAATTGCTGCCTCGATACTGGTTTCTGTCAGGTGTAGATCAAGTGACCGATGAAGACGCTGGTAGGACTGGCTGAAATTCTTTCCCTGCAGGTTGAGCTGGGATTTGAGAGAGTCCAGCTGGGAATTGAGGTCATTGACCTTGGCGCTGTCCTGTTTCATTCCTACGGAATAGGCCATGGCAATGGCCAGGATGACGACCATGGCTATCAGAAGATTTTTGATCATTGTTCAACCCTTTGAGGTCGGTTTTTTTGGGAAGGGGGCCATCACGGACTCCGATTGTACCATGATGGCAAGAGGCTTCCTATGCGAGGCGAGATGAGACTTTCATGATGGACGGTCAAGGATGAAAAGGAAGATTCACTGGAATGAAAAAACTGTCGGGATCGTGAGTCTCGGGTGCCCGAAAAATGCCTCCGATACCGAACGCATGATCAGCGATCTTTCCGGAAGAGGATATTCGGTGGTTCCCGACTTAGGTGAGGCAGAAATCCTCCTCGTGAATACATGCAGCTTTGTCACCGATGCGAGGCAGGAGTCGATCGACACCATTCTGGAACTCTCCCGCTACAAGGAGGAAGGAAAGGCAAAATTCCTTGTGGGGGCTGGTTGTCTTGTCTCCCGGTATAGAGATCAGATGGGAACGCTCATCCCCGAAATGGATCTTGCCCTGACCACCTTCGAGGAAGGACGATTGGGAGAGATTCTCGACGAAGTGGGAGGAATCGCTCCAACGACCAAGCCCCTTCTGACATTTCCCTTGGCCGAATCACGACTGACGCCTGCCCATCGGTCGTATGTCAAGGTCTCGGAGGGATGTGACCATCCCTGTACCTTCTGCTCAATTCCCCTGGCCAGAGGCGGGCAGGTCAGCCGCCCGCAGGAGGATATCCTGGCCGAAATCCGTCATCTCTCCGCCCGCGGAGTGAAGGAGGTCACCCTCATTGCCCAGGACCTGACCCGTTACGGCCACGACCTGGGATTTTCCGAGGGACTGTCGGTCCTTCTCGACCGCATTGATCGCGAAGGGGGTGTTCCCTGGGTGCGGCTCCTCTATGCCTACCCCACCCTGGTCACGGAGACTCTCCTTAAGACAATCCGGGAATCGAAAAATATTCTTCCCTACCTCGACATTCCCCTCCAGCATGTCGATGAAGGGATCCTGGGTGCCATGAAAAGACCGGGCAGCGTCGATTTCATGAAGCGGCTGGTCGACAGGATCCGTGACGCCGTTCCGGGGATTGTGCTGCGGACAACCTTTATTGTTGGCTTCCCCGGTGAGGGGGAAAAAGAGTTCGAAGCCCTCCTTCGATTTGTCGAATGGGCCCGGTTCGACCACGTCGGGGTTTTTGCCTTTTCCCGGGAAGAGGGAACGCCCTCCTATGACCTTCCCGGCCAGGTCCCCCACCGGATCCGGATGCGCCGGCGCAAGGATCTGATGGCCCTCTCCGCAAAAATTGCCCTGGAGAAAAACCGGAGCCTCGAAGGCAGGATCCTGCCGGTTCTGATCGAAGGTCTCTCGGAGCAGTCGGACCTGGTTCTTTCCGGGCGGATCAAGGGAATGGCCCCGGACGGAATTGACGGGGAGGTGCTGGTCCTTTCGGGGCAGGGACGGCCGGGGGACATTGTGGACTGCCGGATCGTCAAGGCCCATCCTTATGACCTGGAGGCCTGGGAAGTCGGCGTCCCGGAGCCGGGGGAGTAGCCAGCGAGGAAGATCCGGGGGTTATTCGGGAGTTTTTGAGGGCAAAAATTTCGGACACTTGTATCCATGGTGCGAGAGGGGGGACTTGAACCCCCACGGGGTTACCCGCCAGATCCTAAGTCTGGTGCGTCTGCCATTTCGCCACTCTCGCTATGACAGGCTTTCATTCTAGGAGGTTTCGTTTCCTTTGACAATTGCCGGAAGGAAGGGATTCCGACTTTTCCTTCTCCTCTTTTCCCTGGGAAACGGCCTCTTTGCGATCCTCCTCTACGTCCTGACACGTCCCTCCCTGTCCACTCCCCTTTTCGAATTTTCCCTTCTGGCAAGCCTTCATGCCCTGATCCTCGGAACCCTCCTTCCGCTTCTTCTTGATGGTCTCTATCGTGACTCTCCCCTTTTTCGGGTGGCCTCCCTCTATGTCTGTACGGGAGAACTGGTCCTGGTGTCAGGATTCCTGACCCTTCCCCGGTCCGAACTCCCCTACGACGGGGGGATCATGGTGACAACGGGACTCCTGCTGGCAGCATTTCTCCTGAGGCCCGACAGCTGGCGGTTCCTTTACTGGATGGCCCTGGGAGGATCGGCAGGCCTTGGAATTCTTCTCGGAGAGGTCCTTTCCCGCCCGACCATCGATCCTATTCCCTTTTCGATGATTGCAGCCCACGGGCTTTTGGGAGCGGGACTGGGCCTCTACCCCCTTTTCTGGGTCAGGGGGGATCGGCTGATCAGGGCGAAGCTTCCGGTGATCACTCTCGTAGGGGCTGTCCTGATTTTTCTCACCCTCGTTCTGAAAGAGACCCTGATCAGAGGATCGATGGGGGCCCTTTTCATCGGGATCGTGATCCTTGCCGCCACCGGCCTCGGGAGGGAAGGCCGTCTATTTGGCCTTCTATTTGTGGGGACGGCCGCGATCCTCTGGTTTTCAGGAAGTTTTCCTCCCGGAGAGGGAATCTCCCTTCTGGGGCTTCTCCTTCTGGGAGGCTGCTTTGTGGGACTTTTCAGAAATCCCGGTGGTCATGAGGGAGAGCCAGCGGCCAGCTGAGATCCGGCCGTAGCCGGAGCCCCTTCGGAAAGCTCGAGACGGTTGTCGATGATCGTGATCCTGAAAAGGCTTTCCGGAGTCATTGAGGAGGCCTGGATCTCCAGGTTTTTCAGAACGGGAAGGATCATGGCCTGAATTTTCCGGTTCAGCTCGGAAACGGTGACCGTTTCCGGATCAACCTGGGAGGTGAAGAAGGCGGGAATTTCGGGGTCCACCTCGAGGATCCCCCTGATCGGATTCCGATCGAGGAAGCGGGAAAGGGTCTCGTAGAGGGTACGCCGAGAGATGTCTTCGATGTCTGTGTCGCTGTAGGCCGAGAAGGGAATAATCAGGTCGAGGGAGCTCAGTGTTTCCCGGCTGAAGACGGGAAGAAAGGCCAGGCGCCGGTTCTTCTCGGAAAGTTTTTCAAGAATCATCTCGACCCTGTTTCCGTGGCGGGCTCTCTCCATTTCGTCTCCGGAAAAGAGCGAAGTCCCGAGGATCAGTGTGCTTTGGGGAGCCGAAAGGGGCTTCCCGCCGATGTTGATAACCCCTTCGTTCAGGAAGGAAGGGAGGAAGTCCCAGGCTGAAGGATGGGCCTGCTCGATATTGTCAAGGTAGAACACGGCCTCCGGCCTTTCCTCGAGAAGGGTCCGGATCCCCTCCGGAACCGGACTCGACTTTGAGGAACCGAGTGGCCTCTGGAGGATCATGCTCGCAAACAGACGGTCCGCATAGAGCCCCATATCCCGCACGACAAGCCGGCCTTTCCCGGGATCGATGTGATGCGCGATGGCCTGGGCGGCCTCCAGCTTGCCCGTTCCTTTCGGGCCGGCAAACAGGAAGGCGCCCCGGATACCGGATCCCCCCTTCTTGATGTTGTAGGATCCGGCATCGAGAATGGAACGGATTTCCTCCTGAAGATCCCTTCGTCCCGGAAATCCCGGCAGAAACTCCGGTTCAGGCGGAGCCATCTGCAGGACTCCTTTTCCCTCGCCTTCCTGCTCCTCCTGGGCCTCTTCCGGGGAAGGGGCCTTGGGGGCATCGAGTTCGGTAAAATCGATCTTGTCGGCAGGGGTCCCTTCAAGGATCCGTCCAAGGGCGAACTCCTCGAGTTCGGAAAAGAGGGACCGCCCCAATTCGGCCAGGTCGAGAAGGGAGGAAAAACGCCGGGCGATGAAGGGGTCAATCCTGTTGATATCCTCGGCCCCGGCAATAAGCCAGACATTCTTGTCCTCGTTGGTCTGGGCGAGTTCCATGACCTTCTGGTTGTAGATTTCGCCATGATAGCCGTAATTGGAAAGCTGGACCTTCGGAAAGAGTTCTTCGAGGGGGTCCACGAAAACTGTCGAAGGACGATTTTTCCGGCTCTTGAGAAGAAGCGTCCGGAATTCGGCTCCGTCAAGCTTTTTGTCCTCAGGGATGGTCATGAAGGGAAAACCTGCCTGCTCCGAGAGCTTTTCGGCGATCATGCGTCGGACCTGCCGGGTCCGTCCGATGATCAGGATCGACTCGTGGGACTTCTTTTGCCGGTTTGAAAAGAGTTCCCTGGCCCGATTGACGAGAAGGGGACCCATCGCCTGGTCTGTGAGCCTCGACCGGACAATTTCCATGGGGCCGGCCGTCGGATCCTTCCAGTTCTGAGCCTTGCGACGGATCGAAACATCGATATCGAGCTGCCGAAGAGAACGCCGGAGCTTTCTCGCATAGTCGCTGCTGTGGAGAACCACATCCCGGATATCCTCCGGGGCGAATCCCTCCATGAGGACAGCGAGTTTGCCAATGTCGAACCCTGTGATCATGTCCGGGGTCAGGAGGGGAACATTTCCGGGGAGGACTTCGTTTTTTCTGGCCTCCTCCTGGAGGAACCGGGCCAGAAGGGATTTCCTCATCTCCACGTCCGGCAAGGGAACGGGAACGATCCAGTGGATGATGGGGGAAGAGGTGAAGGGTTTCGGGAGATCTTCAGCCTTCTCGGCAGAGGCGATCAGAAGATGGCTGCGATTTTTTGCGAGACGGGAGAGAAAGATCTGGATATTGTGAAGTCCCTGGGGATTGGTTTGGGAGGCTTTGGAAATGGTCCGTCCGTAATTTTCGATATAGATGAGCAGGGGAGCAAAGGGTTTGATCTTGAAAAGGAACCCTTTCCAGTAATTGTCCAGGGCCGATCCATCGACAGACAGGAGCGGTTCCAGCGAAAAATTGTAGAATGGACGCTTGTACTCTCCGGCAAGAGCTCGGGCAAAAAACGTCCGTCCGACCTGGGATGGCCCCGTCAGAAGAATCCCGTTCTGGACATTTCCCACCGATTTCTGGGCCGTTGCGACCTGGTAGAGAATCTGTGAAAGTTCGGCCTTGATCTCGGGGTTTCCTGCGATCTGACTGAAGTCCTCCCCCGGAACCAGAAGCCTGGTTTTTGAAACGGTGACTCCCTCGTCGACCAGTCCCATTCGGAAAAGTGCAACCAGCGAAAGGACCATGGCCCCCACCAGCCATCCCGCTCCTGTCCCCATGCTGATGATCGAGCTGATGGTGGCCGAAGGTTTCAGAATGGCTCCTGATACCAGGAAAAAACCTCCATAGATGATCGAGGAGCTCCAGAAATAAATCGCCTTGGGCGCCATGCGGACAGGATTTGGCTTGAAAACGATCTCTCCGTCGGCGTTTTCAGAATGGACCTGGGACGGAATGAGGAGGAAGCAGAGGGCGGAGAGGAGGGTCGCTCCCCCGACCGCCCAGAGAGAAAGGGCCAGAGGTTTGTCGGAGGATCGGAACACGATTCCGGCTCCCAGGGCGGTCAGGGCGATGAAGCTCCATGTTCCCACGAAAGAGACGGAAGGGGGAGGAATTCCGTTGGGGCCCCGCTTTTTTTTTCCGGGCCGGTAAGGGCGGCCGAGATTTTTTCCGATTCCGGCCAGGACAACGGCATGCATGAGAAGGAGAAGAAAGATCACAAGGGAGGACATCAGGGGGATCTGGGCGTAAAAGGGATCGATTTCCCGGCGAAAGAAAAGGGAGGCCGAGACCCAGGCGAGTCCAACGATCATGATGATGATCGGCTGAAGCATCAGGGATTCTCCCTATCGTCCGGACCTTCCTTGTTCAGGGTTTCCAGGACCTTTTCCGCAAGGGTCGTGGAAAGCGAACATTTTCGAACGATTTCTTCCGCTGTGGCGGCTCTAAGCGAATCGACCGATCCGAAGGCCTGGATCATTTGCCTCTCCCGCGATGGTCCGATTCCCGGAATTTCCAGAAGACGGGACTTTGTCAGAGCCTCTTCCCTGATCTTTCGATGGTAGGTGATGGCGAAACGGTGGGCTTCGTCCCGAATGCGAAGGAGAAGGTGGGTCGCGGCCCTGTGCGGGGGAAGAAGCAAGGGTTCCGGAAATTCCTCCCTAACGATCCGCTCTACCTGCCCTGTCCGGGTCCGCTCCTTGGCAAGACCCATGACCTGGAAGGGTGCCGGCTTTCGGTTGATTCGTCCCAGGGCTTCGAGGGAGGCCTTAAGCTGGGGACGACCCCCGTCGATCAGCAAAAGATCCGGGAGGGGCTGGTCATCGAACTGGCGTGCCAGAACTTCGGCAAGCATCCTGAAGTCGTCCTGGCCCTTTCCGTATCGGATCCGGAACCTCCGGTACAGGGATTTCTCCGCAATGCCGTCCACAAAGACAACGAGGGATGCGACAGGGTAGGCATCCCCCGTGTTCGAGATATCCACGCATCCGATGGAACGCGGGGGGGCGGGAAGGGAGAGGAGTTCCCGAACCTCTTCGAGGGTTTTCTGGCGGTCTTCCTGGCTTTTCACCCGTTCCCGAAGCGCCTCCCGGGCATTGTCGATGGCAAGCTCCAGCACAATTTTCCTTTCTCCCCGCTTGGGATGAAACAGGGATACCCGTTCACCTTTCTTTTCGGTCATCCAGCCTAAGGACATGAGGGAGGCGGAAGAAAGAGTGTGGGAGAGAAGAATTTCCTTGGGAAGGACAGTGGTTTCGGGAGAATAGTGCTGTTCCAGGAAGGCCACAAGCAGCTCCTCCGGGGAATCCCCCTCAGAGTTCTTGATGTGGGTCTCCCGCCGGCCCGAGACTCTTCCGTTCCTGATCGAAAGGAGCTGGATCTGGACCCAGGGACCCTCGCAGACAAGGGCCACCGCATCGACCGGATGATGGATCGAAAACTCAACCGTCTGCCGCTCGAGAATGGTCCGGATGCTTTCGATCTGCCGACGGATTTGGGCGGCCTTTTCAAAGTCGAGGGCCCTGGCAGATCGCTCCATTTCGGCATGAAGATGGTCTTCAAGATCCCGGTTTTTGCCTTCGAGAAAGAGTCGGACTCCCTCGGCCATCTTTCTGTACTCCTGGGGGGAGACCAGCCCGGCGCAGGGTCCGAGACATCGGTGGATCTGGTATTCGATGCATGGCCTTTCGATCGTCTTTCCGAGATCCAGGGTGCAGGTGGCTAGGGGAAAAAGCCTCGCGATGGATCTGAGGGTCTCCCGGAGCGCTCCTGGGTTGGCATAGGGTCCAAAGTAAAGGTCCCCTCCGGGGCGGACGCGGCGTGTCACGGTGAGGCGCGGATAGGTTTCGGACCAGGAAAAACGGAGATAGGGATAGGTCTTGTCATCCCGAAAAAGGACATTGAACCGGGGTCGGTACTTCTTGATCAGAGTGTTTTCGAGAATCAGGGCGTCAAGTTCACTCCGGGTCACCAGGGTTTCGATGTTTTGGACCCGATCCGTCATCTTCCGGATCCGGGGGGAGGCGGGACGTGTCTTCTGGAAATAGGAGCGGACCCGGTCCTTCAGGCTCTTCGATTTACCCACATACAGAACCTCGTCATGAGAACCCTTCATCAGATAGACTCCGGGAGAGTCGGGAAGCAACCGGAGTTTTTCTTCCAGAATGAGGGGTAAGGATGGTCTTTTTTCCAAAAATCAGCCTCCGGCAAGGAGCCAGACGATATTGTTGTGGGAAGGGAGGTCTCTTATAATGGAGGAACGGGCCCATGTCCTTCAGACGTCCGGGTGAGAGTTTCTCCTCAAAGACAGTGTATCATGGAGGAATGTTCCCGAAAATGATTACAAGAAGCGGCAATACGTCTTCCCAAAAGGAGATTTCGATGGAAGGAAATCACGGGCGGGACCCTTCACTCCCCCCCGGACAGGCGGAAGATCCCGTGGAGGGGGAGCCGATGAAGCCTCATGAGTGGTTCGGTCTTCTCCGATATTTCCTCGGCGGCCTGGGTGTGGCCCTGTTCTTTTTTTTCATGATGGCCAGCGGACCCAAGGGAGTTCTGGCCGGAGGGGCCTCCCTTCTGGTCGGCTTGTTGGTGTGGGTCGTTTACCGGTTTGTCTTTAGGGAAGTGGACTAAAAAATCATTCCTGTCTCAGGATGGATCTTGCAAACATCAGGGGATCAAAGGGGAGGAGGTCGGAGGCCTTCTCGCCCACTCCGATGAAGCGGACAGGAAGATGATGCTTCTGGGCCAGGGCTACGGCCACACCGCCCTTTGAGGTTCCGTCGAGCTTGGTAAGGATCAGTCCGCTGACGGGGGTTATCTTCCTGAATTCCTCGAGCTGGGAGAGGGCGTTTTGACCGATCGTCGCGTCGAGGACCAGCAGGACCTCGACGGGAGTCTCTGGGTCTTCCTTCCTGATGACAGACCCGATCTTTTGAAGCTCCGCCATCAGGTTGTGCTTGTTCTGGAGCCTTCCTGCCGTATCGATGATAGCCACGTCCATCTTTTTCGCCCTTGCCGACTTCACAGTATCAAAGGCTACCGAAGCGGGATCCGCGCCAGTCTTCTGGTGGACCACGGGAACGTCGAGCTGTTCTCCCCATTTTCTGAGCTGTTCGATCGCAGCGGCCCGGAAGGTATCGGCGGCCCCGAAGACCACTGTGCGTCCCTGACCCCGGAAATAGGACCCCAGCTTGCCCGTCGTTGTTGTCTTGCCGACCCCGTTGACGCCGACCATGAGAATGACACAAGGGCGATGGTGTGCGGGGGAATCCCAGAGGGGGGTTCCCTGAGGAAATTCCCCCGCCATTTTTTGTTCGAGATGGGCGAGGCTCTCCTCGGGCGTGGCTCCGGGGTGGTTCTTTTCCCATTCCCGGAGATCAGAAACCAGGACCTTGGCGACAACCGGTCCCACATCCGCGGTGATCAGAAGTTCCTCGAGGTCCTGGTAAAAGGAGGGATCCTTTTGCCGAAAAAGAACATCGACAGCCGATGCCATCCGGGTCCGTGTCTTGGCCAGTCCTTCCTTGATTTTTTCGAACAAGCCCATCAGTCTTGAATCCTTTCTCCAAAGAAAGTTTCCGGGATTTTACCCGAAATATTGGATGGGGTTTTGAGTGCCGGCTCCTTTTTCTGGATGGCCCGGGCCATTTTTGCCTCGGCCTGCTTCATCTCCCTTGCCTCCCGTTCCCCGCGTTCATGGTCGTATCCGAGCAGATGGCACAGACCGTGAATGAGGAGATTCGTGATCTCGTCATCAGCCGGAATGTCAAAACGGTTGGCCTGGGCCAGAGCCCGCGGGAGCGAGATCACGATTTCACCCAGGAACCTGGGCGTTCGGGAAGGCTGGCCGGGAGGCGGAGGGCCGGCCTCAAAGGACAAAACATCCGTTGTGCCGCGCTTTTTACGGTAGGCGGCATTGAGCAAACGCATCCTCCTGTCGTTGACCAGAACGAGGGTCAGGTCACAGGAAGACATCCGGACCGACTGGAGGGCCCAGAGAGAATGTCGCCTCAGGCGGTCCTTGTCGACTCTGATTTTTCGCTGGAGATCAAGGATGACCACGGCCATGGTGCGACCTGTCAACGGGAGCGCGGGCGGGTTTTGGTCCGGGTTCCGTCCGCTTCTTTCGGGGCGCCATTCCCTTCTTTTCGCGGTGCCTCATACCGTTCGTAGGCTTTGATGATCTCCTGGACAAGACGGTGGCGCACCACATCCACATCGGAGAAAAAGGTGAAGGAAATGCCCTCGATGCCCTTGAGGACTTCCTGGGCTTCAAGAAGACCGCTATATCGGTCCTGGGGGAGGTCGATCTGGGTCGTGTCACCGGTAATGACGGCTTTGGAATTGAAGCCGATCCGGGTGAGGAACATTTTCATCTGTTCGACAGTGGCATTCTGGGCTTCGTCGAGAATGACAAAGGAGTCGTTGAGGGTGCGCCCACGCATGAAGGCGAGGGGAGCGATCTCGATTTCCCGTCGATCCATCATGCGGTTGACCTTTTCCACGTCGATCATGTCAAAGAGGGCGTCATACAAGGGCCGGAGATAGGGGTTGATCTTTTCCGCAATGTCTCCGGGGAGAAATCCCAGTTTCTCTCCCGCTTCGACAGCCGGCCGGACAAGGATGATTCTCCGGAAGGCTCCCTTCAGAAGATGGTGGACAGCCAGTGCAACCGCAAGATAGGTCTTCCCGGTCCCGGCAGGTCCGATCCCGAAGACGATATCCTTTTTCTTCATGGCACGGATGTATTCGAGCTGATGGAGGGACTTGGGAAAGATGACGCGTTTCTTGCTGTTTATGGGGACATATTCGGATAGCAGATCCTTGAGTGAAAGGTGGGGAGAGCTCCGGGAAACGGAGATGGCCTGGCGGATCTCCTCTTCCCGGATCGTATACCCGGCCGCCATGAGGGATGTCAGGTCATTGATGACCCGGGAGCCCTGGTTGACATCCTCTTCTTCCCCCACCATCGTCAGGACAGGGCCGTTGACCGAAATGCGGAGATGAAAGGCCTCCTCGAAGAGGTGAATGTGACGGTTCATCTCCCCCAGGAATCCGGCGGTGTCGAGATTGGGGGGAAGGTCCAGGTTCTGACGGATGGCCATCAGCCCTTCCGGATGTCTTGGGTGAGAATCATAGGCTTGAGGGCATCCTTTCCCGCGAGGTGAAGTTCCGCCGATTTTTTCAGGGAGTCCCGGCTGGAGGGTTCCTTGAGGATAAGAACCGGGACGGGGGAGAGATGCATGAGAGAGGTTGACACCGATCCGACCATGAGGCGGCCAAGAAGATTTCTGGCATGAGAAATGAGCATCACAAGATCATACCCTCCTTGGACGGCCAATGCCGCCAAGGTGTGATCGGCTCTTCCCGTATAGACCCCGGCTGATATCCGTCCCGAGGGGGGAGAGAGGGAGCGGGCAATGGTGGTCAGCCGGTCCATGGCCTCCCGGGCGACGGGTTCAAGGGAAACCCCCGGGAGCGGAAAATCGGTCGGGATCTCATGAAAGGCTTCGAGGACAAAGGCGACATGAATTTCTTCCAGGTCGGCTCCGGCAATCTCCCGGATCTGTCGGAGAAGCTCCGGAGAAAGGGGGGAGAGGTCCGAAGGAAAAAGGATACGGCGAAAGGAACAGGGCATGGAAGACACGACTCCCCTTGAGATTCGGGTGGTCAGGAAAACGCCGAAAGCTGATGATCAAGAATATCACAGCTCGGGTCGGTTGATCCAATCTGGCACGGGGAGAAAAACGGAAATCGGAAGGAGGCGGACAACCCTTCCGGGTTGTCCGCGAAGGGTGAAGGTCTCAATGGAGAGAGAGGTCAGGGGACGAAGAATTTTTTGCCAGTGCTCCCTCCGACCCGGTCTTTGTCTTGGCGGATTCCTCATGGACGGGTTGTTTGGCAACCCAGTCCGCCGACCCTGTCACGCAGTCCATGTCACCTCCGCATCCCAGGCTCCGTTCATACATAACAGCTTCCCAGGCCTGCTTGTCGGTGATCTGACCTGCGGTGACGAAACCCACCATCGCCGGCTGGAGAGGGGAGCCGTTGGTGACAACCCAGACCATCTCTCCTGCCGTCCTCACCTGGTCAAATTGGTGATTTGTAAAATTGCGGGGAGCGGGATCCATCCCGGCCGCTCCCGGACCATCCCCCTTTCCTTCGGCTCCATGGCAGGTATAACAGGTTCCGGCCCCGGTGAAGACTTCCTTTCCTTTGGCGATGGTATCGGCCGTGACGGGGAAAGGCGGTTTCATGGCCTTGGCTGCTGCGATCTGATCTGCAGGAACACGGGGTTTCAGGATGTCGAGTTCCCCCGCCTGTGCGGGGTAGGAAAACAAGAGAGCCACTGTCAGTCCCATACCTGCCTGAATCAAACGCCATTTTTGCATCGTTGGTCTCCTTCCGTGAGTCCTTCGGAATGAATGTGGATGTTCGATATCTATTTTCATGAGGTTTCCCCCGCTCTGTGTAAGACAAACTTCAGAAAAAATATCAAAAACGCGCAAAAACACCCCAATAATGACTTAAAGAAAAAGGATGATTGTTGCGGGGTCGGATCAACCATACCCCCACTGGGGTGTTTGTCAATAGAAGGAGGCTCAAGGGGAAAAAGATTTTTGGGAAAGGAGAAAAAAGACAGGGGGGCCCAAGGCCCCCCTGGGAGCGGGCGTTACTTGAGAACGAGGTTGGTTCCGCGCCCGGCTTTCGGGTCGGCGTCCGGAGTGTTCATGAGGACGGTAATGGCGCCTCTGAGGGCGGCATTGAGCTGGTGGTCGACGATGGCATTGTTGGTCGGATGGTCCTTCGGAGAGACGATGTCCAGGATGTCGCCTTCGGTGGCGGCCACCCCATAGGTCTGCATTCCATAAAGAACGTTTCGGGGATTCCCGTTGATGTAGACGCGATCCCAGATCCCGGCAATCGGGTGAAGGGCCACAGGAAGATTGACGTTGGCATTGACAAAATAGATCCGGACCCGTTCTCCGGGTTTGGCGACCAGAGCCTGGCGGGCATTGGGGTCATGGACCGGATCGTAGTGAAAGACCTTTCCGTTGACAAGGGAGTTGGTCCAGTTCTTGTTCAGGAGCATGGCCTGGTAATCGTCAGGATGCTGGAAGAGCTGTCCCTGGACGAGGACATACTCCCTGTCGGGTTTGGGAAACTTCCGGGAGTACCCCCCCTTGGGGTCGACGATGATGACTCCGTACATCCCGCGGGCAATATGTTGGATCATGGGGCTGGCCCCGCAATGATACATGAAAACCCCTGGGACCTTGGCGACAAATTTCCAGTGTTCTCTGGATCCCGGCTTGATGGGGGCAAACTCCTTCAGGACATCGACCTGGGCTGCGTGAAAGTCCATCGCATGGGAGTTCTTGTTGGAGGCCGGGTTGATCAGTGTGAAATCCACCGTATCCCCTTGGCGGACGCGGACGACAGGGCCCGGAATCGTTCCGTTGAAGGTCCAGGCCGGATACATCGTTCCCTTGTTGTCGATGGGAATGTTGACCTCCTTGGCGGTCATGACGACCTTCACGGTCCTGGCGTGGGCGGGGCCGGACAACAATCCTCCGATGGCAAGGCCTGCAAAAAGCGATGCGAATGTTTTCTTTGCGAGTCTCATAAGTCCCTCTCTTGTGTTAAAGATGGTGATGGAACACCGATCGGTGTTCACGGTTAAAAAGACAGGCATAAAAAATTGAGAAATTCCTCTGGCCTCCTTCCAGGGTGACAGGGTTCACTGGCTGTTGTATTTGCAGTGGCAGAGGGTCCGGAGATACTGGACCATGTCCTTGATTTCCGACGGAGACAGGGTGTCTCCCCAGGGAGGCATGAGGACGGATTTGTCAATCGCCAGTCCCCCCTCCCTGTCGGCCTTCGCCAGGTCGTCGTCCGACCGCTGGGACATGTACTCGGCGTCGGTGTGGTTCCGGGGCTGGACAGACATGTCACGGATATTGATCCCGCGGCCGTTTCCGGCTATCCCGTGACATTGGGCACAGTAGGTCCGGTAATTATCCTTGGCGGAGGCGGCAATGGATGTTCCAGCCAGGACTGGGGACAGGGTCCAGAGGGTGATGGCGCCAAGAATTAAGAAAGATTTTTTATTCATGAGATCCTCCCTTTGAAAGCGCCTGGAGATAGTGGACCAGCTGGATGATGCGGGTGTCGCTCACATGCTTGTTCGGCATCCAGATTTTGGGATCCCAGGCTTGGGGAGAGCGGATATAGCTCGCCATGAACCGGGGTTTCAGGCGCTCTCCTGCCGTGTAGAGCTCCGGACCCGAAAGCCCTCCGAAATCCTTCCTGATCCGGTGACAGGCCATGCACCCCAGAAATTTGTCGAAGACCAGAGACCCCATCGAAGTCGAGATCGTTCCTTCCGGAACCTGTTCCTTGGCGATCAGATCGTCATGGGCCCGAAGTTTCATCAGGGCATCGGCCGCAAGTTTTGCATCAGCGGCACCTAAGGCCAGATGGGGTTTCAGTGTCGATCCATCCACCATGTCCCTTTTGGGCCCCGGCTTGATATGGTCCGCATAGAATTCTCCTGCCGGGCGGATCCTGACAGGCTTCTGAAGCCAGGAGATGAGCCATTTCCGCCGGAACTTGTTGCCGGCATAAAACAGGTCTGGCGCCTTCCTGGCCCAAAGGGCGTGGATCGAGGCAGGGGCCGGCCCTCTCAGGTTGTGGCAGGAGGCGCAGCGGTTATTGAGAAGACTCATTCCGGCGTCCTCGCCCGCCCAAGCCGAAGGGAAGGCGACGACAACTCCCCCTAGCGCCAGCAAGGCCGGATAAATCCTCAAAGCTCGGAGCCGCTCTTTCATGGTTCCTCTCCTATGATCGAAATGAGTGTTTACTGGACCGGAGTTCCCTTGAAGCGGGGATTCTGGAAAATTCCATACCCTTTCTTCATGGATAGGGTGTAGAAGAAATCCGGGTCATAGGTCTTGTCCTTGTCCTTCCAGACATACCAGTCCTCCTTGGGAATGCCGTCATATTCGATGACCGTCATGGGACCTCCCATCTCCTTGCCCCCGTTGGTCATGTGCTTATCGATATGGTCGTGCATCACGAACCGGCCTGGGTTGTCCATCCGGACGATGGCATCGTAGCGTTCCCCGGGCCCGACCAGGATGGTGTCAACGAAATAGGGATGGGGAAGCGGATAACCATCCTTCCGAACGATGAGCATGTCGTGGCCATGAAGATGGATCTCGTGAAAGGCATCCCCGGCTCCGATGAAATGGAACCGGACAATGTCCCCCTTCTTGACGCGGACCGGCATGTCGAGAGGGAAGGACTTGGCATTGACCGACCAGTAGTCCGCCTGGTCTCTGGGTCCCCCTCCCCGTCCGTAATGGTGGGCATAGGGGGATTCCCAGGAGCTGTACATCAGGATGAAGTCCTTGGTGACCTTCTTCTCGAGTGTCGAGGGTTTTTTCGGATCGATGATGATGGGCCCCCACATGCCCCGCATGGCGACATGTTCGTTCACGTTCACGTGGCAGTGGTACCAGAGGGTGCCGCTCCGTTCTGCGACCCAGTGATAGGTGAAGGTGTCTCCCGGCTGGATCGCTTGCTGGGTCACCATGGGAACACCATCCATCTTCCAGTTTCCGTGCGTCTGGTTGATGCCATGCCAGTGGATGGTATGGGGGAGGGAGGTGTTGTTGGTCACGTGGACGGTGACCTTGTCGCCCTCCCGGACATGAATGAGCGGGCCGGGAACTTGTCCGTCGAAGGCAAAGGTATTGAAGGTCAGGTCAGGGGCGACCCGGATGGTCACTTCTTCGATGGTCATGTTAAAAGTCCGGGTGGCGGCATGGAGAGGAAAAGGGACAGCCAGAAACAATAAAACAGGGAAGAGGTAAAGGGCAATCCGTTCATAAAATCCGAAAAGAAAGCGGGAGATCATGGGGCTTCTCCTTGTCACAGAGGTGGGGGGGTCGTCCGAAGGGCCAGCATCCCTGCTCCGGTCGAGGGAAATGGACCGGAACCGAGCCCCCTATGACAACGAGATTAAGCTTAGGGAAAAAAGACAAATATGACGGGCGTCATAAAGTACAAAAAATTGAAAAAAAAGAGATGTGCTAGGGATTGAGGGAGCGAAAAAGGAGGGGGGCCCAACCCCAGAAAAATTGCTGGAGAAAAGGGAGACGCCGGTTCCGGATAAGTCTGTTTATACTCCTTCCGGAATGCCGGCCCTTTCATAATGGGAGAGGACCACGGCCGACCAGTCCAGAGACTGTCTCCCGTGGGAAAGTCCGGAGAGGAAGGAATCGCGCAGGATCCCTCCCAGGGGCAGGGGGACACGGAGGGTATTGGCGGCCTCGAGAACGAGATTGATGTCCTTGAGGCCCAGATCCATGGTGAAGCCGGGCGTATCGTAGCGTTTTTCAGCCATGATCCGGCCATAGTTTTCATAAAGGGGGGAGTGAAAGAGAGAGTCGTTGACGATTTCCAGAAAGAGGGCCGGATCCACTCCGGACTTCTTCGCCAGGGCAAAAGTTTCTCCAAGGGTTTCCAGGACGGAGGCGATCATGAAGTTTCCGGAAAGCTTGACGATGTTGGCAGTCGCAGGATTCTCCCCCAGGCGGAACACCCGAGGTCCCAAGGCGTTCAGAAGGGGAAGGACCTTCTGGACCGGCCCCTCTTTTCCGGCACAGAGAAGTCGGAGGCGTCCTTCCCGCACGGCATCCGGACGTCCGAAGACCGGTGCCGAGACAAATCCCTGTCCACGGGCTCCGTGCCGTTTCTCAAGCGATGACGCATAGTCGACGCTGATTGTGGAAAAAGAGAGGTGGACGGCCCCTTCCGGCAGGGCGTCGAGAATTCCTCCGGGACCAAGGAGTGATTCAAGGGCCGTGTCGTCGGCAACCATAGTGGCAAGAATATCGCACCCCAAGGCGCCCTGTGCCGGGGTTTCGGCCCAGAGGGCCCCTTTCTCGAGAAGGGGCAGGGCCCGTTCCCTGGTTCTGTTGTGGATGGTGACAGAAAAGCCTGAGGACAGGAGACGTCCAACCATGGGCTCTCCCATATGTCCGATTCCGATAAAGGTGATCTTCACAGGGGGATCTCCAGAATATGGCTGTTAAGGGCCTGGGTGAGTCCGGGAAAGGCCAGGGCCAGGAATCCTCCCAGACTGAGAAAGGGGCCAAACGGGAGAGCCTTCCCGAAGAGGGAGCCCCTTTTGTCACTGGGGCTGGCATAGTGGAGGAGGAGAGCTGCAAGGATTCCGGTGGAGGAGGCCACTAGAAGGACGAGGGAAAGGTTCAAGGGGCCTGTGAAGGCTCCGATTGCGGCGAGCCAGAAAGCATCCCCCATCCCGATTCCCCGACTGTAAAAGAAGGCCACAAGGGCCACAGGAATGAAACCGGCAAGGGCCCCTTCGGCAGATAAGAGGACCCCGTCATATCCCCGACCGAAATAGGAAAAAGCAAGACCGGCCAGGAGGGCTGAAAGGGTAAGGAAATGCGGGAGGCGATGGTGGCGGATATCGATCAGTGTAAGAGGAAGGGCAAAGGAAAAAAAAAGGAGGAGAACCATCTTGAGAGACAGGGAGACAGGTAATAGAACAACAATGAGTACAAACAGGGCCGTGGCAAATTCTGAAACAGGAATCTCAGGCAGGATGGAGTGATGGCATCTCAGGCATCGTCCATGGGACCTGAGCCATGAAAAGATGGGAACAAGCTCGGAGGGGGCGAGGGGAGCAAGACAATGGTCGCACCGGGAGTTTGGAGTCAGGATGGAAAGTCCCTGGGGAACCCGGACGGCGAGGACGCCGAGAAAACTTCCCCAAAGCCCTCCGGCCACAAAGGCGAGACCGGAGATCAGGAGAGTTGTCACTGAGTGGCTCCTGACAAGAGGTTCATGAGGGAGGACCTAGGTCTGAACCCCGGATTCCTGGGCCGCCGGAACAGCATTCTCGCGTGCGGGTTCCTTGAGCCTTATCTTGAAACCCAGTCGGAGAAGAATATTGATCCGCTCTTTGGTCATCCTGTCCCGTTCTTCCTTTGTTGCCTTTTTTTTCTCAAGAAAGGAAAGGGAATTCTTGATGGTCTGGATCGCATCCTTGATGGCGTCCTTGTTCGCATCATTTGTCAGGGGGGTGGATTGTTCGACGATATAGTCAATGTCGATTTCAGGCCATCTGTCGATATCGGTCCAAGAACGAAATGCCACGGGATGAGTTCTCCTTGATCTCTGGGCCCTAGGGCCAAACCGTTATTCTGGGCGCACCTCCATCATAAATCGAAGGGGAAGGCGCGTTCAATCCTCTCAGTTCGTTTTGGCCTGGGCAGGCTTTGACGATTCCTGTGCAAAGATTTGTTTAATGTCGTCATAGGAAAGATACCCTGACTTGACCTGACCATCAACGATGAAGACAGGGGCCGAGGGAACTCCGATATTCGCAGTCAACGCATCACCGGCTTTTGAAATGTCCGGCAGTGGGCGGCTCTGATCAATGCATTGCTGAACCTTGGGCGTGGATACGCCCGCCTGGACCATAAATCCTGAGAATATCGGCTTGAGTCCTGCCTTGTCGATACTTTTGAGATCGACACGCTGGTCGAGCTGGTTGTGAATATTCCAAAAAGCCGAGGGTTTTTCTTCAAAGACGCACATTTCAAAGATTGCAGCATCGAGCGAATTCCGATGGACGGTCACCTGCGGGTAGGGAATATAGGTGAAGTGAATAGAAGGATCGGCCGTGACCTTGTCCTGGACTTCGCGGTTCCAGCGGCGACAGGTGGAGCATTGTTCGTCCCCGAACATGATCAGGGAATGGGGGGCATTCCCTGGACCCGTGGAGGGAAATCTCCCCAGCTGAAAGGTGGAGGAGGGGAGAAAGAGGGAGACGGGCTGGGGGGGAGGAATACTTGGAACGACAGCGTAGTGCCGGGTGATGTCCAGAAGGGGTGTTGTTACGAGGTAACGATGATTGATGATGTAAACGGGAAGGACAATCTTTTGGGCTCCCACGATGATCGAAAAAGGCAGGGCGAGTATGTCGTTGTCGACGGCCTTGGGGGCGAGCCAGGCAAAGTCCCTGTAAGGAATGCGCTGACGGGCCAGTGAATCGAGAATGACCTTCTGGAACCTTTTTTGAAGGGCCGCGGGATCGTCGGATACCGGGACGTTGGGGGCGGGGGAGGGTGAGGCCGGTTGTGAAGCGGCTTGGGCGATATTCCCCTTTCCGAGGCCCGAATGAAAGAAAAGGAGAAGTGTCATTCCTGCCAGTAAAGCCGGCAATCCATATTTTGGAGAAGCGTTCCTCAATCGTGTGAAAAGGAAAGGTCGTTTGAAGGAATGAAGCATGTCATTTTCTCTCTCTAGTTTTTCCCCTCACAGGGAATCCTGAATCCTGTTTCCGGGTTATTGGCAGATTACGGCCACTCTTAATTTATGGGAATGGTCGATGCCCGTCACCTCTCTTCCCAAGGGTCTTTCACTGGGATACGTTCCTCTGTCTTGACCGGTTCTGGTCTCCCGGTCTGGACGGCCTTGGGTGAATAGGGTCAGAAATTTGCAAAAAACTCGAAGAACTCCCACCAGACCTGGATCGGGGTTCCAGCGAAAATACAGATTCGGGCCGGATGAGGGACGAGGCAGCAGATTACCTGCCGAGTGGGAATTTGATCCATATCTTTACGATGTTAACAAAGGGAATATTAAGATTCAATCATCCCGTGCGCAACCCGCAAATTCCTGGTCGAGTGTCTTGAAATCGGGTGGCTCGATGGAGTAATCTTTTCCGGTTTCGTCCTAGTCTTAAATCCACCTGCTCGCTCCTGTAGCTCAATCGGCAGAGCACCCGCCTTGTAAGCGGAAGGTTATCAGTTCGATTCTGATCAGGAGCTCCATTTGAAATCATTGTTTATTGACGATGTCCCAGTTACTGGTATCAATGAGCTTGTAGACATGGGTTTGCTCGAAGCTAGCAGACCAGAGTAGAGATCGAAGTGAGGGGGCCATTGGTCCCGTTAACGATCTGAAGCGGGAGCTTATGGCTCATAGTATAACAATAAGACATCCCTCTTCGGGCATGACCAAAACTGGGTATTATGGCTTTAGCTGGACCTATCTGTTTTTTGGGTTTCTCGTTCCGGTATTTCGTGGAGAATTGCTTGTCGGTGCTCTCCATTTGCTATTTACTGTTTTTACCGCAGGGATTTGGCAGGTTGTCATGGCGTTCCTTTACAATAAGCAATACATGACCCGGATGTTGACAGAAAAAGGATGGGTCCTCGATGGATCGGCAAATGACAATGAACTTGCAAAAAAATCTTTAGGAATCGTAAATCACATTGTCGAGTGACCTTCATAAAACGGAAGGTCGCCCGCTGGGCAATGACGTAAACTCAAGCGAGAGGGGATTTGTTCACTCAGCTCTTTTTAAGGAAGTCGAACGGCTTGGGTTCTAGGGGGAATGATCTTGAATTCTAAGGGTTTTTCTCCTCCTTGACCTCATGTTGCTCGGTCGATTCGTGAAACATTTCTTGTTGAGCTCTTGTTTGAGTTTTGAGACTGAAGGGTTTTTGGGTTTCAACTGCCCGGTGTCCCAGCCACTGCAAGAAAACCAGCGAAATCACAACGATAGACAGTGCCCCACCAAATTCCAATGTCCCAGCCGGATTTTCCCAGCGAACAAAATGCTGAAGGAATGTCGCCCCCATTATGACGATAATGACGCTTAAAACTTTGCTTTCCAAGTCGGTCAGGGACTCTATTCCAAGGGCTACAGCGACATTCAGCGGAGAAATAAACAAACTGTATAGGCCCACTCCCACCAAATAAAAGACCACCGCTTCCAGCATTGTGCTGACGACGTTCAGGTCTCGGCTCATGGCAATACCATGAGAGGAAAATGTCCCCTTTATCACATCAGACCAGGAATGATACAGGGCTATCATCGACTCGACGGCTCCGATCAAAAACAAGGAGAAGGCAGTAAACATTACGGAAAGAACTGCAATAAACACAAGATATCGTGAGCGTCCAAGAACAATATCTAAAACTTTGAAGTTTTTATGTTCGGATAGATTTTTCAAGGATTTCACCTATCTTTTCACTAACGTTTTGGTGAGAGAGAAAAGGCTAATGCTCGCCTTTTAATTCTTAATAAGAACCGGCAATGGATTTTATTATACGTTGTGAGACTGATTAGTGCGAATTAAGATATGTTTTGATCTTGGTATGAGTTCTTCTTCTCTGGAAAGATTTTCAGTCCGGCCCTAATCAGGAGAGCTCCATTTTCCCATGTTCAGGCTTTGAAGGCTTAAAACCTTGTCGTAAACTTAGGGGCGAACAATGACATCCCTCGTCCTTTTGTGATTAAATTGAAAAAAGGGGAAGAAGATTCCTTCTAGATAAGAAGGATGGAATTTTCTGACTAAAAAGATTTTGAACGGGGAGGTTATGAGCCAGGAATCACTTGAAGCCCATGAACTGATGGAGTCGCTCAGCGAATCCATCGAAAAGCGCGAAGAAAAAAGGGATCAATGGAATATCAGGGTGGCGCTCACGACCTCAATCTTGGCGGTGTTCGCCGCTTTGTCGAACCTCGAGTCAGAACAGAAGACCTCGGAAGCGATCATGCTGAAGAATTCGGCCATTTTCTTTCAGGCGAAGGCTTCTGATCAATGGTCCTTCTATCAGGCTAAAAAGATAAAGCTTCATATGTCCGAGAACCAAGTCCACCTGGTGGAACTTCTTCATTTCCCAAAGAGTGAAAAGGCCCGTCTGGAAAAGCTGGTGGACAAATATAAGGGGCAGGTCGGAAAGATAAAAACCCAGGCGATAGGCTTCGAGAAAGAAAGGGACCGGATGAATGCTCTTTCGGACCGATCTCTGGCCCATCATCATGCCTTTGCCCTGAGCGTGGTCTGCTTCCAGATCAGTATCGTCCTCTCCTCGATGGCCGTTATGCTCAGGAGAAACTCCCTCTGGTTTGTCAGCCTGAGTTTGGGAGGCCTGGGGGCGTTGGCCTTTGTCAACGGATTCCTCATGTTCTTCCATTTATGACAGGAGTCCAAGGGATGAAATTGTATCAATACAGGTTTTTGATAATGATCGCTGGTCTTTTTATTCTGGCCGCAGGATGTCATTCCTCTAAAGGGACGTCCGGTTCTCAGGTTTCTCATGGGACCCCTGGACCTTCTCCGGCCCACGTGCCGGCAGCTCCCTCCATTCTTCCGGGTCAGCTGGGCGGGGCGAATTCCTTTGTCCCTTATTCAGACAAGCCACCCTTGGGAACCCCGGTCGAAACCCACTGAAGAAAGCCCCGTATGATCTTCTTGGACGGTTTTTGGGGAGGGGTTGATTTATGAAAGGAAATCTGTAAAATATGAAAGATAACCTCGTTTTGCCCCCCTCCCACGAGCGATTGACCGAAGAGATATCCCTTCTCCTTGTTTCAATGGGACTCACACTCTACGATCTTGTGCTACCCAAGAAAAGCAGTGGTGTTCTTCGGGTTTTTATCGAAAGTCCCGAGGGGGTGACGCTTGACCAGCTTGAAAATGCCAGTCGCCGGATCAGCGTTCTGCTTGACGTCATAGATCCCTTTCCGGGACGATATCATCTCGAGGTGAGCTCTCCGGGTCTTGACCGAATTTTGAAAATTCCTGGAGACCTTGAAAGAAATGAGGGAAAATGGATCTGCGTGAAACTCCTTGAAGCCATATCCGGCCAAAAGGTTGTCAGGGGGAGAATCGGAACGGTGACAGGGGAAGGGTTTGACCTGTTGATGGAAACCGGGAAGAAGTCCTCGACTATTCAGATCAGATTTTCGAATGTCAGGAGTGTACAGGCCGAATTCTGGAAGCCTGTTCCCCTTCGTTCGGCCCAAGGGGCAAACCTGTCGTGAGGGAAGGAGGCCATCATGTGGTACAGTATAGAAATAAAGCCGGAAGGTAAGTTTTTCCGCTGGGCAGGTCTTGATGCCGGACGGAAAAACAAGGACCGATGGGGAGAGGTTAATGGTTAATCAGGAATTGTTGAGTGTTCTTGACCAGTTACACCGGGAGAAGGGAATCCCCCAGGAGACACTTCTGGAAGCCCTGCAGTCAGCCATTCTTACCGCCGCAAGGAGGCGTTATGGGGGCGGAGATAATTTCCAGGTGGAAATTGATCCGAGAACAGGGGAGATTCAGGTCCTTCATATCCGCCGGATCGTAGAGAATGTCACTTCCCCCATGGAAGAGGTTTCACTTGCCGAGGCGATGGAGTCCGATCCCGGCGCAGAGGTCGGGGACGAGATAGGTGCCTTTCTCGAAATTGACGACTTCGGCCGCATTGCGGCCCAGGCCGCAAAACAGGTCATTTTCCAGAAGGTCCGTGAGGCCGAATGGTCGGTGGTGGCCAGGGAATTCGGCGGAAAAAAGGGAAATGTGGTTGCCGGAGTCTACATCGGGCAGGAAAAAAGAAACTTCATCATCGACCTCGGAAAGACGGAAGCGATCCTGCCCTTCAAGGAGCAGATTCCCAGAGAGTCCTTCCACCGGGGAGACCGGGTCAAGGCCCTTCTTCTCGATATCAGAACGACAACACGTGGTCCCCAGTTGATCCTTTCGCGCACCCATCCGGATTTTCTGGCCCGACTATTTGAAAAGGAAGTCCCCGAGATCAGCGAAGGAATCATTGAAATAAAGGGCGTGGTCCGAGATCCGGGAGAAAGGGCCAAGGTTGCGGTCCTGTCCAGGGATCCCAATGTCGATCCTGTCGGTTCATGTGTCGGAGTCAAGGGTTCCCGGGTCCAGGCGATTGTTCGGGAAATTCATGGGGAAAAGATCGACATAATTGACTGGAGTCCTGATCCGGGGACATTCATCGCCCGGGCACTTTCGCCCGCCAAGGTCCTCCGGGTTGCGACAAGGGATGGGGAGTTCGAAAAGGTGGCCACGGTTGTTGTTGCCAACCAGCAGCTTTCCCTGGCCATAGGACGCAGGGGTCAGAATGTTCGCCTTGCAGCCAAGCTGACCGGCTGGAAAATCGATATCTTCAGCGAGCAGCAGTATGAGGCCGACCGGATCTCCCGGTCAGCCGAGGCTGGACATGAGGGCGAGCCAAGTATTGCGCCGGAAGGTCCCTCGATCATTCTTCTCGAAGACCTTCCAGGAATGGGCGGAAATATGGCCGATGCCCTGAAGGCTGCGGGCTTCGATACGGTCGAAAAGGTGGCCAATGCCGTTGCCGAGGACATCGCAAAACTCCCGAAATTCGGCCCAAAAACTGCGGCCAAGCTGATCGAAACTGCAAGAGATTTCATGGGTTATCCGAAGACATCCGGGTCTGCTCCGGAATCGGATTCGGGATCGTTATAACGATAGAGGGGGACGGTTCTTTGAAGGTTTATGAATTGGCTCGCGAACTGAAAATGGAAAGCAAATCCCTGCTTGCCAAACTTAAACTGTGGGGAATTCATGCTCCCTCCCACATGGCGACACTCGATGAAAGAACCGTCACGATCGTCCGACAAAAGATAAAGAAGGGTGACGAGGCTCCGGAAGCCCCCAAAAAGCCGATTCTCATCAAGAAAAAGGCCACCCCCCAGGTGATGGAGGGCCAGCCTGTCCAGCTTGAGGCCTCCCTTTCTGAGGAGCCCTTATCGTCCGAGCCTAGGGTGACCGCTCCTGTCCATGAGCCTGCGGTTTCAGAACTATCTTCCCCTGCCGTCGAAAGTTCTCAGCCTCCTTCGACTCATTTCAACAATATTCTTCCGCGTATTCCCGTCGAGGGGTGGACCCAAGAGACCATGCCGTCCCGACAGGCGGAGAAGCCTTCTTCTACATCCTCCTCTGTCTCCCCTGCCAAGGAGACCGCCGAAAAGGGAGGTCTTCGGGAAAAAGGGGTGGCGGGGGACAAGCGGGGAAAGCCCGCCAAGGCTGTCAAGGAAAAAAACCAGAAGCTTGACCGGCTCCATATGTTGAGAGAAGAGGATTTTGTCGACCTCGAGGAGACCCCGGAGAAGGAGTCGGCCTCCGGCAAAACACCGGCCCCTTCGCAGACGGTCCACCGCGTTGTGGCTCCAGGTGCTCCCCCGGAGGCTCCTGCTGTTCCCCGGGCCCCCTTTCCCAGGCCTGCCTTCAAAAAACCGCCGGCATTCAAGAAAAAGATGAAGAGTGCAGGCGATTCCAAAAACCTTTCACCCGCTATTGACGGGACCAAGGCCCGGAAGAAATCGATTCGCATCGAAGCCGGAACGAGTGTCAAGGAATTTGCAGACCGCCTCGGAGTCAAGGTCCAGGATGTGATCATGCGCCTAATGTCCATGGGTGTCATGGCCACCATTACAGAACCTGTCGATCCGGAGGCGGCGATGCTCGTTGCCGAACAGTTGGGGATCGCAGTCGAGATCCAGCAGGAAGAGCCGGAAGAAGCCATCCTCGGGGAGACGGAAGACTCTGAGGAGGATCTCTTGCCCCGGCCACCCGTTGTAACGATCATGGGCCACACGGACCATGGAAAGACATCCCTTCTTGATGCTATCCGGAAGAGCAAGGTCGCAGAGGGGGAGGCGGGAGGAATTACCCAGCATATCGGGGCCTATACTGTCTCGATCAACGGACGGGATATTACTTTTCTTGACACTCCAGGCCATGAGGCCTTTACGGCGATGCGGGCCCGGGGCGCCAAGGCCACGGATGTCGTTGTTCTGGTCGTTGCGGCTGATGATGGGGTCATGCCCCAGACAATCGAGGCGATTAATCATGCCCGGGCCGCCGATGTTCCGATTGTTGTGGCGATAAACAAGATTGACAAGCCGGAGGCCAATCCAGACCGGGTCAAGCAGGCCCTTTCCGAATATGGGCTCACCCCCGAAGAGTGGGGTGGAACCACGATTTTCTGTCCCGTTTCAGCCAAGAAGAGGATTGGTCTGGATCTTTTGCTGGAGATGATCCTTCTCCAGGCGGATGTTCTGGATCTCAAGGCCAATCCGAACCGGCGCGCAAGGGGCCTCGTGATCGAATCCCGTCTGGACAAGGGACGGGGAATTGTAGCTTCGGTTCTCGTCCAGAAAGGGACGTTGAAGGTCGGAAACTTTCTAGTGCTGGGAGCCCAGGTCGGGCGGGTCCGGAGCCTCACGGATCCGTTCGGCCATCGTGTTACTGAGGTGACCCCTTCCCATTCGGCTGAGGTCGTTGGTCTTGACGGGATGCCCCAACCCGGAGATGTCTTCATTGCGGTCGAGGATGAAAAGCTTGGTCGCCAGGTGGCCATGGCCCGCCAGGCCCGACAACGCGCTGCCCAGCTTCTCCAGAACAAAAAGGTGACCCTTGAGGATCTTTATACCCAGATCGAGGAAGGGATCATCAAGGATCTGAACCTGATCCTGAAAGTCGATGTCCAGGGATCGATCGAGCCCATACGTCAGGCTATTGGGAAGCTTGAGAACAAGAAAGTTCGGGTCCGTTTCATCCATGAGGGAGTCGGAGGAATTCGTGAAACCGACGTCCTGTTGGCCCAGGCTTCCAATGCGATTATCCTTGGCTTCAATGTGCGTCCGGAACCCAAGGCCCTGGCGCTGGCTGAACGCGAAAAGGTGGAAATGAAATTCTACTCGGTCATTTATGATGCCGTGGAGGATATCCGTAAGGCGATGGAGGGCATGCTGTCGCCCACGATTCGCGAAAGGTTCATCGGCCGAGCCGAAGTTCGTCAAGTTTATAACATTACCCGGGTTGGTACTGTCGCCGGTTGTTATGTCTCGGGAGGAGTCATGCAGCGGACGGGAACTGTGGTCAAGCTCATCCGGGATGGGTCTGTCGTCTTCGAGGGCAAGATGGAGGCCCTGAAACGCTTCAAGGATGATGTTCGCGAAGTGGCGGCAGGCTACGAATGTGGAATTTCCATTGAAAACTTTAGGGATATCAAGGTCGGAGACCTGATCGAGTGCTTCGTCCAGGAAAAGATCGCAGGAAAGCTTGAGCCGGTCTCTTCATGACGGGGACTCTTCCAAGCGTTCCCGGATTGATCATCTGATTCTGGTCCTTCATTTTCCTGCCGTCCATTCCCTGAAGGAAAAGAGACAGATCTTGTCGGGCTTGCTTGCAAAAATCCGGGACCGATTTCCGGTTTCCGTAGCGGAGACGGGATACCAGGATCTCTGGCAGCGGGCATTGGTGGAGGCCGTCATGATATCCTCCGATCCACGCCTTTCTGATCGCATCTTTGAAAAGATCAGAGGACTGGTTATTTCCTTTCCCGAAATCGTTCTTCTCGACTCGCATCGTGAGTCCCTGTGAAGAAAAATCCCGGCTTCCGAAGGGCTGACAGGGTCTCCGCAGAAATTCATGAAGTCCTGGCAATGGTTCTGTCCCGTTATTCTCGCGAACCTCTTTTGTCCAGGGCTACCATTACCCGGGTGACTCTTTCCGGGGATCTGCGCAATGCGTCCGTTTATTATCGTCTTTATCCGGGAGAGGATCCGGCCCTTTGCCAGGAGGCCTTTGAGCGCCACCGGGGAGGGCTCAGAAAAGAGCTGGCGAGCCGGATCAGGATCAAGTACATTCCCGCCCTGACGTTCCTCCTTGATGCTGGCGAAACTGACCTCGAGAGGATCGAAAGACTACTGGCCAATCAGAATGCAGAGGATGATGAGGAGTGATCTTATTTGAAGAACCGGAGGCATCGATGGTCTCCGGAGTCCTGCTGGTTGACAAGCCTGTGGGTCCGACCTCCCATGATATTGTCCATGGGTTGCGGAAAAAGACTGGTATTGACCGGATCGGACATGGAGGGACCCTCGACCCCATGGCCTCAGGATTGTTGCCTCTTTTCCTGGGGGATGCGACGAAGATGTCAGGATTTGTTCAAACCCATGACAAATCCTACGAATTTGACATCACCCTCGGGATCTCGACGGATACAGACGACAGCCAGGGGGAGGTCCTTTCGAGGAAACCTCTTCCGGAAAAACTTTCGGATGAAGGTCTCCGGAATGTGTTGTCAGGGTTTTTGGGGGAACATATGCAGGAACCCCCCATGTTTTCTGCTGTCAAGCAAAAGGGCGTTCCCCTTTACAAGCTGGCCCGCAAGGGGATTACTGTCGAACGGACCCCTCGGCCAGTCACAATATATGCTCTCGAGCTCATCGAGAAAACTGACGGGGTCATTTCCCTTCTGGTCCATTGCTCGAAGGGGACCTATGTCCGGGTTCTGGCGCGTCAGATTGGCGAGGCCCTGGGATGTGGAGGGCATGTAAGCCGGCTCCGCCGGATTTCCATCGGTCCTTTTTCCGTGAGGGAGGCTGTTGGCCCCGATGTCATCGAATCCTCATGGAGGGGGGAGGATCTTGAGTCAGCACTGATCGGCCCCGAGAGGGTCTTTTGCGACCTTCCCTCGCTCGAGCTCCTCCCCCATGTCTCTCCGGCCTTGCAAAAGGGGACACTGATCCCCGGAGTCTGGATTTCCCGCCGGGAAGGATTGTTTCACGCGAAGGATACGATTAGAATAATGGGGAAAGGCGGGAAGATTCTGGGATTGGCCCAGGCCCTTCTTGGTTCCGAGGAGACCAATCAATTCCCGGGTGGGGTTCCTGTATCAAGGATAGTCCTTGTTTTCCGGACGAAGATCCCTTCCGACCGGGGTGCTTCATCCCTGTCGAAAGGATCTGTGGCGGTTTTTTAAACAATGAAAACGGTTAAAAGGGAGTTCAAGGCATGGCATTGAGCAAGGAAAAGAAACAGGAAGTCATTAATTCCTACAAGATTTCCAGCAACGATACCGGATCTGTCGAGGTTCAGGTGGCCATTTTGACCGAGAGGATCAACCAGCTGGGAGAACATTTCAAGAAGTTCCCCAAGGATGTCCATTCACGTCGCGGTCTTCTTCTTATGGTGAGCCGGAGGCGCCGTCATCTCAAGTATCTTCAGACAACTAATCCTGCCAAGTACCAGGAAATCATCGGACGACTAGGATTGCGACGCTAGCTCGAAAAACGGGTTTCAGAAGGGCGTTGAACCGACTTCATCGGAACCACCCATAGGTAGGTAAAAGTCGTTTTTGCGGCCGGCTGAAACCCGTAAATTATTGATTCCATTTGTCCGGTAACCGGAAAGGAATATCCGAAGAATGAAACCAGAGACTGTAGAAGTGATCGTTGGCGGAAAGTCCGTCAGGATCGAAACAGGCCGCATGGCACGTCAGGCCGACGGAGCCGTTGTCCTGTGGATTGAAGGGACGGTGATCATCGCGACCGCCGTGGCCTCGAAAACCATCAAGCCGGGAACGGATTTTCTCCCTTTGACGGTAGATTATCAGGAACGTGCCTATGCGGCAGGGAAGATTCCTGGAGGATTTTTCAAGAGGGAAGGGAAGCCTTCTGAAAGGGAAATCCTGAACAGCCGCCTGGTAGATCGTCCGATTCGCCCCTTGTTCCCGGAAGGGTTTTTCTACGATACCCAGGTGATCGCTTCGGTCGTTTCGGCAGACAGAAGCGGTGTGATCGACGTGATGGCCGTTGTCGCCGCGTCGGCAGCCCTCACGATATCCGACATCCCCTTTCATGATCCTTTGGGAGCTGTCAGGGTTGGGTACATCGATGGAAATTTTGTCATCAACCCGGATCTGGAGGCTCAGGAAAAGTCCCTCATCGACCTGGTTGTGGCCGGGACCGCCGACGCCATCATGATGGTCGAAGGAAAGGCCTCCGAGGTTTCGGAGGAGCTTTTCCTAGAGGCCATCCGTACCGCCCACAATGCCTGTCAGCCTATCATTGCCGCTCAGGTCGAGCTTCAGAAAAAGGTCGGCAAGGCCAAGCGCCAACTTCCCCCCGTCCCGGTCCGTCCCGAACTGATGGACCGGATCCGGTCGGGAGCCAAGGATTCCCTGACCGAAATTCTTGTCATGTCCGACAAGAAGTCACGTGAGGACAGGACCACAGAAATCCGCAATGCCCTCTGCAGGGAACTCTTCCCGGAGGGATTCAAGGATTCCCAGGAGGAAAAGGAATTCTCCACCGGATTTCATGATTTAGAACGGGAGCTCCTTCGCGCCATGGTCCTTGACCGGGGGATTCGGGCCGATGGACGAAAGACCACGGAAATCCGACCGATCACCATCGAAGTGGGCATTCTTCCCCGAACCCATGGGTCGGCCCTCTTTACCCGCGGTGAGACACAGAGCCTTTCCGTCGCCACTTTGGGAACCTCTGATGACGAACAGAGGATCGACGCTCTGGAGGGGGAATCCACAAAACGCTTCATGCTGCACTACAATTTCCCTGCATTTTCCGTGGGAGAGGTCAAGCCGATGCGCGGTCCCGGCCGAAGGGAAATCGGCCATGGAAACTTGGCGGAACGGGCTCTTCTTCCGGTCCTTCCCTCCAAGGAGGCCTTTCCCTATTCCATCCGGTTGGTTTCGGACATTCTCGAATCCAACGGTTCGACCTCCATGGCAACGGTCTGCGGAGGAACCCTGGCCATGATGGATGCGGGCATCCCGATCAAGGCCCCTGTTGCAGGAATTGCCATGGGGCTGATCAAGGAAGGGGAGCGCGTCGCCATTCTTTCAGATATCCTGGGCATCGAGGATCACCTAGGTGACATGGATTTCAAGGTGACCGGAACCGATGCCGGCGTCACTGCAGTCCAGATGGACATCAAGATCAAGGGGATCACCCTTGAGATCATGAAAAAAGCCCTTGACCAAGCCAGGGAAGGCCGTATCCATATCATGGGTAAAATGAAGGCCTCTCTGCCATCTGTGCGCGAAACCATGTCTCCGTATGCCCCCCGGATTCTGACCATTCAGGTAAAACAGGACAAGATCCGGGAAGTGATCGGTCCCGGAGGGAAAATGATCCGGAGCATTACGGAAAAGACCGGAGTCAAGATCGATATCGAGGATTCAGGACTCATTCGGGTTGCCTCGGCCGACGAGGAGGCCGCAAGAAAGGCCATCGAAATGATCAACCAGATTGTCGCCGAAGCGGAGGTCGGGAAGATCTACCTCGGGAAGGTCAAGACCGTAGCGGATTATGGGGCCTTTGTAGAGATCATGCCGGGAACGACAGGTTTGTGTCATGTCTCCCAGCTTGAACCACGCCGGGTCGAAAAGGTCACAGACATCGTCAACGAAGGGGACGAGATTCTGGTCAAGGTTCTCGAGGTGGACCGTCAGGGAAAGATACGCCTGTCCCGCAAGGAAGCCATTGCCGAAGAGGGGGATGCCAGGGAGCATCGAGCCGCTGCCAAGGCCTGATTGTTTCCGTTCGAGAAAATTTTCGTCTGTTTTGAATTCAGATCCGGTCTCAGAAAAGACTTCTTGTGTTTTGAAAGTTCCTTTGCCATAATGTCCGGGTCTGAATTCTGATAGGTAAGGATCGCCTTTTTACCCCCCTTCCGGCTCTGTATCCAGAGTTTTCGGGAAGGGGAATTCCTCTCCCGGGCCTTTCGGGGGAAGGTGTGACATTCAAAAGGAGGAGATGCCGATGGATGTGAACAAGGGTGTTGCCGGTCTGGTGGTTGTTGCGATCATCATGGCCGTCGTCTGGGGTGGGCTTGCAGCGTATGTGGGCGTCAACCCATTCTTCCTTCCGACCGGGGCGCACTAGGTTCCGACGGATCGATTCGCCCACCGGTCTGACCGGTGATTTTTCTTTGCATTTATTCTATTCTTCTTTTGCAGGGGGTGCCGTCCACAAGCCGGCGCCCTTTCTGTAATGGATGTCCCTTCGGGGACCCTGTGGTCCCTTCCCTCTCTTTAAAATAATATGGGTTGCTCCGTCCCGAATAACGATTTGTGATAGTCCCTCCCGGGTCTTGTCGTCTCCCCTTATCGCAGGGAGAAACAAAAATTCCGGATTATTTTGGGGTGCAATCTTCAGAAGAAAGAATCGACGTGCCCTATATCAAACAAGTTCTGACAAATGGTCTGACCGTGTACTGTGATCCTCTCGCGACATCCCGATCGGTCGCCATCGGAGTGTGGGTCCGGGCAGGGTCGCGTTTTGAAACGGCGGATGAGGCCGGAATGACACATTTCCTTGAACACATGTGTTTCAAGGGAACGCCATCGCGTTCTGCCCAGCAGATTGCCAACGAGATGGATCATCTCGGAGGAGAGATGAATGCCTTCACCTCCCAGGAGATGACCTGCTTTTATGCCCATGTCCTCTCTGAAAATGCCGTCCATGCGGCCGAACTCCTGGGTGACCTGCTGACACGGTCTGTCTTTGATCCTCTGGAGCTCTCCCGGGAAAAGGGGGTGGTGATAGAGGAAATAGCCGAATCCCAAGACGATCCGGAGGACCTGGTCACCCAGCAGCTTTACGAGGTCCATTTCGGAAACCATCCCCTGGCCCTGCCCATTCTGGGGACTGAGGCGTCCGTCATGAAATTTGAAAGAAGGGATGTCCTTAGTTATTTTCGCAAGAATTACCATCGGGACGGGATGTTCCTGACGATCTCGGGCCGATTCCAATGGCCATTGCTTCGGGAGGGTCTTGAAAAGGCCTTTGCCGACATCCCACCGGGAAATAATGGCTGGACTCCCCCGTCTTCCCAGAATTTCAAACCCGCATTCCAGCGCCGGGAAACCCCAAGGGACCTGGAGCAGGTTCACGTGGCCCTCGGGATCTCCGGGTTGCCGGTGGCCCACAAGGACCAGACGGCCCTTCGCCTTCTGAACCTCCACCTGGGAGGGGGAATGAGCTCCCGCCTTTTCCAGGAGGTCAGAGAAAAACGCGGCCTGGCCTATTCGATTTACTCCACAAGCCAGTCTTTCGTGGACGGAGGGATCGTCCGGATCGCCGCCTCCACCCGGCCTTCGAAAAAGCAGGAACTCCTCTCCATCCTCGAAGAGGAGATTGCCCGGCTCAAGAAGGTTCCCCTGGCCAAAGACGAGCTTGTCCGGGCCAAAAACCAGCTCAAAAGCTCCCTCCTGATCGGCCTTGAATCGATCCTGACCCGGATGAACAAGATGGGGCGTGATATTTTTTACTGGGGAGAGGAACTCGAATCCGAGACCCTTGAACGATGGATTGACGAGGCCACCCCCGAAGACCTTTTGAGGGTGGCCTCGAACCAGGACTGGACCTCCCGGCACTCCCTCAGTGTTCTTGGCCCGGAAAGGGAATAGTCATGCCGCTACCCGGTATGCCCGTTCGTCTGGGAGTCAATATCGATCATGTGGCCACTCTCAGACAGGCTCGGGGGGAGTTCGATCCTGACCCCCTGGCTGCGGCTTATCTGGCGAGACTGGCGGGTGCCGACCAGATTGTCCTCCATGTCCGTGAGGATCGTCGCCATGCAAATGAAAATGATCTCAGGCGACTCAGGGAGACCGCATCCCTTCCGGTCAACCTGGAAATGGCGCTCACCCAAGAGATGTCAGAGCTGGCCTTCGCTCTCGTCCCGGATCGGGTGACGCTGGTACCCGAAAAACGAAACGAAAGGACCACCGAAGGAGGTCTGGTCCTGACTTCCGATTATCTCCGGGCCCTGGAATCCTTTGCGGGGCGATGTGCGGACCTGGGGATCCGGGTCAGCCTCTTCATGGACCCCGACCCGGAGATGCTGGGAAAAATTCCCAGTTCCTCCGTGGACCAGGTCGAGCTCCATACGGGTCCTTTTGCCCGGGCCTTTGGCTCATCAAGGGAGAAAGAGGAGTTTGCGCGTCTGACCCTTTCTGCGACCCAGGTCGCCCGGTACGGGCTTGTCGTGGCGGCTGGCCATGGTCTGACCGTTTATAATCTCCACAGGATCCTCGAGATTCCAGAGCTGGCCGAGGTCAATATCGGCCACAGCATCATTTCCCGGGCCGTCCTTTTCGGTCTCCGCGAGGCCGTTTCGGAGGTGCGAACCCTTCTGCTGAACTCCCGGGGAGGAAGGGCGTCATGATTTGCGGAATCGGAGTGGATCTGGTTCTGGTTTCCCGAATCAACGGGGCCATGAATCGCTTCGGGGAGAGGTTCGCGTCACGGATCTACACCCCGGAAGAACGCCGTCAGTCAGGGGGAAAGGCGATCTTTCTGGCTGGACGATTTGCGGTCAAGGAAGCGCTCCTCAAGGCTCTCGGCACCGGGATGGCCGGAGGGGTCAGATGGAATGAGATCGAGACATTGGCCCGGGAGTCGGGGGCCCCGGAGGTGACCTGTTCCGGAATGGTCGAGCATCTCCTGGGCCTTCGGGGGATCAAGAGGGTCTGGGCCTCCCTGAGCCATGAAAAGGACCATGTGGTGGCGGTCGTCGTTCTGGAGGGGCCTGGGCCGTGAGGGTCATGACACCCCAGGAGATGCGGGAGACGGATGGTCGCGCTGTCCGGGAGTTCGGGATTTCGGAAGAGATCCTGATGGAGCGGGCCGGCATGGCGGTCTCCGAAGTCTGCCGAAAAATCCTGGGAGAGAGGCGCCTCCGTCCCGGACGTCGTTCCGTCCTTGCCGTGGCGGGGGGAGGACACAACGGGGCGGACAGTCTCGTTTGCCTCCGGGATCTGGTGAGCCTGGGGTTTTCGGGAGAGGCCCTTGTGACCGAGGAAGACCCCGGTCGTCGAAGTGCCGCGCTGCTTCGCGAGATCGAGCGTCTCCGGGCCTTGGGGGTACCCGTCGTCTTTCCGGGAGAGGGGAGGGTCCGCCATCGCATCTCCCACGCCGGGTTGATTGTGGACGGTATCCTGGGGACCGGGTTCCATGGGGAGCTGCCGGAGTCTCTGGTTCGCCTTGTGGAGTCGATGAACCAGGCGGCCTCCTCGGGCGTTCCCGTTGTGAGCGTCGATATCCCCTCCGGAGTCGACGGACGCACGGGTTCTGTCGGCCGGACGGCTGTCCAGGCCACCGCGACGGTGACCTTCGGAGCTCCGAAGTGGGGTCTCCTTGTCGATCCCGGAACCCGGTATGCGGGGACAATCCTTCTGTCCCGGATCGGATTCCCCCCGGCCCTTCTCGAAGGGGGGACCGCCTCCTGTCTGACTTTTCGCGAAGCGGTCGCCCTTCTTCCCCCCCGTTTTCCAAAGATCCACAAGGGACAGGCCGGCCATGTCCTGATCGCAGGAGGGAGCCCCGGAAAGGCGGGAGCCGTCCTCCTGTCCGCCAGGGGATCTCTCAGGATGGGTGCGGGCCTGGCGACGGTTTTATGGGACAGGAGGCTCTCCGACTACGCTTCTTCTCTTCCCGAGGTGATGGGACGGTTTTTTGACCCCTCCTCCCCTTCCTCCGGAGAGATTCGCCAGTCATTTGAAGGCATAGATGCCATCGGGTGCGGGCCGGGTCTTCCAAACGATGCGGGAGGACAGATCTTGCTGGAAACGGTCCTGTCGGACTTTTCCGGCCCCGTGGTGGCTGATGCGGGAACCTTCAGCATCCTTGCCGGACATCCGGAACAGGTTATAAAGTTTCGGAAGGGAAAACCCCTTGTCATGACACCCCATCCGGGCGAACTGGCCCGCTTTCTGGGTGTCGAGACACAAAGGGTCCTGGAGAATCCCCTCGAGCTGGCCCGGGAAGGGGCCCGGAAAGCGGGAGGGGTGCTTCTCCTCAAGGGAGCCCGGACCATCGTTGTCGATCCCGCAGGCCTTCAGTATGTCAATGTGACGGGAGATCCGGTCATGGCGGGAGCCGGGATGGGGGATGTCCTGACCGGAATGATCGCGGCCCTTCTCGCCCAGAAAATGGAACCCTTTCAGGCGGCCTGTCTGGCTTGCTTCCTGCATGGGGCAGCGGGGGAGCATCTCGGTCAGGAAGCCTCCCGGGGCCTCCTTGCCTCCGAGCTTGCCGACTCCCTTCCGGCCCTGATCTCGGACCTGGAACGGGAGCGCTTCCTCGAAGAAGAGGGGGCCCTCACGACACTTTGGCCGATCCTCAATTCCGGGAAAGGATTCCGATGACCGACAAAACGGGAAACAAGGTTCTTGAGGGGAGGGAGGGTCTGGCCGTCTACCTGCGCTACCTGGGAGAGACTGTTCCGGATCTTTTTCTGGCGGGATCTCCCCCGGAGGAGCGGATTGGCGGTCCGGAAAATGAGAACCGTCCGGGTTTGGAGGGGGGATCTTCCGAGGACAGGGAGATTGACCTTGCCGCCCTTCGGGAAAAGGCCCGGACCTGTACTCTGTGCTCCCTTTCTTCAACGCGGACGAACGTCGTTTTCGGAGAAGGCAACCCCGAAGCGGGCCTCATGTTCGTCGGAGAAGGGCCGGGAGCCGACGAGGACGCCACAGGCCGCCCCTTCGTCGGGCGGGCAGGGGAGCTTCTGACGAAGATGATCGGGGCCATGGGGTATGCCCGCACCGATGTCTATATCGCCAATATCGTCAAATGCCGTCCTCCCGGAAATCGTGTCCCCGAAGAAAATGAACGCCAGTCCTGTCTTCCTTTCCTGCAACAGCAGATTTCCCTCGTCTCACCCCGGGTGATCGTGCTCCTGGGCCAGACAGCTGCCGCTTCCCTCCTGGGCCAGGCAGTCGGAATCTCGAAACTTCGGGGGAAGGAAGCCCGTCTCTCCCGATTCCCCGGCATCCGGGTCATGCCCACCTACCATCCGGCCTACCTTCTCCGGAACCCGTCGGCCAAGGCAGAGGTCTGGGAGGACCTGAAGAAGGTCATGGCCTGGCTGGGGAAGGAGCGCTCATGAGACTTCTTCTTGCCCTCATTCTGGTCGTTGCGGGGTGGCTTTTCATGGTTGAAAACGACCAGGAGCATATCACCATCACCCTTCCGGGCTCGGGGCAGATCGGCCCCTTCTCTGTCGGCGTCGTGGTTCTGGGTGCCGTCCTTCTGGGTATCCTTCTAAGCCTCCTGGGGGGCTTCCTCCTGAAGGTCACAGCGAAGTTGAAAAGGGCCAGGACTCCCCAGGAGGGAGAACCTCCCGGATCCTCCCCGCCCCATGTGCCCCACTGAGAGCCCGTCTTCCGGCAGGGACCAGGAGCCGGACAATTCCTCCTTTTCATCCCACGTCTACCCCGAGACCCCCCTCTTCCGGCAATACCGGGAGCTGAGGGAGGAGGCCGGAGAGGCCCTCCTGTTCTTCAGGCTCGGTGACTTCTATGAGCTGTTCGGGGACCAGGCCGAACTGGCCTCCCGGATTCTGGGGGTGACCCTTACAAGCCGGGACAAGAGTCGTCCCGATCCTCTTCCCATGTGTGGAATTCCCGCCAAGAGTCTTGACATGTATCTCCCCAAGCTGGTCCATGCCGGCTATGCGGTCGCCATTGCCGAACAGACGACATCGGAGGCTGATCCGTCGGGCCTCTTTCCGCGCAAGATCCTCCGGACAGTCACCCGGTTCACTCTGATGGAGGATCCCTCCCGGGAAGAGGGATCTCCCCAGAACGGAATCGCCATCCTGAAAAGGGGATCGGAATGGGGGGCGGCCTCGCTTGATCTGACGAGCGGCCGGATATCGGTCTGGGCTCCGGAGGCAAGGTCCGACTTCGATGGCCTTCGTGACTGGCTGGAAAGAAAGGAGGCCCGGGAGCTCATTCTTGAATCGGAGTCCTGCCGGGAGCAATTTCCCGGAATCCCGTCCGTGATCTTCGACAAGCCCTGCGGTTCAAACTTTTCCGGGTGGCTCCCGCCCGCCTACCGGGTGCCGGATCTTCCCGAGGTCTCCCGCCTGGCCCTGTCTCTCCTTTTCGGATTTCTCGCCACCCATGAACGGACTGTCCTTGCTCACCTTCGCGGGGTTGATCTCGAGGGAGGATCTCCCACCCTTCTGCTGGACCGCTGGACTCTCCGGCATCTCGATGTTCTTCCGGGGGAGAGTCAGGGAGGGGAGGGAGGCAAGGCCTCCTCCCTCGTCTCCCTCCTCGACCGGTGCCGGACTCCCATGGGAAGCCGCATGCTAAGACGGTGGCTCCTCTCTCCCGATGCTGAAAGTGCACCGATAGAGGAAAAACACCGGGTCATCCGGGGATTTTCCTCTCATCCCCGGCTGGCCGACAGGATCGTTCCCCTCCTGCGGGGAGTCGGCGATCAGGAACGGATCCTGGCCAGGCTTGCCATGGGGAATCGTCTTCCCCGGGATCTGACCGAATTCCGGAGATCCTTTCGGAATGCCCTGGAAATTGTGGGGATTCCCGAACTCGTGGACCTTTTTCCCGGATTGGGCAACGAGTTTTCCCTTCTCCGGGAGAAGACGGCCCTCCTGGATCTCCTCGATGGGGCCCTGGTAGATGAGCCCGCCATGATCCTTGGGGAGGGTCCGATCGTCCGGGACAGCTATGACGGTCTCCTGGGGGAATACCGCCGGCGGGAATCGGAGGGAGACCGGGTTCTGTCCGACCTGGAGGAGAGGGAAAGACAACGGACGGGAATCGAAAATCTCAGGATCCGCTACAACCAGGTGGCCGGCTATTATATCGAGGTCTCCAGGGCCCAGTCCCAGAAGATGCCCGACTATTATTTCCGTAAACAGACCCTGACCAACACCGAACGATTCACTCTTTCCGAGCTTATCGAATTCGAAGGGGGCCTTAGGGAGGCCCGGGCACGGGTTTTGGCCAGGGAAGGGGAGGTTCTCGAAGACCTTCGCCGGAGAGTCCTTGCTGAACGTGAGGCCATCCATATCCTGACGGATTTTGTCTCCCGGGTCGATGTTCTTCTGGCCTTCTTCGAAAATGGCCGGATCAACCATTATGTCCTTCCGGAATTCATCTCCGGTGAGGAGCCGCTCATTGTCAAGAATGGACGCCATCCCATTCTGGAGAGACGGCTGCCCTCCGGAGCCTTCATGCCCAACGATACCGAACTTTCTGACGGAGAGTTCATCGTCCTGACAGGGCCGAACATGGCCGGAAAGTCCACCTACATGCGCCAGATCGCCCTGATCGTCATTATGGCCCAGGCCGGATGCCCCGTTCCGGCGGATCTGGCCCGGCTTCCCCTGTCCGACCGTGTCATCGCCCGTGTCGGGGCTTCCGACAACATCCTGGAGGGGGCGTCCACCTTCATGGTGGAGATGACCGAAGTGGCAAGGATCCTTTCATCGGCGACCACACGATCCCTGGTCCTTCTCGACGAGGTGGGGCGCGGGACGGCCACCTTCGACGGAATGGCGATCGCCTGGGCCGTGAGCGAATTCATTCATGACCGAATCCGGTGCCGCACTCTCTTTGCCACTCACTACCATGAACTCTCGGAGTTGGCCCGAAGCCATCGTCGGGTCAGAAACCAGACCGTACGCGTGACGATAAGGGAGGGGGTCCTTGTCTTCGAGCACCGGATCACTGATGGCCGGGCCGAACAGTCCTACGGAATCGAGGTGGCGAAGCTGGCGGGCCTTCCGGGTGAGGTGATCGACAGGGCCTCCGAGGTGCTCTCCTACTGGGAAGCCGGCCAGCCCCGGCGCCTTCTCCAGAAGAACCGGACCCTTCCGCCGGAGAGAGACTTTACCATGCCGCTTTTTTCCTGGAAGACCCGCCTTGCAAGAGGGAAGACAGACAATCAGGAGAGTCCTTAAGACCCTCAAAAGGAGAGACGATTAATGGAAATCATGACGGACAACCCGGATAAACTGTTCGGGGAACTTGCGGCGATCCTTCGCCTGGGCCCCCCTTCGGAAGCGCTGAAGGAAGACGACCTGTCGATGCGCCTGTCCGACATCCTGGACATCCTTGCGGAGGAGCGGGAGCTGGGGGTGCTGGCCGATCTCCCGGATATGACCCCGGAATGGTCTCTCTTTATCAGGAACTATCTCGAGATCTCCCATGACCGTTTCGATCTCGAATCGGAAGGCGGGGAGGAGGAAGGGCCGGTTAGAGAATCCACGGAACCCGGGGATGCGGTCTTCGGCCTGGGTCTTCTGGTGGACCTCGACCATGCCCTTCCCGAGGCCCTGACACTTGATGCTCTGGCTCCTCTGGCCCAGCTCCTCGAAACGGCCCTTTCCGACAGCACTCATCTGGTCCAGGTCTTCCTTCATCCCCGGGTTTTGTCTTTTGCAGATGTTTATACTTTTTCGTATGATAGCCGACGAGGGTTTGTGGAGGAGCGACTGAACTTCGGCTTTTCGATGGACTCCTCCGGAAGCCTCGACGAAATGCCGGTCATGATGGCCGAGGCCCTGATGGGAGATTGGGACCAGCCCGCCGAGGAGATTCTGGTTTCTTCCGATCCCCTGCTTAGGTCCTTTGGCCCTTCCCGGGAGAAAGGGAGGGGAGCCCTGGTCGGGGTGGTCCGGGTGACGCCGCCCTATGCGGGCGAGTGGGGAGAGATTCTCGACGAGCGTTTTTCGGGGACGATCCAGGAGGAGGTCGGTGAGGCGATTTCCCGGGTCTTCGATCTTGCCGGGCCATTTCAGGGGGGGAGAGAGCCGGAGGAGGGGGGGCATGTCTCCCTGGTTCCCTGGTCCCTGCTCCTTCCCATGGCGGCCACGATCGAGCTGGGAGCCGCCCTTGCCAAAAGCCTGGAGGAGGAAACGATCCATCCCGAACGGGTTGCCATGACCCCGGTCTGGCGGGACCGGGTTCTCTGGATCGAGGTCGAGGGGCGATCTCCCGGGAACAAGCCGTCCCGGTTTCTGGCTGTGGATGAATATGTGGGGCAATTCATGGAACATTATGTTCCGGGGGTCATGGAGTCGATGATGGGACTTTCGGTCCGCTGGAACAAGAGGAAAGGCGGGGGAAGGTTTCTTTCCCTGGGGGTTGTCTAGGGTCCGTGTCCGGAAAAAAAATTGCGCTCCTTTTTGTTCTTGCCTGGGGAGGGTGGCTCGCATGGAGCCTGACGGCCCCCCGGGCCTGGGGTCTTGAGGATCGTCTGGTTCCCGTTTTCTCCCGCTCGTTTTCCGCAGGCCGGATCACCCTGGCTTCCGGAGGAGGTCTTCTCTTCCTCCTTTCCGAAAAGGCCGGGACGGTCTCCCGGGTCGATCCCGGGACCTGGACCCTAACCGTCCGGATTGCGGGGCTCAAGAACCCGCGGGACTTGGCGGTCGGCCGTTCTGGAGGACGGCTTCTTGTCGATCTCGAATCGAGCCGTTCCCTGCTGGTCCTTCCCTCCACCGCGGCAGGCCCTCCTCTTCAGCGAACCGTCGGCCTCAATCCGGGCCAGATCCTGGCAGGATCCGACAACCACTACTATCTTGTCGCAAGGGCGGTCCACATTCTGTATGCCCTTGACCCTGACCGTTACCGCCCCCGGGACTGGATCGCCGTCGGAGACGTTTTCCGGAGGGTGACCCCGGACGGAGTTGGCCACCTCTGGCTTCCCCTTTTCCGCTCGGAAGGTGTCATGGAGGTGGGAACCCGCCCGTTCGCCGTTCTCCAAACCATCGATCTCGACAGGTGTTCCGGCCCTGTCAGTGTGCTCCCCCTTCCAGCCGGAGGATTCCTGGCGGGCTGTCATGAGGCCATTGTCGGCTCGAATGCCCAGGGAGAGGTTCGGAGGCTTCCCTTACAGGGTGCGATGAGCCACGGAGTAAGGGAGCTTCTGCTTTTTCCCGGGGGACGGGAGGCCCTGGCCATTTTTCACCGCTCGAGGATGATGGTTCTTTTCGATGTCCTCTCCATGAAAGAAATTTCCCGTTACAGGCTTCCCTACCGTCCCGCTCGCTTGTATATTTTTCCAAATTGGCCTATTCTTTTCGTGGTGATGAATGATCAAGACCATGAAATGACGCGGCTTTCCGGGTATCGGCTGCCGGATTTCCTTGGTCAGTCGGATACTATTCCAGTCACCAACAATTCAGGGAAGAAAAAATGACCCCACCCGCTTCCGGAATTTTCTCCTCTTCACCCTCTCTTCTTTCAGGACGTCACATTCTTGTCACGGGCGTTGCCAACCGGTGGTCGATTGCCTGGGCCGTTGTCAGGTCGGTCGTCAAAAACGGCGGACGGGTGACCCTCACCTATCTGGGAGAATCCCAGAAATCCGCTATCGAGAAGCTTCTGGAGGAACTTCCGGAGGAGAGCCGTTCGACTCTACTCCTTCCCCTTGATGTGAAGAACGACCGGGACATTTCGGAGGTGGCGGAAAGGCTTCGCTCGGAAGGCCTCACCCTTGACGGACTTGTCCACAGCATCGCCTTTGCCAAAAGAGAAGAACTGGACGGGGCCTTTCTCGAGACAAGCCGGGACGGATTCCTCCTGGCCCAGGAGATCAGTGCCTATTCCCTGGTTGCCCTTTGCCGGGCCTTTGCTCCGCTCATGGGGGCCGGAAGCTCTGTGGTGGCCATGACCTATCTGGGGTCGGAGAGGATCGTGCCCCACTACAATGTCATGGGAACCGCCAAGGCCGCTCTGGAGGCCTCGGTTCGCTACTTGGCCTATGACCTCGGATCCATGGGAATCAGGGTCAATGCTGTCAGCGCCGGTCCGATCAAGACAGCCTCCGGTCGGGCCATCAAGGGCTTCTCTGACATGCAGAAGGCGGTGACTGATCGGGCCCCGCTCAAGGGGCAGGAGCTGACCTCGGAGGAGGTGGCGGATGCCACATCGGCCCTTCTCTCTCCGCTCATGCGCGCGGTGACGGGAGAGGTCCTCTTCGTGGACCTGGGCTATCGGCAAATGGGGATGTTTTGACCCGTCGGAAACGGAGGTGATTTAAGGCCCCTGCAAGGACCCGGGATAATGAACGACGGCGGAGGGGGACCGTCTCCGCCGAGAAAAGGATGAACACCTTATTCGGGAGATTTCCATGGGCGAAGAAGTGACATACAGGGTGGGGATCCCTGTCCTGGGGCTTCGTGGCGAAAACCTCGGACGCCTTGAAAAAGTCCTTTTTACCGAATCCCGTCACCAGGTGACCGGACTGGTCGTACGATCTCTTGAATCCCTCCACATTGTTCCTCTGGAAAAGGTGACCTCCGTCAGCGGGACAGAAATCCGGACCCAGCTGACCCCAAACGACCTTCATCAATCCCCCGTCTTTGATCCGACCCAGTATGAGGAGGTTCCTCCCTGGTTTTTTCCTCCGGGCCACCATATCGAACTGGGGGCCCTTGTGACGATCAAGCCACTCGATGTCAGGGAGCAGGGCGAGGAGTCGGCCGTCAGCCGGAGGGCCTTCATGGGCAAATCGGTCGCTCTCCTGGCTTCGGCCATCGGGATCAGTCTCCTTGTGCCGATCGGGGGATACATCATGGCGGCCGCCACAACGCCCGTGACCGACAACTGGCGCGACCTCGGGGTGAAGCTCCAGGATCTCCCCCTGGACGAACCCGTCCAGAGGTCCTTCCGGGCGGTATCAGTCAGCGGATGGATGCGGGTTCCCGAGGATCGCTCGGTCTGGCTCATCCGACACTCCGGCGCCTCGGATCCCTGGAGCGAACCGGAAGACCAGAAAAAAAATCTCGACTCCCCTCTTGAAGAGGGCCATGCCGATCCCAGGCTGACCGTCCTCTCTCCGGTCTGTCCCCATCTGGGATGCGAACCCCAGTGGCACAAGGGGCAAAAGCTTTTTATCTGTCCCTGTCACCATTCCATATACCAGCTGAACGGGAAGGTGATCGGAGGACCGGCTCCCCGACCGATGGATCAGCTTCCGGTCCGGATTTCCCCGGATGGGTCGATTGCGGTCATCTATGAACAGTTTGCCATCGGAATCGCAGCCAAGGTTCGCCTAGCCTGAGGGAAGGAGTGTCGGCAATGGGACATAAAATAATGGAATACCTCGATGAACGGGTCCGGATTCGGGCGCTCATGAGTTTTCTCCTGAACGAACCGATGCCTGGAGGGTCCAGGTGGGCCTATATTCCAGGCTCCATGGTTCTCTTCGTGCTCATCTTGCAGTTCATCACCGGGATGATGCTGGCCTTCTACTACGGCGGAACCCCGGACCATGCCTGGGACAGCGTCAACTACATCGACCACCTGACCTACAAGGGGGTTCCGGTCGGCCACCTGATCCGGGGCATCCATTACTGGGGCTCCTCGATCATGGTCATTGCGGTCGGGATCCATCTCCTGCAGGTCTTTCTCTGGGGGGCCTACAAAAGACCCCGCGAGATCATGTGGCTCGTGGGAACGGTCCTGTTGGCCCTGACGATGACGGCCGCCTTCTCGGGATACCTTCTTCCCTGGGATGAACGGGCCTATTGGGGAACGATCGTGGGAACCAATATGATCGGCCTGATCCCCCTGGTCGGGGAGGCCATCAAGGATGCCATCCGGGGAGGGGTGGGGCTGGGGGCCCTGACGCTTTCGCATTTTTTCACCCTGCACACCATGATCCTCCCGACCCTCTTTATTCTCTTCGTCATGCTCCACATGGTCATTTTCCGGCGCGTGGGACCGGCCGGTCCCTTTTCGGGGACTCCAGAACAAAATGAAGCCACGAAGGATACCTTCTATCCCCGCCAGGTCCTGATGGACTCCTTCGGCATGATGGGCGTCTTCATTCTGATCCTGCTCCTGGCCATTCTGCGCCCCCCCGGCCTCGAGTCGGTGGCGAACCCCTCGAATGCCGCCTACAACCCGACACCGGCCTGGTATTTTGACTGGATCTTCCAGCTTTTGAAGATGATACGGCCTGAGATCGTGGGTGTGGTGGGCCTCCCCGTCCTGATCGCGGTGGTTCTGGTCCTCCTTCCCTTTCTTGACAAGAAACCCGTCCGCTCTCCCTTCCGGAGACCCTTGTCCGTCCTTTCGACCCTCTTTGTCCTGGTCTCGATGGTGGTTCTTTCCATCATGGCGGAAAACGGGTACAAGAAGCTTGTGGAGGTGGACAGGGCCTCCATGGTCCGGGGCCAGGTTGTCTTCAACCAGTCCGGATGCATCGGGTGCCACACTGTCTTCGGAAAGGGAGGTAAAATCGGTCCGGATCTCTCGGAAGAGGGACTTGTGGGACATTCGGAACACTGGCTTACGGTCCAGTTTGTGAATTCGAAGGCCCATTTTCCGGATTCGATCATGCCGGACTTCACTTATCTGACGAAACAGCAGCAGCATGACCTGTCGATGTACATTTCATCGCTGGGGCGGATGGGATGGCCCGACCCCACCAAGGCCCAATAGCGGGCGGCCAGGGAGACTCACCCGGATCCCTTCCGTCAAAAAACGGGAGGGTCAGGTTATCGCGGCTTGAGAAGGGAGATGGCGCGCTGTTTTTCGGGGACCCCGACAAAATAGGGGCGGTCGTTGACCAGGGAGGTCGGAACGGACTTGATGTTGTAGCGCTCCGCAAGCTCCTTTCCTCGAGGGCTGTCGATATCGATCTCCTCGTAACTGAAGGGAATCTCCTGTTGCAGCCGTTTCCAGAAACTCTTGGCGGCTGGGCAGGAGGGACACCAGCTCGCATAGACCAGCTTCACTTTGGCCATACTTGGCTCCTTGGATGGAGAGGGATTTCTCTGGACCTTTCTGTCCATTATAATGGTGTTGGAGGTCTTTGTTCCAGGATGGGTCATCTGCAGGAGGGATGGAAAAGGGATGGACTACAGGGCAATGGTATGGGGGGGATTGGGAGGAGCGGCCTTCGGCTTTCTTCTGAGTTCCATCCTGACCCGGGACGGCTGCGGAGCCGTGGCCTGTCGTATCAACCGGAGTCCGAAGGTGGCCACGGTCTATTACGCGGTGATCGGGGCCTCACTCGGGTTGACTCTTCATGCCTTCTAGTTTCGGGAAAAGGCGCCGGGTGATCGAAGGGCCGCCCGGGGCACCGCCTCCTGTCGGTCCATACAGTCCGGGAATTGAGGCGGGCGGATGGCTCTTCCTGTCCGGCCTGATCGCCCTGGATTCGAGGGGCCTGGTGATTCCGGGGGGAGTGAATGCCGAGGCCAGTCTGATTTTTGAGCGTCTGGGAGTGATGCTTAAAAAGGCCGGATATCATTCTTCCGATGTTGTGAAGCTGACCCTTTATCTTACGGATCTCTCCTTTTTCCAGGTGGTCAACGAGGCCTGTGCCACTTTTTTCCGGGAGCCCTATCCGGCAAGAGTGACCGTCGGTGTGTCGGCACTGCCGAAGGGAGCCAGCCTTGAAGTGGATGTCATAGCCTGGAAGGGAACGGGGGGAGAGGAGAGAGGATAAGGGGAGAAAATCCCTTTCGGTCCTCATATCCAGGGCCGAAAGGGAAATCGTTGGCTATATAGCCTTCTGAACCTTTCCGCTACGGATGCAGCGGGTGCAGACCCGGACCCGCCGTGGCTGTCCTTCGACAAGGGCCCGGACGGTCTGGAGATTGGGCTTGAAAAACCTTTTTGAGACGCGGTGAGAGTGGCTGATCTGGTTCCCGACCACCTTCGTCTTTCCACATACGAAACAGGCTGCTGCCATTTTCTGCTCCCCTTAAAAGTCATTAAAATCGAACATTCATAAATTCTACCTGACTCTGTCGGCACAAATCAACCCGGCCCCGCCCTTCTTTTCCGGTGGACCAAAGATGCGTGGTGGGAGGGTCAAGCCCCGGGAGTCAGTCGGGCTCCCGGCCTGGAACGCAGCAGTGGGGACCGTCTCCCCCCGAGGAAAGGGGAGAGAGGACGTGTCCGGTCTCAGCGGTGGGACGAAAGGTCGTGCATCCCTTGAGTCCCAGGTCGTAGGCGAGATCATAGACCTTCCGGAACTCTTCAAAGCTGATCTCTTCTCGGACATTGATCGTCTTGGAAATGGCGTTGTCCACGTAGGGACGGACAGCGGCCATCATGTCGAGGTGGCTTTGGACCGGGACCTCTTCGGCGGAAACGAAGGCCGGAGGAAGGTCCCGGGGGTCATTGGCCGTTTCCCGGAAACGCTGGACGGCAGGGTCCTCCAGAAGAAATTCGCGGGGCAGCCCCGACTCCATCGTCATTTCCCTCCGGGCTGAGGCGGAAAAGACCGGTTCGATCCCGCTCGAAACATTTCCTGCGAGCAGACTGATCGTTCCGGCCGGGGCGATCGCGATCAGGTGGCTGTTCCGGATCCCCCCGGAACGGATCCCCTGGAGGATATCCGGAGGAAGGGTCCGGATGAAACGGCCTTCGGGATATTTCACCGGATCGAAGGAGGGGAAGGGACCTTTTTCACGGGCGAGGGCGATGGAGGTCCGGTAGGCGGCATGACAGATGGTCCGAAGGACCTCTCCGGCCCAGGTGAGGGAATCCGGGCTCCCGTATCGCAGCCCCAACATGATCAGGGCATCCCCCAGTCCCGTGATGCCCAGTCCGATCCTCCGTGTGCTCCGCGCCGCCTCGGCCTGGGCCAGGACGGGAAAACGGGAGAGGTCGATCACATTGTCCAGAAGTCGGACCGCGATCTCCGTCGTCCTGACGAGAGCCTCCCCGTCGAGGCGGGAGTGGTCCGAAAAGGGATGGAGGATGAATCGGGTCAGGTTGAGCGACCCCAGGGCGCAGGCCCCATAGGGAGGAAGGGGAACCTCCCCGCAGGGATTGGAGGTGCTGATTCTCTCCCGATACCACAGATTGTTTTCCTGGTTGATCCGGTCGACAAACAGGACCCCCGGTTCGGAGGTCCGGTAGGTGGCTTCGAGGATGGAATTCCAGAGGTCGCGGGCCCGGACCCTGCCGAGGACGCGGCATCTCACGGGGGTGCGGCGGCCTGTCCAAGGACGCCGGACACTTATCCCCTCTCCCTCGAGACCCCGGTCGGGAAAGACGAGAGTCCAGTCGTCGTTCGCGCGAACCCTTTTCATAAATTCGTCGGTCACCTGGACCGAGAGATTGAAGTGTCGGAGCCGTCCCGAAACCTGTTTGGCAGTGACGAATTCCAGGATGTCCGGATGGTCGACACGAAGCGTGGCCATCATCGCTCCCCGGCGGGCTCCCGTGGAGAGGATGGTGTGGCACATGGCGTCCCAGACCTCCATGAAGGAGACGGGACCGGAGGCGATGGTCCCGGTTCCCCGGGTCCTTATCCCGCGGGGACGGAGGGTGGAAAAATCGTATCCGATCCCGCCCCCCTGCTGCATCGTGAGCGCCCCTTCCTCCAGGGAGCGGAAGATGCCGTGGATCGAATCCCCGATCGTGCCCATCACGAAACAGTTGAACAGTGTGACATTCCGGCCGGTCCCGGCCCCGGCCAGGATGCGCCCCCCGGGAAGAAACCGGAAACCCTCCAGAATGTCCATAAACCGCCTTTCCCAGAGATCCCTGTTTTCGCCTTCGACCGAGGCCAGGGCGCGGCTGATCCGTCTCCAGGATTCCCGGATGTCCGATTCCGGAGGACCGGAGTCCGGCCTGTCCTGGTATTTTGTTTTCCAGATCTGTCGGGAGAGTGATTCCGGACTTTCGGTGGAGGGCGTGGCCATTCGGTTCTCCGTCCGCAAAAAGAGAATCGGCGGAGTTCCCCTGGGAGAAGGCGGGATCGCTCCGGATCCGGGGGAGGCCGCGAACAGGAAGGAGCCAATTCCCCTATCCGGGAGCGGATCCTTTCGGAGGGGAAGGTTTCGGTGGTTTCCCGGCCTGGCCTCCGGGATTTCGTCCACTATATTTTTACGGCGGTCAGAATACAAGGGGAGGAAGGACGAGACCCTGATTGTCCCGGACTCGGAGAAGAGGGAAATGGTCTTCGGACAAGAAGGGCCGGGCCTGCTATAATGGCCTCAAAACGGCCTCCGGCCGGTGGCAACCATCCAAAAACCCTGGGAGTTCCTTGTCCGGCATCGCCTTAAGGCCCATCAAGCTGACATCGGGTCTCGACCAGTGTCCTATGATCGGCCCCCGCCGTCTGGCCCGTCTCGAGCGTCGCGGGATCCGGAATGTTCTTGACCTCCTCTACACCTTTCCCTTCCGGTATGAGGACAGGCGGGTCCGATTTGCCATTTCCGACCTGCGCGAAGGAACCGAAACCGGGCTTCTGGCCACAGTGCGAACGATCAGGAAAAAAGAGGTCCGGAAACTCAGGGCTCCGGTCATCGAGGCGGAAATCTTCGACCGGTCAGGAAGCCTCCCGGTGGTATGGTTCGGCCAGGAATACCTGCTGAAGCAGCTTTCCGCAGGGACCCAGGCTTTTTTCTTCGGAAAAGTTGAATATTCTCCCTATACCCGGTCCCTGGTCCTTAGGTCTCCGCTGACCGAAACTATCGACCCCGAGGAGGGGTTCCGGAAATCCTACCATGTCGGCCGGATTGTTCCGGTCTACCGGGAGGAGGAAGGGATTTCCTCGGCTGTCTTTCGGCGGCTGGCCGGGGATGTCCTGCGCTCCCTTTGGGGGGAGACCTTTGATCCGTTGCCTGGTGAGGTGCGCCATGAGGCCGGACTGATGGACTGGTTCCCGTCTATTGTGGAGATGCATTTCCCCAAGGAGACGGACCGTCCCCTGGAGGAACTTCTTGAGCCGGACTATCCCCCCCGTTCCCGGCTGATTTTCGAGGAGTTCTTCCTCCTTGAGTACCTCATGATGGTTCGCAAGAAAAGCCTTCTCTCCTCCGGACGTTCCTGGGAGATGTCTCCGTTGGGGGAGGGTCCAATCGCCATGTTCGAACAGAGCCTCCCCTTTCCCCTGACCCAGGCCCAACGCCGCGCCTGCCGGGATATTCTGGGAGATCTATCTTCAACACACCCCATGAACCGGTTCCTTTTGGGCGATGTCGGGTCCGGGAAGACGCTCGTCGCGGCCTTTGCCATTCTCCAGGCCCTGCGGGGAGGTCAACAGGCGGCCTTCCTGGCTCCGACAGAGATCCTGGCCCAACAGCATGCCCGGACCCTGTTGAAGCTCTTTAAAACGACCCGAGGGGAAGACAACGGGCAAATCCTGCCGCTGCTTCTCTCACAGTCTGTCCGCGGGGCGGAACGGCGGCGTCTCCTCTCCTCCCTCGCCTCGGGGGAGCAGAAGCTGGTTGTGGGAACGCACGCCCTTCTCGAGGAGGGGGTCCCCTTTCATTCCCTGGGGATGGTCATCATCGACGAGCAGCACAAATTCGGAGTGGCCCAGAGGAAGGCCCTGGCGACGAAGGGACGAAATCCCGATATTCTTGTCATGACGGCAACCCCCATCCCCCGGTCGCTGGCCCTTTCCTATTACGGGGACCTTGAGATTTCTCTTCTCGACGAACTTCCTCCCGGCCGGCAGCCCGTGGCAACCCATCTGGTCACAGAGACCGGAGACGCCTTCTGGAAAGAGAAGATCCTTCCGGCACTTAAGAGGAGGGAGCAGGTCTTTGTTGTCCTTCCCCTGATCGAGGAATCGGAATCGGTAGAAGCAAAAAATGCCATGGAAGTCCATGCCCTCCTCTCCTCCCTTTTTCCGGAATACCGGGTCGCTCTCCTGACGGGACGGACTCCCGGAGAGGAAAAGGACGCGACCATGGAATCCTTCCGGAGGGGGGATTTTTCGATCCTCGTGTCAACCACCGTCATCGAGGTCGGTGTCGATATCCCCAATGCCACGATCATGATCGTGGAAAATGCCGAACGCTTCGGCCTGGCCCAGCTGCATCAGCTTCGGGGAAGAATCGGCCGTGGAGCCCTTCCCGGGACTTTTTACCTTGTTCCGGGAGCCTCGACGGGGGAGGAGGGGCGTCGTCGTCTTGAGATTCTCGAAGCCTATCCGGACGGATTTCGGGTGGCCGAGGAGGATCTCCGGATAAGGGGGCCCGGCGAGTTCATGGGGGTCCGCCAATCAGGATTGCCGATGTTCACCCTGGCCGATCTTGTCAGAGACACCGGGATTCTTGTCAGGGCCAGGGAGATGGCGTCCCGCTTTGTCGGATCGGGAGAGGGAAGGAGGGAATCGGCATGGGAGATGTCACGGCTCGAAGAGTTCCTAAGGCTCCGGTACAAGAACGTGGATCAATGGCTGTCGACCAGATGAAGAGGGGGACCTCATGAAGAGAAACTATGTCCGTGGAGTCTCCCGAGGACTCCGGCGCGCGGGCCGTTCATTCGGGAAAAGCGCCGTCCAGTTCTTTCATCTCGATGAGATGCTCAGAAAGGGGATCCGGCGGAGACTGCTCGACCGGAATCTCGAGGAGGGATATCGGGGTCTGGGTGAGTTCCTCTACACACATCTCCAGGAAGACCCTCTGGAAGAGGGGGATCTCACCCTGGTGGATCTCATGCGCACCGAGATCGCCCGTCTGGAAGAGGAAAGAACGGCGCTCGGGACATTCCCGGTGCGGTCGGGAATCTCTGCGGGAAAGCGAGGCCTTGGCGAATGAGCCCTCCCAGAAGGATCGCTGTCGTGGATATCGGGACAAATTCCGTCCGTCTTCTGGTCGGGTTGGCCAATGGACGAAGGATAGAAAGCATTCTCTTCCAGGATGGCCGGATCACCAGGCTGGGCGAGGGTCTCGCTGAAAGCGGGCAGATTTCCCGGGGGGCGGTGGACCGGACAGTGTCGGTCCTTTCCGAGTATGCCGGCCATATTCGTTCCTATGCCCCCGACCGGGTCCTCTATGTCGGAACTTCGGCCCTGCGGCAGGCGGCAAACCGTGAGGAGGTTCTCGCCCGCTTCGAACGGGAGGCCGGGGTTTTGGTCCGGATCATTTCCGGAGAGGAGGAGGCGGCACTCACCTACCGGGGAGCCCTCCTCGACCTTGATGAAACCCGTGGCCCCTTTCTCGTGATCGATATCGGAGGAGGGTCAAGCGAACTGATCGTCGGCGAAACGACCCGGAAGTTCTGGAAGGCCTTTTCCATTGAGGTGGGTGTCGTGACCCTGACAGAGGGATGGTTCCGCAACGATCCGCCTTCCGATCAGGAGATCCAGCAGGTCCGTCGCTATCTGGAGGAGCGGTTCAGGGAGGTGGTGACGGTCCTGTCTCCCTATCTCACGGCCGGGGTGACTCCCGTCGGAACGGCCGGGTCGGTGACGACCATCCTGGCCATGGTCCGAAAGATGGTGCGCTACGATCCGGCGGTGGTGCATGGCCAGGGGCTGACTCGCCAGGAGGTTGACCGGCTTTTCAACGAAATCCGTCCGATGAAGGCCCGGGACAGGCTTCTTCTGCCCGGCGTCGAGCGGGGCAGGGAGGACATAATCCTGTCGGGAGCCCTGATCCTTCTCTCTCTCCTTGAGTTTGTCAACCAGGCAGGCCTGGTTGTATCGGCCTATGGTCTGAGAGAGGGAATCGTACTGGATCTGTCGGAGGCGGGAAGCGACACTCTCCTATAGCGCAAGGAGACGGTTCCATCTGTCCGGCTCAAGGGCCCGGTACTGCGAGAAGAGGGACGGATCCTCCGGAAAGACCTGCATTCCCTGTTCAAGAATCTCCCGGGACAGGTCCTTGTCCGATCTGGAGACAATGGAGGCCAGGACCCGGTAGAATCCCGCCATCGGTCCGTAAAATCCGGCAAATTCCGTTAAAAGGGGCCACGGGTCCATTCCGGGGTTGTCATTGTGGAGGTTTTCGGCGATTCTGTAGAGCAATGTGACCGGCTCCCGTGAATTTTTCTTCACCTTTTCGTACCAGTTGACCGCGGACAGCCATCGTCCGGCATCTTCATCGAACATGGCAAGAGTCCAGAAGAGGACCTCGCTCAGGGGATCGACGGTCACGGCCTGTTCCAGAATGCGAATGGCCAAGGTCCTGTCCCGACCCGGGAGGAAGGCCTCGGCAAGTCCGGAAATCGCGAGTGTCTCGGGATTGTCGGCCTGTCCCCGGGAAGGGAGCGGGGGGAAGTGATCTCCGGCCTTCCGGAGAAGGGATTGGGAGACCTTTGCCTTGGGATAGAGGATCCGGAGAAAGGCCAGGGTTTCCAGAAACAGCAAATCCTCACCTTCGGAAAGAAGCAGCGACAGAAGTTCCTGGGCATAGTGGGGATCGGGGCGAAGGGCAAAACCGCGTGAAAGGGCCCCGGCAGCCCGCCGGGAATCTTTCTTCCGGAGGAACAGGTCGCCCAGCTGGTATTGGGCGATTGCCTGGTCGATCTCTTCAAGCAGCAACTGGGCCTTTTCTACGTCTCCCTGGTCCACAGTCACCAGCCCCAGAAGAAGCCGGGCCTCCGGATTGTCCGGGTCGATGGCCAGGGCATGACGGATGAGGGGAAGGGCGGCCAGGGGTTTCCCGGCCATCTTGTGGGTTTCGGCCATGGCCAGGAGAAGGTCGGCTGTTTCTCCCGTCTCTTCCATGAGAAGCCGGTAGGTGTCGAGGGCCCGTCCTGTCTCGTTGATGTTCCTTGCGATCCTTGCCACATGGCCAAGAAGACGAGTGTCGCGGGGAGCTTTTCGAAGAAGCCCGCGAAAGAACTTGAGGGCTTGGCCTGATTTTTCAATCCTCTCCAGTGATCGCCCATACCAGTCCTGGATATCGGGATTTCCCGGATTCCGTTCGATGAGACGGGAAAAGGCCCGGTGCATCTCCCCATAGAGTTCCACAAGCTCCAGACGGTCTACGATCGGTCCAAAGGCCATGATGTTTTCGGGACGGTCGGGAGCCCTTTTGTAGGCTCCGAGAATATAGGGGAGGGCCCGGTGCCACTGTCCGGTCAGTCCGTACAGGATCCCCGCCTCCCTCAGAAGATCGATGTTGTCGGGGAAGTGGCGCAGCCCCTCCTCAAGAACCCAGAGCCCCCTGTCACGATCCCCCATTCGGTCCTTGAGAAGCCCAAGGGACAGAAAGGGGAGGGGAGAACGTTCCTCTTCTGCCGAGAGGGCTTTCCAGTAGGCGGCTTCCGCCTGGGAGAGGTGCCCCAGCCCTTCGAGCGCCTGTCCTCTCAGGGATTCGAGAGCGCAGTCGACGCCGCTTTTGGCCGGGATTCTTGAAAGGATATCAAGACCTTCCTGATAGAGTCCTGCCTGAAGTTTCTTTCGGACATCTTCGAGGGAAACGGGGGAAGGGGCTGTCATCGGGGCCGGATCTCCTTTAAGGGCCCTCTCCGGGCCATGTGTCGGGAGGATAATTGTCTCTTTTTTGTTAAGATGGTATCACAGATGGGTCCGGTTGGCCCCTCTGTCTCTATTCCCGAGGCCAAACTGACTCTTTGAACTGACCGACCGAAGGAGTGATTTGTGGTCCGTCTACCCGATCCCGGCCCCCAGTGGAGACAAATTCTCGAACGGATCCCGGCTCCTGGCGGGGGGAGATTTTATGTGGTGGGTGGATGGGTCCGGGATCTTCTCCTCCTGGGCCCCTTCTCCCTCGGATCCGATATCGATCTTGTGTCCGAGGGGGATCTTGTCTCTTGGTCCCGGGCAGTGGGAGAAGCTTTCGGCTCCGAAGTCCGCCTTGAGACGGAATTCCTGACGGCGCGGACGGAGGTGGTGGGAGAAGGGGGAAAAACCGTCCGGATCGACCTTGCCCGCTTCCGCCGAGAAGTGTATGACATTCCGGGAGTTCTTCCCCGGGTTTTTCCCGGATCGATTGAAGACGATGCCGGTCGGCGGGACTTTTCAATGAATGCGGTCTTCCTTGAATGGTCACCGGACAAGAAAGCCTTTGTTCGCATCATCGATCCCTATGGAGGTCGGAAGGACATCCGTCAGGGACGGATTCGGCCTCTTCGGGAAGAGGCCTTCCTGGAAGATCCGACCCGGCTCTTCCGATGGGCCCGTCTCTCTATCCGTCTCGGCCTTTCCGATGATGCCTCCATGGCCCCGGCCCTCGAAAAATCCCTCGGTACGAAGGGTCTTTGGGATCCCGTCGGAGGTGCCAGAATCTACCGTGAAATCGAACGCCTGATGCGGGAGCCGGATCCTATCGGAGTGACGGAGCGTTTGTTTTCTTCTCGCATCATGGAAACCCTGACCGGAATCTCAGCCCTTTCCCGGGTCCGCAGGTCCAGGCTTCGTCGATGGCAAGGATTCCGCCCTATTCTGAAAGGGCTTGCCCCGTCGGTCCCCGAACCGGAACTGCCGGATCGGGAGATGTTCTTTCTGGCCCTCCTTTTCGGCCTCACCCGGCAGCGGTTCAGAGAGGCGGTCAAGGGACTTGGACTGGGAGAGCGTTTCAGAGGACGGCTTGAAAAGGTCATTTATGAGCCCACAAGCTGGCCCTTCAGGAGATTCTATGTCGGGCTTGAACAGGAGACGGGCCGAGATTATGGGAAGATGAAAGCCTTGGCCGACCGGCTCGACCTGACCCGGGTCCTTCTTCTCGCTCTGCTGGGACGGGAATCCGACCAGGAATTCTGGAAGGAGTATATCGGGAGGGAGAGATGGGTCCCTCCCCTCCTCGGAGGAGAGATCCTCCTCGGATATCCCAGGATTCCTGCCTCGTTGCGTGGAGCCGTTCTGGCTGAAATCAGGGCTCTTCAGCGCACTGGGGTCCTTCGGAATGCCGGGGAGGCGCGAAGGTGGCTGGAACGGAAGGTCAGCGAAGAATTTCCTTGATCATCCGGTTCAAGGAATAGTAGTTGGCATCACCCGGAATAACGTGCCGGATAACGCCCTTCTGGTCGATGACGGCGACCCATGGCTCCCCGTGGACGCGCCATTCCTTGACGGTTTGCTGCTCGGAATCTTCATAGTCGTCAATATGGATGAAGGCCATATCCTCATGGTACGTTCCCTGGAGCCCCTGAACCACCCGGTCCTCATGGACACAGGGGGTGCAATGGATCGGGGCCCCGAAAAACACCAGGATGGGACGGTGATGGTAGATCGCATGGGAAAAGCTTTCGCGGTGGAGGTGATCGGGGACATTCATCGTACAGATGTCTCCAAAACGTTCGCCCACCTCGAGTACGGGATTGTGGCTGATGGGAGCGCGGCTTCCTTCCTTTGGAAAAGACAGAAACCAGTCGCACGAGGATAGGGACAACAAAAGGGCCACGGAGACGAATCCGGCAAGAATGGTGAACTGTCTTCGAAATCGCCCGGGAAATGGGGTCTCTTGAATCATCGAACCTCCTCATGATACTGACCCTGAATTACGAATCTCATCTTTATATGATAGTTCATCCAGGATCTCTTGTCATGCCCGCAAGGTTACGGTACTCTCATGGTCTTTGTCCCCATTTTGCGGTGACAATGTTGGCCACCATTTCCAATTTTTCGAGGATATGACGATTGTCCGACCGGCGTGAGACCCTGTCCCTGACCAATCAGGCCCTCAAGCATCGCCCCCTGGTCCTGTTCATTCTTGCGGGCCTTTGTCTTGTGGGAGTCTATTCCTACCTTAACCTGGGTATCGATCTTTTCCCCAGGGTGAGGTTTCCCCTGGTCAGCATCACTCTTCCGGATCCCGGGGAGACACCGAGGGGAATCACGCAAAAAATCGTGTTGCCTGTGGAGCAGGCCCTCTCGGCCCTTCCCGGAATCAAGCATGTTCATTCGACTGTCGTTCCCGGAGCGGCGGTGGTGACGGCTGTCTTTTCCGACGAGAGCCTTGGGGGAACTCCGGAGAGGGAGGTCAGGGAGGCCCTGGACCGGCTTTCGGGAACTCTTCCCTCCGCCCTTCCCCCGCCCGTCGTGACCCGGGAAAACCCCACACGGGTTCCCCTCCTGTGGATCATGATTCCCCTCGACGGAAAGGGGGGAGGCTCCCCCGATCTCGGCAAAATCTGGCCTTTTGTCCTGGAAAAACTTGTTCCGGCGATCGAAAGGACCCAGGGGGTTCGAAAGGTGACCCTTCTCGCCCCATCGAAGACGGTCGTTCATATCTATCTGTCCGCTGCCGCTTTGGCGTCGACCGGGATTTCCGCAGAAGCCCTCTCCCTTGAGCTTCGGGAACATTCCCGGGAGTATCCGGCGGGATCCCTCTCCGCGGGAGGAGGATCTGTCAATATCGACGTGAGGGGAATTCCTCTGACACGGGAGGCCCTGTCGTCATTTCCCGTCGTGCTTCAATCCGGCCAAACCGTCCCCCTGGGTTCCCTTGCCAAAATCTCCGAAGGGCCAGCCAGAACCGACTCGATCTTCCGGTTTGAGGGAAAAACGGCCATTGCCCTCAAGGTCTACGCCTCTCCCGGAGCGAATCTTATCCGGGTCTCCCGAAGGATCCACGCCCTTCTTTCCCAAATTCGGACGGGCACACCCGGATTCTCGCCTGTCCCTCCGGATTTCAGCCCGGCCATCCGGATGGACCGTTCGGTTCCCGTGGCTCAAAACAACATGGAGCTTCTGCAAACTCTTGTCCTGGGAGCCGTTCTGGCGGTTCTGGTCATCCTTTTATTTCTGGGAAATCTCAGGGAAACAGGGGTCGCCGCCCTTGCCATTCCGGCTTCGGTGCTTGTCACCTTTCCTCTTCTTAAACTATTCCATTTCACCCTCAACAACCTGACGATGCTGGGGCTCTCCCTGGTGGTCGGGATCCTGATCGATGATGCGATTGTGGTCCTCGAAAACATTCATCGGCACCGGTCGATGGGGGAGTCCCCTGCCGATGCGGCAAGGTTCGGGGTGGGGGAAATCGGACGCGCCGTCCTGGCCACCACTTTTTCCATTGTGGCGGTTTTTGCCCCCATGGCCATGATGCACGGGGTTCTGGGAGAGTTTTTCATTCAATTCGGGTGGACGGTCACCTTTGCGGTCCTGGCCTCCCTTGTCATCTCCCTGACAGTCACCCCTTCCCTGACCCTTCATGAAGCGGAAATGAAGGGGACGGAAACGGAACAGCATTTTTTCCTTCCTGTGGCAAAGATGGGGCGATGGCTGGGGAACTGGTACGGAGCCCTTCTTGCCAGGGCGATGGAGCATCCGGCCGTCGTGGTCATTTCCTGCCTGCTCCTTCTTTTGGCTTCATTGGCCCTGGGAAGCCGGCTTGGCTGGGACCTGATCCCAAACGAGGATCAGGGGGCCTACACGGTTCATGTCCATCTGGAAGGTTCCCCGAGCCTTTCGAGAACCGATGAGATGGTCAGCGAAATTTCGGCTACGCTTAGGAAGATCCCCGGAGTTCTCTCCGTCTTCCAGCAAGTGGGGGGAGGCAAGGGTTCCTCCCCGTCCGAGGGCTATCTTTATGTCAACCTGGTCGGACGATCCCACCGCCATGAAACCGATTCGGAATACATGGAAAAGACCAGGAAAATCCTTGCGGGCTTTTCCGGACTTCGGGGATCGGTCGATGCGATTAGTCCTCTGGGCGGGACCGGAGCCAGCGCACCCTTCCAGTGCTTCCTGCTTGGAGGAGATCCGGCCGTCCTGAAGACCCTGTCCGAGAATCTCAGGAGTTATCTTCAGGGGCTGCCGGGATTGAGGGACGTCAACACCTCCAGTGCCGGATTCCTCAAAGTCATCACTGTCCAGCCACGCTCGACCGATCCCCCCCAGTGGGGAATTACGTCCGGTCGTCTGGCTCAATGGATTGCCCAGGCTACCACAACCCATCCGGCAGGATCGGTCACGACGAGGAAGGGCCCTCTCGATCTGGTCGTATCGATGGATCCCGCGGAAGCCGTCTCGGTCTCCGCGATCTCGAGGCTCCCTTTTCCGGTGGCTCCGGGACGGGTTCTCCCTCTGTCGAGGGTCGCGAGCATTGCCGAGGAGCGATCTGAACAGCGGGAGAGCCGGGACGACCGGTCGGCATCGGTGACGGTCTCTGCGAACATTTATGGAAAAGCCTCCTTAGGTGAGACCATGCGCAAGGTCGACGAATGGGCCAAGACCAACCTCCAACCTCCCTATCATCTCAGATATGCAGGGAATTCCGATGTTTTAAATGATGCCAAATCCCAGATCGTCATGGCTATCATCGTGGCGGCACTGGTGGTCTACGGACTGCTGTCGTTTCAGTTCAGGAGCCTAGTATTGCCCCTCGTGATCATGCTTTCAATGCCCTTCGGCCTGGTCGGAGCCATTCTAGCTCTCTGGATTTCAGGGATTTCTGTCAATATGATGGGGGCGATAGGGCTGATCATTCTTTTCGGGCTGGTCACAAAGAATGCTATCCTGCTGGTAGACTATGCCAATACGCTGGGAAGGAGAGGCCGGTCGGTCCAGGACGCCGCCCTCGAGTCGGCGAGGGTCCGACTGCGTCCCGTGGCCATGACCACTTTTGCCATGGTTTTCGGAATGGCTCCCATGGCGGTGGGATGGGGGGCCGGGGGGGAAATAAGGCAGTCAATGGCAGTTGTTGTCATCGGAGGACTCCTGTCCTCCATGTTTTTTACCCTGGTTCTCGTCCCCGTCGTTTACGAACGGCTTGCGTCATGGGGGCGGGTAAGAGACCAGGGAAACGATTGAGACAATCTTCAAGAAGGAGGCACCGCATGGGGTTCATGAGATTGGCCGGAAAAGCCGGTTTTTCCGGGGTCATGGCGGGAATGGTACTTTTGGCCGGATGCTCATTCAGCCATCCGCATCCGACACTCAATTCGGCGGGTCTCACTCCCGATGCCAGCCCCAATGGAATCATCGTCCGGGCCATTAACCCCTTCTACAATAAGAAGGCCCTTCCCTACGAGCTTCCCTTCACGGTTGTGCTGGATGCGGACCACCCGTATGTCATTCATTGCGAACACAACAGGGTAGTCAAGGTTCCGTCCCGGTACCGCAAGGTGATCGTCCGTTTTATCGGACGCGAAAACGGATATGTCCAGTCTGTGGAGGTCAAGGGGACCGACTGGAACAACCGCATCGACAGAAGATTTTATTTTCACCCGGACCTGGATCGTTTTCTCAGGACCGTCTCCCCTGTTCCTGTCAATTCGCAAAAGGGAATCGGAATCGGAACCTACATCAATGGCTGTACCGATCCTCTTTTGATCTTGTCGGTCGCTCCGGGGAACCCGAAGGTGATCAACGAATTCACCTTCCTTGGGGATTTCATCCAGAAGGTTCTCGATCCGCAGAGTCCTCTCAAGGTCTTTTCATTCCTGCTTGTTGACCAGTAGCCCCCAAGTCCTTGTCAGGACAACCGAAAGGACATCAGACTTTGTACAGTATCGAAGAAATGCGCCGGACAATCGAACGTCACGGAATTCGCCTCACTCCCCAGCGTTTGGCCATTGTTGAGGCCCTGTCTAAATACCCTGGCATTTTTTCCGTAGGAGATCTCGAGCGGCGCCTGGCCATCTCCAATCCCGACCTCGGAAGAGCCACCCTGTTTCGGGCGATCGACCTGTTCGTCCGTCTTGGGCTCCTGGAAAAGGTTCACAGGGAGGAAGGGGAGGATGGCTATATTGTCGGGGTGACCGGTCATCATCACCATCTGATATGTCGGGTGTGCGGGAATGTCCGGCATATTGATTTCTGTCCGATCCAGAAGGAGATTGACGAGATTGTTCTTAAGGAAGGATTTTCCGACTCCGTTCACCGGTTTGAAATTGAGGGGATCTGCGCCATTTGCCGGGAGAAGTCTCTCAAGAAAAAGGAGACGGGTTCAAGGTCCCAGAGGCTGGAAGACGGGAAGTTCTCGTGAGGCAAGGTAGAGGCCCAGGACCAGAAGGGCGATCAGTCCAGCAATCAGAAATAAGGGTTTTTTTCCGGAGGGAGGGGAATTGTTCACGAAAGTCATTCTAGGAAGGGGAGGGATCCCTGTCAAGAGAGTGGTCGGAGTTCTCCTTTTCTGTGGCGGGGCCTTTCTTTTCTCCGGATGTGCAGGAGGTCCGCCCACTCAGGACACGGTCTCGCTGTCTGTGGAGGGGGAGCAGCCGAGCCCCATCCGGTTTGAGGGACAATCCACCCCTGTCCTCCTTCCGCACACCAATCTTTATATTTTTCTGACTTCCAGCAGGCCGCTTTATTTCAGGGATGGAAAATACTACCAATACTACCGGGACAACTGGTACCGTTCGGAAGATCTCAAGGGCCCCTGGGAACAGATCGACCCGGAAGAAATTCCTGATCTTCTGCAAAATCTTCCCCCCGACTACTATTACGACAATTTTCCGTACAAGCTTCGCAAGGACCATTGAAAAAATCCTGTGGTCACCCCGCCTCGATGAGAGCCCGGCCCTTTCCTCCCAGGACGGTGGTCCTCACAAACATCCCGGTCCGGAGTCCGGTCAGACTGGCGGCGCTTCCCTCCCTGCAAAAGATTTCGAGCCAGCCGGAACTGTTGACCAGAACCCCGAGATTTCCTATCGGGACCTCCTGATAGCGCGTGACGTAGGGAAGAAATCTCTCCCCCCATTTGATTTTCACCCTGGCCGGTGGCGTGAAGACCCGGTATCCAAGGAGAATATTGCCGAACCGGTCGACGTTCCAGACCAGAAGGTCTCCCGGGGTGAATCCGGAAAGTCTTGTGTCGCGAACGAGATCCCGGTGTGGGATCTCGGGTCCCAGCTCCCCGGGCTGTCTGCCCCGGCACAGGGCAGCGACGGCCGGGGCGAAAAGATCCCGTCCCTGAAAGGTCGGGGATTCCAAACCACCGAAGAGCAAGGGGTCTGCCAGGTGAAAGAACCGGAGATTCTCCTTCCACAGTGTGAGAAAATAGGGAAGGCCATTGTCCTGCATAACAAACCGGGAACCATCCAGCTCTCCCGCCACTGCCCGGCGGCGACTCCCCACTCCGGGGTCTACGACCACAAGATGAATGGTGGTTGGTGGGGCCACCTCCAGAATTTCGAGCAGGGGCGCGAGGGCAAGAAGGGGAGAGAAGGGGGGAATGTTGTGGGTCACGTCGATTATGATGGCCTCCGGTATCCGGGACAGGATCGCCATTTTGACGCTGGCCACATAGGTGTCGGTTTGTCCGAAGTCGGAGGTGAAGGTGATGAAGGGAATCACGAGGGCTCCTTTCCTCTTTCGGGGATCCAGAAGGGGGCCGACAGGGCAAGCCCCAAAAACAGGCCAAAGGCGACCCAGAAGAGGGGAAGGTTGGGTGTCGCCCAGAAGGACAGGAACCCTCCCAGAAGGGCCACGTTGAAAGCTTCCGAACGGAGCCCCCTGGCGATACCGCTCCGAAGAGGCCCCATCAAGGCTTCAAGAATATGGCAGCCTCTTCCTATCGAGGGAATGAAGGGCGGGACTGTTTTCTTGTATTCCGCATATTCTGGAATCCTGTCAAGGAAAAGGCCCTCTTCATGGCGAGCGAGGAAGACAAGAAAGGGGAAGCCCCCGCCAGCAAGGATTGCGGCCCCTTCAGGGGATGACATCAGGGAGAGCGAAAGGATCATTCCGGCGGAACCCGCGTACAGGGGATGACGAATGCAGGAAAAGAGACCTTCCCTGACCAGACGGGTGCCTTGGGGTTCCAGGCTCCAGACCGTTTTGCTTCCGAGAGTAACGGAGGCGGAAAGTCTCATCGCCAGGGAACCCGCGTAGATCCCGACAGGCAAGAGAAGCACCAGGTGGCGCATACCTTCCGTAATCAAAAAATTTCGTCCCCCCAGGATCCGGATGACCTCCGACCAGAGAGGATAAGGGTGAAGGCTGTTTTCTTTCATGGCGAGGACAAACAGGAACAGAAGGATCAGGACCCGGATCTTGTAGATCTTTTCAAGGAAGCGGTTCGCCAAAGAGTGTCGGGAAAGGTCGCGCATGCTGTTCGATTTGGTCCTGTTGACATGGATCCATCCGATTTCCGGTGGAAGACGGGAGATCGGCCGTAGATGTTGTCTTAAGCATCCTAACAGGAAGGGCTATGGCATGAAAGAGTTCCGGAGGGCCGGAAGAAAGGGGTTTGCGGTCCTGGCTCTGTTTGCATGTCTGGAATCCGCCTGCACCATGGCTCAGGGAGGGGGCGAGACCCTGCCTTCTCTGGAAAGGGAGGCTCACAAGGCCATGGGTCAGGGGGATCTGAAAAAGGCCAGGGACCTTGATCTCCGTGCATTGTCGCTTGCTCCCGACGATGTGGAACTCCTGAACAATCTTGCGGTCGTGGAGGATCGTCTCGGAGAAGAGGACAAGGCTCTCCGGACCCTGAAGAGAGCGAGCAGCCAGTCTCCCGGTGACGCCCGGATCCTCCTGAACCTTGCCCGGATCGAACTGAAACTCGGGCGGGAGGGGGAGGCTTTCCGGACTGCAGGGAAGATCGTTTCGATGGACAGATGGCCAGATGGTTTTCGGACCTTGATGGGCAAGATCGATATCGACCTTGCCCGTTATGAAGAGGCTCATGTCTATTTGCACGAAGCTCTGGAGCGTCATCCGGGCAATCCGCTGGTCCACACCTACCTTGGAATCGTCCACTTCCGTCTGGGGGAACGGGCCGATGCGGAGAAGAATTTCAGGGATGCGCTCTCCCACCATCCCTCGCCAAAACTGCGCCGGTCCCTTTTGATGCTGCTTTCAGATCCGGAAAAGGTCCTCGGCCCCTCTCAGCAACGTTCCATTCCCAGAAAGGAAATTTCCCATGGAGGACAGGAAGGGAAACCGTGAAAAATCTCTTTCCTTTCTTGGGGAATATGGATAGAATAGAAAGATTCCGAACCGTAGAAAAGCGGGACAGGTTAGAGGAGGATTTGCGCGCATGTCACTTTCAAACCAAAACAATTTTTCAGAAGACGTCGTCACGGACCAGGATGAAAATCTCGGGCGGGACCAAATGGACCAACTCTATTCCGAAACCCTTCGGAATTTTGAGGAGGGGGCCGTTGTCGACGGAACTATCATCGCCATATATCCGACGGAGGTGGTCGTCGATATAGGCTACAAATCCGAAGGCCACATTGCCAAGTCGGAATTTTCCGAAGAGGAAGCCTCCGGACTCAAGGTGGGAGACAGGATCAGCGTTTATCTTGAGGAGCGGGAAGATGCCCAGGGGAACCTGGTCCTCTCCAAGGAAAAAGCCGATCGCATGAAAGTGTGGGATTCCCTCGAGGAGCTGTCCGAAAAGGGAGAGGTTCTCGAAGGAAAGGTTGTGAGTCGGATCAAGGGGGGGATGACCGTCGATATCGGGCTCAAGGCCTTCCTTCCGGGTTCCCAGATCGACCTTCGCCCTGTTCGGGACATGGATCGCCTTGTCGGTCAGACCATTCAGGTCCGCATCATCAAGATGAACAAGAAGCGTGGCAATATCATCGTGTCCCGCCGCGTTCTTCTCGAAGAGTGGCGTGACCGCCGCAAGAAGCTGACCATGGAGTCCCTGAAGGAGGGAGAGGTTCTCGAAGGTATCGTGAAGAACATCACCGACTACGGGGCCTTTATCGATCTTGGCGGTGTCGACGGCCTTCTGCATATCACGGATATGTCCTGGGGGCGGGTCTCCAGTCCCCAGAACCTGATGGCCGTGGGTGACAAGATTAATGTGATGGTGCTGAAGCATGACAAGGAAACGGGACGGGTCTCCCTCGGCCTGAAGCAGCTGAAGAATGATCCGTGGACCACGGTCGCGGAAAGATATCCGGAAGGTTCGAAGGTGACGGCCAGGGTGGTTTCCATTACGGATTACGGCGCGTTTCTCGAAATCGAGCCGGGAGTTGAAGGCTTGATGCACATCACCGAGATGAGCTGGAATCATGAGGTCAAGCACCCCAGCAAGATCATGAATGTAGGTGACATGGTCGAGGCAAAGGTTCTGAAGATTGATGAAAAGAACCGGAAGATCTCCCTTGGCTTGAAGCAGCTCGGACCCAATCCCTGGGATGTCGTTGAGGACAAGTACCCGATCGGAACCATCGTATCCGGGAAGGTCAAGAGTCTTACCGACTTTGGGGTCTTTGTCGGTCTCGAGGAGGGAATCGATGGTCTGATCCATATTTCGGACCTTTCCTGGACCCGTCATGTCCGTCACCCTTCCGAGGTCTTCAAGAAGGGGCAAAAGGTTGATGCCATTGTCCTGAAGATCGAAAAAGAACGTCAACGGCTCTCCCTGGGCTACAAGCAAATGACGCCGGATCCCTGGGAGTCGGAAATTCCCGAGCGCTTTCCTGTCGGTCGGGTCATGAAGGGCAAGGTCACGAAGGTCATGGATTTCGGCTTCTTCGTCGAGATTGAGGACGGAGTTGAGGGTTTGGTCCATGTCAGTGAAGTGGACCTTCCGGCCGGGGAACGACTTGACCAGATGTTCCCTGTCGATTCGGAAGTGAATGTCAGGGTTGTCAAGATCGACAAGGCCGAACGAAAGATCGGGCTTTCCGTCAAGGGACTCGAAGAGGAAAAATCCTGACAAAAAGAGAACGGCCAAGCTGGGAGTCCTGTCATCTCTTGGGTGAGAGGGCTCCCTCTGTTTTAAAGGAGAAGGGGAGTCCCTTCTTTTGATTTTTGGCCAGCATTCACGAAATGATCAGGTGTCATGATGATTCGAAAGATATTTCGGGCTTTTTTTGTTATCCTTGTTGTCCTTGCAGTGATTTTTGTGCTTGGGCGAGGGGCGGCGTTTTTCAGCCGTTCCGTTCCCCTTGTGGGTGGGGCGGAGATTGGGGTGGTCCGGATTTCGGGGGTCATCCTCTCCTCAAGAAAGCCCATCAGGCAATTGAGATCCCTGGCTAAAGATCCGCGGATCAAGGCGATCATCCTTAGAATCAACAGTCCAGGCGGGGCGGTCGTGCCCTCCCAGGATATCTATGAGGAGGTTCTGAAGGCCCGGAAAAGAGGAAAGGCAGTGATCGCCTCAATTGGCACAGTCGGGGCCTCCGGGGCCTACTATATCGCCTCAGCCTGTGACAGGATTCTGGCAAGCCCGGGATCGCTCACAGGAAGTATCGGTGTTATCATGGAATTGGCCGAATTTCAGGAACTCATGAAAAAAATCGGGATCCAGAGCGAGATCATGAAGAGCGGGGCCCTCAAGGATGCAGGGTCGCCCTTCAGGCCCATGACTTCGGAAGAAAAGGCCTATCTGCAGTCTGTGCTCGATGAGATGCATCAGCAATTCATCCAGGATGTTGCCAAGGGACGTCATATTCCAGTCGACGTTCTGAGGCCGCTTGCCGACGGGCGGGTCTTCACCGGCCGTTCGGGGATTCAGAATCATCTTGTTGATCAACTTGGGGATTATCAGGACGCCGTGGCCGAAGCGACAAAAATGGCCCATATAACCGGATCCCCCGGGATCCGGAAGTTTCCTGAAAAAAGTTTTCTGGATAAAATGGTTTCCTCCCAGATCAATCAGTTGTGGGAGACCGTGGAACAACAGCCTTTCGGATTCTGGTCCATACTTCCGGGGCATGTCGTTCTCCGATAAACTGAATCTAGAGAAGGAGCTGGACTAACAATGACTAAGGGTGAGCTTGTACAGAGGCTGGCAAGGCAATTTCCCGGGATCAGGCGTGAGGATGCCCGGGTGATGATTGATCTGTTTCTCGATTCAATGAAGGAAGGTCTTCGTTCCGGTGACACTGTGGAGCTTCGCGATTTCGGTGTTCTGCGCGTCCGAACCCGGGCCACCAGAAAGGCCAGAAATCCCCGTACCGGCTCATCGGTCCTCGTAGCTCCCAAGAAGGTTCCCTACTTCAAGCAAAGCCGGATTCTCAAATCCAGTCTGAAATCCAGCCAGGTCAAGGGATAATCTCGATGTTTGAGAGTTTGACAGGCCGTCTTGAGGGCATTTTTAAGAAGCTGACAGGGCGGGGAGGTCTTTCGGATGCCTCAGTCGAGGAGACCCTGCGCGAATTGCGAGTGGCCCTTCTTGAGGCCGATGTTAGCCTCGCTGTCGTCAAGGAATTTACGGAAGCTCTGGGGGGCCGCCTTGTCGGTCAGGCCCAAAAATCCGGCCTGACACCCGCACAACAGGTGGTCACAGAGGTTTACCAGGAAATGGTCCATATTCTCGGTGACCATCGGGCCAACATTGCCCTTTCCTCAAAACCGCCGACCGTCATATTCATGATGGGCCTTCAGGGATCGGGAAAAACGACAACAAGTGCCAAGATCGCCCTTCACTTCAAGAACCAGGGCCGCCGGGTTCTTCTGGTGGCGAGCGACTTGGCCCGACTCGCGGCCATCGATCAGCTTCGCATTCTGGGAGAGCAAATCGGGGTGCCGGTCATAGGCCCGGAGCCGGGGATAACCCGCCCACAGGAACTGTATCCTGCCGTCCGCAAGCGTATTGCCGAAGGCATGTATGAAATCGTGATTGTGGACACGGCTGGCCGTCTTACCATCGACAATGCCCTCATGGATGAGCTTAAAACCCTCAAATCCCTTTACTCTCCTAAGGAATCTCTCCTTGTCGTCGATGCCATGCAGGGCCAGGAGGCCGTTTCCGTGGCGGCCTCTTTTGACCAGGCCGTAGGGGTGGACGGAGTCGTCTTTACAAAGCTTGACGGGGATACCAGAGGCGGGGCCATTCTCTCGATCCGTAGCGTCCTTAAAAAGCCGATCAAGTTTGTAGGATCAGGAGAAAAGCTCGATCGTCTGGAACCGTTCATTCCGGAACGAATGGCATCCCGGATCATCGGCATGGGGGATATTGAAACCCTAGCCGAAAAAGCCAGGAATCTTGTTTCCCAGGAACAGGCCGAGAAAATGGTCCGGAAAATGGGAAACAACCAGATGACACTGAACGACTTCCTCGAGCAGATCCAGGGAATGAAAAAACTTGGGGGAATTGAGGACCTCATGGGGATGATTCCCGGTGGAGCCTCACTCAAATCCAAGGTTGACATGCAATTGGTCGAAAAGGAAATGAAACGCACCGAAGCGATCATTTTTTCGATGACAAACGAAGAGCGCGACCATCCGGACCTGATTGACGGGAACCGGAGAAAAAGGATCGCCCGAGGATCGGGAACCACAGTGCAGCAGGTCAACCAGTTGCTGAAACAGTTTGATCAGGCCCGGCGCATGATGCGTACGGCGCTGAAATCGAAGGGGAACCGTTCTCTAAGATCGATGTTCCCTTTCTGATCGGACCTTTCCGATCGAACCATACCGGACATTCCGGACCAAGGAGGTTTTGTGGCTGTTCATATTCGACTTTCAAGACATGGAAGAAAGAAACTGCCCGTTTACAGGATCGTCGTCGCGGACTCTCGGGCCCCGCGTGACGGACGGTTCATTGAAATCGTGGGAACCTATGCTCCCCAACACAACGATGGAGAGATCAAGATCGATCGGGAACGGATTGACTCCTGGATTTCCAAGGGCGCAACCCCCAGCGATACCGTTGCCCGTTTAATCAAGAAATCCGCATCGACAGCCTCCTGAAAAGATAAGATCCGATGCCTCGACCAGAGGTGGCGTAGATCCTTCCCTGGACCTCGAGAGGAATGAGCTCCGGGTTTCAGGGATTGGGCCTTTCGGGAAAGGGGAGGGCCAGATATGTCACCAGAGCCCCCTGAGAACGGAATTCTGGTGGGAAGAATGGGACGTCCATTCGGAGTTCGGGGATTCGGGAGAGTGAAAGTTCTGTCGGACAATCCCGACCGCTTTGTCAAAGACAATGGTCAGACCTTTCTCCTTCTCCCTTCGGCCCGCCTTTCAGGAAGATCGCGACGTCTTGAATTGGAGGAAACTGCCTTCAAGGGAGACGCCCTCCTTCTCAAATGGAAGGGAGTGGATTCGCCGGAATCCCTTCGTGAAATGTCCGGTTGGGAGATCCATTGGGAGGGTCCTGATGACTGGGTTCCGGAGGATCCTGGAGAATTTCTGATTTCAGACCTCGTCGGAATGCAGGTCATCGATTGCGAATCCGGAAGTATTGTCGGAAAGATCTTCGACTTTTATGAAAGACCGGGACAGGACCTTCTGGCCATCGATGCGGAGGGGCGGGAAGTGCTTTGTCCCTTTGTCGAGCCCCTTGTTCCGCGAATCGACAGGGACAAGAGGGAGGTGTATGTTCAATGGAGCATTGTCGGCACATAGGGATCATCAGCCTTTTCCCTGGCATGCTCCGGTCCATTTTTGAAACAAGTATTCCAGGACGAGCATCAACCAAGGGGCTTGTCTGTTATCATTACTGGAATCTGAGGGATTTCGGAACGGGGTCCTACCATTCTGTCGATGACTATCCATTCGGCGGAGGAGGGGGAATGGTCATGAAACCCGAGCCATTGGCCGAGGCCCTTGATCGTTCAATTGAATCTCTCATGGGGCTTTCGGGAGGAATCCCCCCCCGACTTGTATATCCTTCCCCGCAGGGCAAGGGTTTTGTGCAGAAGGTGGCGCGGGAATGGGCCGAAAGTCCTCGCCCCCTCCTTTTTCTCTGTGGCCATTATGAGGGGATCGACCAGCGGATCCTTGACGGATATCCCCTTGAGGAATGGTCGGCGGGGGATTATGTCCTGTCTGGAGGTGAACTGCCCTGCGCCTTGATGGTGGATGCCGTTGTCCGATTGGTTCCGGGGGTTCTCTCCAATGAGAGCTCTCCCGTGAATGAGACATTTTCCAACGGGTCTTTCGATTATCCACAGTACACGAGGCCTCGGGTTTTCAGGGGAAGCGAAGTTCCCGCTGTCCTTCTGTCCGGGGATCATCAGGCCATTCGGCGTTTTCGGGAGGAGGTCTCCCGGAAGAAACAGCAAGCGGTGAGACCGGATTTGAATGGAAACCCGGCCGGGGTTTCCTGTTAACCCAATGTCTGCCAAACCGGCAGCAATTATGAGGTGAGTCATGCAGGTGCTTGATCAGGTAGAACAGTTGTTCATGAAAGAGGAAGCCCCCAAGGTTTCGGTCGGAGAAACTGTCCGGGTCCATACCAAGGTTGTTGAGGGGGAAAAGGAAAGGATTCAGGTATTCGAAGGGGTGGTGATCGGAGTCCGTGGGGGAGGCACGAGGGAAATGATGACCGTTCGGAAGATCTCCTTTGGGGTCGGAGTCGAAAGGACCTTCCCTCTTCACTCCCCTCAGGTGATCAAGGTCGATCATGTCCGTTCCGGACGAGTCCGTCGCGCCAAGCTTTATTTCCTCAGGGAGAAGAAGGGAAAGGCGGCCCGTCTGAAAGAATCCAAGGAGGAGTAGTTTATCCCCGGGAAAAAGACCCCCCCCGATGGAAGATGGGAAGACCGCATCGGACAGGAAATCACTGGCGGGTCCTCCCGATTTCTGGTGGCGGGAGTCGACGAGGTTGGGCGAGGGGCTCTGGCGGGCCCTGTCACCTCGGCCTGTGTCGTATTTCCTCCTCCGGTCGGACGGTTTGCGGGATACGGGATCAACGATTCAAAGTTGCTTTCCCCGGAAAAGCGCGAGGCACTCTCCCGCTGGATCATGGGTAATGCCCTCCATACATCGTTTGGGTGGGCAACGGTGGAAGAGGTCGATCAACACAACATCAGGGAAGCCACGCTCCTGTCCATGCAACGAGCTCTCCAGATATTGTCGGAAGGTCTGAGTGGGAGCCCGTCGATTCTCCTAGCCATTGATGGCAAGGATCTTCTCCCGGAATCTCCCTTCCCCCAGAGGGCTATCGTGGGGGGAGACCAAGAGATCCTCTCGATCGCCGCAGCCTCTATCCTCGCCAAGGTGGCACGGGACAAGTACATGAGCGAGCTTGACGCAAAGTTTCCTGAATATGGTTTTCGGAGTCACAAGGGGTATGGAACCGACGAACACAGGAATGCCATCAGGAAATACGGGCTTTCCCGGCACCATCGGTCCTTGTTTTGCCGAAAGGCTCTTGGCCTCTGAAGGGGCTGCACCTTTTCTTCGACCGCTTCCTGATTCACGAAAGAGTCCTCTGAATGTCCTTTCCCGATTCTGACAACATCCCAGAGAACCCTTTTCAATCCTGGTTCTGGATCATTTCCAATCTGATTTTTTCTTCGATCTTCCTCCTTTTTGTCTTCTGGACCCTGACGACATACCTCCTCCTGGACAATCTGCGTATCGGATCGGCCTCCACCGCCCATATACTCCTGATATTCGATACCCCCCCCACGGGGGCAGAGGTGCAGGGACTCAAGGCAACGGTCGAAAAGATTGCGGGGGAGGGAAGCGTCTCTTCGCTAACGGCGCCGGACCTTAAGAGCCGGGTCGGAAGAAACAATAGCCAGCGGATCCTCTCGGTAGCGGTCTCCATGGGACGGACCCCCACCGGAGAGATGGTCGGCCTGTCGGCCCAGATTCGTTCAATCCAGGAAATTGTCAAGAATGACACAGCGATCAAGGAGATTGTCTTCAATCCCGCCTGGGTCTCACGGGTGGATCTTCTCGCCCGGATCTCACGGGGAATCAAAAAAGGACTAGAAGTCCTGGGAGGGTTTGTTTTCCTGGGTTTTGGCATCTACTGGGCAAGGGTCTCTCCCTTCCTCTGGTCTCATCTTTTTCCAACACCCTCTCTCTCCGGCCGAAGAGAATCCTCCGGCATTCGAAGCCCCCTGTTCCAGAGGGAAAGTGAAGGCCAGGATCTTCCAGGTCCGGGGCCTGAGGAAAGGGAGGGCGGCCATTCTTCCGCAATTCTGCACATACTTTCGGCAGGAATATGGGGGGGCCTTGCCGCTTCAGTGGCGGTTTTCCTGGCCTGGAGCCTCCGCGCTTTCCTCTACCCCGGACCAGAGAACCCCTTTATGGCCGGAGCCATGGGACCTCTCCCCCTGTTCCATCCTCTCTGGATCTCCTTTCCCGCCCTCAGCGCAGGAGTGGGAATCGTGGGGGGAATCCTCTCCCTTCTCCTTCCCTTTCCTTCCAGGAAAAGGGACCTTTTTCGGCCGTGACGCGAAATTTCCTGACCTTCAAGCCCCTTTTCCTTAGAGGGCTTTACTGGGCGGCGTCTCTTTTTTCCCTTTTTCTTCTCCTCCAAAATCCCGATGGCTGGCCGGCCGGAAACGAGGCCTTGGGGGCCGCCTCTCCCTCGATCCATGCCATTGAAAAAAAGCTTGAAGCCCGGGAGAGGGAGATGCGGGAGCTGAAATCCCGGCTCCTGAAGAACAAGGCGCGTCTGAGTCGATACAAGGGAAGACGGCTGAAGCTGAAGGTCAGAATTCTGAAACTCCGGGTTTCCCTGGAATCCTTTCATCTTCAGGTCGAGAGGCTCCAGATCAGGGAAATACAGGACCGCCAGGCCATCAAAGGCCTCGATCGGGCCATGGCCCGCCTCGGTGTGGTCGTCAGTGCAGATCTTCGACAGAAAGACTCCCTCGAGTCTCGCCTCCTTCTCCGGACGGCAGAAGTCTCCCTTTCGCGCCTTGACGGAACGGATATCCAGCCCGAGACCATCCTTCGTTCCAATATTCTTTCCGACCAGACGCATCATCTTGAAACTCTCCTTCATGACTATCGCAACAGGGAAGATCGCCTGAAGCTCAGCAGGGCCCAGCTTCAGGCCATCCAGAATCATGAAAAGAGACTTCTGAAAAGGCGGGAAAAAGAGGAATCCCTCCTCAAAAAGAAAATGTCCGGAATAGAGCTGGAGATCGCGCGGCTGAAAAAAAAGGAAATGGACATTGCTAAGGACAATCGTTCCATTTTGAAGCGCCGACGCAAACTGATGAACCTGATCGCTCGTCTTGAGCGGATGAGGCGTCTGAGCCATCGCCATGAAACCTTTTCACACCCTCCCGTTCCGGGACATACAATGTTCATGTGGCCGGTTCGGGGAAAAATCGTCGAGAAATATGGAACTTTTCATGATGGGATCGATATCGCCGCCCCGGTCGGGTCCCGCGTCCACGCCGCCTGGCGGGGAAAGGTCCTCTTTGCCCGCGCCTACTCCGGTTATGGGCGGCTCGTCATCCTGGCCCACGGAGACCACCTCTATACGCTTTACGGGCATCTTGACCATATTTTCGCGAGGGAGGGTCAGCCGGTCCCCGAAGGGGGGATCATCGGCACGGTCGGTCGCGGAGGGACTCAAGGGCAGTCAACCCTCTTTTTCGGGGTGACACGACGGGGAAAGCCCATGAGTCCTATGGGATTCCTTGCACGGTGAGACCTTCTTCTCCTCCCGATGAGGGGCGGCGTGGTTGTAAAGCCGGTCAATGAATGATATTCTGAAATCACGATTTGTTGATCTTGTTCGGTCTTTGAAGGAATCCCGGACCCCGGCCAAGGGTCCGGGAGTATCAAAATTAAAAGGATGTCTATGCGTTTTTCTGGATTTAAAAAGGGTTCGGGACGATCGGGCTGGGCGTTGATCATGAAAACTGGGAACATCATTCTCGTGCTTGCGATCGGCATTTTGGTCGGTGGCGTGGGCCATGCCGTTCTGGCGGATGGGGGAACGGACAAAAGTCTCAAGATTTTCTCCATGGTCTATGCCTTGATCCAGAACGACTACGTCGACAAGATTCCGGCCCAGCCGGTCCTTGACAGCGCAATCCGGGGAATGGTGGCCTCCCTGGATCCTCACTCCGAATATATGACCCCTCAGGAATACCATGACCTCGAGATCAATACCCAGGGTCGTTTCGGAGGCGTCGGCATCAAGATCACCACGGAGGGGAATCATATCATTGTCCAGGCCCCTATTGACGACTCGCCGGCCTTCCGGGCGGGAATCAAGTCCGGAGACGAGATTACGCGGGTGAATGGTGTGAGCACGGCCTCTCTCGGTCTGGCAAAGGCCGTTCGGACGATGCGGGGACGACCCGGAACCCATGTGGTTCTTACCATATTCCGAAAAGGGGTTTTCAAGGCCCGGGATTTTGATCTGGTCCGCGAGGTTATCAAGATCCATACGGTCAAGTATCGCATGCTTAAAAATCATATCGGATATGTGCTTGTCAGGGAGTTTTCCGAGAACACCGCGCGGGATCTCGATGTTACCCTGAAGAAACTCGACCGTCGTGGCATGAGGGCCCTTGTCATCGATCTCCGGAACAACCCCGGGGGCCTGCTGACAAGCGCTGTTGATGTCTCCTCCCTTTTCATTCCCGACAACAAGGTGGTTGTGTCGATGAAGGGCCGCAGGCAGGAGCGTGCTTTCCGCTCCCACGGGGGAGAAGATTTTCCCCGCGTCCCTGTCGTGATTCTGGTAAACACGGAAACGGCCTCGGCGGCAGAAATCGTTTCAGGTGCCCTTCAGGACTATCATCGGGCCACGATCATCGGAACCCAGACCTTTGGCAAGGGGTCGGTCCAGACTATCCTTCCTCTATTCGACGGATCAGCTCTCCGGTTGACGACAGCCCGTTATTTCACCCCATCGGGGCGCTCTATTCAGGATTATGGCATTACTCCGGACCTTATCGTGAAAGAGAAAATCCCTCACGGAGCCCGGGCCATATCCGTCCCCCGTGAGGTGGACCTGAAACATCATTTTCTCAACCCCGACGGGAAAGAGCATCATGTGGTCATTCCCTCCGGGAACATCCAGAAACACCTTGTCTACCCCATCCCCTCGGGTAAGGATGACACCCAGCTTTCCGCCGCGATCAGGATCCTTGAGCGAAAGATTTCCGACTGATGTTTAGGGTCCTGGTCCGGGCCGGATTTTTCCCCTAGTCTCTCTGGATTTCTCTCTCCTTTTTCCGATGAATTTGGGGGGCTTGCCAACCCCCCATTCCTTTGATATCCTTTTATCACTCAGTAGGTGTGAGTGCTAAAACCTTGGGTCAACTTCAAGCAAAGTGGAGGTATTTATGAAATTTAAGCCTTTGAAGGATCGTGTTTTTGTCAGCTACGCCGAGGAGGTCGAAAAAACTCAGGGAGGACTCTACATCCCCGATGCGGCGAAGGAAAAGCCCCAGAAAGGCAAGGTTGAGGAAATCGGCGAAGATGTGAAATCCCTCAAAAAGGGTGACACTGTCCTTTTCGACAAATACTCCGGATCAAAGATCTCCATCGACGGGACGGATTTCCTTATCCTCAAGGAAGAAGATATTTTGGGAATCTTTGTTGCCTGATGTTTAAAAAAGGCCAGAATTCAGCAGTTTGCTCCGTTTAACAAACACAACGTTTTCTTCAGGAGGACATGATATGGCAAAACAGATGGTTTACAGTGATGAGGCCCGGAATGCTGTGCTTCGCGGAGTAACAGCCCTGGCAGACGCAGTGAAGGTGACCCTGGGACCCAAGGGCAGAAATGCCGTGATCGACAAGAAATTCGGTGCCCCCACCATCACCAAGGATGGTGTGACGGTAGCTAAGGAAGTCGAACTCAAGGATCCCTATGAAAACATGGGAGCCCAGCTGGTGAAGGAAGTGGCCTCCAAGACAAGCGACATCGCCGGGGACGGAACGACCACGGCCACAGTCCTTGCCCATGCCATTTACCGCGAAGGGGTCAAGAATGTGACGGCCGGCGCCAATTCCATGGACATCAAGCGTGGGATCGACCTGGCTGTGACCGCGGTGATCGAGGAACTCAAGAAGCTCAGCAAGCCTTGCCAGGACAAGAAGGAGATCGCCCAGATCGCCACCATATCTGCCAACAACGACGCCGAGATCGGCCGACTCATTGCTGATGCCATGGACAAGGTCGGTAAGGATGGGGTGATCACGGTCGAAGAGGCAAAGAGCATGACCACCTCCCTTGATGTTGTGGAAGGGATGCAGTTTGACCGCGGGTATGTCTCTCCCTATTTCGTCACCGATCAGGAGCGCATGGAGGTTGTTCTCGACAATCCGTACATCCTGATTCACGAAAAGAAAATCAGCAACATGAAGGACCTTCTCCCCATTCTCGAGCAGATCGCCAAGATGGGTCGCCCCCTTCTCATCATTGCTGAAGAGGTTGAAGGTGAAGCCCTCGCAACCTTGGTGGTCAACAAGCTTCGGGGAACCCTCAACGTGGCGGCCGTCAAGGCTCCCGGCTTCGGTGACCGGAGAAAGGCCATGCTCGAGGATATCGCTGTCCTCACGAATGGCACCATGATCGCCGAGGATCTGGGCCTCAAGCTCGAGAACGTGAAACTGTCCGACCTCGGTCGCGCAAAGCGGGTCTCCATCGACAAGGACAACACCACGATTGTCGAAGGTTCCGGCGAACACGCCAAGATCCAGGCCCGGGTGAAGCAGATCAAAGCCCAGATCGAAGAGTCCACCTCCGACTATGACCGTGAAAAGCTTCAGGAGCGCCTTGCCAAGATCGTTGGCGGTGTGGCAGTGATCAATGTCGGAGCCGCAACTGAAACTGAAATGAAGGAGAAGAAGGCCCGCGTGGAAGATGCCCTTCATGCGACAAAGGCCGCCGTCGAAGAGGGAATCGTCCCCGGCGGTGGTGTGGCCCTTCTCAGATCCTCGTCCGTCCTTGAGCACCTGAAGGCGGAAGGAGACCAGAAGATCGGTGTCAACATCATCAAGCGGGCGCTTGAAGAGCCTCTTCGCCAGATCTCCCACAATGCCGGTCTCGAAGGGTCTGTTGTCCTCCAGAGAGTCCGTCACGAAAAGGGATCCATGGGATTCGATGCGGCCTCGGAGACCTACGTTGACATGTTACAGGCCGGGATCATCGATCCCACCAAGGTGACCCGTACCGCGCTCCAGAATGCGGCCTCTGTCTCCGGTCTGCTTCTGACCACGGAAGTCATGATCTGCGAACTCCCTGAAAAGGAAGCCAAGGGACCTGCTATGCCGGGTGCCGGCGGAATGGGAGACATGTACTAGGAGTCATCGTTTTCGAAGGGGGGGGATTTTCCCCCCCTTTTTTTTTGTCCGGACAGGTTTCGCCAGTGATCCCGGATGATGTAAAATAACAAGACATGGAGATCTCGTGGGCCGCTTTCTTGGGGTCGGTTTCCGGGCCTGGAAAACAAAAAATTGTGACAAAACCTGATCCAAGGAGGAATGAATCGATGAGTGCCAATGTTGCGGAGGTGTCTACGGCCGAATGGGACAAGCGTGTCCTTGAGTCCAAGGGGGTGGTCATGGTTGACTTCTGGGCTCCCTGGTGCGGACCATGCCGAATGGTTGCTCCCGTGGTGGACGAGCTGGCGGAAGAGTACAAGGGGCGTGTGACCTTCATGAAGCTCAACACCGACGACAACCAGGATATTGCAGTCAGGTACCAGGTAATGGGAATTCCGACCTTGATCTTCTTCAAGGACGGCAAGGTGGTGAGCAAACTCGTCGGGGCCCAGAGCAAGAAGACCTTCAAGGAAAAGATTGAAGAACTTCTGGCGGCCTGACAAGGGTGATCTCCCATCTCCGAATCTCAGCCTTTGCGACGATCGAGGAGATCTCTGTCTCCTTCGAGGAAGGGCTGACGGTCATTACCGGAGAAACAGGCGCCGGAAAGTCCCTTCTTGTTGACGCACTTTTTCTGGTCTCGGGGCAAAAGCCCCGGGGCCTGACAGTGCGCCCAGGCTTCCCTGAGGGGATCGTCGAAGCCTCATTCTCCTCGCCTTCCCTTACGATTCCCGAATCCCTCTCCGAACTCATAGCTCCAGGCGATGACATCGTCATCCGCCGCGTCGTGACCTCGACCGGACGTTTAAGACAGACTGTCAACGGACAACCGGTCTCCAATGCCCAACTCCAGTCCCTGGTCGATATCCTTTTCGATATCGTCGGCCAAGGAGACAATCACCGCCTTTCCCAAAGTGAGGTTCATCGTCACTACCTCGATGCCTTTGCCGGGACCTCGGGTCTTGCCGAAAGCTTCGAGGCCTTGCGCCGGGAGATCCTGACCCTCCGGAGGCAGAGGGAGGAGATAGCGGACCGCCGGGAGCGTGACCTGCGGGAACGGGAAGAGCGAATCCGGATGCAGGAAGATGCGGAGACTCTGTCCGGGCGTCCGGGAGAGTTCGAGGAGCTTTCAAAGACTCTGTCGGCCCAGCTCAATCTTCAGGAAATTCTTCTTCTGACGGGCCAGTCCTATGGGGCCCTTTATGAGGATGAGGAGAGCGTCCTCTCCCACCTTGGGCGCATCGTCTCCGATCTCGACCATATTCTTTCCTTCGACCCGACTATACAGGAGGTCCGGTCTTCCCTTGGCGAGGCGATCGAGATCCTGAAGGATTCCGCCCACGAGCTTCATCGTTACCGGGAATCACTCGAAATGGATCCGGAGCACCTTAAGGCTTTGGAATCCCGTTTCAGTCTCTATAGAAGACTTGCCCAGAAGTATCATGTCAGGCCGGAAGAACTCGTCGGCCATCTGGAGCAGGCGATGATGACAGAGTCCCTATCATCAGAGCTGGCCCTCGAGGAGATCGATCGTCACATCCGTGATTGCGAAGCCAGGCTCCTGGAGATGGGGCAACATCTGGGGGAGAGACGCCGGGCCGCTTCGGAGGGCTTTTCTTCGGAGGTGTGTGACGTCCTTCGTTGCTTGCGGATCGAACACCCATCTTTTTCTGTCTCTCTTGTCCCTTATCCCGATTCCCTGGGCGGCCCATACGGAAGGGAGCGGGTGGAATTTCTGTTTTCGGCCAACCCTGGAATGCCGGAGCGCCCGTTGGGCCAGGTGGCGTCCGGAGGCGAAATTTCCCGTGTTCTTCTGGCGATCAAGTCGGTCCTGTCTGGTTCTGACAAGGTTCCGACCCTCATCTTCGACGAGATCGATTCAGGAATCGGGGGGGAGGTGGGGGAGGTTCTGGGGGACCTTCTGAAAGAAATTGGCCAGAGTCGACAGGTCCTGGCGATCACACACCTGCACCAGGTCGCCCGAAAGGGAGATCACCACCTTCTGGTCCGGAAGGTCTCCGAAGGCGGCCAGACCCGGTCCAGAATTTCCGTTCTCGAAGGGGAAGACCGGGTCCGGGAAATTGCCCGCATGCTCGGAGGGGAAAAGATTTCTCCTTCGGCCATGAGCATCGCCCGGGATCTTCTTTCCTAGAAATCTGCCCGCCCTTCCTCTTGAGTTGCCGCACTTCTGTCCAGAATGACATGCCAGTCCAGGCCCTCATTTTCGCAGTTCCCTCAGGATTTTCTGCACCCGATCCCCGAAGGTGGCGAGATCTCCGCGACGCAGGGCGTCATCTGCTTCCCGTCCCAACCTTTGAAGATGCGAAACCAGCCCCGAAGGCGCATTCCTTCCCTGAACCCTCCCGGATGCAAATGACAGGGAGGGATGGGGAGTTCCCGTAAAGAGATCATTCAGGGCCTGGTCGAGGGTTTTTCTCATGACCACCCTGTCCCCCATGGAGACGATGACCCGTCGCAATTCCGGGAGTGCTCCAGGACTGGTTGCCGAAAGGTAGAGTGGTTCGACGTAGAGGAGGGAATGGGCGATGGGAATGATCAAGAGCGTTCCCCTCACCACCCGCGATCCCTGCTGGTTCCAGAGGGTCAGTTGCTTGGAGATCGGACCCCGCTGGTCGATACGGGCCTCGATCTGGTTCGGACCATAGATCAGACGCTCCTTTGGAGAGCGATAGACCTTGAGTTCTCCCTGGCGGGAGAGTTCGGAGCGTCCCACGAGCCAGGCGGAAAGGTTGTCCCGGTGGGCCGGGGTATAGGGGAGCATCATCACGTATTCTTCCTGGGCCTCCCCGGGAAGACGCAGGACCATATAGTAAGGGGAGAGGGGGCGTTCGTTTCGTTCGGCCAGCGACCACAGATCTTCCCGGTTGAAAAAGACCTGCGGGTCCGTCATATGGAACGAGGCCAGGATTCGGGCGGAAATGGCGAACATGGAAGGCGGGAAGCGAAGGTGAGGGAGGACTTCCTTCGGGATCTCCCTTGCTGGCCGGAAGAGGGTTGGAAAGGCTTTCCGGTAGGCCGAAAGGATCGGATCGGAGGGATCGGTCACATAGAAGGAAACGCCCCCGGTCTTGGGATCGATCAGGATCTTGACGGAATTCCGGATGTAGTTGAGTCTTTCCGGCCAGGAGGAGAGGGCCCGGCGGTGGCCGCTCCGAATGAGACGCCCCGTATGAAAGAATCCTGCTGAGCCGCGGATTTCCGAGGAATAGGGGTAGGAGTCCGAGGTCGTGTAGGCATCCATCATCCAGACCAGATGGCCGTCGGGCCCGATGACGGGGACGACATCGGGATCGAGACGGAGGAAGGGGGCCAGTCGTTCAACAATGTCGAAGATGTCCCGGTGGACCAGAATGCGGCTCTTGTCGGTAATGGCGGTCGAAAGGAAGATCTTGAAGGAACCGTATTCATAGGAGTAGAGAAGGCGGCGAAGGGGGGAGGAGAGGCGAATGCCTCCCGTTCCGTCATAATGATTGTAGATGTTCTGGCGGCCCTTCGGATAGTCGAACTCGGGAATTCGCGTGTTGACGATCGCATAGGGTGCCGGCTGGTCACCGTAATAGATCCGCGAGTGGGAGACCACCACGGGAACGGAGGACTGGGGAGGAATGTCACGGATCCAGAAGGCAGGAAGGCCTTCGGGCGTGACCCTGTTTACGGGGGACATGATCAGTCCGTGACCGTGGGTATAAGTCAGGTGGACATTGATCCAGTTGGGGCTCGGAAGATTGGCATAGGAGATCTCTCTGGGGGCCACCAGAACCTGGCGGAGGACTCCGTTGATCCGGTAGCGGTCGGGAGCCAGAATCGGAAAGGTATAATAGGTCCGTATCTGCTGGAGCTGGCGGACGGTCGTCAGCATGGGACGGTGGTCCCAGAGGCGGATGTTCCGGATCGTCGGCCGGTTGTCGGCAAGGTCAGCGGGGGTCAGGTCGGAGAGGTTCGAAATGCGTTCCGAGTGTGTTCCATCGATGTGGAAGGCCTTGCGGGTTCCGGCGATATTGTTGACGATATAGGCCTTTTCCATGTTGAACTGGTTGGGCAGGACGACAAACCTGGAGAGAATCCAGGGGTAGAGGACGAGTCCCCCTGTCCAGACCAGAAAGGAGAGGCCCAGGAGGGACCAGGAGACAAGGGATTGCCGACGAAAACTTTCCACGAGAAGGGCCAGCGAGGATAATGCCAGGATCAGGGCGAGAACGGTGGCGGCGGGAATGCGGGCGTGGACATCGACATAGGAGGCGCCGGACAGGACCTGGTGGGAGGAGAGGAGGGTCTTTGTGCGGAGGAGAAGAGAATCCACGGAAAGGACCATGAGAAGGCCAGCACCCAGACGCATGAGAACCTTTCTCCAGACGGGATGGAGGGAGAGGCGGTTCTGGGCGATCGAGACCTGTCCCCCGGGAAGACCCAGAAGGAGACCCAGGACGAGGGCAAAGAGAAGAGAGTCCTGGAGAACCCCTGTGAGAAGGTCATAAACCGGCAGATGAAACAGGTAGAACCCGACAGGCAGCCCGAGTATCGGATCGGGGAATCCTGTGACGGGAGCGTTATAGGCGGCCAGGAGGCGAAGGGCATCCCGTGTCCCCGACAGGGGAAGGGCGACCAGGAGGGCAAGAATGGCGATTCCCCCATCAATGGCAGGGCCGAGTCCGGACAGGGCAAGAGAGACCGGCTCGATTCCAGCAGGTCCCCGTCGCCTGAGGGTCAGGGTGGGGAGCGCCCGGATCAGAGAGCGCAGAGACCCTGCGAGAACAAGAAAGAAAATCAGGTAGACTCCGAGAAAGACGGCGCTTCTCGCTTCAAGAAGGGTCATGAAGACTGGCACCTGGCCATTTGAGCGGTACCACAGGAAGTCGGCCCAGAGGTCGAGAAGGAACTGGCCGCCGAAATACAGGGCCACAACCAGGACAAGGGCGGCAAGAGGCCAGTGTTTTCTCATCGGATCTCCGGTTTGGAAAGAGTGGAATCGCGTTTACCTTTATTTTCCTACGCGCAATGGGCCGGTGGCAATGAATCAAGGGAAATAAAGGGTTGGGAGATGCGGCGGTGCGGTTGAGGTTCCTGGGACCAACCCGGACCTTCCGGAGGTTTACTTCACGGAGCCGTGATCTTTAACCACCTGGATGAACCGGTTGGTCATGTCGAGGCCATCCATCGTGGCTCCGGAATCACGGAACCGGCAAAGAGTGTCAATGACGGGCGCTGTGATCTCCTCACCCGGCACGAGCAGTGGAACGCCCGGAGGATAGACTGTCACGATGTCCGAGGCAATGCGGCCGGTTGAATCTTCGAGGGGGACGGTTTCGTGTTGGGCAAAAAACGCCTCTCGGGGCGTCATCCGGAGAAGATTGTCGAAAAAAACCATGGATGGAACAGGGGATCGGCTAGCCTGTCGGTGGTTTTCCCTGGAGAGGGCAATCAGGGCGTTGACGAGCCGTTCCAGATCTCCCCGGTGATCCCCGATGCTCACGATGACGAGGACGTGGTCGATATCGGCCATCTCCACCTGAATGCCAAATTCCAGGTTCAGGCGCTGGGAGATCTGGTATCCCGAGACTCCCCATCCCCGCACATCGATTGTGAGCTTTGTTTCGTCGAGGTCGTTTTCCCCTCCGGACATGGCCTGAATCTCGGTCCGGTTGGCGCACCTGAGCCCCGGAATCTCCCTTATTTTCATTCGGGCCCACCGCGCAAGCTCCAGGGCACGCCCCAGGAGCTTCACCCCTTCGGTGGCCATCTGCATGCGGGCCAGATCGAGTGAGGCCATCAGGATGTAGGACGGGCTTGTCGTCTGGAGGTAGCGCAGGACAGTGGAAAGTCGATCGAGGTCGATCCGCTCTTTGCGGGCGTGAAGCATGGAGGCCTGTGTCATTCCTCCGATAATCTTGTGCGTGGACTGGACGGCCAGGTCGATGCCGGCGGCCATTCCGGAGGAGGGGAGCTCCGGATGGAAATGGAGGTGGGGTCCATGGGCCTCGTCGAGAAGGACACGCATTCCCTTGGCGTGGGCGGCTTCCGCCACCCTGACCAGATCAATGGTGACCCCGTAGTAGTTGGGAGAGGTCAGGTAGAGTGTCCGTATCTCCGAGTGACGGTCGATGCTGTCGAGGATGTCCCGGGTCCCGTAATTGAGCGGAAAGGAGGCGCCGTGCTCCGTCCTGAAGGGGATGAAGACCGGCTGGCATCCGGTCATGATCATCCCGGAAATCACCGATTTGTGGACATTTCGGGTGACCAGGACAGGTTCCCCCGGATTGAGGGAGGCCACGACCATGGCCTGGTTTCCCCCCGAGGTTCCATTGACGAGAAAGTAGGACTGGTCAGCTCCATAGATCTCTGCCGCCAGCTCCTGGGACTCCTTGATGACCCCCCGGGGCTTCTGGAGAGAGTCCACTTCGTCAAGGCAGGTCAGGTCGATTGAAAAGACCCGGGGTCCCACAAACTTGCGAAAACGCGTCGAGATCCCTTTTCCGCTTTTGTGGCCGGGGGTGTGAAAGGAAACCTTCCGGCTTTCGGCAAGGGAGACCATCGCGTCGAAAAGAGGCGTTTTGCTCTGGTCCATCGAGAGGTCGGTTCCGTCTAATGGTAGGTGAAGATGGGGTGGTTGTCCTCGATGATGAGAGTCGATTTGTCGAGCTCAGTGCGGAGATGGCGAGGGAGACCAAAAAGGCCCTGGTGGGCGAGCCCGTCATAAAAACGGAGGCTCGTTAACCCCCGTTCGGTCAGGATCCTGTCCACGACCTCGCGGGTCATGGCGAGGGGATCGACCCCTTTCGACGCCAGGGTGAATCCCCAGGGAAGTCCGAAGGAGGGAATGTTTGTCGAGAACCCCCGGACGGTCGGGAAGGCCGTTTTCATGGTCTGGTATACGGCGGAAAAGGCCAGAATGAAAGGCAGTGCCGCCGCGCCTGCCTGGACCGAAATCGTCCCGCCGGGCGACAAATGTTCGCTTGCGATCTTGTAAAACTCCCGGGTGTAAAGCAGGTAGGCGGGGCCTTCCTCCACCGGTTCTGAAAGATCCGTGATAATGACGTCGAAAATGTCCTGGGAATCTTCCAGATACTTCCGGGCATCGGTGGCAAGGACAGTCGAGCGCGGATCGTCGAAAGCCCCCTGGTGCCACTCCGGAAGATGTTCCTTCGAAAGGGAGATGACCTGGTCATCGATGTCCACCATCACGGCCCGTTCAACGGTTGGATGGCGGAGGGCTTCCCGCAGGGTGGCCCCTTCTCCGCCGCCTACGATCAGGACGGACCGGGGCGCAGGATGAGCGATCATGGCCGGGTGGACAAGAGCCTCGTGATAAATGAATTCATCGACCTGGGTCGACTGCATCTTTTCGTCAAGCGCCAGAGCCTTTCCGTACACATTGGTGCGGAGAATGTCGACCTTCTGGAAGTTGGTCTGGCGCGAAACGATGATCCCGTCGATGCCATGCATGTGGCCGAGCGAGGGAGCCGCGTATTCAATATACCACTTGGAGGTTCTCGCTCCGTTCATTGGATTCGATTCCTTTCCCCTGCGTGTCGTCGGTTTCGGGGAGACGGGTCTCCCCCTCGATCTTGTGGGCGATTTTTTCGTTCGATATTCCGATGATGCCCCTCTTGATCTCGTGAATACTGGGGTTTTGGGACTTGAAAACCTGGGCGAGATGGATGGCGGCAACCTCGGGCTTGAGCGTCTCTCCGCAGGTGAACACATCGACGGCCGCATAGCGGTATTCGGGCCAGGTATGGATGGCCAGGTGGGATTCTGCGATGACCACGACACCGCTTACGCCGAAGGGGCTGAAATGGTGGAATTTGTCATCGACGATGGTTGCATGGGCTTTTTTTGCGGCATCAATCATGGAAGCCCGGACGAAATCAGGATCGGAAAGGGAGTCGGACTGGCAGTCCTTCAGTTCGACAAGAAGATGTGTTCCCAATGCGTGCACTCGTAACCCCCTGGTTGTGTCGTTAGGTCAATCCGAAGCCTTTTGGCCAGACCTGCCAAAGACTCGATTCGGTCAATGCCTTGAAAACAGGATCCTGATGCTCCGGACGGCGAGTCAGGATTACAGGAACCGGACGATCGATGGGACTGTTCACGGTGCAGCTCCTTTGATTCAGGGACGGCCTGTCGATGGCCCGGGGAAACACGGTCTCCTCCGGGGAGGGATCGACGGGCGAATGCGGGACGATTCCGCCCCTTTGAAACATTGTCTGGGCAAAATGGCGTCCGGTCAACAATCGGTCAGAATATACACGGTTTTTTGGGGATTGCAAGAATTTTTTTTAATCTTATTCCGAAGGGAGTTATGCGGCGCGAGAGGGCCTGGACGGGCCGGAGATTCCCTGGACTTTCCGGCCCGTGTCGGACAGGGTGGGGAATCAGGGGCGCTTAACGGCCCAGGAAACCACAGGTTGGGTATTGATCTGCCGCGTAAAATCGTTGATGAAGTCGGCAAAGGGAATGATCGCCACCTGGCGGGTCTTGCGGACGAGAACCTTCACATAGAGGGACTTGTCATCTCGGACGTAATGGCCGATGCCGTCGAACCGGACATAGTTCCCCTTGAACAGGCTGTTCGAAAGCAGGAGCACGAAGACACCCCGGTCGAAGGCTCCATGTTTCACCAGACGTCCCTGGTTGTCGTAGGCCTTGACAACGATGGCGTCGAGGAGGTTGGGTTCACCCCGGGGGTGCCAGAAGCGGACGGTGATTTCCTGGATCCCCCGAAATGTCGGGGTGTCAGGGACAACCACCTTCCGACCCTTGGAATCCACAAAGGGCTTGGTCCGGGTGACATCCATCCAGAAATGGTTGTAGTGAAGGCGCGAGGATTGTCCAAGCTCAAGGTCCAGGGTTTTCTCCCGGGATCCGTTCTGGGTTACATAAAGGACCTTCGTCTTGGTCGTCTTGGCCCAGGCCAGGCCGGCTGATGTCGGGGGCATGAGAGCGGCAGCCACTAGAAGGCTGCTGGCCGCCATCCCGGGTACAAGAAGGCTCCGGGTGATCTTGGACAAGGTGTGAAGGGGGGTTTTCATGCGGCGGCGCTCCTTATTCTTGGCCCGGCAGGTCCGTTCCCGGTCGCTCCCGGGGAAGGGAAGGGGGACCGACCTTCCGGCTTTACGGATTCTGTCGAAGGAATTATACTGAAAGACGGGATTTTTTCAAGAAAAGGAGAGAAGGGGTCCGGATCTGCCATCGGGGTTTCGCCGATGTGGAGAGGGACAATCTGGAAGGATTTCCGGAAAACTAATGATCTTACGCTAGGACCCATGACCGATGTCTGTGACCCAGTTTGTTCCATTCCCGGGAATCCGTCCCAATCTTGTGGAGATTTCCGGTGTGTGGGTCGATCCGAAGTTCTGGACGACCACCTACACCTGTGATGTCGTGCTCCAGAAGTGTCACTCCACCTGCTGTTACCGCTCGAATATCCTGGCTCCCGGCGAACGGAGCCGGATCGAGGGCCATATTGAGGGCATCCTCCCCTACATGGATCCTGCACGGAGGGATCTCTACCGGTCACGGGGGACCTTTGAGGCCGACTGCACCGAACAGTGTCCCGGCGGGTGCGAGCTCGATGTGGACGAAGTGAATGCCATGGCCCGCATGTTTCCCCTGGAGGCCGATTACCGCTGCAACCTCATCGTCCGGGGAGAGGACCACGATTCCTGCATCTTCCTGGCTCACGGCCCGGACGGGGAAGAGCGATGCTCCATTCACGCCTACGCCCTGGACGAAGGGCTCTCCTGGATGGCGCTCAAGCCTGCGGACTGCGTCCAGTATCCCCTGGCCATCTATCAGGAGGGAGGTCGGACAATCCTGGGAGTCCAGACGACCCCTTTCCTTTCGCATCTGCCCTGTCATGAAAGCAATCTCGGGCCTCTCATGTATGAGTCGATGGCGGGAACGATCCGCTTTTTTCTGGGGGATGCCTTTTACGAAGACCTAGACCGTCATGTCCGGTCACTGGGATCTTCAGCCCGGGCATGAGGCCCATTGGGTAACGCTCCCTCGCTCTGGAAATGGATCTATACGACCGGGGGCGTGGGACTGATCCCCGGGGCTCCCGGCACCTACGCGAGCTTGGCGTGCGCTGTCCTCTGGTTTGTCTTGCCCCCCGTATCCCCCTGGGGGCTTTTGGCCTTTCTCCTCCCCCTCGGGATTCTGGGAACTGTCGCTTCCGGGCGGGCTATCCGGGAGACCGGTCTTTCCGACCCGTCCTGTGTGGTGATCGATGAATGGCTCGGGCAGGGAATAACACTTTTGGCAGCTCCCCATACACTTGCGGGATGCGGTTTGGCTTTTGTCTTTTTTCGGGTCTTTGATATTCTGAAACCTCCGCCTGTCCGCTGGCTCGAAAGGGCTCCAGGAGGTTTCGGCGTGATGCTGGATGATGTGGGAGCGGGCCTTTTGGCCGCGGCTCTCCTCCATGCCGGTTATTCCATTTTCTCCGGCCGGTAGCTATCGGCCACACTTTCACCCAAGGGGGAGTCCATTGACTGACAAGGATGCAAGCAAGCAACGTTCCCTCGACCTGGCCCTGTCGCAGATCGAAAAACAGTTCGGCAAGGGATCGATCATGCGGATGGGAAAGGATGCCCCCATCGTCGAAACCCCTGTCATCTCCTCCGGTTCCCTGTCACTCGACATCGCCCTGGGAATCGGCGGCTATCCGAAGGGGCGCATCATCGAGATCTATGGACCCGAGTCCTCGGGAAAGACAACTCTGGCTCTCCATGCCATCAGCGAGGTCCACAAGAAAAACGGCATGGCCGCCTTCATCGATGCCGAACATGCCCTGGATCTCGCCTACGCCAGAAAGCTTGGGGTCCGGACGGAAGATCTCCTCATCGCCCAGCCCGACTCGGGGGAGCAGGCGCTTGAAATTGCCGAGACGCTGGTCCGTTCAGGGAGCCTCGACCTGATCGTGATCGACTCCGTCGCGGCCCTGGTTCCCAAGGCCGAGCTTGAGGGCGACATGGGGGATTCGCATATGGGCCTCCAGGCCCGTCTCATGAGCCAGGCCCTGCGGAAGCTGACCTCATCCATTTCCAAGTCTTCCACCGTGGTTATCTTCATCAACCAGATCCGCATGAAGATCGGGGTCATGTTCGGCAACCCCGAGACGACGACGGGGGGCAACGCCCTCAAGTTCTATGCCTCCCAGCGTCTGGACATCCGCCGGATCGAGTCGATCAAGGAGGGCGACCACGTCCTGGGAAACCGGGTCCGTGTCAAGGTCGTCAAGAACAAGATGGCCCCTCCCTTCCGCCAGGCGGAATTCGACATCTCCTTTAATGAAGGGGTTTCCGTTGCCGGGGAGCTGATCGATCTTGGCGTCGAATACGGCCTCCTTGAGAAAAGCGGTTCCTGGTATTCCTGGGGTTCGGAAAAGATCGGCCAGGGGAAGGAAAGCGTCAAGGCCCACCTGAAGTCCCATCCCGAATTGCTGAAGACCCTCGACACCGCGATTCGAGAAAAGGCAGGAGTCCCGTCCCGGCCCGCTCCCGCCTCTTCGGAACCGGCAGGAGTCTCGCCTGCCAAGTCCAACAAGCGGGGAGGCGAGTAGGCTCATGGATTCCCTGCGCATTCGGGATACATTCTTTTCCTACTTCGAAGGGGTCGGTCACCGGAGGGTTCCTTCCGCCTCCCTGATCCCTTCAGGGGATGCCACTCTTCTCTTTACGAATGCCGGGATGGTCCCCTTCAAGGACGCCTTCCTGGGTTCCGAGGCTCCCCCTTCGTCCCGGTGCGTCTCCATCCAGCGGTGTGTCCGGGCCGGGGGCAAGCATAACGACCTCGACAGGGTCGGATTCACGCGCCGTCACCACACCTTCTTCGAAATGATGGGAAACTTTTCCTTCGGAGACTATTTCAAGAAAGAGGCGATCAGTTTTGCCTGGGAGTTTCTGACAAAACGGGTTGGTCTTTCCCCGGAGGTCCTCTGGGTTACGGTCTATACAGAAGACGACGAGGCGGAGGCGCTCTGGAAGAGCGTGACCTCCATTCACCCGTCACGGATCGTGCGCCTAGGCGAGAAAGACAACTTCTGGCAGATGGGAAATACCGGCCCCTGCGGCCCCTGCTCGGAAATCCTGGTCGACCAGGGCCCCGCCTTTTCCTGCGGTCGTCCCACATGTGCCGTGGGATGCGACTGTGACCGTTATCTCGAAATCTGGAATCTCGTCTTCATGCAATACGACCGCAACGAGGCCGGGATCCTCTTGCCACTTCCCCGTCCTTCCATCGACACCGGGATGGGCCTCGAGCGTCTTTCTTCGGTCCTCCAGGGAGTGGAAAGCAACTTCGAGACCGATCTCTTCATGCCTCTAATGGAAAAGATCGGATCCCTGTCCCGCACACCCTACGGAAAAGGAAAAGGGGAAAAGGACTTTGCCTACCGTGTCATTGCCGACCACATCCGGGCCAGCTATTTTCTGATTTGGGAGGGGCTCGTTCCCTCAAATGAAGGCCGGGGATACGTCCTGCGCCGGTTCATCCGCCGTGCCGTCCAGTTCGGTCTTGATCTCGCCCTGCCGAACCCCTTCCTGCCGGCATTGGGCGAAAAGTTTGCGGAAATGATGCGGGGACCCTATCCTGAGCTTTTGGGAGGGCGGGATCGTGTCGCCGCTATCCTCGCGGAGGAAGAGGAACGCTTTATCCGGACGCTCGAATACGGACTGCCCCTGGTTCGGGAGGCGATGGCGGAATCGCGCCGTCGAGGATCCATGACCCTCTCGGGGGAGTCCCTCTTCTGGCTCTATGATACCCACGGAATTCCTGTCGATGTCGTCTTGGACTGGGTTCGCCCGGAAGGCTTCAGCCTCGACTTCGAGGGTTTCGAGGCCCGGATGGGGGAACAGAAGGAACAAGGTCGCCGCTCCTGGGTCGGACAGAAATCCTCCTTTCCCGTTTCGGCATCCCTTCTTACAAGGCCCGTCACCTTTGTCGGGTATGACCGGCTCGACGCCGAAGGTGAGATCCTGGTCCTTGTTCATGCCGCAAACTCTGTCGAAAAGGTGTCGGAGGGGGAGGAGGTCGAGGTGGTATCCGGCGTGAGCCCATTTTATCCGGAAGGAGGAGGGCAGGTCGGGGACCGGGGAGTGATCACGGGTCCCGCCGGCGAGATTTCGGTGGAGTCGGTCTATCGCCCCTACCCGGGATGGATTTCTCATCGGGGTCGTGTCCGGACGGGAACCCTGTCCATTGGAGAGCCCGTTCGCCTGTCCGTAGACCCGTCCTGGCGGCGCGGGGCCCGGATCCACCACACAGCCACCCATCTTTTGCATGCCGCCCTCCGGAAGGTTCTGGGAGACCATGTCCGCCAGGCCGGATCCCTCGTTCTCCCCGACCGTCTCCGATTCGACTTTACCCACGGGGAGCCACTGACCTCTCTTCAGATCGAAAGGATCGAGACGCTGGTCAACGACTGGATCGCCACAGGTGAAGCGGTCAGGATCTCTGAAAAAAGCCGCCAGGAAGCCCTGGCGGGAGGCGCCCTGGCTTTTTTCGGAGAGAAGTACGGGGACCGGGTCCGTGTGGTCGAGGTTCCCGGTATGTCGGTGGAGCTTTGCGGCGGCACTCATGTTCGGGAACTTTCCGAGATCGGTCTTCTCTACGTGCTCTCCGAGTCCGGAGTGGCTGCCGGAACACGCCGGATCGAAGGTCTGGCCGGAAGCGCCGCCTATGGGCAGGGGAAGAAATGGCGCGAAGAGCTCTCCGCCATCAGAGGCTTCCTTCGGGCTCCGGGCGGACGGATCCTCGACCGTCTCGAATCCGACGAGAAGGCTCGGGAGACTCTTGAACAGGAGCTTCGGGCCACGAAGTCGCATCTCTTCGAGGTTGAGACCGCCGGCATGCTGGGAGAAAGCTTCCAGGCGGGTGATATCCGCATTCTTGTGGCGGCGGTGGACTGCCGTGACGGGCGGGATCTCCGGCTCAGGATGGACATCCTGAAGTCGCGCATCCCTTCAGGCATCATCATCCTTGCAGGGCGGACCGAAGGCCAGGTCCTGCTTTTGGGATGGGCCTCCCAGGACCTGGAAAAGCGCTTTCCCGTCAACTCCTGGATCCGGAAAATGGCCGCAGCCCTGGGAGGTAAGGGGGGAGGACGTCCCACATGGGCCGAAGGGGGAGGCGCTCCTCCTTCATCCTGGCCGGTCTTTCTCGACACGGTGCGCGCCGAGATCCGCGAGGAAGCCATGAGAACCCTGGTCGGGTCCTGACGGTGGATCATCCGGCAATGTTCCCCGGGGTGCTTATGGGGCTTGACTGGGGCGGCCGACGCATCGGCCTTGCCCTCTCCGATCCCACCCGGAGCCTGGCCCGCCCCCTGGGTATTCTTGCCAGAAAAGGGGAGGAGCTGCTTTTGGTCCCCCCGGACGAGGAGGTCCTGATAAAATTGGCAACTCTTGTTTGCGAAAATGAGGTTTCCGGCCTGGTCTTCGGGGTTCCGTTCTACCATCTGAGCGGGGATCCGAATCCCCGGGCTCCCCTCTATCTCGAGACGGGCCGGAGCCTCGGGGTACGTCTATCACTTCCGGTCTTTTTCCATGACGAGGGGCAGACCTCGGCCCGGGCCCGGGAGCTCAAATCCCGGAGAAAGCGTTCTCGCGGAAGGAAGGAGTTTTGCGACGACATCGCGGCAGTCCTTCTCCTCCAGGGGTTTCTTGACGAGGGGGCAGCGGGACTCAAGGAGATCTCCCCTCCCGGCCTGAATTCTCCCGTTGTCTCGATGGAAGAAAAGGCCCAGAGCCGGTGAGACTCCCTCTCCTTTCCGTCCTCCGGCAAATGACCGTCATTTTTCTTTTTCTCCTTGTGCTTGGAGTGGGATGGTCTCTTTATGCCTTTTTTGGACCTCCCCAAGAGGAAACCGCCCCCTTTCTCCTGACGGTCTCCCACGGGACTCCCTTCCGCCAGGTGATCCAGACGCTGGCAAGAAAAGGGGCGGTCTCTTCCCCGGAAACGGTGATCTTCTGGGGGGACATTCTCGGCTTGGCCCGCAGCATTCGGGAAGGGGAGTACGAAATCTCTCCCGGAAATCGCCCCTACCGGATCCTCTGGGACCTGGTGGCCGGCCAGAAGTATTACGAGAAGCTGACCGTTCCGGAGGGATTCACCATCGCCCAGGTGGCGGCCCGCATGACGCATATGGGAATCGGAACGATTGACGAAAATTTGGCCCTCATGAGCGATGGGGACTTTCTTCGCCAGCTCCATGTTCCCTCCACCTCCCTGGAAGGGTACCTTTTCCCGAACACCTATTATTTTTCGAAGGGGTCGACCTCCCGGGAGGTTCTTTCTATGATGGTCTCCCGCTTCTGGCGGGTGATGCTCCCCGAATGGCAATCCCGTCTCCAAGAGAGGGGACTGACCGTAAACCAGGGAGTGACGCTGGCCTCCATCATCCAGAAAGAGGCGGGATCGGCCAAAGAGATGCCGGTGATCGCCGGAGTCTTCCTGAACCGCCTCCACAACGGCATGAAACTCCAGAGCGATCCGACGGTCCTCTATCTCCTCCCCCATCGTCACCACCTGAAGGCCGGGGACCTGAAAATCGATTCCCTTTACAACACCTATCTTCATGAAGGACTTCCGCCAACCCCCATCGACAATCCCGGAGCCCAGGCCCTTCAGGCCGTCGTCTTTGCGAAGGATGTTCCCTATCTCTACTTCGTCTCGGACGGTCACGGATCTCCCTCCATTTTTTCCCGGACCCTGCCGGAGCACGACCGGGCCATCCGACGGATCCTGAGGGATAAAAGGGGAATTTCCCCGGAGACGGACTCCCAATAACCTCATGCGCGAAAGATCGATAAAGAATGAGTGAAAACGAATTGCTTGACGGATTGCAGGATTCTGGTAGCTCTTCTTCGGGTCTTCCCAAGCGTTTTGAATGGGAAAGTGTGGAGGCCAGCTGCCTCGCCCGATGGAGCCGCGAGTCCGTCTCCAGAGCCTCCGAAGGGGAGCCCTTTTCGATGGTTGTTCCCCCTCCGAACATTACAGGCCGCCTTCATATGGGCCACGCCCTCAACCTGACCATCCAGGATGTGGCCGCCCGGTATCGAAGAATGCAAGGGCGGGACGTTCTCTGGATCCCGGGCATCGACCACGCGGGGATCGCCGCCCAGAACGTCGTGGAAAGACAGCTAAGGGCTGAGGGAGTGGACTACAAGAGCCTGGGGCGTGACGCCTTCGTCGAACGTGTCTGGCGCTGGAAGGAATCGATCGGTTCTGGGATTCTGGACCAGATCCGGCGTCTGGGGGCCTCCCTTTCCTGGGATCACGAGCGCTTCACGATGGACCCGGGGTTTTCCCGGGCGGTCCGGGAGGTCTTTGTCCGCCTTTATGAAGACGGGGCCCTCTACCGGGCCGAACGGATGATCCACTGGTGTCCCCGCTGCCTGACGGCGCTCTCCGACGTCGAGGTGACCCATCAGGACCGGGATGGGGAGCTCTACTTCATCCGGTACGTCGATGCCGAGAGGCCGGAGGACTCCCTTGTGGTCGCCACGACACGTCCTGAGACAGTGGTGGCCGACCTGGCCCTGGCCGTCAATCCGGAAGATGACCGGTATGGGGCCTGGGTGGGACGTCAGGTGAGGGTTCCCATGACCGACCGGACGATTCCCGTGGTGACCGACACGACAGTTGATCCCGGCTTTGGAACAGGGGTCCTCAAGATCACTCCCAGCCATTCGATGGTCGACTTCGAGATCGGACAGCGTCATGCTCTGGGAGCCTTGTCCGTGATCGATGAACGGGGAATCATGAATGCCCAGGCCGGTCCCCTGTCGGGGCTGCCCCGGGAAAAGGCCCGTGTCAGGGCCGTGGAAGTCCTCGATTCGGGCGAGAGTCTCGTACGTCGGGAGCCTCACAAGAATGCTATCGGAGTCTGCTACCGTTGCCAGACAGAGGTCGAGCCGCGCCTCTCGCTGCAGTGGTTCGTGAGGATGGCCCCCCTGGCGGTCCGGGCCCGGGAGGCAGTCGCATCGGAGGAGATCCGGTTTTTCCCCGACAATTGGGAGAAGACCTACTTCGAATGGATCGACAATATCCGGGATTGGTGCATCTCCCGGCAGATATGGTGGGGCCATCGGATTCCGGCCTGGACCTGCCAGGACTGTCACCACCTTTCGGTGCTCCGGAATGATCCGGAGGTCTGTCCTCACTGCGGGGGAGTCAACCTTATCCGAGACCCCGATGTCCTCGACACATGGTTTTCCTCGGCACTGTGGCCCTTCGCCACGATGGGCTGGCCCGAGGAGACGTCGGATCTCCGGCGTTTCTACCCGACGAATCTTCTGGTCACGGGATTCGACATCCTGTTTTTCTGGGTGGCCCGGATGATCATGATGGGACTCTATCTCACTGACCGGGTTCCATTCCGGGATATCTATATCCATGCCCTGGTCCGGGACGAGTTCGGGCAAAAGATGACCAAGAGCCGGGGAAACGTGGTCGATCCCCTGGAGCTCATGGAACGCTTTGGGACCGACGCCTTCCGACTGTCCCTGGCCCTCCTGGCCACTCCCGGCCGGGATATCCGCCTTTCGGTCGAACGGGTGGAAGCGGCCCGGAATTTTGTCTCGAAACTTTGGAGTGCCTTCCGCTACATCTCCCTGGTTGTCCCTCCGAAAACCTCCTCTCTTGACGATCTGGCCCTCTGCCGAGGGATCGCAAATCGCTGGATTCTGTCGGAGCTCGCAAGGCTCCAGACCGCCTACCGGGAGGCGATGGAATCCTACCGCTATGACGAGGGAGCTCTCCTTGTCTACCGGTTTACCTGGAGCCTCTTCTGCGACTGGTACCTCGAGGCGACGAAAGGGGATTTTGAGCGGGATCCTTCCGATCCCCTCAGAATCGAAACGGCCGGAACTCTGGTCACGGTCGGTTCGATCCTTCTTGACCTGGCCCATCCTGTCATGCCCTTTGTGACAGAAGAACTCTCCCGCCTCTTTGAATTTTCCAACGGCTGCACGGGCACGGGCGAAAGCCCCGTCCTCGCCGGGCGGATTCCCGAGGGATGGGGCGAGCCCTTTGACAGGATCCGGAGCATGGTCGGGTCGGTCCGGCAGACCCGGAGCGTCATGAAGATTCCTCCCACACAGGAGATCACATCCGCCCTGGTCCTTTCGTCTCCGGATGCGGGAGATCCGGCGGCTCTTTGGCCCTTCCTGGAAAGGCTCGGAAGGCTTTCCCGGTCCGCGGATCCCTCTCTCAAGGGGCTTCGGGCCCCCTTCCGGGACGGGTATCTGGTCCTGGGACTCGGAGGTCTCGTGGACTTTTCCCGGGAGGCCGAAAGACTCGAAAAGGAGATCCTGAAGGTCCGGGGAAAAATCGCGGAGGTTTCGGGCCGGCTTTCTCGGGAGGATTTTGTCCGGAAAGCCCCTCCCGAGGTGGTGGAAAAGGACAGGGGGCTTGTTGTCACCCTCGAGGAAGAAAGGAAAGGGCTTGAGGTGGCGCTTGACCAGGTCAGGGCTTTTCTTGGGGAGACGCCATGATCGGGGGTCTTCTTCCCTCCACGGTCGACCGGGCCCTTGTCTCCTTTCTGGAAGAGGATCTCCCCGAAGGGGACCTGACCAGCCGTCTTTTCTTTTCGGATCCGGCCTCCAACCGGAGAGCCGAGGCGGCGATCATGGCGGAAGAGACGGGGGTTCTTGCCGGGACTCCCTTCATTCCCAGGATCTTTTCCCTTCTGGGGGGAGAAGTGGCGATGAACTGGAAAGTTCCCGAGGGAGGGGCGCTTTCGCCCGGCCAGGTCGTCGGAGTCCTTTCCGGGCCTCTCCTGGACCTTCTTTCGGGGGAGAGACTCTCCCTCAATCTTCTCAAGCATCTCTCCGCGATTGCGACCACCACCCGGCGCTATGTAGAGGCGGCAAGGGCAGTTCGTCCCTCCGGAATGCGTCCCCTTCGGATTACCGAAACTCGCAAGACCCTTCCTGGCCTCCGTCTCTTTCAGAAGTACGCCGTCCGGATGGGCGGCGGGGTCCCCCACCGCTCCTCCCTTTCCTCCGGAATCCTGATCAAGGACAACCACATCGTGGGGGTCGGTTCGGTTGCCCGGGCCCTTCGACTCGCCCGGGAGCGCGCACCCCACCCCTATCGGATCGAAATCGAGGTCGACACCCCGGGCCAGGCCCTGGAGGCCGTAGCCGAAGGGGCAGAAATCCTTCTTCTCGACAACATGAGCGTATCGGTGATGGCCGATCTTGTTCCCCGACTCCGGGAGAAAAATCCCGATATCCTCCTCGAGGTCTCGGGGGGAGTGACCCTGGAGAAGGTCCGGGAGATTTCAGGGCTCGACATCGATTTCTGTTCAGTCGGAGCCCTGACCCATTCTCCCGGCGACCTTTCCCTGCGGCTGGACTTTCTCGGGTGAGTGAACCGGAGCCCCAGCGGGTCCGGAAGATTTGGTCCGATCCGCCGGTACTCTTCGTCCGGACCCTTTCCTCCACCAGCGATACCCTCGGAAGGTGGGTCTCCGAAGGGAGGGTCCCTCCCCGGGCCACGCTTCTCTGTGGCCTTCAGACTGGCGGACGGGGCCGTCCCGGACACCGATGGCAGTCCCGGAGAGGGGATCTCACGATGAGCCGATGGATTCTTTCCGAAGAGTCTCCCCCCGCCGGGAAGGCCCTTCTTCCCATGGCTATTGCCGCCGCCTGTCTTGAAACCTTTGACAATCTGGACCTTCCGGGAACCTTCTGGAAATATCCCAACGACCTTTATGCCCTCCTGTCCCCGGAAACTCCGGGGGGCGATGTCGGAAAACTAGGCGGGCTCCTTCTCGAACCGGTTCGGGCGATTGGCGGAGAGCCAAAAGGATGGATCGCCGGGATCGGAATCAATATTGGGGCCCTCGAGCCGGATTCCTCTGGAAGGGAATTCTCTCCTGCCTCGCTTTCCGGTCTCGCCAGGGAGGGACGTCCTCTCCCGGGTCCCCTCTCTCTGGCAAGACATCTCTCCCAGCGGATCTCATGGATCCTGGACAATGGCTCGCCCGCTGAAATCCTGGCACGGCTTGAAGACCGTCTCCTCTGGAAAAATCGCTGGATTGCCTATACGCTCCACGGAAAAACCTGCCTCGGGAAAATCGAGGGGCTGGGGAGGGATGGCGCCCTGCTCGTGACAGGGGACGATGGCCGGTCCTGCCGTCTCGGACCCGGGGTCAGAAACATTCGTCCTGTCTCTGTCGGGGAAGGTCATCATGGCTGATCCGGGACGGGGGATCACGATCAAGGTGGGTCTCTCCCGGATCTCGGTGGCCCTCCATGAAGGGGACCGGATCCTCAGAATGAAGACACTGGCGACTCCCACCCCTCCGGAGTCCCGGAATGCCCTGTCGGGTTTTTTCGGAACCCTCTGGCAAGATCAGAGGCTTAAGAACCTGCCCGCGGTCCTTGTCTGCGTCGTTCCCGATCTTTCCCATATCGTCTCCTCCCAATGGGGCGAACGCTCGGGGCGACCTCCCGAAATATTCTCTCTCTCGGGTGCGCCCTTTGTGGTGGACTACTGTCCCCCCGAGACTTTGGGGGTGGACCGGACTGCGGCTGTATGGGGGGCGCTGGCCCGGTTCGGGGAGAGTCTTGGGCCGGCCTTCATGGTGGCCGACTTCGGAACCCATACCGTGACAACCGTCCTCTGCCGGGGGCGTCTTCTGGGCGGTGCGATCCTCCCGGGCCTCCCTCTTATGGAGAAAGCTTTGGGGGCAGGTCGTGTCGACCTGGCCAGGGGGAGGGGTCTTTTGGGGCGGGACCGCATCGTAGGGGCCCGGGGGGTAGGCCGCTCAACCGGGGAGAGTGTTTTTGCGGGAGTGGTTCTGGGAAGCATCGAGGCCGTCTCGGGCCTCGGGAGAAGGGCGGAGGAAGAACTGGGGGAGCCCCTCCGGATCGTCCTTGCCGGAGGGCTCTCCCGTCTTGTTGCGCCACTCTTTCCTCAGGAGATCCTGGTCAGTCGCCAAGCCGTTCACTATGGGGCCTGGAAATTCCTGGAAGGCAGGTGAGAGGGCTTTCCTGAAACCTGTCTATTTGGCGCCGGTTTCACAATCAGATAGACGAGCGCCGATGTCAGCAAAAATCCCAAGAGGCTCAGAAGACCGAAGAGGAGCGGAATGATGGTGTCCATGGCGGACCTCCTTTCAGGGATCTCTTCGGTGGCTTACCCAAAAATCTTTAGACTATGACGAAAATCATGGTCCGAAGGATAATCGACGGCGACAATCTCTGTGAAATTAAATACGAAGATAGGAACGGGATCAAGAGCCTGGAAGTGGGGCGAATCCCAACCGTAGAGATCGGCAAAAGAGATAGGGCCCAGGGGAAGGTCCTGGTTGAGGGCTGAAAGGGTCCCGGAGACCCGAAAAGGCGAGGAGAGGCTCCAGGCGCAGTTTTTGGGGCTAGTCTGAAGGAGCCTGAAGCGCTTCCGGCATGCGCTTCAGGCCGAAAATTATTTTATGCGACCTGGTAGATCCTGACGTCCGGTGCCGCCTCAAGAAAAGGTTTAAGGGCAACGACGACATCCTTGTTGAACAAATCACTCTTCAGGTAGGCCTGTGCATGCGCCACCGAATCAAATCCATGCAGAACCTGGACATCCTCCTCCCGAACCAGAAGCTCTTTCGATTTTGCTCCGGGGATGGTCGAGAGGAAGGGGTGCTTGAACTTGCTGTAAACCCCAGCTGCAGAAGGCCGATTTTTTTCCTGAATCTTCAAGGTAATTTCAAGATAGGTCATGGTTCCTCCCAGGGAGTGCCCCAAAATTTTGGTGAGATGCCTTTCGAAAAAGGACTCTTTCTATTGTCGGCGATCTTTCCTGCCCTTGGATAGGCATCTTACCAGACTCATTTTTTATAGAGAAATTGATATAATCTATAACATAGATATTAAAAATCGATTAATTAGGAAAAAACACCTTTATGAATTTGGCTCATCTGAAATTCGTCGTTGAGACGGCCGAGCTTAAATCTTTCAGCCAGGCGGCCGAGAAATGCCATGTGACCCAATCTACCCTTTCCAACGGTGTGGCGTTGATCGAACAGGAACTGGGAGCAAAATTATTCGAAAGGACTACCCGAAGCGTCACTCTCTCCCCTTTTGGAAAAACCATGATTCCTTTGATCAAATCCCTTTTGGGGGCGGAATCGAATCTCATCCTGCAGGCCAAAAACTATTTGAATCCTGAAAAAGCCCTCATTAAAATCGGGGTCTCCCCTCTGGTGAATGCCGGATTCACCTCCGTTCTCACCCAAAGCTTTCGAGATAAAAATCCGGATTATGAAATCGTTCTTTACGAAGAGAACCTGGAGCAACTGCAAAATATGCTCCTTTCGGACAGCCTGGATTTTATTTTTGTGCCTCTTATCGCCGAATTCAGCGCCGAATTTGGAAAGATGAGATCCCTTTTCCTTTATGACGAGCCGCTTGTTCTCATTACGAAAGCCCCTGACCTCCTGGCCTCAGGCTCTGTTTCAGCCACAACCTTAAGAGATCAGAAACTCGTGATGGTTCCCGACGCCTGTGGCCTGGCAAGAGTCACCCGGGAAATTTTCAAAAAAGCCAGAGTCACTCTTCATGAATACGAGGGGAGGGCTTTTAGTTACAGCGCCCTTGCCGAGTGGGCCCAGAATGGAATCGGTTCGGCGGTTCTTCCCAGAAGCAAGGTAAGCCCGAAAACAAAATCCTTGCCGTTGGTCGATGCGAACAATTCGCTGGAGACCATCAGGTTCGTTGCCATCGGCAACACCTCAAGCTTTGTACGGTTCAAGGCCTTCGCCGAATATATCCGGAAAAAGTCCGGATATCTTGCCAGGGGGCTCGCGCCAGAACAAGGCTCCAGGGCTAGATGAAGATATCCTATAGAAGTGTACCGGGCCGTTTTGTAAGGGTTCCCTATCTTCCAAAAAGAAGGGTCTCTGGACACGATTCCCGGGAACCGCCAGGGGCAGGAGAGAAATCGCAACGCCTTGAACCGATGGCCCGTTCGGGAAGGGGTGGACCTTTGAACCGGGACATGCTAGGATTATCCGGCCAGTTTGACTGGCGGCGATGGGGTTCGCCTTTCCCTGGTCCTTTCGGACAGGGTGATGACTCCTACCATGGGTGGACAGGCACGCGTATGGTGGGAATCGGTCCGGACCCTGTCGACAGACAGAGGCCCGGTCTGGGCCCTGCCCCACGATTTTCTCCCCGTTACGTGTTTCCTGTCCCATACGATCAAAGATCATGACATTGATGCCGGACGACTTTTCGGTATGAACTCCCGGAGCAAGAGTCCTGCGATTATTGCCGGAGAAATTTTCGATGGCAAAGTCCCCTGAAACAGGCATCTCCCTTCGTTCATGGAGGATCCTTCTCCCCCTGGCCGGTCTTGTCGGGACCCTCCTCTGGGGCGGATATATCCTGGCCGACCGTGTCCGCTATGTCCGCTCCGTCGACTGCTATGTCCAGGGAAAGATCACCTATGTCGCCTCTCCGGTCGGAGGACGCCTCATCAAATTTACGGTCAATGAGGGGGATCCGGTCCGCTTTGGCGAGGTCATCGCGACCATCGACACGACCGGAGAACGCTACAACACGGCCCACGACACTCACCTGAACCTTTCCCCCTTCCAGAACCTTGAACGGGATCTGGCCCGGAAGGTGCTGATCGAACGGGAGGTGGCCGATGCCCGGGACCACTACCACCGGGGCCGGGACCTTCTGAAAAATCGTTTCATCTCGGCCCAGGATCTGGAGGATCTCGAAACGACCTACCGGAAGAAGAAGGATCAGCTCCGGGAGATCCGGCGGCTGATCCGGGCGGACCGTCAAATCCTTGCCATCTCCGAAGTCCACCCCCGGAATCGGACGGTCTTCGCCTCCATCCCGGGACAGGTGGCCCAGCGGCTTGTCAACCTGGGAGAGACAGTCCGTCCCGACCAGCCCCTGGTCAGCATCATCGACGCCCGGAACAGGGACAATGTTTGGCTTGATGCCTATCTTCGGGAGACCCAGGTCTGGAAAGTCCATCCCGGCCAGAAGGTCCGGATCCATATCGATGCCTTTCCCCACCTCAATTTTTCGGGGCATGTCCTCGAGTTCATCCCCGCCGCGAGCCAGGCCTTCGCCCTTCTGCCGACCCAGAATGCCGCCGGGACATTCGTGAAGGTGGTCCAGCGCATTCCGGTCCGGATTGTCTTCGATGATCTCAAGGGGCAGGCGATCTTTCCCGGCATGTCGGCCGAGGTGGCCATTGTCCGGAAAAGCTGACTCCGGGACCCTCCCTCTTCTGTTTTGGCCCTTGCGGGTCTTCGCAGGAGGGCTCCTTGCCGGACTTTTGCTCTCCTCTCCGGCCAAGGCGGCGGAAGAGGGGGTTCCCATCGCCCGGAAAACGGTCGTCCAGGCGGCGCTGTCCTCCCATCCCCTTGTTTCCATCGCCTATGACCGTTCCCGCGCCCAGACCGAAAAGGTCGGGACCGCGCTGTCCGATTATTACCCCCATATCTCCCTTTCTCTTGACCAGCTCTTTCTGAACACGGCCTTCGTTGGGGGAGTCTTTCCGGATTACCAGCCCATTGCTCCCGAAATGCTCAATCCCACCCTGACCCAGGACATCACCGCCTTCGGACGGCGGCACTATCGGGTCCGGGCGGAACGGCTCCGTCTCCGGAGCCGGAAGGAAGAGCTCTCTGAAGCCCGACTCTCCGTTTCCTTCCGTGCCAACGTGGCCTATGACCAGCTGGCAATGTTCGAGCACCTCTTCCGGGCCGCCCGGAAAAACGAGGAGGATGCTGCCCTTCATCTCCGGATGGCCCAGGAACGCCTAGCCCGGGGTTTTGGAGTCATCACCGATGTCACCATGGCCCGGCTTCTTCTGGAAAAGACGCGTCTCGAAAGGATCCGCCAGGGGAATGCTCTCCGTAAGGCCCAGGCCGACCTGATCTTCGCCATGGGCCGGGAAACGATGGTGTCCTATCGGACTGACGGAACACCCCGGAGGACTGGCCCCTCATGGTCTCTCGATGAAATGATTTCCTACGCCCTGGCCCACCGGCCTCTTCTCCAGGCCGCCCTGGCCCTTGACCGGGAGAAGGAGACCGATGTCCAGGCGATCCGGACCCGGAACTATCCTCATCTCTCCCTTTTTGCCCAGGGCTTTATCCTCTGGGGAGTCCCGACGAATATCTCCGGAGCCCCGCCGGGTTCCGGGGGCTTGGGGCTCTTTCTTCCGACCTTCCAGAGCGGGGTGACTCTATCGGTTCCGATCTTTGTCGGCGGGGCCATTCTCCACGACACCGAAAAGGCCCGGATGGAGGCCAGAAAGGAATCGGAAAAGACCCGGCTCGTCCGCCTTCGCATCATTCGCAATGTGCGGAAACTCTATGACGACTTTGAAACGCAAAGGGAGACACTGTCACTGGACCAGGCTCGCTTCGACCACGCCCGGGAAAATCTCCGTCTTGTGGAGAGACGGTTCGCCCGGGGGCTCGTGGACGGAGTGACGGCCGTCGATGCCGAAACGGAAGTGCTGACAAGCCGGGAACGGCTCATCGCCGACCGGTTCCGCCTCTCCATGATCCAGGACAGGCTGGACCGCGAGATGGGCTTAAGACGCGATTACTGATCGCCCGGAGAGGCTAGCCGTTGCGGATTGTCCGGGAGGCAAGAAAACTCCTCTCCCCGGTCCGGATTCTTTCCAGAAGCGGTTGTCCGGCTTGCCTTTCTTCTCCCGATTGCGTATGATCACAGGCACTCATGGGTTGGATTGCCGTGATGGTCTGATCGAGGTCTCCGGAGATTTCCGCTGGTCAGGGAAGGCCCCTTTCCCCATCAAATCAAGTCAATCCTGGCGGGGAAATCTCGCTTCAGGAAGGAATGCAAGGAGAGTTTTGTGCGAATCGTGAAGAAAAGACGGAAGGTCAGCATTATCGGGGCAGGGAACGTCGGGGCGACCACCGCCCAGAAAATTGTCGAGAATGGCCTGGCCGATGTCGTCCTTCTTGATATCCGTGACGGGGTGGCCCAGGGAAAGGCCCTCGACATCCTGGAGGCGGGCCCCCTGATGGGGTTTGATACACGGATCCGCGGAACGGGCCACTATGAGGAGATCGTCGATTCCTCCGTGGTGGTGGTCACCGCCGGTTTTTCCCGAAAGCCGGGCATGTCCCGGGATGACCTGCTGACTAAAAACGGCGAGATTATCCGGGACGTGGCCCGCCATATCCGGAAATATGCCCCGGACAGCATCGTGATTGCCGTGACCAATCCCATGGATCTTATGGCCTATGTCCTGTGGCGCGTGACCGGCTTTCCCCGGGAGCGGGTGGTCGGCATGGGAGGAGCGCTCGATTCCTCACGGTTCGCCTATTTTCTCTCGGAAGAGACCCGGACTTCGGTGTCGAACATCCAGAGTCTCGTCATGGGGGGCCACGGCGACCAGATGGTTCCCCTGCTGGACTTTTCAACCATTGCGGGGGTTCCTGTCCGAAAGATGGTCCCGAAAGATCGCCTGGCGGCGATCGTCCAGAGGACCCGGGACGGGGGAGCCGAAATCGTGCACCTGATGAAAGACTCCTCCGCCTACTTTGCCCCGGCGGCCGCCACCTATTCGATGATTGAATCGATCCTGCACGACCGGCACCGGATCATTCCAAGCTCGGTTTTCCTCCAGGGAGAGTACGGAATCAAGGAGGCCTTCGTCGGCGTCCCCGTCCGTCTGGGAAACCAGGGGCTTGAGGAAATCGTTGAGCTGCCCCTTTCGGAGGACGAATCCGTTCAGCTCCACAAGTCTGCCGCGGCGATCACCGAAGGGATTGATGCCCTCAAGCGTCTGTTCCACGATTTTTCCGAGTAGGGCCGTGTCCTCCGGGGCCGCCACTATCCTTTGTCCTGGACCGGAGCCGGCTGGACCGGGATTGTGCTGACGTTTCTGCGCAGGAAATCCGTTGTCGTTCTCCTCTCCCTGCTCCCGCTTCTTGCGGCCATTCTTCTTTTCGGATTCCTGGCGAGGCGACATGTGTCCAACCGCGGGACCGTTCCAACGGATACCCATCCCCTTCCGAAACCGGCGGTCATCATCCGGAACTTCACCTATTCCCGGACCTACAAGGCGAGAACGCGCTGGTTCGTACGGGCGAAATCGGCCATCGTCGGGGAAGGCCAATCCCGAACCCGGCTGTCGGACCTTTCCGCACACATCATTCTGAGTGACACCCTGATGCTCGACATCCGGAGCCAGCAGGGTGTCATTGACCGGGCAGGACACCAGTTTCTGGTCTCGGGCCGGTCCGTTCCCGTCTCCGCCGCTTTTTCGACCGGACTGCTCCTTGTGGCCCGGCAATTGCATTACCACGACGCCTCCGATACCATCACAACGGAGGGACCGGTGACGCTCGTCAGCCGGGGTGTGGTCATTCATGGTGTCGGTCTTGAATCGGTTCCGAAGTCGCAATCCTTTACCCTCCAGAGGGACGTGCATGCCGTTTTTGCCGGATAGGCCGAAGGGAGGCCCCGGCGGATTCGCCGGTCACTTTTGGGGGAGGATGGGGGGGACGATTCTGGCCCTGATGGTGTTGGTTCTCCCGACGGAGCAGGTCCTGGGGGCCGCTCCTCCGAAGGTGAAAAAGGAGCCGAAGGCCCCTGTGGCCATGGTTGTCCGGGCCGACCACATGCTGGCCCGCAACATCGAAAACGAGATCACCTTTTCGGGCCATGTCCATCTCGTCAAGGGGACCCTCCGGCTCACCTCGGACGACCTGGTCGTCTTCCTGAAGAAGGCCGGGAAGGGGAAGACACTGATGGAGCAGTCGAAGGGGGGATCCTCCGGCCAGCGCGTCGAGACGATGGTCGCAACCGGCCACGTGGTGATCCACACCCCCCACAGGGTGGCTTATGCCGGAAAGGCCGTCTATGTCCAAGCCGCCCACCTCTTTGTCCTGACAGAGGAACCGGTGGTGATCCAGAATGGAGACAGGATGTCCGGAGAGCGCATCACCTTCTTTACGAGGCTCAACAAGAGCGTGATACAGGGGCATAGCCTGATGCTGCTGTCGCCCAGCAAAAAATCGTCTCCATCGGAAAAGGGGTCCGGGATGGGACCTGCGAGGACGTCCAATGTCCATTGAAGCCATCGGACTTGAAAAGTCCTATCACAAGAGGAAGGTCGTCAACGGAGTCAACCTGCACGTCAACCCCGGAGAGGTCGTGGGTCTCCTGGGACCCAACGGGGCCGGCAAGACGACTTCCTTTTACATGATCGTTGGCCTGGTGCGCCCGGATGGGGGGAAGATCATGATGGGAGGGGCCGACATCTCGAAATTTCCGATGCACAAGCGGGCACGGCTTGGCATCAGCTATCTCCCCCAGGAGTCCTCGATTTTCCGGAAGCTCTCGGTCCGGGACAACATCATGGCCGTTCTCGAGTTCATGGACCTCACTTTGGACCAACGGGAAGAGAGGCTTCAGACGCTGCTTGCCGAACTGAACGTCGCCCATCTCACCCAAAGCAAGGCCTACACCCTCTCCGGAGGAGAACGTCGCCGGGTGGAGGTGGCCCGGGCCCTGGCCACGAAGCCCGAATACATCCTTCTCGACGAGCCCTTTGCCGGCATCGATCCCATCGCCGTCATCGAGATCCAGAAGATCATCGCCCAGCTCAAGTCCCGGGGAATCGGCGTCCTCATCACCGACCACAACGTGAGGGAGACCCTCGAAATCACCGACCGGGCCTATGTCATCAATCAGGGGCAGATCCTGGAGGAGGGGACTCCCCGGCAGATTGCCTCGAGTCCCCGCGTCCGGGAGTTTTATCTCGGGGAGCGCTTCCTCCTAAACGAAGACATGGCGAAGGTATCGGGATGAAACAGCAGCTCGAAGTCCGTCTCTCCCAGAAAATGGTCATGACCCCCCAGCTTCAGCAGGCCATTCATCTTCTGATGCTGAACCGCCTCGACCTGGCCCAGGAGATGCAAGAAATCGTGCTGGAGAATCCGGTCCTGGAAATCGAGGAGGAATCCCCGGAACCGGAGGAATGGTCCTCCGAAGGAGCCGACGGGGAGACCCTCCATTCGATGGGGGAGGACACCCGTCCTGACACACACGCCCCGGAGGACGAGGACCGCGTACCCGATCCCATGTCGAACTGGGAGTATTCGGTCGACGAAAATCTCGACGAGGAGTCCTTCCACAGGGAGGAGCGCACCCTCCGGGAGTCCGACTCGGGGGAGTTTTCCTTCGAGAAGGTTCTGGCCGCCCCCACAACCCTGGCGGACCATCTCGAGTGGCAGCTCTCCTTTACCGACCTCTCTCCCGCGGAGAGGTCTCTTGCGACCTACCTGATCGGAAATCTCGACGAGGACGGCTATCTCCATCTCGACGCCACGGAGATTCCGGAAGGGCTTCTCAAGGGGGTCTCCCTCCCTAGGGTCATCGAAACGATCCAGGGGTTCGACCCGCCCGGGGTGGGGGCCCGTTCGCTCCAGGAGTGCCTGATGATCCAGGTGCGCCATCTGGGCCAGGACAAGGAGCTTCCCGGCCGGATTCTCTCGGATTATTTCCAAGAGTTTCTGGAGATGGGAACCAAGGCGATCGCCCGGGGTCTCAAGGTCCCCGTGGAGGAGGTGTCGGAGGCCGTAGCCTTCATCCGTTCCCTCGAGCCAAAACCGGGCCGTCCCTATTACCGGGAAAGTCCCTCGATCGTCGTTCCGGACCTCCGGTTCTATGAGGACGACGAGGGGGTGCTCCGGGTCGTGATGAACGAACAGGGACTTCCCAGGCTCCGGATCCAGCCGGCCTACCGGGCCATGCTGAAGGCCGCCCCGAAGAAGGACGAGCTCAGGGACTACCTAGAAGAGAAGATGCGGGCCGCCCAGTGGTTCCTGAAAAGCGTCGACCAGCGCCGCAGGACCATTCTCCGGGTGGGTGAGAGCATCCTCAGGCACCAGGAGGAGTTTTTCCGGAAGGGGCCGACGGCGCTCCGTCCGCTTGTCCTCCGGACCATCGCCCAGGAACTGGGGCTTCATGAATCGACCATTTCGCGGGTCACGAACCAGAAATACGCGGAAACCCCCTTCGGGGTGGTCGAGCTCAAGTATTTCTTTTCGGGGGGCGTGCCTTCCTCATCCGGAGGCGACGAACACTCGGCTGTCAGTGTCCGGGAGAAAATCAGGCAGCTGGTGAAGGCCGAATCTCCGGAAGATCCCCTCACAGATCAGGAGATTGTCGACAAACTTTCCGGGAGCGGGATCGTCATTGCCCGGAGAACGGTCGCCAAATACAGGACAGAGCTTGATATTCCGTCTGTCAGTCAGCGCAGGAAAGGTCCCTGGGATCAAAGGACCCAGAAGATCTAGATTAGTGACAATTCATGGAGGAACAATGGAAATTCTTTTGACCGGACGACATATTGACCTGACCGATGCAATACGTAATCAGGTGACGGAAAAACTTCATCGGGTGGCCCGCCTCGTCAGCGAGCCGGCCAAGGCCGAAGTTGTCCTGGCTGTCGAGAAATATCGCCAGAAGATCGAGATCACCCTTCACACCCACGGGAAGATGATCCATGCGGAATCCGTGACCTCCGACCTCTATGGTTCTCTCGATCTGGTCGTGGACAAGCTTGAGCGCCAGATTCACCGCTTCAAGGAAAAATTCCTCACCAACCGGACGGGGGCGCGCCACGAAGAGGTGCTGCCGCATCTCGCGGGAACCAAGCCTTTTGCCCTGCCCGCTCTCGTCAAGACCAAGAAATTTCCGGTGAAACCCATGTCCCTTGAGGATGCCATTGTTCAGATGGAGCTTCTCGACAAGGACTTCTTCCTCTATCTCGACCCGGCCACCTCTTCGATGCGGCTCCTTTACCGGCGGCGGGACGGATCCCTGGGGCAGATCGAGCCGGTCTGACGGAGGCCGGGCCGAAGGTCCGGTCCGGTTCGGGAGGGGGACGTGAGCCTCAGTTTTCTATTTGTCACCGGCCTGTCCGGCGCAGGGAAGAGCCAGACCCTCCGTGTCCTGGAGGATCTCGGGTATTTTTGCGTCGACAATCTGCCCATTCCCCTTGTGAGCCAGTTTGCTGTCCTGGCGAACCGGAGGCCCAGCGAGTTCGACCGGGTGGCGATCGGTGTGGACATCCGGGAGGGAACCTTTTTCCAGGAATTCTGGCAGTCCTTTGATCGCCTGAAGGCGGAAGGACATCGGGTGGAGGTCCTCTTTCTGGACTCGGGGGATGATGTCCTGATGCGTCGTTTTTCCGAGACCCGCCGGCCCCATCCTCTCTCGCTGTCGGCGGGCCTTCCTCTGCTCGAGGCCATCCGGGAGGAGCGTGAGCGTCTCTCCTCCCTCCGGAAGAGGGCGGACAGGGTTGTGGACACCAGCCTCCTGTCGGTGGCGGAGCTCCGGATCCTCATGGGGAAGTCCTTCGGGGTTCCGGAGCCGGAGGGAGGCATGGTCGTCTATCTTCTTTCCTTCGGTTTCAAGTTCGGGCTTCCGATGGATGCCGACATGGTCTTCGATGTCCGCTTCCTCCCCAACCCGAACTATGATCCCCGCCTCCGGCCCCGGACAGGAAAGGACCCGGAGGTCTGGTCCTTTCTTATTGGCCGCGGGGCCGAGGGATTTCTCGAGGAGTTTTCCCGGTTTCTCCTTCTCCTCCTGCCACGCTTTGCCGAGGAACGGCGGTCGACCCTGACCATCGCTGTCGGATGCACGGGAGGACGCCACCGGTCAGTCGGCATCGCGGAACATCTGGGCATCCGGCTTGAAAAGGAAGGCTACCGCATCCGGGTGGCCCACCGGGATATCGACAAGGACACAAAACGTTACAGGCCGGACAAGGACATCGCCGGCCAGGGGTGAGGAGATGCCAATGAAATTTTTTTCGGGACGGCCGACCGTTGGGCTCGTGATGGCCCTGATGGCCCTTTCCCTGCTTTCCTCCTGCGCGACGGAAAAGAAAAAATCCAAACCGATTTACTCCTACCAGCTTCCCTGGTCGGGAAGCGACCTGGTCCGGGCCGAAACAGTGCCCTTGCCCCCTGACCGGGCCTTCGACGGTTCGGCCCGCCTGGCCGCCTATCTTGAGGCCAGAAAGAAAATCAAGGGACTCTACATGCAGGCCATCCGGGCGCTTCCTTTGGCAGGATCCGTGACCGTCGGCCAGGTCCTCGACCAGAAGCCGGCGGTCAGAAAACGGGTGGAAACCTTTCTCGATCATGCCCGGATCCGGGAGGTGGCCTACCGGCCTGGCCAGGGCCTCTATCTCGAGGAGGTGGCCTACCTCGGGTCGGACTTCCAGTCCCTGCTGGGAGTCACCCTTCATCTGGTCCCCCGCAAGAAGAAGACCGTCCGGGGAGCCGGCACTGCCAAGACAGGGCCGGGAGGATCGGGAGGCGGCATGCCGATGATGCCGATGATGCCGTGATCCGTTTTTTTACAGCCGGAGAGTCCCACGGACCTGGCCTGACCGGCGTAATCGAGGGGCTTCCTGCTGGTCTCGAGTTGGGGGGGGAGGACCTAGCCTCGGACATGGCGCGCCGGAAAATGGGGTACGGCCGCGGAGGCCGCATGGCCATCGAGACCGATACCGTCCGTTTCGTCTCCGGGGTCCGGAAAGGGCGGACCCTCGGGGGGCCGGTCACGGTCTGGATCGAGAACCGCGACTTTAAAAACTGGGAGCAGATCATGGGGGCCGACCCCGCCCCCGAGGATGGGGTCCGGGCCGTCCATGTTCCCCGGCCGGGCCATGCGGATCTCGTGGGAGGCGTGAAATACGGCCACAGGGACCTCAGGAACGTCCTGGAGCGCGCAAGCGCCCGGGAAACGGCCACCCGGGTCGCCCTTGGAGCGGTCGCCCGCAAATATCTCTCCCTCTTCGGAGTGAAGGTCACCTCCTGCGTCCTCTCCATCGGGACCGTCTCATTTCCGGGACCCTCCGAGGATCTATGGAACGAACCCGACACCCTCCGCGAGCGCATCTTGAATTCGGAGGTCTTCTGCCCGGATCCCGACACGAGCTCCCGGATGGTTGAAGAGATTCGCTCGGCAAAAAAGGCGGGAGATACCCTGGGAGGAGTGTTCGAGGTGAGGGCCACCGGCCTTCCGGTGGGTCTTGGGAGCTATTCCCAGTGGGACCAGCGTCTCGATGGCCGGCTGGCCCAGGCGCTCCTCTCGATCCAGGCGATCAAGGGAGTCGAGATCGGCCTGGGATTCGAGGCCGCCCGGCTTCCCGGCTCCCGGGTCCACGATCCCATTCTCAGAAAGGGGGAGGGTCTTGTCCGGTCATCCAATGGTTCGGGAGGACTCGAGGGGGGCGTGACAAACGGATCTCCCCTTGTTGTCCGGGCCGCCATGAAGCCGATCGCGACCCTTTACACCCCTCTCCCCTCTGTGGACCTCAGGACCGGGGAGGAAAGCCCGGCCTCGGTGGAACGCTCGGACATCTGTGCCGTTCCCGCCGCCTCCGTCGTGGGTGAGGCCATGGTCTGCCTGATACTGGCCCAGGCCTTCTCCGATAAGATCGGGGGGGATTCGGTAGAGGAGGTTACGGCCCATTTCCAGGCTTCCTGCCGTCTCGAAAGGGAGCGTCTCCACCCCTGGGAGACGGCGTGATCGCGCCTCTTTCGCATTTCATCATCCTTGTGGGGCCCCGGGGATCCGGGAAGACGACCCTTGGCCATGCCCTGGCCCGGGCGATCAATTCGCCCGTCTACGACACCGACCGGATGGTCGAGGAGCGGACGGGGGCGTCGGTGACACGCCTCTGGGAGCGGGAGGGGGAAGAGGGCTTTCGGGCTTGGGAGTCCCGGGTTCTCGAAGGGCTCAGGAATCTTCCTCCGGGGGTCGTTTCGACAGGCGGAGGTATCATTTTGGATCCCGGCAACCGGAAGATCTTGGCGGAACTGGGACCGGTCTTCTATCTCAGGGTCCCGATCGAACAGCTGGTGGCACGGCTCTCCCACTCCTACGAGAAACGGCCACGGCTCAAGGCCCAGATCCCCCTTGCCGAGGAGATCCGGCAGGTGAGCCGGGAGAGGGATCCTCTTTACCGCCTTGTGGCCACTCATGTGGTCGAGACGGGAGGGAGCTCGATTGCAGGAACCGTCGAGGAAATCCTGAGGAGACTCAGATCGCCGGCTCCCGGGGAGATAACTCCTTGAAGACCGTCGGGGTTCTGGCCTCATCCGGTCCCTACGCAATCCATATTGCCAGGGGTCTCCTCCCGGTCCTGGGAAGGGTGCTCCGGGACCTTTTCCCACCCGTCCTCCGGGTGGGAATCGTGTCGAACCCTGTGGTGTGGGGACTTTATGGCCCCCGGATCCGGGAAGCCCTAGAAGGAGCCGGATTCCGGATCGTCGTGGCACTCCACCCGGACGGAGAACGCTACAAGACCATGGAAAGCGTGATGGGGCTGCTTGGCGTCTTTATCGGGGAGCGCTGGGAGCGGCGGGAGCCCATTTTGGTGGCAGGAGGGGGGGTGACGGGAGACATGGGAGGGCTGGCCGCCGCCCTACTCCTTCGGGGGGTACCCCTTGTCCATCTTCCAACCACCGTGGTCGCCCAGGTGGACTCTTCCATCGGGGGCAAGACCGGGGTCGACCACCCCTTGGGGAAGAACCTGATCGGGGCCTTCAATCCCCCCCGGGCCATCCTTTCGGACCCGGAGGTTCTGGGAACCCTTCCCCTTCGGGAGCGCCGCGCGGGCCTGGGCGAAGTCCTGAAATATGCCCTCATCGGGGACGGAGCCCTCCTTGACCTTCTCGAAGAACGGGTGGAGGAGCTCGCCTCCGAACGCTTCGACGGGGAGCTGTGGGAGAGGGTCGTGACCTTCTGCAGTGCCGACAAGGCCAGGATCGTCTCGAACGACGAGAGGGAGTCGGGGGAGAGGATGCTTCTGAACTTTGGCCACACCTTCGGTCACGCCCTTGAAGGGGCCCTGGACTTTTCGGGCCTTCTTCACGGGGAGGCGGTGGCGATCGGCATGCTCTCGGCAGCCGCGATCGCCGAGTCGGGCGGGATCGCCGCCCCCGGAACCTTTTCCTTCATAAAGTCCCTGACCAGCCGGGCGGGCCTTCCCTGCGCCTGGCCTGAGGGGGTCACCTTCGAGCAGATCCATCCCTATCTCGTCCGGGACAAGAAGGTAACGGGAGGGCAGGTGGCCCTCATCCTTCCCGAAGCCCCCGGCCGGGTTCGGATCGTCCGGGACTATGACCCGAACCTTCTTTCGAGGGGACTTTTTGCATGACGCCTTCCCGACCCCGCCCCGAATCCCCCGATCTCCAGAAGGAGCTCAAACTCCTGAAGGGACTTCTCCGGATCACGATCTCGGTGGACTCCCTCTCCGTCCTTTTGGACAATGCCATCCGGCTGCTTCTTGAAATTCTTCCGGCAGACGGGGTCTTCATCTACCTTCTCGAAGAGGATGCCCCTGTCTTGACGCTCCGGGCCGCCTCCCGCTATCTTCCCGATCTGGTCGGGCATTTTTCCATCCGACTTGGGGAAGGCCTGACCGGATGGGTAGCCCAGGAAGAGTCACCTGTCATCATTCCCGAGAAGGCCTACGAGGATCCCCGGGCCAAGATCTTCCAGATGCTTCCGGAGGACCGGTTCGAATCCTTCCTCTCCGTGCCGCTCCGGACGAAGGACCGGCTGGTGGGGGTCATGAACCTCCATTTCCGGGGGGCCTTTTCTCCCAACAACACCGAGATCGAGCTTTTGATGCTGCTCTCCCAGGAGATGGGCTTCATGATCCGCCATATCCATCTCTTCGAAGAGGCCCAGAAGAAGGCCCGCCAGATTGAGGCGCTCTCCCAGGTTAGCCAGTCCATCACCTCGAGCCGCTATCTCGAGGAGATTCTTCACCTCATCGTGACCGTCACGGCCGAAATGACCAATTCCACCCTCTGTTCGATCATGATCTACGATCCCGAAAAGGGGCTGGTCGTCCGGGCGACCCAGACCCTCTCCGACGAATACCGGAAGAAGCCGCCTCTGAAGGTTGGCGAGAGCATCGCCGGGGTGGTCTTCGGAGAGCGCCGGGCGATCGCGGTGGAAAATGTCCAGAAGGATCCGAGGTACACCGCCAAGGAGCTTGCCCGGAAGGAAAATCTTGTCTCCATGCTCTCGGTGCCGATGATGATCAAGGATCGGGCGATCGGGGTGGTCAATGTCTACACGAGCCATCTGCACCACTTTACCCGTGACGAGTTCAAGGTCCTGCAGTCGGTGGCGAACCAGGCGGCCATCGCCTGGGAGAACACCGTCCTCTTCGAACGGACGGTGGCGATGGAGGAAGCCCTCGAGAGCCGCAAGCGGATCGACCGGGCCAAGGGGATTCTCATGAAAAAACATCGCATCTCGGAAGAAGATGCCTACCGTCTTCTCCAGAAAAAGAGCATGAACCTGCGCAAATCGATGCGCGAGATCGCCGATGCGGTCCTTCTGGCGCATGACCTTAAGGTGGACTAGACACATAGGGAGAGTGGGGGGATATGGATCAGGGGTTGATGGTGGTGGGAGCGGTCCTGCTCGGGATCGCGGCGGTCTTTGGCGTGGCCCTGTGGGGATTCGAGGTGGCCCGGAAGGACTTTCCGCAAATCCTGGGATTTGTCCATCCGACCCTGGCCATGGCCGGCCTTCTCATGCTGGTGGCCCGTTTCTTCATCCGGGGAGGGGCCCACTGGTTCGACATCGGACTCGTCCTTCTGGTCGGGGCTGCCGCGGGGGGGCTCATTCTCGTCGTGCGGGGATTCCGGCGGCGGTCCATGATCCGGGCGGTAACGGTTCTTCATGGCCTCCTGGGCCTCTCCGGCTTGGGATTCGTCATCTACCAGCTGACCCATCGGTAGGCGACACAAGGAGGATAAGGCAACCCATGGACCATGGCGGCGGATCTTCCCCTTCCCCCCGGCGGAAGCATTGGGGAAGCCTGTCTTTCTGCCTTTTTGGCCTTCTGCTCCTCCTGCCCCGTGTGGGCGAGGCGGGGGAGACCGCGCGGATCTTTCCTGAGCTCAGCGTCGCCCAAAAGACCTGGGCCTACGATTATCCCCGGGCCGTGGCCCTCTCGGACAGATTCCTCCAGCAGGCGCATCTTCTCTCCGGGTATACCTGCCGGACCCGGACTTTCTACTCGCTCGACCGGATCCTGTCCCGCAACAGAAACCGGAAAGGTCGCCAGCGGCCGAACGAAGACTTTGACCTGACCGTCTCCTATCGGCCTCTGACGACCTTCGTCCGGCTCATCCATCCCAGAAAGGGAGCCACCGTCTTTTACCGGTCAGTGGACAGGGTGACGGAGGTTCACCCCTTTTCGTTCCTTCCGCTGACTCTCTCCCTCTCCCCCCACAACGGCCTGATCAAATCCCGATTCGGACACACCATCGACCACTCGGACTTTCAGAGCTACGACAAGCGGGTGCTCCGTCCTGCCTGCCTGACCCACTCCTGCCTCTATCTGGGGTCCGGAGTCTTTCGGGGACATCCGGTGGAGATCGTGAATATCGCCCCCGACCAGCTCGAGGCCCGGCCTGTCTTCGGCCGGATGTGGCTCCTGCTCGACGGGGCCACCACCCTTCCACTCTCCGTGGCCACGGTCGGTCCGGACGGGAGGTTCTGGGAGCGGATCGACTACGGAGATTGCCGGCTTCTCTTCCGGTAACGTCTCGTCTTATCTCTGGGAAGGAGGCCTTCCCGACCGGCCCGTGCTTTTTTGCGGGGACCGCCGATCCCGACTCCCCTTGTTCATTTCCGTGTCGACGGTAATCACCGTCTTGAGATTTCCCCTCACATTGAAGTCCCCTGTGACCTCGAGAAAATGCGGATCGAGGAGCGTGACGAGATCCCGGAAGATCCGGTTCACCGATCCCTCATGGGAGATCCGCTGGTCCCGGAACCCATTCAGGTAGAGCTTCAGGGATTTAAGCTCCACGATAAAGGCCCCGGGATCGTAAACGATCCGGATGGTGGCGAAATCGGGGTAGCCGGAGCGTGGGCAGAGGCAGGTAAATTCGGGGAAGGAGAGGGTGATCCGGTACCGCTGCTCCTGTTCCGGGTTTGGCCAGCGCTCAAGGGAATTTTCCAAAATGGCCCGGGTGCCGTAGGCGGCTTCGGGGGCGGGGGGAGTCTGTTTGGGTTCGCTTCTGGGAGACATGTCAATCCTTTCAAAAGGGTCATGAGGCGGGCTTGGCATCCTTGGGGATCTCTTCCCATTTTTTTCGATCCTATCATGGAATCAGCCATCCGCGCGACATGGCTCCCGGGATGCCCATCTTTCGAGGACCGATCCATTTTCTTGAAGTTATCTCATTCATAATATTTAATAATATTTGGATGGAGGATGATGGCCATCGGGGGGTCGACGATCAGTTCTATTCCCCCCCATCCTCAGGATCCCGGTCCGCCCCTTTGGGTCTTGAAAAAGGCCCCCATCTTACCCGACTCCGGGGGGGCTCCGGAGCAGGAAGCCGCCGATCTTGAAATCCGGCTCAGGAATTGTCCGAAAGGTACCAGGACAGGCTTGGGCTGCAAGTCTTACCCTTAAACTCTGGGAGCCTGAGAAGCCATCGCTTAACCTCTGGAACCGTCTTGAAGACAGAGAGATGGAGCGGCTGGCCCGCTCCCGGGGCTTTTCGGGACACTTCGCCCAGGCGCTCCTGATCCTCCTTCGCAAGGTTTGGTGGACCCTCCCTGGGTCAGTTGCTGGGTGGCCCGGCTCTGTGATGCGCAGACCAGGGAAGGACACGGACATGGCCGGAAACGGGGGATCCTGTCACCCCAATTTCCGGACCGGACCCACGATCCGGCCTTTCCTGGAGACCGGCCTTCCGGATTCCTCTTCTTCCGGGCCACCGGGTCTGTCCGCCTTCGGGGGCATCCTTCACTACGGAAGGTCGATTTTGTGTATGATGGAAGGGAAAGTCGGGACCGGGTTGTCTGGCCGGAATTTCCTTCTCAGCCTCTGTCGGCTCAAGAGAGGCGGTTAGGAAGGGGGAATCCTCTTAACGACCGGACCTGAGGATCGGATTTCACTCTTTCATCTGATGCCGGGGGTCGCCACCCGGCTTGTTCGGAAACGAAGGTCTTTTTTGCTAGGAGGCACGAATGAACCACACCGGTCTTTCCGGAAAGATCCGGGCGTCGAAAGCGGTGGCCGCAGCCGGACTTCTTCTGGCGGCCAGCGCCTTTTCCGCCTGCTCCCTCTTCGAACCCTCTCCGCCCTTCACCAAGGCGGAAACACGGTGGGCGGACCGGGAGATCCTCTTCCGGGACGTGGAGCACCACAAAAAATCCATGGAGGGACAACGGGTCGTCCTGGGTGGCAAGATCATCACGGTGAAGCGAGGAACCCCAGAATCCCTGATTTTTGTTCGAGAATATCCGCTCGACAAGGAGTTCAATCCCGAGACCGACCAGCAGTCCCGGGGAGACTTTGCGATCGAGACCGATCTTCCGCTCCCGAAGGACCGGTACAAGCCGGGTCACACGATCGAAGTGATCGGGGAGGTTCGGGCTCCCATTCCGGTGGCGATGGGGGAAAACCAGGTGAAGCACATTCCCCTTGTCAGGGCCCACCATCTTCATGCCCAGGCGCCGGCGCCGCCTCCCGATCCCATGATGATGGATCCGGGATTCATGGACCCGGGTATGATGGGCCCTGGTTTCATGGGGCCGGGGTTCTTTGGTCCGGGAATGATGGGACCCGGCTTCTTCTGAGGGGCCGGATCTCTGTGCTTGAATTCCAAGAGGGAGAGTGGCAAGATTCCCCTATGCCGATCACCACACCCTTCAGGGTCCGTTACTCAGAAACAGACGCCCAGAGGCGGGCGCACCACTCTCACTATCCGGTCTGGTTCGAGATGGGCCGGGCCGAATATTGCCGAGCCAAGGGTTTCGATTACCGGGCGATGGAGGAGGGAGGAATCTTCCTGGTGGTGGCGAAGCTCGAGTGCCGGTACATGGGTGCGCTCCAGTATGACGATCTGGCTGAGATCGAAACCCGTCTGGTACGGGTAGGACGCCGGATCCTTGAATTCTCCTATCGGGTCACGGATACTGACACGGGGGTTCTGGCGGCGGTGGGATCGACGGTTCTGGTTCCCGTGGACCGCGATGGACGTGTTGTTTCCCTTCCCGATGAGGTCTTCCGTCTTCTCGCACCTTGCGAGGAGGTCCCGGCTCCGGCCGCAGAGGCCTGATCGACTCTTGTTTTGGACTCTTTCTCTTTAGGCGGATAGCTCAGTCGGTAGAGCACAGCTCTTACACAGCTGTTGTCGCGGGTTCGATCCCCGCTCCGCCTACCATATTTTAAGCCATTATATTCCACTTCTCTTTTTCAAAAATTGACTTATTGGAACAATTTTGGAACAATCGCCTACCAGAGCCGTTCAAAAATAATTTTGGAGGGGGTGGTGGCGACGATCGACAAGCGAGGCGACCTGCAATGGCGCGTCCAAATCCGGAGGAAGGGGTTCCCGCGCCAAGTCCGGACCTTCGATACGAAGGCGGAAGCCGAAACGTGGGCCCGGATGGTCGAAGGGGAAATGGACCGTGGCGTTTTTGTCGACCGATCCGAATACGAAAAGACGACCTTCGCCGAGGCGCTCGACCGGTACGAGCGGGAAGTGGCAGTTCTGAAAAAAGGATACGCTCAGGAAAAGTACAAGATCGATTACTGGAGGAAAACGATCTTTGCCAAAAGATATCTTGCCGCACTCCGTCCGATGGATATTGCCGCCTGGCGGGACGAGCATCTCAAGACGCATTCCCCGTCAACCGTCAACCGACTTCTGATCATTCTCTCTCATCTCTATACCATCGCCATCAAAGAATGGGGGATGGGTGGACTTGTTAATCCCGTCTCCCAGATCCGCAAGCCGAAACTTCCTCGAGGACGGGACAGGCGCCTCCTTCCCGGAGAGGAGAAAGTTCTTCTATCGGCCTGCGAAGTCTATGGAGGAGATCTTTCTCGCCTCGTCCATTTTGCGCTAGAAACCGGAATGCGACGTTCGGAAATCGCCGGAATGACTTGGGATCGGGTCGATCTCAAAAAGCGAACGGTGACTCTTCCGGAGACAAAGAACGGTGAGAAACGGATCGTTCCCCTCTCATCGGAGGCCGTCCGGATTCTATCGGGTCTTCCCCGGCGTCTCGATGGAAGGGTCTGGGACGTTGAATCCGCCTCGATTTCCCAAGCCTTTACCCGTGCCATTTCCCGGTCCCGGAAACTCTACGAAATGGAATGCGAAGAAAAAGGGATTAGCCCCGATCCCTCCTTCTTGGCCGATCTGACCTTCCACGACCTCCGGCACGAGGCCACCAGCCGGTTTTTCGAAAGAGGGTTCAATGTCATGGAAGTCGCCGCGATTACTGGACACAAGACCTTGCAGATGCTAAAGCGCTATACCCACCTCAAGGCCGAAGACCTGGCAAAGAGGATGAAGTGATCGCTGTCCTCTTGTGTTATATTTATATCAGATATTATTTTAATGGAATCCCTTGAAAACAGGTCCCATCAGAAACGGATCGATTTCCTGAAAAGGGGTGAAAGGACAATAATGCAAGAAACTCCGAAAACGGATTTTACCGATGAATCCTTATCCTCTTCCGAACTCTTCGCTCTGATGCAAAAGGCGGAGTCCGTTTCCGTGTACCGAGCCCTCTTCGATCAATACTGGGAAAAGAGAAAGGAGGAAGGCGTCCGTCCGTCCGGAGCGCGGTCGCCGGGGCCGGGGACCCAGGACCTTCCAAAGGGAACCCTAGAAAGTTCCCGGAGGAAGGCCGGAAGGCGACAAGCGGAGCAGGGCGGGGGAGACGGATCATGATCTTTCGTTACGAGATTCTGGCCCTGGGAAGCCGTCAAACGGGCCACCTTTCGGCCCGGAACGAGGGGGAGGCGATGGACCGGATCCTTCTGTACTTCCCGGATTCAAGCCTACTGGATCTTTCCGTCGACTGGATGTCGAGCCTGTTTTCCGTTTCCCAGGCCAAGAACGGGACATTCACACCCAAATCGGCCGCGGTCTTCTCCGAGCGGATCGCGATCTATCTTGAAAGCGGTCTCGATCCGGGGCAGGCCGTCGAACTCATCAAAAATCAGGATCCGGTCTTCCGGACTTTGTCCGAGTTGATCCTGATGGCCCGGAGGTCCGGGGCCCGGTTCATCTCCTGCCTGGGGCTGGCGGGATTCCCCCGTGATTTTCTCCCAATCCTGTCGGCCGCCGAAGAGTCTGGGAACCTGGCCACCTCCTTCAGAAAGGTCGCAGGAACGCTCTCGACACTCTCGAAGCTCAAGAGCGATGTGATGAAGAATCTCTTCGTTCCCGCGATCGAGATCGTCCTGATGGCCGTCTTCCTCGTCTTCGCGTTCTTTTTCCTGCTTCCCCGAATGGCAAGAATCTTTGGACAGTTTCCAGGATCCGGCAAACCGTCCGGCCTCCTGGCCTTCTCGCTCTACCTTTCCGCAAATCCCGGGGTCGCGGCCGCCGCCTTTCTGATGGGGGTCGGCTCGACGATCGCCGTCGTTTCCCTCCGGTCTTTTCGGCAAGGGGTGATCTCGGTCCTCCGGAGGATCAAGTCCGTCGATCGCCTTCTTCGAGTCTACCGGACCTACACTTTCCTTCTGACGTTCTCGTCTCTCGTGACCTCGGGCGTTCCATCGGCCGAAGCTTTGGCCAAAATGGAGGCCGGCGCACAAAAGGGAGAGGATGCGGAACTGTTTTCGCGAATGCGATACGGTCTTACCCGGGAGGCCAAGAAGTTCTCTGGCGTGGTAGCCGACTGCGATGTATTTGCGGAGGATTTTGCCGACTGGTTGGGCGCGATCGAGAACACGAACGCCTTCGATGATGAGATCCGGAAAATGGAAAAGGCCTATGGAGAGATCTTTTCTTCCCAGCTGGCTTTTGCCCAGAGCCTTGTGGCGCCGGCGATGGTGATTCTTTCGGGTGTCGGGGCGGTCCTCATGGGACTCACCTTGTACCAGCCGCTCCTGGGGCTTGTGTCGAAGGTGATGGGAAAGATGATGTGATTTGAACTTCTTCTATTCTTTGGGATATCCTCTGGCGTGAAGTTGCTGATATCGCGATCAATGTCTGCCCTCCAGGAGAGTCGCGCCTGTATGGATAAGGAACCTCGTATCCATCCGCAAATGGAAAAGGTCCCTGTCTGTGAGCTGGATGCCGAGTGTTCTTTCTTTGCCTCGTTGCGCGAGGATTATCCCGGCTTCAAGGATTGGTGGGATAAAATCAGCCGTCAGGGGCGAGAAGCCTTTGTCGTCCGCATGGAGAATGAATTACAGGCGATCCTGATCCTCAAGATCGAGGAAGGCCCGGTCGAGTCCGTTCCCCAACTTCCCTCCGGAAAGAAACTCAAGATATGCACGTTGTACGTTCAGGAACGGGGAATGAAGATCGGAGAACGATTGCTCAGGACCGCCTTTGAATATGCGATCGTAAACGACATTGATGATATCTATTTGACCCATTTTTCCAAGCCGGATGATATTCTGGTGCGTCTCATTGAAGGGTATGGATTTGAAAAAATAGGATTTACTGATGAAGATCTGTTTTTAAAGAAGCTCCGTCCCCCTCCGACAGTATCACTGAGTCCTCTCGATCTGTGTAGAAAGTATTACCCTTCTTTCTCCGGCGGGTCTCTGGTCAAGAAATTCGTCATTCCCATCAAGCCGGTTTATCACAAACGTTTGTTTGAAGACTGTCTCACGGGGAAGAGAACGCCTCTTTTTCCTCGGTTCAAGGGCTCCTTCCTGAGCGAAGGATTGGCGATCAAGAAGGCATATCTTTCCCATTCACAGACCAGGTTGATTTCTCCTGGTGATCTGGTCCTGTTCTATCGGTCGAAGGATAGTCAGGCGTTGACAACTCTCGGAATTGTCGAGAGTCTCGGAGAAAGGATGACCGAACCCTCCGAAATCATCCAAATGGTCGGTGAAAGATCCGTATACTCACGAGAAGAGATTGAAGACTTTTCCCGGACTCCGACACTGGTGATCCTCTTTCAGTTTCTCTTCCATCTCCAGCCATCAATGAAATACAAGGAGTTGATCCAGTCAGGGATCCTGAATGGACATCCCCAGAGCATTGTTCAAATTCGGGAGGAGTCATTTCACAAAATTGTCAGAAACGGGAGGGTGGATGAACGTTTTATTGTCTATTAAGCCACGATATGTCGAGAAAATCCTGAACGGAACTAAAAAATATGAATTCCGAAGAAGTCTTTTCAAAAAGCCGGTCCGCAGGATCGAAATTTATTCTTCCTCCCCCGTTCAGAAGCTAGTAGGTTTTTTTGTCCCGGGGAAAATTGTCGAAGATTCACCAGCCAATCTATGGAAGCATTTTAAAAACGATGCAGGGATTACGGAAAAAGAGTTTTTTGCCTATTTCCATAAAAAAGAAATTGGCTACGCGATCGAGATCGCTCAAGTCGACATTTACCAGCCTCCAATCGATCCTTTTTTGGAATTTTCAAATTTTATTCCACCCCAATCCTTCGTCTATAGGGAATCTCACCTCATATAAAGAGGATCGGACCAATTATTTCCCCATTAATCCATTCACATCAGCGGCCCTGAGTTGGGGATCCAGTTCCTTGGCCGGATCCTCCCCGGAGGTGTTCTCATCCGGTGTGGTATCTGCCAGGTCGAAAACGGGAACGATTCTTTCCGGGGTCATTGTCGCCCCGGGAGGACGAAGATGGGAGGGTTTCTTTGCAAACATTCTGACATCTCTTTGGGTCCCCTTCCGGATTTGACCAGGCAAAAATGCAAGAACTTTTTCTGGATAGGATCCACATTGCTCTCTTCCCCGATGGTAAAGGCAAAGGGCCTCTCTTAGGTTCTGTCCGGACCTGTCCATGTCCCGGGCCAAAATCTCCGATCCTTCCCGGATGTTCTCGCAGGGAGCGAGAATCTTTTCCGGCCGGACCTTATGGGCTTTCGTATTGACCTGCATGAGCCCGATGTCGAGACTGTGGCGGGAATGGCTTTTCACGAAGGACAGTGCGAAAGGGTAGGAATGGAAGCGATGGACGCTCCCAGTCGTATTATCCCGAATGATAAAGGGATGTCCCCCTGATTCGGCCTTTGCGACGGCATACACGAGATCCGGAGGAATGGCCCCCGCCGTACAATGCCCGACAAGTGCCATCAGAAGTAGAGAACCCATCAAAGGACCGTACCCACGATCCGGAGGACTTCGGAAAGCCCCGTCTTCCCGGATGCCGCATCGTCGACCAGCATTTCCGCAAGGGTTTCGAATTCAGGATCGATCTCTCGATAGGTTTCAAGGAAGGCGACCGCGCCGAAGGCCCCCGTCTTCGAGAGCGTCCGACGGACTTCGTGCGTGATTGTCATGGTTTCCGCCACCGCGTACCTCCCGAGTGTTCCTAAGCCGCCGCATGCCGGACACGAGGGATTCCCGGAATTTCTGAACGAACCGATTCCCCGGGCTTTTGCCATGTTGGAGATCCAGGGGATGTCGGGAACGGGAACCTCTCTCTGGCATGAGGGACAGATCCGGCCGACAAGCCGCTGGTTGACCACAACCCGGAGGGCCGACAGAAGGTCGGCCGGTGGGACGGAAAGTCGGGACATCCGGTCGAAAACCCCGGCCGCCTCCGTCACATGCAGGGTCGACAGTACGAGATGTCCGGTGAGGGCGGCATCGAACGCGATCGCCGCCGTTTCCGCATCCCGCGTTTCTCCCACCATGATGATGTCGGGATCGTGCCGGAGAGTCGATTTGAGGGCTGCAGAGTAGGTCCAGCTGTCGGTCTCGGATCGCCAGACTTGGGCCTGCACTCCCTGTCCGAGACGGTATTCGATCGGGTCCGCGACCTCCACGAAGGCCTTTCCCGGGTGTTTTTCGAGGATGCGGCGGAAAATGGCGTGAAGAGAGGTATTCTTCCCGGAGTTGTGATGGACCATAAAATCGGCCGTGAGATAGAGATGATCCCCGTCCAGTTCGAATCCGTAGTACGAACCATATCCAGCCTCCTCGATCCGGAATCCTGTCACCAGAACCGATTTTTTCTGACGTCTTGGGTCCGGACAATGTTTAAAAGAAAGACGATTTGGAATCCGAGTCACATTTCCTGACAGACATACCCGGAAGTAGATTCCAGTAAAGATCCCGGATCTCCCGGGACAGGATTTATTGCAGGAATGAGAATAGGCGGCGAATCCGAGACTTCGGGCGAGAAATACCACATCTTCCGCCAATCGTTCTGACTTGGTAATGTAGTCGTAGACGCCCCCGCCCAAGTGTCCATCCGTATCCAATAACCCCGCCAGAAGGTTGAGCCGTTGGTTAACAGAAGCCGATTTATATTCGAACGGGATGAACTTTTCCCCGGATTTCAGTCCGAAAAGTCCAAGCGTTTTCAGCCGTCGGACGAACTCATTTCCAGGTTCCCCTTCTTTCTTTTTTAATCGATAGGATTGGGTGGATTCCCCCTTTCTGGAAATGCTGATCGTCATTCCAGGTATTTTTTGAAGTTCTTCTTCCACCGAAACCAATATTTCTAGTGTTGGATTCGTTATCACAGGAGTCCTGTTATTGGCGCGCGAAGAACACCCGTCCCCCAAGTAGACTCCGAGGAGATAAGGCGATATTGGCAGATCCTTTTCCGGAAAGTCACAAAACGATCTCCAAAGCTTGTGAAGGTGTTTGAATGTCAGTGAATTCGTCTCGTATTCCCTGACCGGGAGACAGAGGATTCTACCGTCGAGAGAGGATCCGTCGGAGGTTCGTCTAAGGGCCAGGATGTGATCGTCGTTCACAACGAACGGTTCTCCTTTGTTCGGAACGATCCGGACCATCCGACCTTCTCCCCGGTGAAGACAAAGAATCGTTCTTGGCCGAGAATCCGGTCCCATCACCTGCTCCCCGACCTGGATGTCCTCCACCTTCTTCACCGTCCCGTCCGCCATGAGAATTTTCGTGCCTTTGGCATGGCATCCCGTCGGACCCGTGAAGAAGGTGATTCCGGAGGACTGATCGACGATCGTCCGAATCCGGGCGAGGGTTTTTTCCGAGTATCCCAGGATCTCCGGGACGATCGAGGCTCCGGGGCCCGAGCCCAAGAGACGGAGAACCATGGAAAATTGCCGGGAGATCGTGGGAATCAATGAAAGTCTCACCGGAATTTCCGTCCGTCCCGAGAGGAAGGTGAATTCTCCGTCGTGGGACTTCGTCATCGATCGATTGGTGAGGCCTGCCTGGGTCCGAATGAGGTTCCCGACCGGTTCGAATTGTTCCCGGGGAACGGAGGCCCAGAAACGGAGAGAGCCTTCGACACGGGCCCGGATTCGGGTGAACCGATCGAAGGGCTCGATGTGGATATCGGAAGTTTTCAGCGCCCAGGCGGTTTCGAGAAGGAGTTCGAGGAGTCGGGGAGGTGCCATGGGAGGCGTCTGTGAAAAGGCCTCTTTCAACTGGCCGAGTCGGTCGACCTGGGAAAGTCCCAGAAGGTCTGAAAGGCGAAAAATGAGATAGGTCCTGGGCGCAAGACACCATTTCGACGTGGAAAAAGACGATATCGAAAGATCCCGGGCGATCTGGGGGATTGTCTGGGCGTCGTGAAGGGAGATCCGTCCATCCGAAAGGGGAAGGGCCGTGTTTCGGAAGAAGACGTCCCGGTGTTCGTAGAGGCGGTCCCGGGCGATCAGCGGATCGAGCGCCTCGGGGGTCATGGCCGGGAACCCGCTTTGGAGGGAAAGAGCCTGAATCAGCCGTTCTTCGGTCATAAAACCGAACTCCAGGGCTGCGTCTGCGATCCTGAGTCCTGAAGCCCGAGCTTCTGCGGCAAGTTGGGCGGTCTGATCCTTCGTCAGAAATCCTCCGATCTCGAAGATTTCCGCCAGATTTTTTCCTTTAAGATTATTCTGGATATGAGTCACGACCGATCCTTTGGTTTGACCATTTTCTGCTCATTCTCCTCTGTCCCTTGCAGTCGTTTCTTCCCCATCGCCGTTTCCACAGGGTTTTCCCCAACTTCCGCCGAAAAAACCTTATTTGTATCCCGGGATGGAGGGCGGGGAGGGGACGGGGAGCGGGGACGAACCGGGCAGGGATTTTTTGTAGAAGAGTCCATCCGGGTCCATGAGGTCCTCCGTCTTGGGATTGGCGAGTCTGGGCGTTTTCCGGATTTCCGGCGTGATGAGGATCGCGATTTCCGTGACCTGTTTCTGGTAGTTGTATCCTGAGAAGAGCCACTTGAAGCCGGGAATCGATCCCAGGATCGGGATCGACCAGAATTGCTTGTTTTTCGTATTGGCCATCAAACCGCCGATGACGATGGTCTGCCCGTCCCTGGCCGTGATCTCGGTCGTTTCTGAACGGGTGTTGATCTCGGGGTTCTGGAACTGTCCCACGTTCTGGATGTTGAGCGTGATCATTTGCTGGAGGGTGTTGATCACCACGGTCCCGTGGAGATGGATCTGGTCGCCTTCAAGGGTGGGGGTGACTTCGAGGTTGACCCCGACGGGCGCGAAGGCGATCTGGGGGAGGGTCATGGTGGCCGAGGATAGGCCGCCCGCGAAGAACGGATATTCGCCTTGAAGGTAGGGGATGTTGGTCGTGGCGTTCAAGGAGACCGGCTGGCCGCTGACGGTGCCGACATAGGGCTGGTTCAGGACCTGGACACGGCCGATGGTCTCGAGGGCGGAGATGACGGCGGTCTGGCCGAAAGCGGCCCCGTAAGGAGTCGTCACGCCCCCGGTCGAGGCGAGCCCTGCATTCCCCGCCCCGCCGCTTGTCAGCGCCAGGGTGGAGTTGAACACGCCGTGGGCCAGGGCGGACCAGTTGATTCCGTAGGCGTTGGAGTCGGTCATGTCGATCTCCGCCACGGTGATCCGGAAGAAGACTTCGCGGCGGAGCTGGTCTCTCACGATGTCGAGGTAGCGTTGGGCCAGATAGACGTCGCGCACGCTTCCCCGGACGGAGACGGTCTGGGACTTCGGGTCGGCGGAGACGACCGCTCCCGGGATGGTCTTTCGGAGCGTGATCTCCATCTTGTCCCAGAGGGTCGTGAATCCTCCAAAGCTCGTCACGGAGACGGTTCCTCCGCTGCTTCCCGTGTTCTGGCCCATGCCCGATCCCGGCATTCCGTTCGTTCCCGTCATCCCGGGCATCATTCCGCCTCCAGGCATCATCCCCCCGCCGGGCATGCTTCCTCCCGTCATACCGCTTCCTGGCATGCCTCCGGTCGTCCCGGTTCCCGTTCCTCCCATCTGGTTGGTCCCGTTGCCGACGTTGTTCATGATCAGGTTTCTGATGTTCGGGAGCGGAACGCGGAAGACCATGGAAACGGTTCGGGTCACGAGAATGTGATCGGGATAGGGGACGATGTCCGCCCCGAAGGGGCGAAGAACGCGCTCCAGCGCGTCGTACCGGGTTTCGCCCGGAAGGATCGATCGCGTGACGGGAAGGTCCGGCGAGATGTCGCCCCAGGTGACGGCGGTGTCTGGAAGAACGAGACACATCACTTCTTCGAGCGTCGCTCCCCGGACCGTTCCTCCGTTCCGGACGGTCTGGCGGAGAAGAGGGAAGCGGGCGAGAAGCAGACTTCTCCGCGACCGTGATGGATAGAGCGCCCGATGGGTTCGGGGAATGTTACTTGCCCGAGCCTGCGCGCTCTGTTTCGGTTCCGGAAAGGGCAGGTGCGAAGACGAGGGGGTGGGGACGGTGGTGCATCCGAAGGTTCCGATCAAAAGAAATCCCAGGGAGAGAAGGGGCCGAAGATTCATGCGAGGGTCCTTTTCTGGTTTGTAGGTCTCAGAATCCGTTATAGGGAAGTTGGGGACCACCCGGAGGCTGGGCGAACGGTCCGGAATTTCCTCCCCCTCCTCCGCCAGGAAATTGGGACGGGGCTCCCGGGGTCATGCCGCGCTGAATCCCGCTTCCGAAAGGGCTGATGCCGGAGGGTCCGATCGGTCCGGGCGGCTGGACCGAAAATCCGGATCCCGGGAAGGTCTGAGTGGGCGAAGGCATTCCGGCAAACCCGATTCCTCCAGGGGAGACTCCGGGAGGCGCCCCCGTTTCCGGAACACCTGCGCTCCCTCCGGGAGACCCTCCTCTTCCGCCCAGGAAGAGATGATTGCCGGTCAGGCGATCCAGAACATCGACCCCCGAGGTCGGGTCGATCCCGGCAATCTTCCAGCGGCCGAAGGTTGAACCGATTCCCGCTTCCACCTCTTCCGAGCCGAATGAAAGAAGCGCGTGACGGTCCTGGACCTCCCGGACCGAAAAGGGGACCTTGGGAAAATCGGTCGAAGCGAGACTGCCGGAGGACTCTCCCGAAAAGGAAAGAACCAGGGCAGGACGGGGACGTGGTTTTTCGCCCGGGACTAAGCGTTTCGTATCCGGACCGTTTTTCAGAAGGGCGTGGTTCATTCCGAGTTCGACCACCCGCCAGGCACCGATGGTGTCGGAAACCCCCCGGACGATCGTGCGTCCCCGGAAACGGAAGAGTCCGGCGGGTCCGGTCCTCTTCAGGAAGAGGATCGAACTGGTTCCCGGAATCAGGACGACCGAGCGGGGGTGGACCTCTGCTACCCGGAAGCTTTCTCCGGAGGTTTCGACTCTCGATCCCCGGCGTACGAGGAGATCGGTTCCTCCGATCCGGAGGAGAGCCCGGTCCCCGTAGACGGCGACGAGCCGGCGGGAAGGACGGATTTTTCCTGCGAGAGCCGGAAGGGGGCTTTTTTTGCGTCGTTTGGACGTGGTCTCTCGCTGACTGACGGATTTTTCCGGGACGCTTTCCCCCATCTTCCGAAGGAGCTGCCGATGGTGGAGGTCGATGATGGCCTGGTAGATGTCGGAGGGATCGGAAGCATTCGCCGATCGGCCCGGAACCACGACAAGGATGAAAATCGGAAGAACGATTCGGAGAATTCGACCAATCACTGGAATTTCCCCTTTGGGTTAAATGTCGTTTTTGCATGCAATCCGACGATCCGGTAAGCGATCGTCGCCGTATTTTTTCCCGGCGTGGCTCCGGGAGCGATCTCGAAGGACCGGAGGGCGACCCCGGGAAGGGAAGAAAGAGCTTTCCATTCCGGGAGGTCGGAGAGGATTTGCTCGATCGTCGCCGTATAGGCGACGGAGACATCCTGAGAGAAAAGGATCGGAACGTTTTTCGCCGGTTGGGCCGGATGTTTCTTGACGGAAAGCATTCGTCCGAATAGATCTCCGATCTGTCCGGCCCGTTCTTCGAACCGATGGCGGTTCTTCGTCAAGTCCCCGATTTTGGCGAAAACCGTTCGGTTGGCCCGATCGATCCTTTCGATCGAACCTGCGAGTTCCGCATCGTCTTGTCCGAGAGAGACCTGTCGTTTGAGGGAGAGGTGGAGAAGGATGGACTTTCCTCCGTTTACCAGGTCCGACGAGAGAATCCATACAAAAATGGCGAGAAGCGAGATCCAGAGAACGGTCTTCCTGTCCACTTTCGCGAACGGAGCGGAAAATATGTTCCGAAGGGGGGATGAATGGGGGAGGGGTTTCATTCGGATGTCCCCCTGGGGAAAGTTTTATCCGGAATCGATCCGGAAAACGTCATGTGGGCGTCCAGGTGCTCGCCGGTTTTCATTCCCGCTTTCTCGACATTGATCGCGAGTTTTTCTGCCGCTGAGGTCAATCCGGTCCGGATTTCGGAGGGAGTCAGACCTTTGATCGGCTCCCCGGACAGGGTCCAGACGAATCCCTGTCCGGTTTCGGAGGCCGAAATTTCGATTGTCCGCCGGGCCAACCCTCCGGAGAGATATTCGAGAACGGCGAGAGAGTGAATCCACGGACGAGGAGAGAGGTCGGCCTCGATTTTTGCGAGGCCATCCCGCGTTTTCCGGACGGCGGCCAGATGGGTTTCGAGGCGTGTTCGTCGGGCTTCCAGCGCCGCGATCGTCCTCGGGTCATGGACGAGGAGGACGTTTTCGTAATACCAGAGCCCAACGCCGAGCAGAATCACAAAAAAGAGTGCGGGCCCGTATTTTTTCAGTTTGGCGACGGACCTGCGGGAACGGACGACCGGCGAATCGTAAACGAGGGACGGCCGTTCGAGGGCCTGGTCCAAAATCGGCGTCGGCGCCTCGGAAAGAGGGTCGGAGAGGTGCTCCCAGAGAGGGAGGCTTCTGTTCCGGTCGTCCCGGATCCAGAGGAGTGTTTCACGGGGGGCGGATTGTCCCGTCTGGAGGACGATTTCCGTCGTTCGGTCGATCAGCGGCCGCCGGGTCATGGCGAGAGCTTCCGCGTTCCAGAGCGTCGACGCTTCCCGCCACAGAACGAATCCGGCATTTTTTGCGACGACCAGGATCGCGGCCCCGAAAAGCTGGTCGCCCTCGCCTGCGGAAATCGGGTAGAGGGCAATTCCATCGAAGTCCTCCGGAAGGAGCGAGACGACGAGGGGAACGAGCGTGGCCGTACCGTGGACCATCCGGTGCGTCTCTTGGGGATTCCCCCATTCCGGAGGAAGTTTCGTCCACCAGTCGATCGGTCCGGATTTCGTTCCCGGAATGAAGGCCAGGCGGGCGGCGTCGATGCGTTTGGATCGGGCGATGAAGGCGAGACGTTTTGCCTCCCCCATCTTTTTCCCGTCCCGGAGGATCGGAGTGGCGAGTCCCGACCAAAGATCGGCCGGATCGGTCTGGGGAAACAGAAGAACGACCGGTTCGATTCCCGGGAGGCCATCGATCCGCCCATGGAGTCGCCCGTCTCCGGCAAGAAGGGCCGTCCGCTCTCTTGGGAGCGGTTTGTTGGAATTTCGGAGAAAGCGAGGCGCGTTCATCGGAGGCTCTCGAAGACTTCTTTGGGGTTCGGCGCCTTGAATTCGACCGTCTCCCGGCTGATCTTCTTTTCTGCGAGCAGTTTTCCGAACGATCCAGTAAAGGTGGCGTACTCGGGTTTCCGTTCCTGTTCGCGGGCCCGCATGTGGCCGTATATCTGGTGGACTTTGCCGTCGCGGATCAACTGGCTCATGGCGAGGTCGACGAAGGCGTATTCCAGGGCCAGGGAGCGTTCTCCGGAGAGTCCCGGCACCAGCTTCTGGACGACGATCATGCGGAGCGTATCGGCGATTCGGTCGCGGGCGTCGGGTTCGGACTGAAGCATGGAGGTCATCCGGCGGACCGCCCGGTTGGCGTCCTCCGCGTGGAGCGTGGTCAGGACGAGAACGCCGCTTTCGGCCAGGTCGAGGGCGGCGACCAGGGCTTCGGCCTCCCGCGTTTCGCCGATCAGGACGATGTCGGGATCGACTCTCTTCATCCCCTTGATGACCTTGACGTACCCATCGGGGCCCGGGACGACCGGGATCTGGCTGATGGCCGACTTGATCGAGGCGTGAATGATCTCGACGGGATCCTCGATGGTGACGATATGTTCGCACCGCGTTTCGTTGACGTGGTGGATGATCGCTCCGGCCGTCGAGGTTTTTCCGTTTCCCGTGGTTCCGCAGATCACGATCAGGCCCGAGGGGATGTTCGGGATCCGTTCGAAGAGGCCGGGAAGGCCGAGGCCGGAAAAGGTCGGCATTGTCCGGGGGAGGATCCGGATCGCGAGGAAGGGGCCGCCTTCGGCGGACTCCTCCCGTCCCCGTATCCGGAGGGAGCCGGCCGACAGGGCCCAATCGGTTCCGTAGCGGTTCTTCAGCCGTTCGGAGAGGTCGCCCGGCTGGACGGGCGTCTTTTCCAGCCGGTCGTTTTTCCGAACGTAGATCGCGTCGCTCTTGACATGGATGTCGGTGACGACCGGATCGGAGAGCAGGGGGGCCAGTTCCGAGAAGCCGTTCAACAGTTTCTCCTTTTCATTGAAACGTGAGGACGACCTGTCCGGATCCGGGGGCACAGGACTGGGTTTTCGGCCCCCAGGCGGTGCAAACCCGGGTCAGGTCGTCCGGGACGTAGTAGGTGCTCGAGACGTTCACGCTGAAATTCTGGGGATTGGGTGCGGAGATCGTGACCGTGGTATCCGGAAGTTCCGTCAAGACGAAATCCGCCCCGGAACACCCGTTCGTCGGCCAGAATCCTTCCGAGACAAGAGCCGGGCAGGAGATTCCATTGTAGGTTCCATTGGCCCGGCCATAGGCTGCGGCCGCTCGGGCGACATGCCCGATGTCGCCTTCAAGGGCGGAAAGACGGGCCGAATGAAGTTCTCCCAGAACGAACGGAAGACCGAAGGCCGTCAGAATGGCCGACGCCATCAAGGTGACGACGAGAGAGAGCGGATTCATCGGGTCACTGCCCCGCGAAGGTGAAGGTGCTTCCCGAGCAGGACGGAGTTCCCTCGGAGAGAAAATGATTGACGAGCTGGTTGCATGCCCCGGCGGGAATCGCCGTTTCGGTGACGATGAAGGAGAGCGGACCCGATTCCGAGACCGTTCCGGATCCTCCGAAGGGATTGGGAGAACCGGAGGAGGTGTAGTTGGTCGGGATGTCGGGAGTCGTGGTGGCGCTGTAACCGGTGGAGAAATGGGCCGAAAGGCCGGTATAGAGAGCGCCGTTGGTGGCGGCGAAGGAATGAGCCGCATCGATCAGGCCCTGGATCGACTCTTCCGTCGCGGCGACCTTCGATCCTCCCAGAAACCCCTGGATTTTGGGAGCGAGGAGCCAGGTGAGAAAGGCGATCGCCATGAGGACGGCCATCATTTCGATCATCGTGAATCCGGCATCGGAAGGATGTCTTCCTTTTCCTTTATTCTTTTCTTCCTTCTGTCCGGATTCCTGTTCTCCGCCCGACTGCGCCATTGTCCCCTCCTTATTTTATGGTTCTTGCCAACCCGGATTCTTTCGAATAATATATCAGATATAAATATGTTTTCAACCGGTCGAGGGAAAGGAGGAAAGAGGTCCTGTGGACAAGCGCAAAAAAGTCCTGATCGCCTGCGCGATCCTGTTCTGCGGATCGCTTTTCGCGGCAACTGAACTTACGGCCGCGCGCTTCGCCTTCCAGCCTTCGCTCGGTCGTCCGGTCATGAGTCTTTCCGGACTCTCCCTCTATCCTCCCTGGGACCTGTTCCTCTGGTTCCGGTTTCTCTTCGTTCCCGGGGCGGGACCGATTCTTTTGTCCGGCTTCTTCGTTTTCATGGTCGGAGGCGTCGGAGCGACCGGGGGCCTCTGGTACGTCGTGAACCGGTCGAACATGGCGGATCGAAAATCGACCCTCCACGGGTCGGCGCATTGGGCGACGGAAGAAGAAATAGAAAAGACCGGCCTTTTCGGAGGAGCCGGGGCGTATGTGGGCGCGGTCAAGGAAGGATCCGTCCTCCGGTATCTCCGCCACGACGGGCCGGACCACATCTTGGCTTTTGCCCCCACCCGGTCGGGAAAAGGGGTGGGTCTGGTTCTGCCGACCTTGCTCACCTGGCCTCATTCCGTGCTGGTCCACGACATCAAGGGCGAGAACTGGGCACTGTCGGCAGGCTGGCGGCAGAAGGAACTCGGGTCGCTGTGCCTGAAATTCGACCCGACGGCCGGGGACGGATCGAGCGTCTGTTTCAATCCCCTGTCCGAGATCCGGATCGGGACGGACCATGAAATCAAGGACGTCCAGAACATCGCCACGATGATCGTGGATCCGGACGGAAAAGGGCTGAACGACCATTGGGCAAAGACCGGCTTTGCCCTTCTTGTGGGCGTGATTCTCCATGTTCTGTACGCGGAGAAGGAAAAGACGCTCCGGGGCGTTGCCCGGTTTATTTCGAATCCGGAGGCCGGTTCCGATACCGAATTTCTGGACACCATGAAATCGACCCAGCACGACCCGGATTTTGTCCGGAAATGGGTGGACCGGAACGGTGTGGCAACGGCCATTCATCCGGTGGTGGCCGAAAGCGCCCAGGAAGTGTTGAACAAGGCGGACAACGAACGGTCGGGAGTGATTTCGACCGCCATGAGCTTTCTGTCGCTCTATAGGGACCCCGTCGTCGCCAGAAACACCGAGACGTCGGATTTCGCGCTCGCCGACCTCATGAACGTAGATAAACCCGTCTCCCTTTATATCGTCGTACCGCCCTCCGACAAGGACCGACTGAAACCGCTGGTCCGTCTCGTGATCAACCAGACGGTCCGGAGGCTCACCGAAACGATGGGCTTTTCCGATGGACGGAACGTGGCGAGTTACAAACACCGTCTATTGCTCATGATCGACGAGTTTCCGTCTTTGGGGAAGCTCGACATTTTTGTCGAAGCCCTCGCGTTCATCGCCGGATACGGACTCAAGGCGTATCTGATCACCCAGGATGTCTCCCAACTGAATGCGGTCTATACGCGGGACGAGGGAATCTTCCCGAACTGCAATATCAGGATCGCTTATGCGCCGAACAAGATCGAGACCGCGAAGCTCCTGTCCGAGATGTGCGGGAAAACGACCATGTTCCGGGCGACGACCTCTCTTTCGGGGGGACGTTTTTCCTGGATTCTGAAGCAGAAGACGATCGGGGAGCAGGAATTCGGGCGCGAACTTCTGATGCCGGACGAGGCGATGCGCCTTCCCCCGGATGAAAGCCTCGTTTTCGTGGCGGGACATTCCCCGATCCGGGGGAAAAAAATCCGCTACTACGACGATCCGGAATTTTCCCGTCGGGCGGCGATCCCCGCTCCCGAGAGATCGGACCGAGTCCGAACGGAGACGCCCATGGAGGACGAGGATGGGGCCAGGGAGGAGATTCCCCTCACGGTAGACGTCGAGACCCGGTTGATGGAGACGACTCTTTCCGGTGGGCTCCCCCTCTTCCCCGATGAGGAAATAAAGGAAGGGGGTGCCGACCCCGTCGCTTCCGGGAAGCAGGGGGAGGGTTCCGGCACCCCCAAAGAATTGAGGGATTTCCTGTGACGGCGGGAGGCCTCTCGGAGTCGACCCGGAAAAATCTCGTGGCCGAACTCGTCCATGCCGCACGGGACTGGTTCGCTCCTTTCGGCGATCCAGGAACGGTCGAGATCATGGTGAATCCGGACGGCCGGATTTTCGTCGACCGTCTGGGAAGGGGGATGGAACAGATCGGAACGGCCTCCCCGGAATCCACGCACCGGTTCGTCATGACGGCCGCCAGTCTATCCGGACAGGCGGTCACCCGTCAAAGCCCGATTCTCGAAACCGAGCTCCCGGAGGGAGAACCGTTTTACGGAGCCCGCTTCGAAGGGCTTGTCCCTCCGGTGGTTCTCGGGCCCTGTTTCGCCCTCCGAAAACGGGCGTCGCTCGTCCGTTCACTGGAGGACTACGAAGCCGACGGGATCTTCGATCCCGATCCTTCTTCGTCCCTCCCGCGACCATGGTACGAAGGGGCGCGGTCCACACGGGAGCTTCTTGTCAAAGCCGTCCGCTCCCGACGGAACATCCTCGTGGTCGGTGGACCGGGATCGGGAAAGACCACCTTCTGCAACGCCCTGCTCCTTGAGATCGCGAAGGAGGGCGGACGGATGATCCTGATCGAGGATGCCCGGGAGCTCCAGTGTCCGGTCGAGAACCGGGTCGAGCTCAAAACCAGCGAGACGGTGGACATGCAGAAGCTCCTGCGGGCCACGCTTCGACTTCGGCCCGACCGGATCTCGGTCGGGGAGGTCCGGGACTTTGCGGCCTACACGCTTCTGAAAGCCTGGAATACCGGGAACCCCGGCGGGGTGGCGACGGTCCACGCCGACTCCGCCCTTTTGGGGTTTTCTCGCCTCGAACAGCTGGCCCAGGAAGGGGGAATTCCCCCCTCCGCCTCCCGGACCGTGATCGCGGAGGCGATCCAGTGTCTGGTGTTCATCCGGAAGACGGCCATCGGCCGGCGCGTCCCCGAAATCCTCGCGGTCAATGGACTGGCCGCAGGGGACTATCGCACCATCCCGCTTCTCGGACGCCGAGAAGCAAAACAAGGAGAAAAGACATGAAAAAGCATTCGATCACGGTTCTCGGAGTCCTGGGCTCGGTCCTTCTCGCGGCCGGGCCTGCGTTCGCCAACACCTCCACGGCACTCGCTCCCTGGGACTCCGGACTCATGAGCTTTATCGGTTCGATCCAGAACGACGTCAAGCTTCTGTCCGGTTTCGGCATCATCCTTGCCGGAGGGTTCGCGATTTTTGGAGGACATGGAGAATTGATGAAGCGTCTCGGCGGGATTATCGCCGCGATCTGCGTGGTGACCTTCGGGGCGACCTATATTCCCGGCCTCTGGGGAGTGGCATTCTGATGGCCCTCCCGCAGATTCCTATCCATCAGAGTCTCGTGAAGCCTCTCCTGCTTGCGGGAGGGGACCGGGAACTCGTGCTGATGAACATCGTCGGGATGACGGGATCCCTGTTCATGATGGGGCTCTCCGTCTTTTCGGTCTCGCTTGTCCTGATCGTCGGAGGGACGATCCATGTCTCCCTGGCCGTCATGGGCAAAAAAGATCCCCAGATGCGGGAGGTCTGGAGGGTCTACCGCCGCTATCGGTCCTTCTACCCGGCCCGTTCCGAGTGCCGGGTCGAACCTCCGAAGTTCAGAAAGGGATTGTAGGATGGCGGATCTTCGTCTAGCCGATCTCCGCGATGCCCGGGCGGGAGTCGAGTCTCTTCTCGCCTGGGACACGCTGATTCTTCCGGGGGCGGGGGTGATTCTGCAGAAGGACGGATCCTTCATGACCGGTTGGAGCTTTTCGGGTCCCGACCTCGAATCGGCCTCCGAGGCCGAACTCGCCGCCGTCTCGGCCCGGGTCAACTCCGCCCTTCTGAAACTTGGATCGGGGTGGATGCTGCACATCGATCTTGTCCGGATTCCGGCGACGGACTATCTTCCCGAAGGGAGCTTTCCGGATCCGGCGACCCGCGCGATCGACTCCGAGCGCCGGGGACAGTTCGGGTCTTTCGGCAGTCACTGGGTCTCCCGCAGGACGCTCTGCGCGACCTGGATGCCCCCGGGAAAAGCGGCCTCCCGGGCCGGAAGATGGCTGACGGCGACCAAGGGAAAGGACGTCGAGCCGATGGAGCGGGACGATCTCAGGACCCATCTTTCCCGGTTCGTTTCGGAAATCAACGGATTCGAGGACCAGTGCTCCGGAGTGCTCCACCTGGAGCGCCTGTCGGACTCCGGACTTCTGACCCATCTCCACACCTCGCTGACGGGAAAGATCCATCCGGTGTCCGTTCCCCCGTCGTTTTCGGACATCGATGCCTGTGTCGCGACAGGGGATTTGACGGGGGGATTCGATCCGAAGATCGGCCGGAACTGGTTTCGGGTGGTCTCGATCACGGGATTTCCGGAGTTATCCCAGCCGGGAATTCTCGACGCGCTCAATCAGCTTCCATTCGCCTTCCGCTATTCCGTCCGGTTTCTCCCTATGGATCCTCCGAAGGCGGAAGCGGAAATGGCGGCTCATCGTCGGCGCTGGATGCAGCTTTCGATGGGTCTTCGGGGGATCCTGACCTCTCACGAATCCCCTTCCGGGGCGGGGGAGGCCGCCAAGGGCCGCGGATACGACGTAGAGCTGGCGCAGGCGGAAAACGCCGAAGGGGTGGTGCGGTTCGGGTTTGTTCAGTTCAAGGTGATCCTGTTCGACGAGAATCCGGGGATTCTGGCCGAACGGGTCCGGACGGTGGAAAAGGTTTTGGGGAATCTGGGTTTCGGGACGATCGTCGAAGAGATGAACTGTCTTTCGGCCTGGATCGAGAGTCTTCCGGGACATTCCTTCCCCAACGTCAGGAAGCCCCTGATGCACAGCCTGAACGTGGCGAACCTTCTTCCCACGACGACGGTCTGGCCCGGGCGGGAGGTCAACCCCTGTCCGTTCTTTCCTTCCCGCTCTCCCGCGCTCTTTCTGGGTCGGGGATCCGGGACGACGCCGTTTTACGGGAACATCCACGTGGGAGATCTGGGTCATACGCTGATTCTTGGCCCTCCCGGGATGGGCAAATCGACCAAGATGGCGTTTCTCGCGGCCCAGTTCTTCCGGTATCCCCGGGCACAGGTGTTCGCGTTCGACAAGGGCGCGTCCTCCTTCGTGTTGAACCGGGCCGCCGGAGGCGAATTCTACGAGATTGCCGGCCCGGATTCGGCTCTTTGCTTCTGCCCGCTCTCCGGGGTCGACGACCCGGCCGAGCGGACCTGGGCCCAGGGATGGATCGAAACCCTGCTGGTCCTCTCCGGGATAGCGCTTTCCCCCTCCGTCAAGCAGGAAATCTCGATGGGTCTCAAGACCCACGCCGACACCCCGGTCGAACGCCGGAATCTCGGAGTGTTTGCCGAGCGGGTCCAGAACGCGGAGGTCCGCGAGGCGCTCCGATACTATACGAAGTCGGGCGCGATGGGGAGCCTTCTCGACGCGGACTCGGACGGACTTAGGGCCGCGCGTTTCATGGTCTTCGAAATGGAGCATGCCGCGGGTCTCCCGGAAGCCTCGCTCCTTCCGCTTCTTCTGTATCTTTTTCACAGGATTGAGGCGCGTCTCGACGGCCAGCCGACCCTGATTCTTTTGGACGAGGTCTGGCTCTTCCTGTCGAATCCCGTTTTTCGGGAAAAGATCCGCGAATGGCTGAAAACGCTCCGAAAGAAAAACGCGTCGGTAGTCTTCGCGACGCAGCAGCCCTTCGACGTCGTGAACTCTCCGATCCGGGACGTGATTCTCGAGTCCTGTCCCACGAAGATCTTTCTTTCGAACCCGGAAGCCGTGGCGGGGCCCAGCCGGGAGGCCTACCGGGCGATGGGTCTTTCCGACCGGTCGATCGAGATCATCGGGTCGATGACGCCCAAGCGCCAGTACTACATGACGAGTCCGGAAGGGAAGCGTGTCTACGACCTGGGACTCGGCAAAGTGGCGCTCGCCTTTACGGGCGTGTCGGATAGGGAAGAACTGGCGGTCGCTAAGGAGATCTTGTCGTCGTGCGCTCCCGGGCGGGATTTTGCCGCCCGCTGGCTGGAATATAAAAATCTTCCGGATTGGGCCCGCCATGTCCGGGAAATATCGTAAGGGAGGAGAAAGGATGGCCGCTCGGATAAGAAATGCGATTCTTGCGATCGGACTTTTTTCGTGTCTTTTTGTGGGAAGCCTGCCGCAGGCGTCAGCCTCGGGGGCTCTTGGAACGGGATCGGTCGTGTTCGACCCGACGAATCTCGTCCAGAACACGGCATCGGCGCTCAATACGGCGTCGATGGTGGAAAACGAGATTTCGCAGCTCTACTACCTCTATAAAGATATGAAGAACATGCCGCCATCCGCCTGGGCGACTTCCTGCGGTCTGCTCTCGAACATCTCGATGATCGCCGGCCAGCTTCCGATGCTCTCGGCGACCGCCCAGCAGGTCCAGTCCAATTTTCAAAGCACCAATCCCGGCTACACACCGAGCCAAAACTACTCCGCCCAGCAGTCGGCGCTTACCAGCAATTTCAATACCCAGCTGAACAATGACTTGGCCCAATTCAACACGGCGTCGTCGGGTTTTGCGGCTGGCGCCTGCCAGCTCCAGTCTCTCAACGGGATAAACACGAATGGGTTCGCCGGGAAACTTCAGGCGATCCAGACGGGAACCCAGGTGGCGATTCTTGAGGTTTCGACGCTCCAGCAGATGCAATCGCTCGAACTTCAGCAGGCCCAGGAACAACGCGCCTACATGGCCCAGAGGGTCCAGACCCAGGCGACCATCAGCGCGAGCGGCAACTGTTTTGTCCAAAGCGGATCCTATGGTGTTGGTCACAAGGACGGATCCGTCACTCCGCCGCCATCCGGATGCGGTCCGAACGGGGGCGGCTGCCAGCAGACGACCGATGCGTTCGGCAACACGGTCTACCGTCCGGCAACGCCCGATCCGACTTGCCAGTCGCTTCCGGGGAGCGTGGCGAATCCTTCCGCCCCGGCCTATAGCGGCCCCTCGCCTTCCACGGGGACACTTCTCGGAGTCGGTTCGGGAGGAAAACCCTGATGGTGCCGACCCTCTCCGGTTCGATTCTTCCGGCGCTCTCTCCACCCGTTTTTCCGCCGACGAACTTCGCGAACAACATCCTGAACACCATGCAGACCGTGACGACCGGCTGGGTTCTCCTGGTCATGCCGGTCGCACAGAAACTCTTTCTCGATCTCGCGGGGCTCGAAGTGTGCTGGAGCATGGGGGAGTTCATCCTTCAGAAGTCCCAGTCGGGGTGGGAGGGTTTGGCGATCGCCACGGCCAAAAAGATTCTTCAGTTGTCGATCTTCTTCTGGATCGTTTCGAATGCCAATACGATCTTCTGGCTGATTCTGAATCTTTTCCAGTCCGTATCGTCCCAACTGACGGGGACCCCCGTCATGTCTCCGGGCACCATTCTGCAGACCGGGATCAATTTCGTTTCGCTGATTCAGTCGGGCGTTCCATGGGCGGCGATGATGTCTCCTCCCGTCGCCTTTATGGTGTCCTTGTCCTCGCTTCTGCTCGTTCTGTCGTACGTGATCATCGCGGGGCAATTCATGGTGACGATCGTGGAGTCCTACATCGCGACCAGCGCCGGGATCCTGATGCTGGGGTTTGCGGGGTCTCGTTTTACCGCGCAGTTTGCGGACAAATATTTCGCCTATGCGATCGGGGTCGGCATCAAGCTTCTGATGGTTTCGGTCGTAGTGGCCCTGGGAGAGGGAATTTCCACGGAACTGTCGAACGCGATCGCCACTCCGGGTTTTTTCACGATCGCGGGCGGAGCCCTGTTTTCGAATCTGGCAGAACTCGTTGGGATGTCGCTCATCTATGCCTTCATGGCGTGGTATATCCCACAGCTTGCCTCGTCTCTGGCCAGCGGGTCGGTGGGGATGACGCTTGGGGCTTTCATGGCGACAGGGGCGTCCCTCGTCGGGTCGATGTTCGCGGTCTCGAAGCTCGGTGGAACGGCCGTTCTTGGAGGACTCGAAAAGCTGAAAGGGGCAACCCAGGCCGGCTCTGGCCCGTCTCCTCTTTCCGGTCTTTCGAATCTGGTCCCCTCCGCACCTCCTCCGTATGTTTCCCCCCCTTCCGGAAGCGGAATATCCTCCGGATCGTTCGGTGGCGCTCCGCCTCCGGCTTCTCCTCCTTCTGCCGGAAACGAAGGTCCGCCGGTTTCCGGTGGCTCATCGCAGGAAAGCGCCTCTCCAGGAGGGGAGCCGGCCGGCCCGGGAGTTCCTGCCGGTTCCCCCGCTTCTCCCAAATTCTCGGATCCATCGGCCGCTTCTTCCGGAAGCTCCGGAGCGGCATCCGGGAGCTCCGGAATCCGGGTTCCGTCCATGCCCTCGGACAAGGCCGACGTCGCCCCCGGGGGGCCGCAATTCAAACATGGAGAATCTGAATGAGCGAGGACCGCGCTCCGGCCACTTCCTTTTCGGACAACCCGTATCTGGCGGTGGAACGCAAATATCTCGACCGCCTGGGGGCGTCCCATCAGCGGGAACGCATGTGGATGTACGCCGCATTTCTGGCGTCGGCCGTCTCGGTTTCCCTCACCGCGCTCCTTTTCCATGAATCCGGTCAAAGCCGGGTCGTGCCCTTCGTCGTAAAGGTCGACCGGCTCGGCCGGGCGGTCGCGGTGTCCACGATCCCCCAGACGACGCTCTCGGACGACCGCATCGTCCGGTACATGCTGGCGGAGTTTCTCCGTCATGCCCGGTCGGTTCTCGCCGATCCGATCCTTGAGCGAAAATGGATGCTGTCGGTCCATACGCATACCGCGGGGGCGGGGAGGGACTTCATCGACCGCTATTTTCACCAGAAAAAATACAATCCCCTGGTGATCGGCCAGAAAACGCTGGTCGATGTCGAGATCGAGGAGGTCTTCAAAAAGTCGGACCGGACCTGGTATGCCGAATGGACGGAAACATCCTGGGGCCTCGACGGAAAGAAAGGGTCGATCCACAAGTGGCAGGGCTTCTTTTCCGTCGAGACCGTCCCTCCGACGACCGCTGCGGAAATCCGTGAAAACCCGCTGGGCCAATACGTGACCTACATTTCTTGGAACAGGATGGACTAATGCCAAATTCGGGACGGGTCATTCGGGTGCTTGTCGCGATTTATCTCCTTCTTGTTCCCGGCAAATCCTCCGCCTTCGCCCGTTCCGGGGAGGGGCTGGCGGTGGAGACCTACAAGGAGACGGGGAAAGCCCCCTATATCTACGATTCGGGTCTGGTCCGGATCCCGTTCGGGCATGGCCAGCCGACCCTCGTGACGGCGATCGGACGGATCACCGACATCGAACTCGAACCGGGGGAAAAGGTCTGGAAAGCGAGTCTGGGAGACGTTTCTTCCTGGGAGATCGCGGTCATCAAGGCGGGAGACCCCAAAAATCCGACCCGGCACGTCGTCATCAAGCCCCTGAAGGAGGGGCTGTTTACGAACATGCTGATCTACACCGACCGGAGAACGTATTTTATGAACCTCGAAAGCACGAAGTCCCGCTACGTTCTTCAGATCCGGTTCTGGTATCCGGACGACCTGGTCCAGTCCTTCGAGTCGATGAGCATGGCAAAACGGGAATCCAGGCAGCACGAAGCCGACCGGGTTCTAGCCAAGCTCGACCGGCCGGTCGTTCCCCGGTTTGGATACACCGTCGTCGGTTCCGTTTTCTGGAAACCCCGGCAGGTCTACGACGACGGGACGAGAACCTATATCCTGATGTCCAAGGAGGTCGCGACCAGCCAGCATCTGCCGGTCTTCGAGATCGTTGACGCCGACGGGAAGACCGAAATCGAAAACTACGCGGTGAAGGGAAACATGTTCGTCGTCCCACGGATCTTCAAAAAAGGCGTCCTGTTCTGGAACGTCGGACACCGGAAGGAGCAGGTCCTGATTGTTCACGGACCTTCCGGAGGATCGTCCTGGTTCGGGGGAGGCTCCCCGTGAGCGACGATCCCATGGAACTTATCCCGAAAGGTCCGGGGAGGTTTCGGACCGTCACGAGCGTGCCGATCGTTTTTGCCCTGGTCCTGGTCCTTTCAGTGGCGGGAGCGGTTCTATGGAACTCCCTCCACAAGAAAAAACCGTCCCAGGTGTCGCCGGAACAGAAGAATAAGGATGCGGTCACCCAAAGCAAGAACGACTCCGAAGAACCGGACTACCTGAATTACGGCCGGTTCACGAAGGCCGGACAAAAGCTCCCCCCGGACGTCCCCGACCTGTCCGGAGGCAAAAAGGCTGGAATTTCTCAAAAATTGCCCCATCCTCTCTCTTCCGCCGTGAAGCCGGTCGTTCCCGGAACCCTCCTTTCCGCACCCCCTCCCGTTTCCTCCGGTGGAGGACTGTTCGTAGGCGCTGTCGACGGAGGGTTCGGCTCGTCCCCAACTCCGGAGAATTCCTCTTTGTCCGGTCCTCGAGTGGCCCGGCCGGTCCGTCCGGGAGATCTCGTTTCATCTTCCGTTCCGGGATCTCCCGGCGGCGGAAAGCCCACGGCCTACGATCAGACAAACATGCAGAGCGAGAAGGACAAATTTCTCTCCGACTCCCGGAAGCGGAAATCGTCCGATATCCTCGAAAACGCGGTCGTGAGTCCGGTCAGTCCTTTCGAAATCCAGGCCGGAACGTTCATTCATGCGGAACTGGTGACCGGCATCAACTCCGACCTTCCGGGAGAGGTGACGGCCCAGGTGACGGGAAACCTCTACGACTCGATTCACGAACGCTTTCTTTTGATCCCCCAGGGATCGAAACTCGTCGGAAAATACGATTCGAAGGTGTCCGTCGGCCAGACGAGGGTCCTGATGGCCTGGGAGAGGATCATATTTCCGGACGGCCGCTCGATCGATCTTTCCGGCATGGAAGGGGTCGATCTGGAAGGCTATGCCGGATTCCATGATATCGTGGACAATCACTACCTAAAAATATTTGGAAACGCTATACTTATGAGCCTGGTGATGGCGGGGGCCCAGATGTCCCAGCCCGGCGGAGGCTACGGCATGGGAGGCATGAATTCGTTCTCCAATCCGACGATGGGGCAGGTGGCCGTGGGATCGGTGGGCCAGAACATGAGCCAGACGATGGAACAATATCTGGGGAACACGATGAACATCCAGCCGACATTGAAAATTCGCCCCGGATACCGGTTCGATATCACCGTGACGAAGGACATGGTCTTTCCGGGACCGTATCTCGTGAAGGGAGACTGATGGGACGACGGAAATCGTTCGAGGACCTGGCGGAACAGCCGATCGTCACCCGGGTGCCGGATTCCTCCCGGTCGCGTCTGAAAGAACTGGCCAAGTCTCCCTCCCGCCGCTCCCTGAACGCTCTCATGACCGAGATCATGACCTACTTCCTCCAGGAAAAACCTTACGAAAAAGGGCTCAAGTTCCGGATTCCCCGGTTCACCATCCGCTTCGAAAACGGAAATCCCGTCCGTACCGGCTGGATGCAGTTCAACGTCTATTTGACGACCGACCTTAAAGACAGGATGATGGCGGAGATCGAGCGACTCCGGACAGAGGAAAAGCTTCTCGTCACTCCCGCCAACTTCACCTTCTCGGCGATCTTCTGGTGGCTCGCCACCGTCGAGCCGGAAGGGGAGGAGACCCGGGCCTATTACGAGTCCCTGAAAAAGATCCACGGGGAGTGGAAGAGGGGGGAGGGGTGAATCCATACATTCCCGAATCTCTTCCTCCAGAAGACCTTGATTATTCCAATCTCATCACTTTTGTCGGACAGGCAAATGCTGCTCTGGCCCGCTATGACGGACTTCTGCAGGGAATTATCAATCCTGAGGTTCTGCTTTCTCCATTGACGACTCAAGAAGCGGTCCTCTCTTCGAAAATCGAGGGGACGCAGGCCACCCTTGATGAAGTTTTGGAACACGAAGCCGGACAAAAAATGTCCCCGAAAAAAACCGACGATATTCGGGAAATTGTCAACTACCGAGCGGCTCTGTATATGGCTTCGGAGGCATTGTCCACTCGCCCGCTGTCTCTCTCATTGATCAAGGCTATGCATGCTCTTTTGATGGATGGAGTCAGAGGGGAAGATAAAATGCCCGGGAAATTCAGAAACGACCAGGTTTTTATTGGACGACCAGGTTCGAAAATCGAACAGGCAACGTTCATTCCTCCCGCTCCATTGCCATTGATCGACCATATGGAAGCCTTGGAGCATTATCTGTCTTTTGAAGAAAAAGATGCCCTCTTGCAAACAGCGATTATCCACGCTCAATTTGAAATGATCCACCCTTTCAAGGATGGCAATGGCCGGATTGGGCGTTTGCTGATCCCACTGTTTCTCTATCAGAAGAGGATTCTTTCCCGTCCGATGTTCTATCTTTCCGGGTATCTTGAATCCCACCGGGAGGAGTATTATGAACGTCTGGGAGCGATTTCGGGAGAAAGAGACTGGGAAGGCTGGATTGTCTTTTTCCTGAATTCCATCATCGAACAGGCCGGGATCAATTCGAACAAGGTGAAGGGGATTCTCGCCCTTTATGATCGTCTCAAATCGGAAATTGTCGGCATCACCCATTCACAATTTGCTATTAATGCCCTGGATGCGATCTTCAGCAAGCCGATATTCAAGACGACAGATTTTTTTGTTCGATCCGGGATTCCGACCAGACCAACGGCTTCTTCGATTCTTCGTCAAATACAGAACGCAGGGATTCTTGTTCCCTTGGAAGAGGCAAGCGGACGACGACCGGCAACGCTCTGTTTTCATGAGCTTATCAACCTGACAGAAGGCCGGAAGGTTGTATAAAGCGAAATATCCACAAGATAGTTTGTTGAAAACGGATCGAATTTTGCTTTATACAAAGTTCATAGAAAGGAAGGTTCGCGTGTCCGGCTCGAACGACGTTCTGGTGCCCTCGCTCAAAGGGCCGCTCCGCCTTGTCGGGAATCTCCTCTGGGTGCTTTCCGGAGGATTGCTCATGGCGATCGGCTGGTTGATCGCCGGCATTCTGTCGGCACTCACCGTCATCGGGATCCCCTGGGCGATCGCCGCTTTCCGGATCGCCGAGTTTTCCCTGTGGCCGTTCGGCCGGGAGATAGTCGACCGGAGGCAGGGGACGGCCATGAAAACGATGTCCCTGATCGGGAACATCGTCTGGGTCGTGATCGGCGGCTGGTGGATCGCCCTGGGACATCTCTTTGCCGCCCTTCTCTGCGTGGTCACGATCGTCGGGATCCCGTTTGCCTGGCAGCACGTGAAGCTGGCCGGAATTTCTTTCACTCCTCTCGGAAAAGAGATCGTGCCGATCGGGAGCCGGTCCAGACTGTTTCAATGAGAAATCCGGAGATCGGACAATCGCCGTCCTTCCCTCGAAGGACTTAACGAGCGAGGCATTCTCGAATGGAAGACTCCCCTCCGTTTTTTGAACACCAGTTCATCCTTCAGGCGATGGGAGACGCCATCGTTGCAACGGACCCGGAGAGGCGCATCCTGTGGACCAATCCGGCCTTTACCCGCCTGTTCCAGCATTCTTCCGAAGAGGTCGTCGGGACCTCGTCCTCCTTCCTGTATGCGAATCCGGCCGACTTCGAGGAGCAGGGACGACTCCGGTACAACCTGAGTGTGCCATCGGATCCCCGCCCTTACGAAATGCTTTACCGGAAAAAAGACGGACGGACGTTCTGGGGAGAAGCCCGCGGGGCGGCTATCGCCAACGACGAGGGAGACCGGATCGGATTTACGGTCGCGATCCGGGACATCACCCGGCGAAAGCAGCTGATCCACGATCTCTATCTGGAGAAGGAGCAGTGGTTCGTCACCCTGAAATCCATCGGGGACGCCGTGATCACGACCGACGAGTCGAGGCTGGTCACCTACCTGAACCCGGTCGCGGAAGAACTGACGGGCTGGAGTCCCGATGAGGCCCGGGGAGCTCCCCTCGACCGGATTTTCCGGATCGTCAACGAATACACGCGCAATCCTGCCGAAAACCCGGTCGAACGGGCCTTGCGGGAGGGGAGGATCGTGGGTCTCGCCAACCACACCCTTCTCATTCGGCGGGACGGGACAGAGTGTTCCATCGAGGATTCGGCGGCGCCCATCCGCGACGACGAGGGCAGGATCCGGGGGTGCGTCATCGTTTTTCGGGACGTGACGGAAAAACGAAAGCTCGAGCGCCAGATCGCCTGGCAGGCCAACCACGATGCCCTGACGGGACTTCCCAACCGTCACCTGTTCCAGGACCGCGTCTCGCGGACAGTCGCCAGGGCCCAGCGTTCGGGACGTCCTTTCGCCCTCCTCTATCTGGACGTCGATCGATTCAAGAACGTAAACGACCGGCTGGGACATCCGTTCGGAGACATGGTTCTCGTTGAACTGGGACGGCGTCTCAAGGCTGCGGTCCGGGAGACGGACACGGTGGCCCGGCTGGGAGGGGACGAGTTCGCCGTGATCCTGGAGGGGCTCTCCGACCGCTCCGAAGCCCTGGTCCTGGGGCGACGACTCATGGAGGAGGCGTCGGTTCCCTACCGGATCGACGAGTCCCGCGTGGACCTGACCATCAGTATCGGGATCACTCTTTATCCCGATGACGGTACCGATGCGACGCTTCTGATCCGGAATGCCGATATCGCCCTTTTCCACGTCAAGGACGATGGCCGGAACAGCATCCAGTTTTTTTCGGAAGAGATGAACCGGACTGTCCAGAGCCGGATCGGGATCGAAAACGGTCTTCGGGAAGCTCTTGACCGCAGCGAGTTCTTTCTTCTGTATCAGCCGATCATCGATCTTGAACGGGCAAATACGGTTGGCGTCGAAGCGCTTCTCCGATGGCGCCACGGCAAGGAGACGAGGCTCCCGGAGGAATTTATCCCGATCGCGGAGGAGGGGGGCCTGATCGTCCCCATCGGCCGATGGGTTCTGGAAGAGGCCGTCCGCCAGATCCGCCTGTGGCAGGACCAGGGGATCACTCCCTTCCGGGTGACGGTCAACTTGGCCACGAAGCAGATTCATTCCGACAATTTCGTAACCTTCCTGGAAACTCTTCTGCGGGACAACGGGATCGACCCCTCCTTCCTTGAACTTGAAGTGACGGAGGGAACGCTCCTGTTCAGAGACCACCACACCATGGACACTCTTTCGAAGATTCGTGCCCTGGGGATCCGGCTCTCCGTCGACGATTTCGGAACCGGCTATTCGTCCCTGAACTATCTCCGGCATTTTCCGGTCAACACCCTGAAGATCGACCGGTCGTTTCTGACCGAGATCCCCTCGAACCATTTCGACCGGGGGATCGTCCGGGCCATTGTCGCGATGGCCCGGACCCTGTCTCTCGACGTTGTGGCCGAAGGGGTCGAGCGGGAGGACCAGGCCCGATTCCTTCGGGAAAACGGGTGCCTTCTGGTCCAGGGGTATCTCTACAGCCATCCGGTCCCGCCCGGGGAGATCCCATCGCTCCTGGACCGGATCGATCCGTTTGATCGAGAGAACCGGGATGGGAGTCCGGAGGATATTTCGGGGTGATTCTTAATTTCAGACCACTGAAAGGCGCCCTGTTCGGTTCGGTCGTCCCCCTCAGGGAGGCCCTCGATCCGCTCTCCGCCGAAGGATTTACGGAGGTCGCCGCCTTCTACCGTAACGAGGGAGCGGTTCTCTTTTCTCCGTCCTTCCGGAAGATCTGCCCGGACATCGGCTTCGATAAGTCATTGGACCATTTTTTGTCCACCGTCGACGCCTGGGTGGTGCCGGCCGAAAAAAACCTGTTTGCCTGTTTTGGGAAGGACCTGATCACCGGGAAAGAAGACAAGTCCGGGATCTTTCTTTTGCAGGCCGGTCGAATCCCTGATTCTTCGATCCTGGGCCTGGCTTCTTTCCGTTATTCGTGGGGAAACTTTGTCGTCGCGGTTCCGGGATCGGAAGCCGGTCCGGTAAGACAAGCTCTTTCCGCTCTTGAACGCCTCCGATCCTCGACCGTTTTCGACGCCGTGGATCACTGGGGGAAGGACTCGGAGACCGAATATGTCCTGACCGAAATCTTCGAGAATTTTCCGGAGGGATTCCGGGACAATGGCCGTTTCGACAGAAGGGAGGTTGTCACGGATCCGAAGGGGCAACCGAGAACATTCCGGATCTATTACCACTACCGGGGTCGGAGATGGCACCGGGAAGTTCTCGATGGTCCCCTCGGGCCCGCTGGACGGGGAGAGGCCTCCGGGGCGCCTCCTGAAAAGGGTGGCGCCATTGCCTGTCCGATTGTCAGGGGCAAGGGAACCCGCCACGGAAATGAAATCCTGATCCATTTCACGACCTTCATCGGAGGAGTCCTCCCTCTGGGAGATCTTTCCCTTCCCGATTCGGTTCTGGCCGGGAGCGGGATGGCTTGCGCCCATCGGTTCCTTCGTCGGATCTCCCTTGAGACGCTCTTGCGGGCCCGATCGCTCCCGTCGGATTCCTTTGCTTTTTCCCGGTTCTGGGACGGGAGCGCGTTCCGGATCGACGGCCTCGATGAAATTTCCCGGCTGATTGATCCGGGCGGGTGGAAGGATTGTATGGTGCTCCCGTTCTGGATGACCCATTCCGGATCTCTTTCGGAGATCCTCGCTGTCTCCCGAGTGTCGGATCCCCTGTTCGTGGACTCCCACCGGAACATGGGCGTCGTCCTTCTCCGGAATTGCAGCAGGAAGGCTGCCCGGAGGGTCGTTTATGAAAATTTCCGGCCCCGGACAAAAGCCCATATCGAGCTTCCGATGAGTATCGCAGAATTCATGGAAGGTTCATGATTTCAGGTGTTCGGGATGAGTGAATATTGCCTTCGCCACCCGGCTTCGCACCAGCGATTCTCACCCGACCCTCAGATTTCTTTCTATGAATCAGGACCGTGGGAAGGAGCGTACACGGAGTCGGGGTATCCTCCTCCGCCTGTTCGCTAATACCCCGTGTCGGCGTGGTCCTGGACCATCTCCTCCGTCTGGTCGGAGAAGTATCACATGAGATAGGACACCATGAGGGGCAGGAGAACGGTGTGGTGGTTGGCGGTCTCCTGGAGAAGGGACCGGAGATCCTGCTTGACGGCGGGGACGTTGGTGGTGTCGAGGATGATGTCGACGGCGCTCCCCAGGGTCCGGACCGCCTCCCGGTAGTCGGCATAGACAGTGATTCCGTCGTTCTGGGCTTTGGCCGCAAAGGGGTTCTTCGCGTCCCGCTCGCAGACCCCCACGATCCGGACTCGCTCCCTCCCTACCGAATGAAGCTTGTCGTAGAACCGGCTTCCTACACGTCCCAGACCCACCAGAAGCACACTCACCGATTTCATTAAAACCTCCCTTTTGGCACAGTCGTATCAGTCCAGGGACTGCGAAATTATCTTTTCGGCCTCGTACCAGTCTCTCTCGTGTCGCCCATCAGAAAATCCGTGTCGTTCCGCAATGAAATACGCCGCTTCGGCTATCATTCGATGGTGTTTTTCCGGAGGAATTTCGCGGGATTTCTTCTTGAGGATCCCCGGAGTCTTTTTGGGGGCGGGGGCCGCTTCGACAGGGGGTGTTTTTGGAAGTTCCTGTTTCGTGCTTGGGTTTTTCTTGGAGGGCTTTGAGGATTTTGCGGGCATTCTCCTCTCCTTTCAGGATCGAGGTTGTCGGTTGACGAAATGAATTTCTCCTTGAGATGCACGATGTCCTTCCGGACGAACGTGATTCAGGAGAAATGACTGGGAGGCCATCCTGGTCCCTTTCTCCTACTCGCTCCCGATCGGGATGGCCTTTGACGGAGTCCCGGGACGCTTTTCGATCCGGACCTTCAGAACGCCGTCCTTCATGGTCGCCGTCACCCTGGACGGGTCGGCGTCGTCGGGAAGGGTAAAACTCCTGAGGAAGGATCCATAGCAACGTTCGATCCGGTGATACCGGACTCCTTTCTTCTCCTCATGTTCTTTCCTGCGCTCTCCGGAGACCGTCAGGACTCCGTTCTCCATGGAAACCTTCGTGTCTTCCTTCTTGATCTCCGGAAGTTCCGCCGACACCACATAGGTGTTCTCCTCCTCGGCCACATCGACCGAGGGGGCCCAGTCAAACAGGGGCATCGACGATCCTCCCGCTCTTCCCGGGCGCCCGAACCACGGGGCCAAGCGTCGACCGAACTCCTCGAATTCCCGGACTGGATCCCACTTCAACAGACTGCTCATGACAGACCTCCTTTTGGGATTTTTTTCTTGAGACAAAGGCTCGGAAAAGGGGCCGGATCTCTCCATCTCCGTCTGGCCCGGAGTCGTCCTCTTCCGAAGGGACAGGTGAAGTGACCCTGTATCCCATGGCGGGTCAAGTTTTTTCTCGTACTCCCCTTTGGCGGAAGCCCGTTCAAAGGCTCCGCAGGCATTCATCCTGGATGTCTGGTTGCCGAAGGAAAGGGAGTGTGCCACGTTGTCCTCCCGGGAAAGTCTTCTTCTCCGGCCCTGGAGGGTATCTTCCGGATCTGCTCCAGGACCATGTCCAGAAGTTCCCCCCCGGTTGACTGGAGTTCTCCTTGAAATCTCACGACTTCTTTCGCCCGGAGATCGTCCCCGATCGAATCCGGATCAAGTTCGAAAAGAGAGATCAGGGCCGCCGAGATCTCTCTTGCGTGTCGTCTGAGGTCCCCGTCTTGTTGCCACGCCTGTTTCCGGAGCGGAAGGCGCGGTTGAAGGCGTCCGATAAATTCTTCCCAGTCGAGATCGGGATCGGTCATTGGGGAGTTTTTGGCCCACCAGGACGCGCCGTCGAAGACAGAACTTTTGACCGCGAATCCCCGGACCCCCTCCGCAAGCCGGGATCCCTGATCCCTTGTCAAGACGAGAACCGTTTTTGATCCGGGATGGATGTGCAGAAACCCGCTCCTCCCTCCCTCCCGCTCAAGATGTTCCCAGACGGACAGGGCTTCGCAGGAGAGATTCTCCGGCTTCAGCGCCCGCCGCTCCACCATTTCGAGCGCCTCATGGGGGTCCAGGATAAAATGCTTCCCGTTCTGCTCGTTGTAGAACTTCGTGTTGACAAGAACTTCCGGGTTGATATCCGCGTAATGGGCTTCGGCAAGGGCATCTTTGCCAGTCAATCGGATCGTCATAGATTCCTCCTTCCATGGAGAATTCTCAAAAAACCCGTCATTCCCCGTCTTCGGAAGACCGGGAGGGGAACCAGAGCCTGGGCAGAATCTTCGTTGCGAGAGAATTATTGTCGAGCCAAACAGTCTATGAGATTCAGGATCCCGGAATCAGGATTCTGACGGATCGGCTCGGAGAGAGGATCATGTCGCGGAAGGCGAACGCTCCATGGACAATCGAAATTATATCCCTCATCAAACCTTTGTCAAGTCAAGAACCTGTCCCTTTCACCATATGCTTCTTCTTTTCCCCCCGAAAATCGGTAATGCATTTGCCAGTCGACTCCAATGGCGGAGAATGGAATTGGAATTTTTAGAGGGAGTAAAACGGAAACGCATGGGATCAAAGGGGCAGGGCTTGATCGGGGGATGTTTCCACGGTTCGATCATGGCCGAGGCAATCGAGGGGCGACTGTTGGCCGGGTGGTTGGGAATGTTCATTGTCGTTGGAGAATGGCGGACCTGGGACGGACGCTGTGCAAGGATCTTCCGGGAGAGCCCTCTTTCGGGTTGCTGTTCGACCTCCTATGAAAAATCGATGCGCTGGATCATTTCATATTTCATTCCCGCTCTTTCTCCTTCTGCACGTTCCGCTTCTTCTGGCTTCCCCCCTCCACTACGATCCGGACCCTGTTCCGGGCATCCCTCTTGAGCGATACCTCCGTTCCGGTCGATGGGACGTCGCCTTTGGTCGTCTCGTAGTACATCCGGCGGTCCTGCCCTTCGATAAACAGATATTTCTCCTCCGACGTCTCAGAGACCGGTCCCGAACCCAGGATCTTTCCCGAGAGTCTTTCACCCGGCCAGAAAAGGGCGAAGGGAAGACCCGGACGGGAGGCGTTCCCTTCGACAAGCGCCCGGCGCTTCTGGATATCGCGCATGAGTCCCATTCCTTTTAGGACTTCCTCGGCATTGTCGGCCAGCTGCCATGTATCGCCCCGGATTTCCCGGGCCAGGCCGAACCCGGCCAGAACCTTGAGCCGCTCCCGGTCCTGGCGGAATTTTTCTGCCCGGTCTCCCGATCCCGACTTTTTGGGGAGGGTCAGGATCCGGGCGCCATTCGGTCCCGGCTGGGCCCGGAAAAGGAGCCCCCGGTCGACCTCTGTCATGTAGGCGTTTTCGAGCGTCTTTTCGCGCGACGCGAGAATTTCTTCCCCAGTCCGGAGTCCCAGCTCTTCGGTCGCGAGATCCTGCGCGACCGTCCGGAGGCCGATCTTGATCGTGTCTTTGGAAAGGACGAGGTCCTGTCCCCGGTCGTCCTTGCCCCGAATCACGAGGTGGACATGGGGGTGGTCGGTGTTGTCGTGTTCGACGGCCGTCCATTCGAGTTTCGTTCCCAGCCCTTTTTCGAGCCTCCGAATGTACTCACGGGTATAGGTCTCGAGGTCGAGGCGATCGGCGTCTTCGGGGGAGAGGATGATCCGAAACATGTGTCGATCGCCTTCCTCCTGCCATCGTCCCAGTCTGGAAGCCAGGTCGACGTTTTCCGACGCTCCGTCGAAGGCCCGTTTTTTGGCGGATTCCCGCATGAGATAGAAGCCGTGTTTCGACCAGGGGAGTTTGGGGTTGTTCTTGACGAAGGATGCCTTGACCGTGACCCGGCGGACGCCGGGTTTGAGCCCTTGGGATCGTGTACCAGGAGGAAGCCTGATTCCCCGGATTGTCAGTTTCGGAGGCGTCCGCTCTCCCCGGATTTTGACCCGGATCCGGCGCTCCCGTTCTTCGAAGATACGGGTGTCGTCTCTCGTCCGGGTTGTCCTGGATTTCGTTTTTGCCATCGGAAACTTCCCGTATGTTATTCACGACGACTTACCGGGGCGGGATTCTGTTGGCGGTCGCCGAATCGGACCAACCCGAAAACGTGTTCCCCCGATCCTGTCCGTGGACTCTCGAAGAGGCGCTTTCTCTCCGGTTTTTCCCGGACGAAGGCGGTGATCCCCGGAAGGACCTCTCCCTTTAGCCCCCGATCCCCCGGGATCGTTTCTTACGGCCGGGAGTTGTGAGGACGTCGACATTATCCACCGAATGCTCTCCGGCTCCTTCCAGCATTTCCTTGAAGGAGCGTTCCGGAATTTCCGTTTCCGAAAGAATGTCCGTACCTTCCTTTCGCCCCGGAGGAATGGGTTCTGTCTGAAGGTCCTCGATCGGGCCTGTGGTTTCCTCCGTCATCGGGAAATCCCCATTTCAGGTTTTTGGGACCGATCGATCGTTCTTTCGCTCCGTCCTTCGGAGATGGACAGATGGACCGGCGTTCCGTTTCCGATTCCCCGGATTCCGAGTTCCACGGAGGTTTTGACATCCGGGGCGGTCTGTACGGGAACGGGCCCTGAGAGTTCCCCGGGTCCGGCGGGAGAGAGCCTGCCGCTCCCGACGGAGATAAAACGGTCCGTGTCGAGCCTGGCGATCTGGATCTGGCCGTCCTTCCAGAGATCGACCTTGTGGGCCGTCTTTCCGATCACGACGAGGCCCGTATAGTCGGGAGCGGGACTTCCGTCCGTTTTCTCCCGGGGAGCGACGAGGAAGGTGCGGGGTGTGCCGACGGAAAATCCTTTCCCTTTTCGGTCCTGGTTCTTGCCGTTCTCTTGAAGGGGAGGTTGTCTGGTCATCTCCGGAAAGGCCCGTTCGAAGTGCGTGTGATCGATCACGCTGAAGGGCGTCCGATTTTCGCTCTCCGGGATCGAATGGTTCAGTCGGAACATGTCGTTCAATGCGGCGGCCCTCTCTTCACCGGTGCCTTTGTAGGACCGGACAAGGACCGAGACTCCGTCTTCCTGTTTTTCGAGCAGGTGTCCGGTATATCCCCTTGCGGCGTTTTCGACCATCCTGTTCCAGTCGTCCGAAGACAGGGTGACGTCCATGTATTTGAGGGCTCCGGAGCCGAATCCGAAGGTCAGGTGGGTGTTCGGGGGATCCCCCCCGATGAAATCGGGGCTTGTTTCCTTTTGTTTTTCCATGGAGGTCTCCCTCGTTTTTCTCCCGGGAGGGGAGAGGTGCGTATTTATCCCGAATTCTTGTTCAGAGGATTCTTTGGCTCCCCCGGCATATTCCGTTTCGGCGGCCTGGCTCACCCTTGGCTCCTCGTGGATCGCTCCCCGGTCACGGAGGCTTACGAAGGCGCCGTCGCCGATCACGACGTGGTCCAGTACGCGGATTCCGAGAAGGTTTCCGGATTCGGCCAGACGTTCCGTCAGCAGACGATCGTCTTCCGAAGGCTCGGGGTTTCCCGAGGGGTGGTTGTGGACGAAGATCACGGCCGCGGCCGAATCCCGGACGGCGGGGTTGAACGCCTCCCGGGGATGGACTGGGGTCATGGAGAGGGTTCCTTCGGAGATCCGGTGGAGATCGATGACCCGGTGTTTCTGGTCCAGGGTCACGGCGTAGAATCCTTCCTTTTTCGCATCCTTCGCCGCTCCGGCGAAAATCGGGAAGACGTCCTTTGCGCTCCTGATCATGTCGCCCCGCTCGATCCCCTCGTGGGCGAGACGGTCCGCGAGGACCAGGGCGGCCCCGAGCTTCTTCCCTTGGGAGTCCGAGAGCCCGAGTGTGCGGGACAGCTCCGTCTCCGTCATTCGGGAGAGGGTCCGGAGGTTCACTGTCTCCGGGCATTTTTTCCCGGTGATCCGCTCGACCAGAACCCAGTCCGGCTCGTCCCGAAGGGTATTTGCCCGGAGCGGTTCCATGCGAAATCCCGTCAGTCCAGGGAGAAGCTGCTCTCGGCTCACAGGATGCCTCCCTCTTCAGACCTTCGGATCCGCCCGGACATGCCGTCGATCGTCCGGAGGAGCTCCAGTCCCCTTGCCGAAACGAGAACGGGCCGCTCCAGGATCGTTTCGAGGGCGGCGACGATATCTTCTTCTGTCGGGCCCAGACCGCTCATACGATTTCTCCTGCGGTCTCGACGACCTCCCTCTCCCCCGTCAGAACTCCGCCCTTTGCCCGCTCCTTCTCGACCAGGCCCAGAATCCGGGTGACGACGGCGGGTTTCACACCCAGCTCGTCGGCGAGTTTCTTGACGGATTCTTTCAGCGTTTCCTGGGCTTCCTTCAGCTCCTCTTTCTGGTTCAAAATCGCTTCGAAACTTTTCTTGGTTCCGGGATCGAGATGCATGAGAGTCTCCTCCTTTTTATGGATTGAGAGATCAGAACGGGATATCTTCGGCCCCGAGTTCGTCGACCGGGGTCGTTTCGGAGACAAAGTCTTGAGCAGTCGCCTCGTCCGCCTTGCCCTTCCGGTTCTTTGTCAGGACCCGGACCCGGGGCGTGATGATTTCCGTGATCCATTGCTTTTCGCTGTCCTTTTCCCAGGACCGGGTCCGGAGTTCTCCCTCGACGGCGACCAGATCGCCTTTTTTGGCCGTCACCGCCGAGAGCGCCCTTGCTATCTGGATGACGGTATGCCAGTCCGCCTCCGTCACCCACTTTCCATCGACCTTCTTGTTTCGCTCCGTCGCCACCGTCATTCGGGCGAAGACCGTCCCCGCGGGGGAGAACCGGATCTCGGGATCGTGGCCAATCCGTCCGACGAGAAGCACCTTGTTCATTGAATCCTCCTTCGGTGATCCAGACATTCGTCAATGGAGTTCAATTCGCATTCGTTGATGAAGTTCAATTCTTTCTTTTCAAAGCTGACAATCATGCTTTTTGGACCATATGGTCTATCGTCGGCCCTTACCTTGACTTTGTCGGTATCGATGGAGACACGAAAGCCGACCCATCCGTCCGGTAGCGCTTTGCACTCGTAGGTCCCGCCGTGGAGTTCGGCGAGAGCTTTTGCTGCGGCGACCGTCACAAGTTTCACGTGATCATCTTTGAAGTCTAGGTGCCCAATTAGAGGATCTTCGGTGCATATTTTCATCACTCTCTCCTACTCAGATGGTTTGCCGTTCTGAAAATGGGCTGATTCCGATCACAGATCGAATCCGACCGAGATCGGGAAGAAGAACGAACTTCCTCCGAATGTCCCCGGGGAGGGGAGCCAGGCCACCTTGGCCTCGATCGTGAAAAACCGGATATTGACTCCGACTCCAAGATCCCCGTACAAGGAATTTCCCTGGACGGCCGACAGGCTCGATGCGGAGCCGATGGTTGAGGGAGATCCGGTGCTGTCGGCCGTGATCGCATATCCCAGATCGACCGGCGCGTAAACGAAGTAGTCGGTCGAGCCGAAGAGCTTGAAGACGGGTCCGACCGTGGCGGCACCGTACCCGAAAAATGGTCCGTTTTTAAGATTCGAATTGAACCCGTTGGCGAACACGTTCCCTTGCAAAAGGAGTCGCGCGGCGATGTTGTCGGTGAACCAGACTTCCGTTCCGAACCCGAACCCGTATCCGGAAGACCGGATGGGAGAAGATCCTTCGTACACGGTCGTTCCCGCGGAGTTCGTCCCTAGGGTCCCGGCGCCCCAATTACCTCCCGGGACGTAGTTTCCGAACAGGAGAAAATCCCAGACCCCGGGCCCGGAGTCGGCCGCGAAGGAGAGGGTGGGAGCCAGAAAAAGGGTGCAAGCGGCGAGGACGGAAAAAACGAGCTGACCAAGACGTTTCGATTTCATCAGGAATCCTCCATGAGGTTTTCGGAAATGCCCGGAGTCCGAAGACCCCGGGCCGATGATGGTCAGATTCCCATGCCTTTTTTGACTTCTTTCTGGGCCGAGTGTTCCGCCTTGTGTTCGACGTCTTTCGTCTTGGCGAGATTAGGAGAGCTCTGGACCGACAGAAGGGGTTTCTGGTCCTGGGTCTCCCGTTTCCAGACCGAGATTTTGATGTTCTGGCCGTTCAGCGTGACCTCGCCTTTGTAGTCGGGACGCTTTTCGTTGTCCCCCTTGTCGTTGACGTCCAGATGGGCTTTCCCGACCTCCTTGAACTGCTTCTCTCCCGTTTTTTCGGAGAGGGTGAAGTTCATTCCCTTGTCTTTGTTGTCCCACCCGGAGACGTGATAGTCTTTGCCTCCGATGTTGACCTTCCCCCCGAAATCGGGCTGTTTTTCGTTCGTTTTGTCGTTCTGGAACATCACTCCCTGGTTCTCCTTCAACTCGATGGCCATGGCCGATCTCCTTTTGTATTCATTTTTGGGAGAATTTTTCCCTTACGGTCAGGATCGTCTCCCGTTCGTTCCTGACATTTAAAATATCAGATATATATTTAAGATCGGATCGGGACTTTTCCGGGTGCGGGTTTTCGCGTCGTCCCTCCCCTGGATTTTTTTCCAGGGGCCACTTTTGAAACCTTCGCCCCCGGCAATTTTTCCATGTGATGGCATTCCGGATATCCGGAACAGCCAAGGAATGGCCCGAACTTCCCGTTCACCCGGCGGAGGACCCCATTTCCGCATTTCGGGCAGCGTTTCCCGTCGATCGGGATCGAAAGGGTTTTAGCCAGGGCGGAACGGATCAATCGTCCGACATGGTTTTCGATCTCTGAATGAAATCCTTCGGGAGGCTCCCCGTTCGAGATCGCATCGAGGCGGCGTTCCCAAAGGGCCGTCGTCGCGGGGCTCTTGACCTCGGGGTCGACGGCCGCGATCAGGGCCCGACCCTTGGGAGTCGAGACCAGCGCTTTTTTGTTTTTCTCGATGTATCCCCGATAGAGCAGTCCTTCGATGACGGCGGCTCGGGTGGCCTCCGTCCCCAGCCCGTCGGTGTCGAGAAGAATTTTTTTCTCCCCTGGATCCGACAGGGTTTTTCCGACGTTTTTCATGGCCGCGATCAGGGTCCCGTCAGTGTAGGGCTTGGGGGGTGTCGTTTTCTTGGCTTTGACGGTCCCGTCCCGGCATCGTGCGACGTCTCCGGAGGAGAGGGGAGGAAGCGTCGGGTCCTGCCCGTTCTCGTCGTCTTCATCGTCTGTCCGATAGACGCTTTTCCATCCGACAGAAAGCGGCATTTTTCCGGTCGCCCGGAAAGGCTCTCCGGACAAAAGGAGCGTCACGACGGTTTCCGTATATCGGAAGGGGGGATAGAACTGTGCCAGATAGCGGCGGCAGACGAGGTCGAAAATCTTCTCTTCCCTGTCCGACAGGGTTTGGGAAGATCCGGCCTCCCGGGTCGGGATGATGGCGTGATGGGCCGTCACCTTCTCCGTGTTCCAGGCCCCGGAGACGAGCCCCGGATCGGCGCCTTCCGTAAGTCCGGCATAGCCCGTCCGTTTCGAGAGGGCGGACAGGATGTCCCGGACCTCGCCCTTCTGGTTTTCCGGCAGGTATTCGCAGTCGGTCCGGGGATAGGTCGTGAGCTTCTTTTCGTAGAGACTCTGCGCGGTGTCGAGAACGTCTTTCGCCGACAGTCCATATTTTTTCGAGGCGTCCATCGTGAGGCTGGAGAGGGACCAGGGGAGGGGAGGAGGCTCGGATTTCTCGGTCTTCCGGACATCGAGTCTCCCCTCCTGTCCTTTGATCCGGAAGGCGATTCTTTCTGCCTCCGCCCGGTCGATGCACCGTTTTTCGGAGTCGAGGGCCGGATGGTTGTCGGGCGGAGTCCAGAAGGCGTCGAACCTTCCGGATGTCCCGGATTCGATCCGGGCGACGACCGCAAAAAAATCTTTCGGGACAAAATGTTCTATTTCCAGATCCCGGGAGACGACCAGGGAAAGGGTCGGTGTCTGGACGCGGCCGATCGAAAGGACGGCGACGGGATTTCCGCCGTTTCTGGCGGAGATCGAGTAGGCTCTGGAGAGGTTCATTCCGACCAGCCAGTCGGCCTGCGCCCGGGCCCTGGCGGCGTTTTTCATGGGGGCGAAGGAGGAGTTCGATTTCAGCGAGGAAAGCGCCTGACGGACGGACTTTTCGTCGAGGGCGGAAAGCCAGATCCGGAGAACCGGTTTTTTATTTCCGAGATACTCGAGGACCTCGTCGACCAGGAGCTGGCCTTCCCGGTCCGGATCGCCGGCATGAACGATCTCCGATGCGTCTCCCAACAGATCCTTGATGATCTTGAGCTGGTCCTTGGCTTTAGGAACAGGAGTGAGCTTCCAGATTTCAGGAATGATCGGGAGCTCCGATGGAGTTCCCGGCCATGTTTTCCACTTTGCAGCATAGTCTCCGGGTTCCGCCGCTTCGAGAATATGTCCGAAACACCAGGTGACGGTTCCCCCTCCTGTTTCGATGTATCCGTTCCCTTTTTTCTGCGGTCCGGGGAGACAGTCCGCGATCGCCCGTCCCAGGGAGGGTTTTTCGGCGATGAAAAGGCGCATCAAGAGACTCCTTTCTCGTGGGGATTATGGTCCAGGATAAGATGCGGGTCGGCGATGACTTTTTGACAGGGCTTGCAGATCCAGACGAATTCCAGCCCCCGGCGTCCCGGAAGAATCCTGTCGCACAGTTCGCAATGGATGGCGGATTCCCGGGTCATTTTCTGCCCTCCCTGAGTTCCTTCAGTTTTTCGAGCGGAAGAGGTCTCCACGCGAGGTATCCCTGGAAGTCCAAGATCCCTGTGGATCGAATCCTGTGGAGGTCCTCACGGGTTTCGATCCCCTCGGCGATCGTCTCGAGTCCCAGGACGGAGGCGATTCGTGCGATCGCTTTCAGAGGCCGGAGCGATCCCCTGGTCGAGAATTCCCGGTCGATCTTGAGTCCCTGGACCGGGAGGTCGAGTGCGTCGAAATTCTCTCCCCGGCCAAAATCGTCGAGAAACCAGCAGAGGTCTCCCGACCGATATTTCATGGTCTCCATCCAGACCGCGATAGGACCGCATTCCCGTCTTGGAATCCTGAATCTGTTTTCCGTCACTTCCAGCACAAGGCTGTGGCGGTGCATCTCCCTAAAGATCCGGACATCTTCCGCCAGACGCTCCCTCCCGGAGGCCGTCCCGATCTGGAGGGGAGACACGTTGATATGGATCTTCCAGAACGGGTTGATGACGATCCGCGCGAGGTCGGATGAGACTCGCCGGATGATCAGGCTGGTCAGGGATTCGATCAGACCCTCCTCTTCCATCCTTGAAATGAAGATGTCGGTGGCGACGGAAGTGATCCCGCTCTGCCCGGCTCTTGCAAGAACTTCCACCCCGGAGATCCTGCAATCGGATCCTTCGATGATCGGTTGATAGACAAGGTGAAATTTCTCTTCTTTAAGAACTTGTTCGAGGGAGGATCGTTCCAGGGCGGATTCCACGGTTATCGGCCCCATGTGAGAAATGGGCGAACGGGAAATCGGAGCGATCTGGCCGGAACGGGCCCATAGTATCGGCTATCCCAGGAGACAGAGAGATTTTCACCCAGCAGGAAAATCTCGCCGGAAGGGATCGTATGGGAACCATAGGACATGTGGGACAGCCTTCTCCCTTTGGAATCGGTGGTCCGGAGCATCGACCCGGGAACGAGTGTTCCATTGACCCGGACGCCAGCCTTCGAAAGGTCGATCCGGTCTCCCGGCAGGGCCGCGATGCGTTTTAAAACCATCGGCACATGTCCGGAACAGGGTGATGACTTCTTAATATATATCAGATATCTTTTTGAAAGAGCAACTTTCGCAATTGGGACGGGCAGGCAAAGGGCATAGAAGTCGCCACGACGGAGCGGAGCATGCTCTGTCTCCCGGATCCAGAAGCCGAGAGGAGCCGATTCCGAGACGTTCAGAAAGAGAAAAGGAGGAGGTTTCGTGACAAGAATTTCGAGAACGGAAAATGCCATCAGCGAGAAGAGGAAAATCCTGGCCTTTTTTCTGGCCGGGCTGGCGGGTGCAGTCGGCGGTCTTTTCTGGAACGGGTCTCTCTGGGGGCTCCTGGCGGTGGCGTTCGTTCCTTCGATCGGTCTTTGTCTTCCCAAGGGGCCCTCCGCGATCTTTTTTCTGTTCTATTATCTATCTGCCATACGATCCGTTCCCGCATTCTATCCGATTTTCTATTCGCTGGCATCATCGTTTGCTGGAATTCCAGTCTGGCTTGCCTGGGGAGCCTGTCTTGCCGGTCCCTGGATTCTGGCGAGACATCTCCATTTCTCCCGAGAGGGGGTGACGATTCCGGTTTGGCTTTTGGTTGGATACCTTCCATCTTTTTTTCCGCCGCTCTGGTTTGTCGGAGCGGTCTCCCCGCTGTTTCCTGCCGGAATCCTTTTCCCCGGTCTGGGGATTTCGGGGCTTCTCCTTCTCGGAATCTTTCAGGGAACTCTTCTTGCATTTATCAAGACGCGCTCGCTTCGGCATCTCCCCGTTTCTTTCCTTTTGGTATTGATCGCGACGATCCCCTCCCCCGCCCACGAAAAACCCGTTCCGGCCGGCTGGACGGCAATCGACACACGAGGGGAACCTCGGCCGCTTGTTCTCCGGCCCCCCTGGGAAATGGAGGTCGCAAAAAAGGCTTTGGCGGACATCGTCTCCGGCGAGCGAGTCGTCCTTCTTCCCGAAGGGATCGCTTCCTTTTGGACGAAAGATTCGGCCGGCCGGATTTCCCTACCGTATCCCTGGTCCGTGGTCGACCGGGAGGCCCGGGCTCACTATGCCATCGTTCTGGTCGGATCCGAAATTCCCGGGAATTCCGGAATGCGGATATGGGACGACGATCTGGTCGCGCTGGGGGAAGGCGGAATTCGGCTCTTTTCCGCCAGGCAGCCGATTCCGGTCGCCGGATGGAACCCCTTCTCGAAAACGCATCACGAGCCGGCGCATTGGGGAAAAACGGGGGTCGTAACGATCGACGGACATCGCGCTCTCGTTTCTCTCTGTTTCGAGGATCTCCTGATCGGGGCCCAGGTGGAAGGGGAACTGCTCGGTCGCCCGGAGGTCGTTCTGTCCGCCGACAATCTGTGGTTCTCGAAAGGGACCTCCGAGCGGGGAATTCAAAGCGTGTCGATCCGGAGCATCGGGCGGCTTTTCGGGATTCCCGTTCTCCGGGCGGTGAACCAGTGATCCGGGTCGTGGGAAAGCTTCCCCCGGGTCCCGGGATCGTCGTCGCGACGCCGCATGTGTCGCATTTCGACGGCCCGCTCCTGGCGGCGTGTCTTCCCGAGCCGATCCTTTGGGGGGTGGATCCGGAATTCATGGAGACCCAGCCTTGGAAGGCGGGGCTTTGGTTGACGCGTTTCCTGACGGGGTCGGAGATCGTGCCTATTTCCGGTCAAAGACCTTTCGGGATGAGGGCTCTCGCCCGGCGCCTCCGAGAAGGAGGAAAGGTGGGACTTTTTCCCGAAGGGGGGATCAATCGGACGGAGGCGCTGCTCTTGCCTCTTCAAGCGGGGGCGGAAAGACTGGCCCGGTTATGCCAAGTGCCGATCATTCCGGTCCGGATCATGGGGATGCGGGAGTGGATTCTTTTGCCGGCGCCGGCGAAGAGAAAAAGGCTGATCCCAAGGGTAACGATTGAGGTTGGGTTTCAATATTCAACATTGGAATAGTTCTCTAAACCATTGAACAAATTGAGTTGCGGTTGGGGCATTAGGATCGAGAAATCCTTTTGTAAATGCAATTCCTATCCTTTCTCCAGGAGGATCTTGCCACGCGAGCCAAGTGTGTATGTGTGACTTGTCTACGTGGGCATCTTTGTAAGTCGCCCCTTTTTTGCGGGCTTCATCAACACATTCCCGAGCAAAACTCCATGAGTGTTTCGCATTATCTGGCACCAGATTTTGACAAAAAGTTTCGATCATACCGCTAGATTTGTTGTTTGGCATGATCCAAACACCAAATCGAACAGGACCTTTGATGTCGAGAATCAGGCCGTTCTCGGGAAATGTTGGTGGGGGAGTTCCACCTAAGGAAGAACAGATATCTCGCACGGTATTCCAACGAGAATCGAAATCGGAATCTGCGTCAACAATTAGACCAAGTGTGTTGAGGTCGCTTTGCTTCAATCTTACATCGAGAAGCCTTTTATTTAAGACTTTACTGCTACTTCCTAAACTGTCGATAAGTATGGGCCATTCATCCTTACTATTCCCCCAGTTTATGTGATGCCTCATCAAACCAATGATTGCCCCTTGGGTGTCCATGTCCTCTACGAGCAATAGCTTGGGATTATTCCCCATCGCTTACCGAATTTCCATATTTTGTTGAGCGGCAATCTTAATTTCCGATTCCGAGAAGGGGATGGCTTGGTCTTTCCCAGGCTCGATACGCTGAATAGATATATCTTTGGCAGACTCGCTCTCGCTACAAATTCTTGCCAATGCCAGAACACAATCATAGCTATGTGTTGTCGCGAAAACCTGGGTCTCAAATTCCTTGGAAACCTCGTTGACGAAAGTCCACATCTTCTCCATCACTGTATAATGGAGACCGGTGTCGATTTCATCGATCAATATCACTCCGCTCTTTGTCCTGCTTAAGATGACAGCTAAAGCAAGCATACGCCATATTCCATCCCCCAAGCTTCCAATGGGTATAGGATCCTCCTCTTTGCGTTTAATTAAAAATCCTCCCCGATTATTACTAAATCCGCCGAAAAATTGTTGACCCATAATGGGGGCAATACGTTCAATTGCAGAATCGATGAATTTCAATGCCTCTACGACACGCTTTTCTTCCGGCTTTAGCGTAATTTCATTCCATAAAAATTGGAGTTGTTGAAAATTCAGGGATTCTGTCGTGAGATATTGTGCCAGATCACTTTGTTGTTGCGTTGATCGAGTAATATTTAATGCTTGGTTAAAGACATCATTACGCAAGGAGCCACGTTGAGTAAGAGGAATGGGGGGCATGCTGACGCCTTGCACTGTTATCTTCAGTGACATCGGGGCTCCAGCAGGCTCTTGAGATGTAATCATATTGAATAGAATTGGATTCTCGTCTGGGTTTGGTTCAACCAAGTCATATTTTATTGAACGTTTAGTTTTTTCATTGGTTGCGTCTATCGAGAATTGGCTACCGATATGAGCCTGATGTCCAGTAAAAATGTGGGTAATATCGACTTCTTGCTGAAATGGCCGGCCGGGTTGCATATCAATTACCGGTTGTTCTCCGCGCTTTGCAAGAATTTGCCAAAGAGCAGTGAGGTTATTGCCGCTACAAAGAAGGGACAACGCTTCTAGCAGAGAGCTTTTACCGGCATTATTTTTTCCAACAAGCAAGTTGATGCGTCCGAGACCGTTTACCGATAAATTTTTGAAGGCTCGGTAACCCTTAATTTTGATCGAATGAATCATGGCCGAGTTTCGACCCCCTCTCACAATGATTAAAGACCGAAGGATGATTCCAATTCCAAATGAGTATCAATTTTTTCGTGAAAATATATTATAATCAAAAATGTAAATTAAAAAATAAATAAATTTGATTGATTATCCTAGATTTCAGCGAATGCTTTTGCCCGGGCTGAAAGTGAGATCGCAAGGTTCCGAAAGCCCAACTCTTTGTTAGGTTCAGAATATTTCCCTTGAAGTCCTCCCGAGGCGCCCGACATCAGAAAACACGCCGCATCATAAAGACGCTCACGAACCAATCGCTCGCAAAATATCTCGTATCGACGAGCATAAGACACTCCTTGAAACTCTTCACGCATCGGATAATGGGGAAGCTTCTTGGGTTTGCTCGGACGAGTCGATTTCGGATGGTCCTCCAACATGATGAGATATCCGAGCCATGGGCGGGCAGACGGTTTAAAGGTGGCTTCCCGATAAGCCGTCCAGAAATCGGTCGCACTGCCCAACGCCTCTTCAACTCGGTTGTTGAAATTGTTTCCAAACGATCCGACGTGAGATTTCACTTCGATCACGGCGATCAGGTCATCGTCCGCCTTGACAATGATATCCCATTCCTTGGAGGGCCTAAAATAGCAAGGAAGAGAACGTTTGTTGTCAATAAAAACCTTGGCTTGCGGTATTCCGGCTTCCTGTACGATTTTCCCGAGAAGCTTGACAAAACCATCTGCATGCTTCCCACCCGTCACTGCCGACCGGTTTCCGGCATCCTTCACTCCGGTTTTGCTTCCTTGATGCTCCTTTTGGGCATTGCGAACGGTCCAAAAATAACGAATGGCTTCGCTCAGCTCTTTGTCGATGTCAAGCAAGAGTTTTCCCCAGCTGGTCGTGAAGCTTAAGCACACCCGATTTGAATTCCCTCAAGGACTTCCGAACTCTTTCCGCTCCGAAGGTGAAATAATCGGGATCGACTTCGATTCCTATACTGTTTCGTCCCCAACGGGCGGCCGCCGCATTGGTGGTTCCCGTTCCCATGAACGGGTCCAGGACGGTATCCCCCACAAAGCTGAACATCCGGATCAGACGTTCGGCAAGTTCGATCGGGAAGGGGGCGGGGTGATGACGGGTCGAAGCCCCGGTGATTCCTGACCAGATTTGTTGAAACCACTCCTTGTGACGATCTGAGGGAATGACACTTAATATCCTGGTTGCCACGGAAGGACTACGATATCCACCGGGTTTTCTTTCCATGAGAATGAACTCGATATCGTTCTTGATCACCGCGTTGGGTTCATAGGGTTTCCCCAAAAATCCTCCCCCGTTCCCTTCCGCCTCGTATTTGGCATTAGCGATCTTGTACCAGATAATGGGAGCGAGGTTGGAGAATCCGATAGCCCGGCATCGCTCCTGAATTGAGGCATGGAGGGGAACCACTGTATGCTCTCCTCCGTTTTTTCGGCGGGAGAGACACACATCGCCAACCACACAAATGAGGCGTCCCCCTGGGGCCAATGCCCGATAGCATCCTTCCCAAACCTTGTCGAGTTCGTCGAGAAAGGCATTATATTCGATGATAGATCCCATCTGGTTCGAGTGCGGGTTGTATTCTTTAAGGGTCCAATAGGGAGGTGATGTCAGAACAAGGTGAACACTGTCAGGGAGCAGGAAGTTCAGAAACCGGGAATCAGAATGGTATAAATCATGTCGTGTAGGAATTGTCGGGAGGATATTTTCAATCTGTTTGATTATCTCAGAATCTTTGGCAATTCTTGGAAGGGCCGTCTGATGATTTTCGATGGGCCCGATATTGTGTGGCAACCATTCTTCGGCCTGGAAAGGCTTTGATATGGAAGATGAGAATCTTTCTGCATTCAAATCCGTTTCAATGCGAAGAACACTCTGCTTCATTTGATCATTCCGAAAAACACGTCCCTTATCTGGCGGTCGATGCAGGCCTCCCGCATCACTTCCTCCATCGACGAATCATCCGGGATAGAATCGAAAAAGATGAAATCTGTTGCATAAAACCGGAAGTTTGTCTTCCAGACTGTCCTGTTTTCTTCTTCCCGCCACACCCGGATTTCCTCATCACCGGGAAATCCGGAAAGCTGCCGATCATCTGCAATCCGACAGAGAAATCGGGGAGGGTGGGTATGAGCCATAAATTCGACAGGCTCGAACCTGTCCCCCAATTCAAAAAAATCGTTCCAGGGGAAGTCGAGAAGGGAATCTCCCCAGAGAAACCTGGGAAGAGGATCAGAAGATCTGTAGGGTGCTGAAGAGATCATGAAAATCGGGTTCCTTTCAAAAGGGAGAGGAGTTTCTATCTAGAAAAAGATAAGCATTCGATCAGGAAAGGTCAACACAGAGGAGAGCAAGATAAAAGGGGGTCCTGTGCGGCGAGCCTCCGGACCTTGCGGGACAAGGCGTCCGGCTCATGGGCCGCACAAGACCGCAAGTGATTCCACAACCGTCAACGGCTTAAACATGGGCTGAAACGGTCCATGACTTTTTTGCCGCACCACTGAGAGATCCAATCTGAGCGATTTGAGGTCTTAGGGAGAATGTCAGGTCCGATTGTGTTCTCCTGACCTTGAGACCTTACAAGGCCCTTCAGGAAACATTCGACCACAAGACTCACACCGGCTGGCTTTACAAAACATGCAAAACAAGACCACATTTCCTTTACATTCAGAGCAAACCAATCTTCCAGAAAATAGGTCGACGTGTATTGACACAGAAACCTCCTTGTTGGATTTTTTATGGGAGCTTCTCATCATTTTAAAGTATACGGATTTGACCGGGGGGAATGCCGGATCCGGAGGCCCAGTGAAGCGCACAGGGTTCGCAAGAGTTCCGGTGTCGCAAATGGAAGGTACGAAACGGACAAAAACTGGAGTAGTCTTCAGTTACCGTCCATGCTCCGTATGTCGCCTTCCGTCCTTCCGGTCCACATTTCATCAGACCTGGGGAGCCGGCAGATCGAAAAGGGCCTCCCACATGAACGGATCCAGGACGTTTTTTGCGCGAGTCATGGCAACGTACCCCAGCCTTTTTTCCTCTTCGTTTTGCTCGAGTTTTTCACCGGAGGGAAAATCACTCCACAAGGACACATTGTTCCACTCCAGGCCCTTGCTTCCGTGGCCTGTCGTGATTGTCACGACTCCCGGAAACACATTGGAATCTCCGGCCTGCGCAAGAGTTTCAGAGAGGTCCTCGCCCCCATATTTCTCGATCATCTTGATGAGCATGGAGATCTGTTTCCCTTCCTCCGTTTCCGAAAATTCCTCCAGTTCTTCATAGTCGCGAAACACCTGGAAGGCGCTCGTTTTGGGCCGCCTCTTTTCCCGGAGGGCTTCGATATCCTCGATCATCCGGGAGATTTCCTTGCCTTTTGGAATGTAGACTCTTCGTCCCAGTCCCGTCTCCCGATAGAGAGCCTCGAGAACGCCGGCATTCGTTCGGCAGACGATCGCATCAGGCCGCGCGGTCTCTCCGATCCGGCTTCTGACGTCCGGGTTTCCTCGGATATGAAATTCCTCATTCAGGTAGCGTGACATATACCCGTTGATGAATTCCGCGATCTCTTCGCCGAACCGGAAGCTCTGGCTCAGAGTTGTCGAAGAGACGCCCGGCGAATCCAGGATCTTTTTCATGCTGTTTTCCGTTCCCCGCCACTCGTAGATCTGCTGGTAATGGTCCCCGACGACGATGGCCTGCGCCCCGTTGTCCCTGAAAGCGTTCAGGAGTTTGATCGTGACGGGATTCGAATCCTGGGCCTCGTCCAGAATGACGAACTGGACGGAGGGGAGCGAAAATTTTCCTTCGGCCACCCCTTCGACGTATCGTTTGAGATAGACGTCGTGGGTGATCGGAAGTTTTCCTTTTCCGAAAGGCTTGTTCATTTCGTCCCAGAGAATTTTCGCATTGCCGAGAATTTCCTTCTTCAGATCCTTCTCTGCTTCGAAGAGTTCGGCGATCCTGTTGTTGCACGAGGTGGCCGCCTGAGGATCCCCCTGTGCCAGGACTTTGTCTTTTTCCTTCCGAAGTTTCTCCACGATTCCCCGGACAAGTTTTCCATAATCGCCGAGCGAGACATGGGGGAGGGAGATTTCCCTGCTATCGGAATAGCAGAAATTTCGGACGGTGGTCAGACAAAGTGACCCGATCCTCGGGGGCATGATGTACCGATCGACAAAGCCGATCTCCCGAAAGCCGAGGGCGTCGGAAATCATTCTTCCCGGTATGGATCCGTTGAATATCTGAGAGGGATGAAAAAGTGCGCCGGCCCCTCTTCCAACGATATTCCTGTAGGCCAGACTGTGGATTGTCGAAGATACCGCGGGAAAGTTCTTTTCGGTGGCTGTTCTTTTCATTTCCGCATTGTAGGCGAGGTATATTCCATTTTTCGAACGGCTGGAAAGTTTTTTCGCGACGAGACCGACCGTTGTCGTCTTTCCTGTCCCCGCAAGGGCCATGATCACCAGGTCTTGGCCGGTATCGGCGAGGGACAGGATCGTTTTCTGCTCCTCGGTCAGGGTCAGTTCATGTGTCGGGCATCTCGACATTGGTTCTCTTTTCGATTTTTATATTTTCCGACCGTTTCTTTCCTTTATGCGGATCCGCATAAGTTCTAATCCAAACTTTCCAGTCTATGCTGAATGTCCTCCGGATCGGTCTCCGGATCGAGCCCAAGTCGAATGAGCACCTTCTTCCAAAGTACAAGAGAGAGTCGGACGGCGATGGCCGGATTGTTTTCTGGCTTCCTGGACTGAACGTTTTTCGTCTCTTCGATCGGAATTTCCCGACCGTATGGTGGCTCATCCTCGGACCGGGCTTTTGGCGTCTCCATTCCCGTCGTCGGATAGGGCCGTCCGGGCCTTTCGATTTCTCTTTGAACGGGTGCCTCGTTCCGCTCGATCTCCTCTCGCACGGCCCGGACCGATACCGGGGTCTTCGTTTCAATAGCCCGGTCGAGAATTTCTTTCTTCGATTCCGGATTCATGCGGTTCAGGAGCGTGACCGCCTCCGGATCCCGGATGACACCCGATTCGAGGGCTCTCATCGTGAGTTCGTCCGACTGGAGAAGTCCGATGTGACGGGACACGTAGGTCTGGGATTTTCCCAAGGCCCGGGCGCAGGCCTCCTGGGTCATGTCGTAGGTTTTAAGAAGATCCGAAATGGCCCGGGCGATCGCAAGGGGGGGAAGATCTTCCCGCTGGATGTTTTCGATGAGTTGGACCAGGCGAACCTCGGAGATTTCCAAATCCCGGACGACCGCCGGGATCCTGTCGAGGCCGGCGAGACCCGCCGCACGGACTCTCCGTTCTCCGCAGACGAGGATCCATGCGTTTTCCTCGGTCCCCTTGGGTCTGACGAGTACCGGTTCGAGAACACCGTGGCGTGCGATGGAATCGGCAAGTTCCCGGAGCGAGCTTTCCGACATCGATTTTCGGGGCTGGTCTGGATCGAACCGGATTCTGTCGAGCGGAAGCGTCTGGACGCTAGTACCTCCGGAAGCGGACTCTCCGTTCTCTCCCGCATTCGATCCTTTTGTCAGGAAGTCCAGATCGTTCAGGAATTTCGATTTCTTGGCCATCGTGCCCTCTTCTGATTTTTACAGTTTTTAACCGTTTCTTTCTTTTATGCGGATCCGCATAAGTTCTAATTCAAACTTATTTCAGGATCGCCTCGCAGACCGCTCTCATGGATTTTGCCCGGACTGGGCTCTTGTAGGCGTAGTCCCAGGCGCTCACACGTTCGCTGACCGCTCCGGAAATCGAGCGGGACTCCGCGAGAACCGGCCGGACGAGATCCTCCCCGAACTCCCGTTCGATCAGATCAATGACTTCTCGTTCTCGGGATACGTCCGGGTGGTGGCGGTTCACGACAACCCGGAGGAGGAGTCCTGGATTTTTCGACCGGACCCGGTCCAGTGTGTTACGGACGTCTACCATACCTTTCAGGGAGAACACGTCCGGAGTCAAAACCAATACCAGTATATCGGACCAGAAGTAGGGTGCAACCTGCCGGATGCCGATGGCCGGGGGCGTGTCGATCACGATCACGTCCGCCAGAGATTCGATGCGTTCTCTCCTGTTGATCGCGTTCCGGAGCTCGACCCCTTCGTCGATCTCCTTCAGGGCGGCTCCTCCGGGAAGGAGAGACAGATGTTCGGAGACGGGAGTCGGGGAGAGAGCCTCCTCCCCGAAGACGAGGGCCGCGTCTCCCTCGATTCCCACGGTCCGCCCGAGAATCGTCTGGGTCAGATTGGCCTGGGTGTCGAGATCGACCGCGAGGACCGACCGTTCCTCTCTCGCCCGCCAGGCGAGATGGCAGGCGATCGTCGTCTTGCCCACTCCGCCCTTCTGGTTCGTCACGGTAATGATCATGGAACCCTCGCTTTCGTTGCGTGTAAAGCCCGTATACGCGGGCAAATTCTTCCGTTTGAGGCGTTATCAGGCATGATTTTTCATCATCCTTTTGATAATGTTGCCATTAGATGATTTCCACCCCCAACTTGATATAGGAGGTATCGATGAAATTTAAAGGCGCGTTCTTGCTTTTGTGCTTTGGAGTTCTGCTCACTTCCATTGATGATGTTTGGGCCGCCTCTCACCAGTCATGGGTTATGTGGGAAGAAGTTATAGGGAAAAGAAATATAACGGCTTTAGCACTCAAGGCATGGAAGGCTGAAAAAGAATGTGAAAAAGCGATCTCTCCGGATAAACTTTCTCTATATCTGATTCTCAACAAAACCGAATCTCCAGGCGTAAAGAAATTTGAACGCGTCAAGATATTATGTTTGCCTATCGGGGTCACCCCTTTGGTCTCCGTTTCGAAACCTTCCGGGCTGACTCATCAAGGAGAAGCATTATTTCAATAGGAGAATGTCCAACCCATAGCGCGATTTGTCCTGTGTCGATTTTTCGGTCGATGATGGCTGTTTTCCCGCAAACATGATATGGGGTTATTAGATAACCTGTTCCTTTCCGGATAAAAATTGCCGGATCTGATTTGTTGTCTGGTAGCGTACGAAATGTAATATAGCTCTTGTGTTTCGACACATAGATCCCGATCGGGTTCATCGGACTGTCCGGATGATCGGAAACAAAACCGATTTTCTTCATTGACCCTTCCATCTTGGAAGTGTTGCAAACAGGATGAGCTTGAGCGTTTCCGCTCAAGCATATCTCCGAGATCATTACGATTGTGAAAAAAATCTGAACCATCCATTTCCTCATGGCATCCTCCTTTGAGTGTTTTGTAGTTTTTAACCGTTTCTTTCCTTTATGCGGATCCGCATAAGTTTTATTTCAAACTTTCTATCCGCGCCCGGATTTCGGAACCAGGCAAGGCCGGATCGATCCCGAGGCGGGCCAGCACCTTCTTCCAGACGGCGAGGGACAGTTCGACCGTGATGGGCGGATCGGACGCCGGAACCGATGATTGTTTTGCCGTCTCCTTCGGTCGCGCGGGACCCTCCGGTGCCCGGGCCGTTTCCTTCGTCCCGCCGGTCCGCCAGCGCTTCAGGTATTTCTCGGCCAGGGCGAGGTGAAGCGCCGCCTCGTCCATCTCGGTAGCCGCCCGGCCCATGACACGGGATAAAAGGTCGAGCCCCCGGCTGACCTCCCTGTGGACCGGTTCGGGATTGGCTTCCCGTGACCAGGCCCACAAGGCGGAGATCACCCGTTCCCCGAATTTTCGGGATAAGGTTCCGTCCTCTTCCGGGAGAGAGGGAAGATAACAGATGGAGACGGAGTCGATTCGAAAGCCCGTCTCGTCCCGGCCTTTCAGGATCAGGGTTTCAAGGTAGGCCTTCGCCTCCTCGAATTTCGAGGCCGGGAGCTGGTTGTACCGGGCGATCCGGAAATGGTTGTCGAATCGGCTCCATATCTCCGCCCGGAGCTTTCCCGAGTCCTGGGCCCGTCGGGCCACGATCTGCTGGAGCTCATGCTGCTGGGCGGGGGAGATCGTCTCGACACGGGGATTGGTCGCATGCCCCTCGGTCCAGTACTTCCACAGGACATCGTCGCACTCGTTCTGGTATTGGAGGATCTTCTCCCGGATCTCGGGCTTGACCCGGGAGGGATGGATCGTCATGAGCCAGCCGGGGAGTTTGCGGAGGGGCATGCAGAGGGTTTCTTGCTCGCCACTCTCGGAAGGTATTCGTGTTATACGAATACCCCATCTTTCTTGATTACGATTCAGCTTTTCGAACTGGCCATGCCATGTGAGCCCCATCCCTCCGACGATGGGTTTCATGGGCGTGTAGGGCTCGTTGTTCTGTTCGAGGAGAAAGAGGGTGTGGTCGTGGAACGGGACAGAAACAAGAGATGTGGTCACGGGAACCTCCGTAAAAGGTTTCTAGCCTTTGAGGGATGACGCCAAGAATTGGCGCCGGGCGCTAGAAACCGTACGGAGACGGCGGGCTGATTCCCCTTGCGGGTCTTGTATTCGCCGCACGCCCGGCATGAAGGGAGAGAAACAGGAGGGAGAAAAAAGAAAGGACCCGTAGATCTCTCGCGCGGGCTTGCGCTCCGTAAGGTGTTTCTAGCACCTGCCCCATAGAATGAACCCGGAAGAGGGGAGGTGTCAAGAGGGATTTGACTCGGACTCTTCCAAACCATATCACTTGGTGATATAATGTTTTCATGAAACGCATATTCGGCATTCGGACATTCATGCGATGGAAAGAAAAATCCGGATTGCCGGACAGGGCTTTCGTCAAAGCCGTCTCCGAAATGGAACAAGGATTGATTGATGCCGACCTTGGCGGACACATTCTCAAAAAACGGGTGTCCCTTCCCGGACGCGGGAAGCGTGGGGGCGCCCGGGTGATTGTCGCGACCGAAAAAGCTGATCGTTGGTTCTTTCTGTACGGTTTTGAAAAAAACGAGCGGGATACCATCACCACCAGGGAACTGAGATTTTTTCAGGAGATGGCGACGGATTTCCTGGAGTTTGACGAGCGGCAGGTGGAGATAGCACTTGCTGCCGGAGAATTTGTGGAGATTGTGGATGAAAACAAAGAAGTTTGATAGTCGAATAATAGACGAAATGCACGAAACCGCCCGCGGATTGCACAGGATCGGTCTTATCGACAAACGGCGCATGAACGAGCTGGATGCATTCCGCCATCTCGACATTCAGGAAATGACCCCTGAAAAGATCAAGTCATTACGGGAAAAAGAACATGTCAGCCAAGCCGTGTTCGCATCCGTGCTCAACACCAGTCTATCGACCGTGCAAAAGTGGGAGATCGGAGAAAAACGCCCGAGCGGCCCCTCCCTGAAGCTTTTAAGCCTTATCGAGAAAAAGGGCCTGGCGGCTGTCTTGTAATTCAGAATCAGAACCCTCAGGATTCCAAACCCCCGCATTTTCACGACAACCCGCCCTCTAGTTTTATAGTTTTTGACAGTTGCTTTCCTTTATGCGGATCCGCATAAGTTCTAATTCAAACTTATTTCGGTTCCTCTTCCCTCTCCGAGGTCGGCTCATCCTTGTCCTTGAGCCGCCCGGAAACGCGCCTGAGGATATCCTGGTGCCGGCTCTTCGCTGACAGATCGGATGAAGAGACAATGGAGGATCGGTCCGGATAATCCTTCGGGATCTCGTGTGTGTAAAAAAGGTAGGTCATCAGAAATTCTTCAAGCAGGATTTCCGTCCGCGCGAGTTTGTGGGCCATTTTGCCCAGGCGCCGGATGACATTTTCGAATCTCTCCCGGGTCTCCTCCTCGAACCCTTGCTTGTCCAAGAGCTTTTCTTCGATCATAGAACCCGCCAGCGCGGAGAGGGACACTTGGTAGGCCCCGGACAGTTCCTTCAGATGACGGTAGTGGTCTTCGGAAAGACCCACGGAGATTTGTTTGGATTTCATTTTCGGCCTTTCACTTTGTTATTCCCTTGCTAGCCATTCCTGTCCATTTTCCCCTCGCCAGAACATGCTAGCCGCTTTCCTATCCCTCGCTTCCAGGCAGTCTCGAACCGCTTCGCCGATTTATGGAACATCTTTTTCCCGGCGGAGTTTCCCGATTTCCTCCAGAACCTGGTTCTCGAAGCTTCGCTTTTCGAACAACTTCTCTTCGATGATCCCGCTGGCCAGGGCGGAGAGCGAAATCCTGCGAACGATCGCCAATTCCCTGAGCGTCCGGTAGTGTTCTTCGGGGATCCGAATCCGGATTTCACGAGCCATTCGATCTCCCTGTTTTTTGTGTTCGGAAATTTCGCTCATCCCGCAGAGTCCCCCGGCACCCGGCGAATCATTTACTTAAAAATATCAGATATATTTTAACTATGTCAAGCCGCACAATTCGTGAGGCAAAAAAATCATGGATAGTTTCGGCCCGGAAAACGGCCGTTGGCAATGGGGGGTCACTTGCTCTCCTGTGCGGCCCATGAGCCGGACGCCTTGTCCCGCAAGGTCCGGAGGCTCGCCGCACAGGACCCCCTTTTATCTTGCTCTCCTCTCTCCCGCTTCCCTTTTGTAAACACTCCAGGCGTATACACTCTGCATACGTAGGCCAGTTCTGGTGTATACGCGTATACGGTCGGCCTCCCTAATCGCTTGACTTAAAATATATAAGATATAAAATAATGAACGACAAGGCGTATACGCATATACGGAGGCGGGGCAGATGACTGTATTCATCCGTATACGCTCGTATACGGACTTCTTGATAATCGGCTGAAGAGGCTGTCTTTGAAGGCGTATACGCGTATGCAGGAGGATTCTGGATGGAAGAGGACGTAAAAAAAGTTCCATTTAGTGTGCGCCTTCCCGAGTATCTCGTTGAACGCCTCAAGACAGATGCACAGAAAGTTGGTCTCGGTACAAGCGACTGGGTAACATCGCTCCTCGATGAGCCCAGAAATGATTTTCCGGAGAAAATTTCGAATGAGTCTTTCGACCGAGAAAATACAAGCCTTCGATCCGAGATCGAATCGCTTCGTGCCGAGATCCAGGCTGGACTGACCGTTCCTTCTCTCCCGCCCCCTCCCGATCTTTCCCCGATTCTCTCTGCGATCGGGGATCTGTCCCGCCGCATCGAGGCCATGGAGTCACGGCCCGCTCCTGGCAGCTCCCCTCCGGTCGATTTGACTCCCTTGTTTTCGCGCTTGGACGAAATTATGGACCAAGTCAATCCGGCTGGAGCGCCGAACCCGGATTCCGAGGCACATGCGCTCTCTTTTCTCTCTCTCCAGATGGGGGAGATCGTACAGGGAATCGAGCGGCTTGCCGGCCAGATGGAGGCGGTGGTCCGAGCCGGGAAAAATAATGGAGGAGGGGCATCGACCGAGATCAAGGACGAGCTGATCCGGCTGGCGGAATCGGTTGAGCAACAGTCGGCTCTCACCGGAGAGATTCTCCGGATCGGGGACACCGTCCGTGAGATCAGGGAACGTTTCCTGAAAAATGTCCCTCAAGGTCAGACGGAAGCTCCAGGCGTATCCAAGAAAATTTCCAGAAGAGAAATCCGATCTATTGAACCTGATCCGGCGGCCGAGAAAAAACAGGAAACCCGGCAGTTTGGGTGGGCCGTCGGAATCCTTCTTGTTTTTATGCTGGGATTCATGGGATGGGAAATGCTTGGCTGGTACAATGGCGGGGATTCGGGAGGGCCTCCTGTGGCTTCAAAACCACAGATCTCTCCCACATTCCCTCCAAAAGCGTCCCCGATACAACCTCATATCGGCTCTCCTTCAGGGTAAATAGGCTGTGGCCCCGATGATCTCAGGCGTGACGGGCGTCTCGCGGGACAGGCGTACGATATAGACGCCGACGGGATCGTTTCCGATCGCCTGGGCAAAGTCCCGGGGAGTGAAGTCCGGACTTCCGGTCAGATATCCTGTCCTAGAGAGAAGAATCGCTCCTTTCCAGTAATACCCTTCCTTTTCCAGTTCTACCGGAGCTTCGAGGGAGAGCGAAAAATCTAGGTACTCGGAGATCGGGCAGAACACTTCGACCTCTCCCATGTATAGAAATTTATCGAGGCTAACATCCAAACCACCAGGTCCTTTTTCCCATCTTCCCACGATTCCAAGCCGTTTGGACATTTGTGCTCCATCATCTTTAAATGATATTGTTTTTTAAGGTGGATCCTTCAAGGAACGACAGCTGTCCGTTTTCAGCAGAACCTATTTCTGTTCTGGAGGAGACGACGTAGATTGGTCTGAAGGTTCCTCTTCAGGTTTGTGGGGATTGTCCTGGATTCTTTTTTCAGTCCGTTTGAGGACATCGAAGCAGGTGGAGCACAGGACCTTTTTGTGTATGATCGCAACCTCCATCGACCAGACGCCGCACCGATCACATCGCCGCACAAAATTCAATTTTCTGCTCCATTCAAGCCCAATTGCTTCAGATTTTCAGCCTCCCCTTCAAAATTCGGCTTTGTTTGAAAGAGACGACCTTCTTGGATCCCACCTTGATCTTTTCCCCGGTCCGTGGATTCCGGGCCTTCCTCGGGCCCCTTTCCCGGATCCGGAGCACGCCGAAATCCCGAAGCTCGATTGTGTCTCCGGAGGACAGTCCTTCTTTCATGGCTTCCAGAAAGAGATCGATCATCTCCCTGGCATCCTCCTTCCGGATCCCCGGAAACTGCCGGGCCAGGAGCTTTGCAATGTCGGACTTTGTCATAAGACTCCCGCGCTGATAGGTTAATGACTTGTGATTTTTCTTTCGGAGGATTCTATAGGTCATGAGTTCCCGCATCAAGGGGATAAACCTACGCAGCAATCATGTTGATGCGTCTCAAACATTCCATCAGGATATTCCGAAGGAGGCTGTCATCGATTTTCATATGGCTCAATGCCCTATCGAATTCCGGCTCGACAAACACAAAATCGGGATGGCCCAGTCCGATCGCCGCGGCGATCTGGTCCCCGATGAAGGTCAGGCAAGTCATGTCGCGTCCATAGGTCGATTTCTCGAATTCGTGGTGCCAAAGGATCCCATCGACGAGAATCGACGGAAGCCGGAACTTTCTCGCAAACCAGGCTCCGATGAAGCAATGGTTGAACCCGAGAAGCTTTTTCTCCTGCCTCCAGTCCGCTTCCCGGTCGGGAGAGTCGGCAATCTGGATCTGGGACTGGAAAAAATTGGAGGTAGAAACGGCCAAGACGACCTTCCCGATATCGTGAAGCAGGCCCGACGTCTCGGCGATGTCCGGTTCGGAAAACCCGACCGTCTTTGCGATGATCTGGCAACAGATGGCCGTGGCGCGGCTGTGTGCCCATATTTCCCCGATCCCGGCAACATGCCTGTATCTCGTGAAAACGGGCAGGGCCAGGCACAGTCCCTTGAGAGGCCCCAGTCCGATCGTCTTGACGGCCTGTTCTATGGTGGAGGTTTTGGCGAGAAGATATGCGCCAGAATTGGCGTATTTCAAAATATTAGCGGCGAACCCTGGGTCCTTTTTGATGATTTCTGCGACATCGTTCAGAGAGGTCCGGTCCGACTCGAGGGCGTTGAGAATGTCGCTCACGACCTCCGGCATCGTTGAAAAACCGTTTTCCCTCTCGAAGTTTTCGAATATCTGGTGGTAATCGTCCATTTTCATAGGAGAACCCTCACTTTCCTGGGGATCCGTGACGGATGGGATTCCCGGAATCCGCGCCGGGATCAAGTCTTCTCCCGATGGAACTGTTCGATCGTCTCGGTCAGAAGTCTCTTCAGATCTAATCCTCTCCCATTTCCCCGCTCCAGCAGGGAAAGGCGAACTTCAAGCGTTGCCGTTTCACTATTTTCGGACTTTTCCTTTCCCTCCCTCCGGTCCTCGATGAAAACCTCCCGGACCCCATGGCTCCGGAGAAGGTCCTTCAGGGTCTCGTCGAGTGTCGCCGGAGCCTTGACAAGAAGCCGCCCCGAAGGGTCGATGATATCGGAGACGACGACGGTTCCGGACTTGAGCGGTTCGAGTCGGACGCGGACAGGTTTCATCAAAAACCTTTCAATTTGTCGCAAGAGCCGCAGATACGGCCATGAATGGCGGAGACCGGGGCTACAGTCCGTGTGAGTTCCCGTTCATTTCCCGGGTCCATTTTACGAATTCGGACTGCGGGAGAGGTTGACTGAAATAGAACCCCTGGATCTCGTGGCACCCGAGGCTTTTGAGGATTCCAAACTGTTCCAGGGTTTCGACCCCCTCCGCGATCGTCCGGAGTCCCAGGGCCAACCCCATCGTGATGATGGCGGTCGTGATGGCGCGGACATTCGGATCCGTCGGGAGGCTCGTGACGAAGGAGCGGTCGATCTTGAGCTTGTAAACGGGAAGGCGGGTGAGATAGGAGAGGCTCGAATATCCCGTCCCGAAGTCGTCAATGGAGGTCAGAACCCCCAGCGATGCCAGATCTCGGAGTTCCTCGGGTGTCATGGTGCGTTTCATGAGGACGCTCTCGGTGATCTCCGCCTCGATAAACCGTCCCTCGATTCCGGAGTCGTTCAGGGCGGTCCGGAATGTCTCCGCCAGATTTCCCCTCTCGAACTGGCGTCCGGACACGTTGACCGTCACCCGGACGGGAGAGATTCCGGACTCTTTCCACTTCTTTAGCTGGCGGCAGGCCTCCTGGATGACCCACGACCCGATCGACACGATCAGCCCCGTGCTTTCGGCCACCGGGATGAACTCATCCGGAAGGAGCACCCCCCTTTCCGGGTGGTTCCAGCGGATCAGAGCCTCCGCTCCGATAACCCGTTTCGTTACGAGGTCAACCTGAGGCTGATAGTACAGCTCGAACTCGTTCTTCTCCAGCGCCTGGCGAAGTTCCCGCTCCGTCTCGAATTTCCGGTCCATGCAAATTCCGTCGTCCGAGGAGTAGGTGGCAAAGGAGTTTCCGATCTCCTTGGCGCGGTACATGGCGGTATCGGCCCGCCGGAGCAATATGTCGGCGGTTTCTCCATCTTCCGGCCAGACCACGATCCCGATGCTGGCGTTCACGAAGACAGGAGCGTGGTCGAGGTCGTACGGCCGCGCCACCTCGTCCAGGATCTTCTCCGCGATCCTCTCCGCCTCGCTTTTGTCGCCGACACCCTCCAGGAGAAGGAGAAACTCGTCCCCTCCCGAACGGGCGACCATATCCTCCTTGCGGACGCATCCCGAAACCCGCTTGCCGACCTCGACAAGGAGCGCGTCTCCGGAGTCGTGACCCAGGGAGTCGTTAATTCCCTTGAAACGGTCGAGATCGAGGTAGAGAAGCGCTCCTTTGCGGGAGGAACGGGACACCCGGGAAAGAATTCGGTTCAGGTGCGTCACGAGATAGGTCCGGTTGGGGAGGCCGGTCAGGGAGTCGAAATTTGAAGCCCGCAGGAACTGATCCTCGGCCTTCTTTTGCTCGCTAAGATCTCTCAAGACGAGTGTCACGACTGAGTCCGTCTCGTCTTCGGAACGTCTCAGGGAGATCTCGACCGGGAACTCGTCTCCATCGGAGCGGCGGCCGAGGGCCTCCCGGATGAGTTCCCGCTTGTCATCGGCCTTGATGAGGGACAGAAGGGAGAGATCAGGAAGAAGGGTTTCGACCGGCTGTCCCTGGGCGGTATCCCGCGGAATTCCAAACATCCTCTCGGAGGAGGCGCTGAAATAGACGATCATTCCGGCGGAGTCGACGAGAATGATCCCCGAGATCGCAGTTTCGGCCAGATTGACGAAGCGGCGGTAGTTGCTGTCAGCCTTCGCACGGATCCGGGTCTCTTCAGTCAGATCCCGGACAATCGCGAGAATCCGGAATTCTTCGTCCGGAGGATGGGTTGCAACAAGGGTTACGCGTACGGGATGAGGATCCCCCCCGTCGGCCCGACTCATAAAAAGAAGGATATTTTCCTGGAGTTTCTCCCCGTTTGTGCTCATGGCCTCGATTCCCTCCCGAAATCCGTCCGCCCGCATGGATCTTTCGAATGGTCGGTCGAGGACCAATTCCTCCGAAAGGCCGAACTGGCGTAAAAAGAAGGCGTTCGCGAAGAGGACGGTCAGGGAGGAGGAGAGGAGAACAATCCCGTCCGGAAGATTCTGCAGGAGTTCTTTCCAGAACTCGCGGAGGATCCGGTCGGTGCCTCCGGCGGATAAGAGACCGCCGTCGAGAATCAGTCCGACATCGAGGACGACGGCCTTGAGAAGGGAGCGGAGGGCGCCGATCAACTCCATCGGCCGGTCGTGAAAAATTTTTCCCGTCTCCGGGAGAAGACCCGAGAGAATCCGGAGATAGGCTCCCAGAAACACATGGTGAGAAACATCGAGCTTTTCGTGGACGGAGGCGACCTTGAGCCGGTTCCGGACAAAGTCCATGTCGTAGGAGCCGGCGGTCAGTCCGTTGAGATGGTCAACGAGAGCCTGTCTGAAGCGGTCAAGGCCGGTTGGGAGGAGCCGTCCCGTGCGTTCGAAGGCGGCCAAATGCCGGATAACGTCGTCTACGAGTGTGGGGTGGAGAGAGGGCAATGACTGGTGGAGGGCATTCAGACAGGACCGGTCATCGTCCGTGAAGTTCAGAAACTCCAGCCGGAAATGAAGTTCTTCCTCCCCGATTTCGAGAGAGCGTCTGATGTCAGGAACGGAGCCATCGGTCAAGGGCACGAGATCGTCCGACTCCGACTGAGCTTGCTTGCTTGCTTGCTTGCTTGCTTGCGCAAAAACCTTTCCAAGGTTCCTCCACAAATTGGCAAGTTAAGGGGGGTTCCGATCCGCTACGGGCTCGCCCTGTTGCATTCCGGGGGTTTTCCGAAGGTATTCAAAAAGGATCGGTAGATGTTTCGCTCTGCGGTGCGCCAGTCCTCCTTAAAAATGCGGTAGCGGAACCGGACCCCTCCGGAAATCCTCTTCCGGAGAAGGGGGTTGCCACCGGATGAATACAGGTGATGGGACAATCTTTTCCTGAGGTTCCCGGCCGACCCGATGTAGACGACCTCTTCCGGCGTTCCGGGAGCGAATGTCCGGATTTCGTAGACTCCGGGCTCGGCGGGGGCCGATTCCCGGACGGTTCGGGGCGAAAACGCGAGCGGCGGCGAAAAGTCCGTCGTTGCCTCCCGGTAGGTCCCTGATTCCGCCCGCCCGACTTTCCCGGGGATCCCCAAGGTTCTCCGGATATGGGAGACTGTCCGGCGGGAGATTTGGGCTCCAAAGGTTTCTTCGACCCGCCGGGCGATCTCGCTGTCCGAAAGAGGTCCTTTAATGGAGCCTTCCTGGATCAGCGACTTTTCACTTTTTATCACTTCATTCACGAAATGGCAACAAGTTGTCCTGAAATTCGGACACAAATCGGAAAGCTCCCGGACATTTCCGTCTGGAAAAACAAGGGGAAAACTCCGGAGAATTCGGGAGATGCGGCTTGAATCGATCCCGTCGGGGAACCAGGGACTGAAGGGGAGCTTTTCGGAGATGCGAATATAGGACAGGGGGTGAAGCTGTAGAAGATCCCCGGTTTCAATGTAGTCGGCCTGGACATGGAGCACGAACCGGACGATATGGTATGTGAGACGGTTGCGGCTGTTGATCAGACGGAGACGGCGGACGATCCTTCCGAGGCTCCCCCGGCTCCCCTCATATTCAAGCATGCGGCCGATCACCGCATCGTCCATCCGGTATTCGCGGACGAAGCTCGAACTGTGCCAGAAAATCTCAGGAAGGCCCTCTTCCATGACGATCTCCCCGAAAGTCCGTGTACCATAAGGGGAAAACGGGGAGAGGCGGGAGCCATTGAGGATATCCGAGGATATGACTCCGGAAAGTTGGAGGGATTTTGGGTCGGCATCGAGGCTTTTGACAAAGGAGTCGAAGCGCCGGATGGGAAGTTCGAGGAAGCGCGAAAGGAGAATCTTTCCAAAAAGATCCGGGGCAAGGGGAGGCATAGGGAGCGAAAACTTCTTTCAAAAAGATATCGATGAGAGGGATCGCGGGTTATCCGGAAAGCCAGGGAATGGAAATGGCGCAGGAGGACAGAAAGATGCTTGCCTCGATAAAAGATTTCCGGGAAAAGTGTCTTCTTTTCGGTCTTACGACCGAACGGGATTCATTAATGACACCGCTCTCGGTATTATCGGAAGAGAGAAGGGATTCCTTGAGACTCTTTTCTCAAGGGAAACCGGACTTGCCTGGATGGGAAACGGGTTTCAGAATGTCGTATAAGAGGGGTGGAGAGGCGCTTCAATCAATAAATGAAAGGTTTTTTAAGCCTTTCCAGCTCCGAAAGCGAGGGGTAATCATGCCGGACTTCATCAAATCCGCCCGATCGCTTGGGTACGTTATGATTTTCGTTCTTGTGACGGCCTCTCAAATGATCGGAGGATGCCAGGGAAATGATTCCAAGAAAGTATTCAAAAAACAGATCGACAAAGCGATGAAAAAATAATCCGTTCTGATGTGAGCCGCACATTCCTAAACCAGAACCGCGGCGATGAATGATTCAATCGGTCTGACAGGTTTCTGTCGGAAGGGAAGGTTTCAAAAGTCCTTCCCTTCCTGGGCTTCTTCAGAAACTTCCTTTTCCTTTCGAGGAGTGCGAATCTTTCGATCCGAACCAATAGGCAAGGGCCGCAGTTCCGACAAAGAAAACGAGATTGACGAGAATGATCGAAATCGGATTGTAAGAAGGGCCGAGTCCCATGTGCGTCTCCTTCCTGTTTTAGAAAGTTCCTCCTGATGAATTCTCATCCTCAAAGCAGATTTTGGATCTTTTACGCCAGTCCTCTGAGGAATTCATCAAATGATTCGAAAGCAATATGTGGACCATTTTTGATTTTACTTGGGAAGTCTTTGTTTTCACCATCCAGGATTTAGAAAAAGAAACATGAACGTTTCACATCTTAATCATCCTCTTAAGATTGATTTTTCAGGACTTTATCCTGTCTGGCTCCTGCCGGTTCCTGTTTCCGTTTCATTTTTTCAGGACTGGATTTTCTTTCTCACCAATAATTGTAAACCGGCGCAAAGATAATAAATCCCGTGTAAAACCAGTCGCACCCGCCGCAATTATTGTTGTAGCCTTGATTTTGTAGTATTTCAGCCTGGCCGTTCACCAGGATTCCCGTCCATTCGAAACTGGCATTTTGCATGTATCCCCAGGGCCAGACCATTTGTCCCATTGGAAGGCAGGCATTGATCGGGTAGGATCCAAATGTTGACGACCCTTCTCCAGGAGGTTGGGAAATCGTGACGCACACGCCATGATTCCCTGTCAGATTGATCGGATTGGGACCTGAGGTGGTAAGCGATCCCGAATTGATAGGCCCTGTCGAAAGCGGGTATCCATTGGTGCTGAGTGGACTGTTGACGGTTTGGGTTGCAGAAGGGTTGGCCGGATTCTTCTGGACGAAATAGGTCCCGAGATTGTCGATGGCAGGGACCGGCTGGTTCCATTGAATCAGGGTCCCGTTTAGAGTGCTCCCCGTGAGGTGGGACAGATAGTAGGCGTTGTTCAGGTTCATGTTGGGGCCCGGCTGGAGTGTCATGCTGTAGACGCCCCCGACAGATCCCGGTCCAAGGGAAATCACTGAGCCATCATTGGTGGTGAGCGTACCCGTACCGGTGCACGACGCGCACACCCCCTTGGCCGTTCCGGAAAGATAACCGTTCGCGACCAGCTTCGCGATCGTGGGCTGCATGTCCCACGTCTGGGCGATGTAGGAGTTGGCCAGGTCCGAAATCGTTCCGGATTGCTTGACGTCCTCCCGGGCAGAGATCGTGTGGAGCGCCGGGGAGAGGGTTTTGGCGAGTTCATAAGTGACCAGCATCATGACGATCATTCCGATCATGATATTCAGGGCGACGCTCCCTCGGTCGGAAGGGATCCGGGGCCTCCATCGGAACAATCGGGATTTCATTGCGACGGGAATCTGCATGGAGTCCTTCGTTTTATTTTTATGGCTGATATATTTAAAATATAAAATCTCTTGATCAGAGTTCCATTCCCTTCCCCTTGGTTTGCGTCCGGGAAAGTTTTCGGTCTATTTCTGAAAGCCAAGGTGTTATTTTTTTGTGAAGATCTCCGACTTCGGAAAGAGTGGGAACGACTCGCGGTTTTTCTCCCGGTCGTGGAGAATAATGACAGGCTCGACCCCATTCATATACGACCCCGATGTCCGTTCGATGTTTTTCCCAAGATGGTTCGAACTTGACGGCATGATCGAAGAGAGTGGAAAGATTATGTGTCATCTCGACCCTTGTGTTTTTCGTCATGAGATAAGCTTTCATATAACGTTCGGTTGATTGAAAAAGCTGGTCCATCGAAGAGCGATTCCAGCCTCTGCCAAGATCGTCCTTCGCATGCTGCAAACAGATTCGCGCGTCTTCCAGCCATGCCTCGATATTGTAAAAGTGCTCCTTGGGAACCATGGATTTCTTTTCCTTTTCGAAAAGAACAAGCCCACCTGCCAGTGCAAGCCCTACATAGGTATTTCCACATTCGAGCCCCTGTCGGACTTCTTCCGGAGTCCAGACTTGGACATCGAAATCCACCGGTGTTTTAAGCTTCCGGAGGAAGCTTTCCATCTCTTCCGAGCGCTGCATCGGATTTTTGTCTGTTTTCATTACGACCAGAAGATCGATATCGCTGTCGGGATAGGGATTCCCCCAAAGACGCGACCCATGAAACACGATCAAATCCGGATCGAATCGTGAAACGATCAGAGATGTCGCATCCGAAAGAATCTTTTCGAGGTCGAAGGATGTTGCCGTGCGCATGGAGGTCTCCGACAAAGGATTCGTTATATTACAAATCCCGAATCACTGTGATTTTTCCGTCGGGATCCACGGAAACAAGCTGTTGTCGCCCATCCGGGAATTTCGTGATGATTCCTCCTGGGTAACGATCGTCGCCGTAATAAATGGGTCGGCCGGCCGCCAAATGCTGCTTTGCGGCTAGACCGTCATCATGGGCCAAAGCATTCAAAAATTCGGACGACGACAGAAAGGATTCGGAGAGGTCGGTTTTCCCGAGAATATCGTTTTTTTCTTTTAACATAAACGGTCCCTCCAGTGAATTTATTTCAATACTTTATCACAATTATGGCTGATTCGTGTTGAGGATACCCACACTGCTTTGGGACCAGATTCCGAGCGTTCCTTTCAGCAAGACCGGAACCGTGAGAATTCCGGAAGCATAGGTCGAGAACGGGAGCCTGCTTGCCACCATCTGTCCGATTCCCGCATTTGCGATTGCGACAGAGATCGATCCCGCGTTCCCATTCACAGGGCCCACTGAAATAGGGCTGGCATTATCAAGCGGGGAAAGTATTTGTCCGCCCGTCACCATGGTGGCCGGAATGATCCCGAATCCTGCCACTTGGCTCCAGGAAGTCGGCCAGGCCGACGGCGAGCAGGGCAGGGGGGTGGTTCCGAAATACAGAACACCCGGGCAATTCATCCGGGCATAATCGGTTGCGGCCCGGGAGAGAAACTTCAGGGTATTTGCCAGCTGTGCCGCCCGCCACTCATCGACGGCAGTGCCGATCGGGCCAAACCAGCCCGCCATCAGAATCCCCGAGACAAGAAGCCCGATCATGAATCGAAGAAGCATTTTTAATCCCTCCACAAGTAAAATATATCATATATTTATTTAAAAATATTTCCGATAAATAGCAAGCTATGATAAAGTTAAATCGATTAGGTGAACGACAAACCTTGACTAGGTGTTTCCCTGGAGGAGTTCTCATGACAGAGAGAAAAAAACCTACGAAGGATCTGGCAAGTAAAGCAGGAAAAGCCTTAAAAACTGGAAAGGCAACGCCAAAAACAATTAAGAGCCTTGCTTCAAGAGTTCTGGATTCGGAGAAAAACGATCCGGATCCACCATCGACAAAAGGAAAACGGAAATCCAAAAAATAAGTAATTGTGATGTACGACCGGTTCTTATAATAGAGGTTTCTGTGCCAACTGCTCCTCCTCCGGCGATTATTGTTAAAATCGTACATGATGCACCGACGTCCCATTCCCATACAATAGCAATCGTAGCCATTGTTGCAGGTGTGATTGGCACTCTTTTAGGTACATTGTTTGGACATTATCTGTCGAACAAAAGGGAGAACGAAAAAGACCATCGTCAAACCCTTGCTTCGTTAAAGGCGATTCGTGCGGAACTGAAAACAATCTGGGTGGCTTATATGAAGGGTCCAGGGAAGGATATCGAAGAACGAATATCTACCCCTGACGCCAAGAAGCCATTGGGAAGATATCCTGCCGTTCCCGATTCTTTTTTCACGGTCTATAGCAACAATGCTCCAGTTCTCGGAAAATTGGGGGATGACCGTCTTACGGAATCGATCGTTCTTGCCTATCAGCGCATGATCGGTCTTTTTGGAGTCATCGAATTGAACAACGAGTTTCACAAGGAAGACTCTGATATTGAGGCCGCCTACAGTATGGTGTCAGGCCCAACAAGGCTCAATGCTTTGGCCGACGAACTGGAAGAAAGACATCAACAGATCAAGCCGGAGATGGAAGAGTTGTTCAATTCAATAGACCAATATCTTCAAAAGGAGCATTTATCATGATCAATCAGTATTTCACTCCCCTGCATAGTTTCCCATCATTCTGAGAAGCTCCTTCCGACTCGCTCCCGCCGGCCAAGTCTTGACCAGCCATTCGAGTTCTCGTCCCTCTCCGATCAAACGTTTCTCCTTCGCCGTTAGAGCCGCTCCTTTGGGAAGGGATGCAAGAACCTTGTCGATCTTTCCAGAGAGGTCGGCTAACGCCTGGCCGTTTGCGTTCTCTCCCTCTCGAAGCTTGTCGAGCCCAGCCAGGATCGGAGCGGGGCTTTGGAATGTCGGAACGGATTGCGGAAGTCGTGTTTCAACTTTCGGGAGCGGGGGAAAGGGACGGGGCCACTCCCTGTTCACGATGGGTTTTGTCGGTTCGTGAGGAGGGCCGGAATGTCGGACCCGGGCGACGATCGCAACGATCGCGAGTGAAACCATGATCCAAATGAATCCGAGACGCTTGATTCGTGGGGACATGACGGACTTTTCCGCGGATTTTGGCACTTCCGAAACGGTTTTTGCAAAAAGGGAAGCCCGGATCCCCCGGGCCGGAAGTCCGGCACTTCCGACGGCACTTGCAGGGTCCAACGAAGCGGAAGGTCTGTGTTCCCTGATCATCCCTTCAAGATCCCCGATCTTTTGGAGAAGTGGGGATAGAACGTTCGGGTCGAAGGAGATTTCCCGATTCGCCCCAGGAACGGAGACCCGGTCCGCGATTGCATCGAGAATCGCCCGTCGGCTTTCGGTAATTTTTTCCTCGAGCTCGGATATTCCGCAGGACAAGTTCTTGATCTCCTCCAATGTCCGGTGATGCGGGGCCTTATCGGTAGGGGAAGATTCGAGTTCGGTCGCGTTTTGTTGGACATGAACTGAATCGGCGATCCTCTGAGCGACCGATTCGATGCGGGTTAGAATGCCTTCCAGGTCCTCCTGGCTCCAGATTTTCTGGGTCCGAAGCCGGCTGTAGAAGGCGTCCAGCTCTTCGACGGTTCGCTTTCCCTCTTCCCAGGTCCGGGCGATCACGTTTCTATCCGGGAGGGCCGGCGAGGGAGAGACCGGGTCCGTGAGTCCCCGGTCCACGAAGGCGGACAGGTCGCCGGGAGCGGATTTCGGCAGGATCTGTTCGACCAGGGAGAGGGTCTTCCGGATGTCCTCCCGGAGCTTGTGGTGCTCCTTCTCGAAGCGGTCGAGATCGTGCCGGATGTTTTCGACCGACCGATTGTATCCGTTCGGACCGATCTTCCCGTTCGCCTCTCCCTTCCTTGCTGGAGACGGGGTTTTCTTCCCGTCTCCGCGGGCCTCGTTCTCCGCTTCGCCTGCCACAGTCTGGTCTGTGTTGTCCATCGTTTCCTCCTCGTTGTCGTTTTTTATCGGTCAGTTTTCCAGTCCGGGCCGGAAAGAATGCGTCCGGGACAGTTCCGCGAATCTTCGGAGGAAGAGGCCCAACGAGCGTTCCGGGGTCCAGGGGACGATTCTGTCCGGAAGAGGCTCGACTTCATCGAGAATCGGCCAGGGAGTTCCGTCGTACGGCATGAGATCGCGCTTCTCCGTCGCGAGAAGGATCCGGTCGGCTTGATGGACCTGTGAACTCATCTCCTCTGGAAGTTCGAAACATTTTCGGAGAACCCGGTTGAAGACCTTTTCGATCCGGGCATAGTCCGGAACGAGCCGTTTCAGGGGGTAGGGGAGATCCCGGAGATAGGCTTCGGTGGCATCGTGAAGAAGCGCTTCCAGCGCAAACTCTTGAGGGACGATCCGGCTGGCCAGAACCGAATGTTGCGCCACCGAGTAGAACGACCGGGTCTGTCCAGAGAAACGGCATTCGCGGGAGAGCCCCAGGGCGATGTCCCCGATATCGATCGCCTCCGGATTGGGATTCGGAAGATCGATATGGCGCCCGGAGTTCGTCAGGATCCAGGATCCGACGGTGTTCTGAATGATTTTCACGATGCGCCTCCTTCGTTCAGTCGGCCGATTCTGAGCCAGATTTTGTGTCCAGGTAAAAAAGATGGTCGGAGAATTCCGAATATCTTCGCCAATTGATCGAGATCTCCCGGGAGATGTCTGGCAAAATGTCTCCATGATCTGTAGTTTCCGCTCGAAAGCATGAACGTCCTCGGAGAAACTCCTGCCCATGGCTTGACAGACCAGAAAAGGTTCAGATTCGTATTCCCGTTTTCGAGAAATATCCACAGGCGGTATGCGGTGTCGACATCCGTTTCAAAAATGACCCATGCCTGCCGATCCCTGAAAAAATGGCCTCCGCAACTGTAGTGTGTTCGGAACCCGGATGTATTCAGGGCCTCCACCAAAGGCCGAATACGGGGTTCGATCCAGTCCTTGCTGCTTGAGAGTCGCTCCATCCATTGTAGCCTTACCACAGGAAGTACCATCCCATCATGAGGCGGTTATCCAGGGCCGAAAGTCCGCCCACGTAATCGGTCTGATATTGCCCGGCCTCCACTCCCATCCGGACGGCTGGCGTGAAGTCATGCCAGAGATCGGCGTGGATGTACTGGTTCCGGTTGTACGGGAGCAGGTATTTGGCCATGCCGTTCGACAGACTTCCGCCGGCCAGAAGGGAAGGGCCCATGGCACCGGCCTGGCTCGCGAGATTTCCGCTCGAGACGTGGGCGATTCCCATTGCGATCGAGGTCCGGGCATGATCGGAAAAGAAGTACTGGAGATTGATGTTCCAGCTCTGGACCTGGACGGGGACGAATGCCTGGCCGTTCACCACGCCCGTTCCGAAGGGAAGGGCCGTTCCGGGCGATCCGTTCCCGTAGCTTCCCATTCCCCAGGTGAGTCCCGGGAACTGGAATCCGTCCCCGGCTCCGGAGGTAAACTCTCCCGAGAGCGTCAACGTGCTGTCCGGATTTTCGTATTTGGCCGGAATGACCGGCAGAAAGGCATCGATCGCGTAGGCCGTCGCAAGTTCGTTGAATACGACGGGCTGTGGAGAGGGCGTTCCCGCCCCGAGCGTCCATCCGGAAAGAGGCGTCTCGATCATTGAGAATCCGAGCGAGAGTGGTTCAATGCCTTTTCCGGTTGCCCCGATCATGGCTTCCCCGGGCCAGCCAGGGACCGCCCATTTGAGGCCCTCGACGAAGGAGGGAAGACCGAAGGCCGGTTCTTCGCTTTCTATCGAGACGGCCGGTTCGAGAAGGGTCCCCTCGAGATGGCCGATGATGTACCACCTCGCCTGGGGAAAGAGTCCATATGCCTCGGCGGGGCCTGCCTGGATCTGGACCGAGTTGTACAGGTTGTAGGGCTGCCAGCCGAAGAGCGACCAGTACTTTCCGGCCAGAAGATCGCCGTACTCCGGGGTTTCGACATCCATCCAGAGTTGACGAAGATGCGGCGCGGGATTGTCCCACCCGGCAGAAACAGGGGCGGGCGTTCCGGTCGTGGAGAGAAAGTCCATCTCCAGAAGTCCCCGGACCCGGTAGCCCTGATACAGGGGCGAGGAGATCATGATCCCGAACCGGGAGCCGTTCACGTCGAAGCCCATCTGGGAGCCCGATAACGAGTTCAGTGTGGCGGGATTTCCTGAGGCGGTGTTTTTGTTGGCCGCCCCAGCGTTGTAGGGCCAATTGGAGAAAGACCGGGTCGAATCGTAGACTCCGTCTGCCTCCAGAACCCCATAGAGCCCAACGACCCATTTCGAAAACACCTGCGTTGCGCCCAGGGGAGGCACATCCGGAACGAGATTCTGGAAGGAGTCGTGGATCTCGGAGCTGTAAGGCTCTTCTGAAAAAGATAGGTCTGATATAAAAAATAACGATCCGATCAGGGTGAGGAGTGTGACCAGGGTTCGGATTCCCGGCGTTCCCACACGGTCTGCGAGTGTCCGCTCCTCGGGGGTGAGGTCTTTTTCAGGGGCGACCTCCGGTGGCATGGCCCATCTTCGGGCGAGATACTGGACATCGGCGCGCGACAATTTCCTTCGCCATCCGACAGTCACTGTTTCGATCGTTCCGTCCCGGATCGCCTCCTTGAGGAAGGAGCGAGGGAATCCGGTGATCCGGACGGCTTCCGCAAGCGAGATCAGTACGTTGTCTTTTGTGGCAGAAACATTTTCCCGGGCCAATTCAGTCTCCTTTTGGGCTGTTCATTGATTTCAGGTATTTTTGAGACAGTTCCCGGATATTCAGGGCCGGTACGATTGACTTTTCCCTCTTCGACACCCACCCGATCGATTTCTCGTAATCCCCGACGACTTTCGGCTCCTGGGACTTCTCCCCCAGAGGGAGATTCGTCTGGTCGAAGATCCCGGAGAGGCGGACAGGGAGGTCCGGCGGCAACCCGTAGCGGTCGCAGTGCTCGTACCGTTCCCGGAAATCCTTTTTCCACCAGGTGAACTCGTTTTCGGTCTGTCGGCAAGCTCGTATCCAGCCGCCGAGGCCCTCGATCACGCCGTGAATGATCGGGTCGTCGAAAACCACTGTGGCGTATCCGCCATGATCCTGCATCGCCTTCTCGACCTTCATGAGGGCGGCCAAGGCCCGGTCTTCACCGGCACCCCGGAGAATCCCCAGAATATCTGCCGGCAACGGCATCCGGGATTCGGTCTGGATAAACCGGGAAAAAGCGTTTCGGATTTCGTCTGCCGAATACGGACTCAACAGACCGAACCACAAATTCAGGATTTCGGGAGTCATCGGCCTGGAAAAGAGTTCGGATACGGGTTCCAGAATTTTCTGGAGATCACTTGGCGTCAACGACATTGGATTCCTCCTTTTCGTGGGCGGCGAGAAACGCTTCGAAAGCTTGCCGGTTTTTTTCTCTCCGGATCTCGTCGAAGGTTTTGGGTTTTTGGGGAGACCCCTGGCACTGGCTGTCTTTCGATCTATTGACGGGGAACAGTCCTTTCCACCCGTTGACGATGCTTTGCCCGATCACCCGGGACGGGTCGTGTCCTTCGGCCCGGAGCCGGTCAAGCTCTTCAATCGCCCGGACCTTGGCGATGTCGCTCATCGGGGCTCGAATACTTTCCCGGAAGGAAAGGAAATCGTTCCAGTCTTTCGAATTCAGCCAGGAAGGGATTTTGATCGGTTCTTCCGAATTGGTGGAACCGGGATCCGCCTCCCTCGTTTTTTGACGGGACTGGGACCCGTCTCCCTTGGCGGAACTGGGATCCGCCTCCCTCGTTTTTTGACGGGACTGGGACCCGTCTCCCTTGGCGGAACTGGGATCCGCCTCCCTCGTTTTTTGACGGGACTGGGACCCGTTTCCCTTGGCGGAACTGGGATCCGCCTCCCTCGTTTTTTGACGGGACTGGGACCCGTTTCCCTTGGCGGAACCGGGATCCGCCTCCCTTGGGATTTCGTTCGGACGAGAATTTTCAGAATCGGAGGAGGGAGTGTCACGCTTTGCATCGGGAGGAGCCGCTTGACGGTCCGCGAACGAGTCGTTTGATTTTGTATTTGTACCTGTTGCAAGAGGATTTGTTTCATTCGCCCGGGGATTGGTTCCAAGATTCCGTGAATTCGTTCCAAACTCCCGTCGGCCCATTTTGGGGGGAGGGGTAGGGGTGGGAGTAATATCTCCCTCTTTCTCTTCTTCTCTATTCTTATTCTGTTCGGTTACTTTTTGGTTACTAACCTCAAAATTTTGGTTAGTAACCGGTGAGTAACCGGTTACATCCTTTGGATCCTCCGATGAATCCTCGTTCTTGCCCTCCCTGATCGCCAACAACGCACTTTTTTGACGCTTCCGGAAGGCTGCTTGTTTTTCCCTGTTTTTGCGTCGAGCGTCATCGAGTTCTTCGACATCGGAAAAACCCACGAATTCCCGGATCCCTATGATCTCCCCTCCCTCCGAAGGATTGACCTCGATCATCTTCAGTTTTTCAAAGATGGACAGCGCCATGCGAACGACGTTCTCTTCCTTTCTGAACAACGAAACGAAGTCCGAGACCGAATACGGAAGGGTATCGTCGATCAGCAGTAGTCCATCGTTCCTCCTGAGGGACAACAAGACGAGTTTGATCCAGAAGATCAGGAGAAAATCTTTTTCCGGATAGGTCTGGAGTCGAAGGACCTTGGGATCCTCGAAAAATTCGGTCGAAAGCTTGATCCAGGAGAAAGGTTTCATGGTCTTATTTCCTTCCCTAGCTCGTCACGGAAACGGTTCCGGAGGGTGACCTCTTTGGGCATCAGACCTCCACCGGCTCTATTTGGAGGTGTTTGTTGCAGAACGCGCCCTCCTCATGAATGCTCCACTCAACGCACTCGACGCTGAACGCTTCTCCGCATCTGTCGCAAAGAACGGCTCCGGAGGGGAAGGCGGCAAGAATGGTTTCGTAAATCAGCCGTCTGGCCGCCCCGTCGACGAGCTTTGTGGTCCGGTGCGGAACGGGAGGCATGCGGGGGACGGCTTCCCGCAGAATCAAGTCGTAGGTTGTGTCGTCGAGTTTGAGCGATATCCGCTTCATCGCACGGCTCCTCTCATCTCCCCCATGCATTCCGGGCAGATCCAGTTGTCCCCAGTGAGAGAGACACTCTCGGCCACTCCTTCGCACCATTCGCATTGGAACGGGAGAAGGATCTCCCTGTAGCTCGGGACGAGGGCTCCGTCACGAACATCGAGAAATTCCATCAGGCTCATCGGTCCTCCCTTTCTCTTTGGAGTCTTTGGGGCTCAAGGATGCAGGTCCGGATGAACTGCTCCTCCTCCGGCGTCACCCAAAGGGAGAGCTTCTTTTTTCCCTGGGACCTCATCTTCGCCGCATGGCGGGCAATTCGAACCGCATTTGCGGACATGATTTTCTTTCCTGTTTTTGGTAGGGTTGACATTGTCTTGTCATCATCCAACTTTTTATAATAAGGAGAATTTATGAGAACTAAAGTCGGGTTCCTTATTTTATTGTCGAGTCTGTTTCTTTTTTCCGCATGCGCGGAAGTAGAGACTAATCCAATGGTTGTTCAACAGGTTCCTAAAGAAATGATTGGGAAATGGGCGTATATAGGTTCTATTGCCGTTCCAGGATGCGATGGGGTTGTTAATGGAGTGATGACTATTGAAAGAAACGGAGTCGTAAGTTTCGTCGAAGGGAAGGACTCCGTTTGTCCCGGAAACTTTTGGACTAGTTGGTCTATGATGACGAATTCTGGAATAGGGAGCATGAAGATCAATAAACCTGAAAACAATACGGAAATTCTGATAGCGTTTGGACAAGGAGCTGTCAAAATCACTCCTGTTTTTTCTAAGAAGCATCTGCAAATTCTCCATCTTCATTACAAAAATCAATACGGCATTTTCAAGGCTGTAGCCATTCATCTTTGATTCAACTCCGGGAGAGGATCTCTTTTCCCTCCCGGAGCAATCCAATTCTTAAGGCTTTTACTCGTTGTTTTTTTTCGTCCCAATGTCATAACCGGTCCTAATTCCTCCTATGCCTCCGCTCAGGGTTCCCATCATCGTTGTTTCTCCGAAAGCTCCTGTTTCTGGGCTGGAAAAAGCGGGATACTCGGGAATTCGATCCACAGGAAAGTCCTTGTCGATGTAGACCGTCACGGTCGTCTTTCCCATGGCAACGCGAGTTTCCTTTCCAGGAACAACGGGAACCAGTTTCGTCAGGATGGTTTCTGAGGAATTCTCCACTTTTTGAGCTTTAACCTTTTGAGAACAGGAGGACGGCACCTTCCTGGATGGATCTGAGACGATTTTCCCGGACCGTGTCCGAATGGTGATTCTTGCGAAGAGATCCTTGTTTTTTCGGGTAAACCGGACCGTTCCGGAATCTCCGACCATCAGGTAAGAAACCTGGGGTAAACACTCGACGGAAGGGGCGAGACCTCCTCCCCCGCCGGGGAAGAAACCACTGGGATAAGCGAAAGTCTGGGTGGCCGAAACCGATGTGCCGTTCCAATCGATGACACTCCGTAAGCGGAACCCGTCGTGCCGTTCGAAGGTGACAACCCCGTAGGATTTTTCAGAGGATGCGAAGGTTGGGACTCCGCTTGCTCCCCCGCCCATTATTCCGCCCCCCATTCCCAAGCCGTTCGACGGAGTAGCGGCCTTGATTTCCCCTGTCATCATTCCGCCCCTCACGGCCGGGGTCGGATTTGTGGAGCAGGCGGCCAGCAGAACGATTCCAAAAACACCTGCGATCAGTGAATTTACGAGTTGTCGTTTCATTTTTTCTCCTTTTTGTTTGGGATCATGGGACGGTTTTTCCTTCCAGTTCCTCCAGGCGTTCGAGATAAAACTCCCAGAGTTCGTTCAACCCTTCGAGGTTAATCAAATCCGCTTGTTCCGTGATGGCTCTCCAGGCGGCGTTCAGTTCCGGCCCGGTTTTCGGCTTTGCCAGGGTGTCCCATCGAACCAGAAAGTCAGAAGAAAAGACGAGGTTGGTCACGATATTCTCCTTTTCCTTTCCTTCTCACAGTACTCCCGGACTTCCTCCTCCGTGGGCTTGCGACCGAGATCGATGAAGGCGATCGTGTACCAGGGGTCCCCCTCCGGATCCTGGATTCTGTGGGCCGGTCGGCAATCCTGCTGGGCCCCCTCGCAAGGCCCGATCAGATCGTCCAACCCGCACCCGCATTCCGTATCGGGATGGCACAGGCCATCGAACCCGTGGGACGTCAGGTATTCGGCGAGGATGTTCTTGACGGTCATTTTTTCTCCAATTTCTTTTATCCGCCGTTCTTTTTCTGTTCCCGTTTCGTGGGCCGACCCTTCTTCTTCGGGAAGGGATAGAGCCCTTCCTGTCTCATCTCTTCAAGGTGCGCCCGTTCCTTCTCCCCTCCGGCCACCCCCTGCTCGATCCAGGCTCGGACATCCTTGAGCCGCCAGAGCGGGGACCGGAACCCCGGAAGGCGGATCCAGGGCGGAACTCGTTCCGGGTGCTGGCTCTTGTTGTAGTGGAGGGTCTTCGGACGAATCCTGAGGAGGTCCGCCACCTCGGTAAGCGTGAGCAGGCGGTCTTCGTCGCTCCAGACGGGTTTCTGAGCCGAAATCTCGGGTTCCCGAGAGCGATCGGGGTAAACGACGGGTTTTCTCGGCCGTCCACGCCGCCGTTCTTCGGGAGTGGTTGCGGTTTCCATCATGCTCCCTCCAGCTCCGGAAGACGGCTCTTGCGTCCGAACACATGTAGGAAGATATTGAGTGCGCCCACGATATTCCGATCAAGGGCGAGCCCGCAGGAAGGACAACGGTAAATCTGCTTTTCGGACTGATGATGGGTTCGGCATCGGGGACATCGGCGGGAGGTGCAGTATTCCGACCCCAAGACGAAAAGGATCTGGGCTTCCCATGCCGCCTTTCGAAGAAGTGATACAGGAAAAAGGAATTGGCCCTGGGGGTCGCCGCACGCCACGACCCCGATCCTGTGAGCTACAAGAAAATCGACGATTTCCCGGACGAGGCGGTAATCGTCCGGTTCCCGGGAGAGGAAGGCCGCTCCGGCGGTCGTGACCACCGCCGCCCGGTGAATTTTTCCGGGGTCCACCGCGGCCGCCCGGGAAAGAAGAAAAAGATCCGGATGTTCCGGTTCGGGCAGACTTTGGACAAATGGGCTCATCGCTCCTCCATCGATTTCCCGTGTTCGGGCCGGCTGTCCAGTCATCGCTATTTCTCCTTCGACGCCTGGCCGAAGATCACGTTCTGGGTGTAACGCTGAACACGGATTTTCCGGAGAACATGATCTTTGTCGAAGGTGAACCGGACCACCTTGTGCTTCTCCTTTCTGGCGGGATCGCCGACGACGACCCAGAGTCCGCTGAACTTGTAGGAATCGTAGACCAGGGTTTCTCCGCCGTCCTTTTCCGGTTCGACTTTGGCGGGTTTTCCGAGTTCGTCGGTAACTTGGCTTTCTGTGCTCTTTCCGACCGTGAACTCCTGCTTGACGTTCATCTGGTAGAGGCCCGGGGCTCCTTCCGTCCCGTTCACGCCGAAACAGCCGGAAAGGGAGAGGGTTGCGAGAGAGAGGGTCACGAGCGCGGCTTTTTTGATGTTCATGCGTTTCTCCTTGTTTATAGGGCTGATATAAATAATGGCTGCCTTATTCGGCAGTCATGGACTCTCCCTGTTTTTTGATCGATGATCTATTGGAACAGGGCGGAGTCCTTGGGAAGCAAAGGTCGCATGACGAGGCCACCAGGAAACGTCACGGGAATAGAAAGGCTTTCCGGAAATGACCTTCGGGTGCGGGACAAGATGGAGAAGAAAGATCCTTTCGCGATTGTCCAGTAGGATCAGATCGGATTCCCGGGCCTTGGGCCCGGCGGCAAGGACGATCTCCGTTACGACGGATCTCCGGCGAAGATCTTTATTTTTTGGGACATAGACGGGAGAATCGACGGTCCGGACTTCATAAGTCCATCCTCTTTCCGGTCCTAAACCGATTTTCCGGAAAGCGACCGATGGAAGATGAACGGTGGTCGGAAGAACGGTTTGTCCTGAAAGGTAAAGTGTATTCGTGTAGAAGGTCAGAACGGATTCCTGAGACGATGAGATCTCAGAATAAATAAAGGGATCCTGATCCTGCCCCCATGCATTGGCGGCGAAGGGTGACAGGACCAGAACAAGCAAGGATGATGGAAGCAAGTACCGGATCATTCCTGTACACCGGAACCTTTTCCAAAAGGAGAGGATTGCATGAAAAGAAGGGGCACGGTTTTTATTCTTGGATTCTTTTTGATCTTCCATTACGGCACTTCTTTCTCCGAAGAGATCATTTATCCGCATATCCAATACCCGCCTTCCCATCATGTTGTAACTCCAGGAGAGGTTGTAACCGCCCATCTTCTCCTTCCGATCGATTGCGGTTTGGCTCAATCCGGAGAAATAATTGCCCAAACCGAAGACCCCATTTACAACACAATCCCTGGATGGGAAGGTGAAGTCATTATTCCCGCGGGAACAAGAATCACCGGTTCTTATCTTTGTTACCCAAGATCGGTCTATCTTTCGTTCAACAAATTTATTTTTCGGACACCTCAGTCTGATCCTCTCTACTGCCGATATTCTGCCCCTCATAATTGCGTCAAGATCCTGGAGGGAAATACGGGAGATCGACTCCGTGTGAGGATCGACTTTCGGGTTCAACTGATGACTGTCCATTCTGTTTGGGTTCCCGATTCGCATTAAGCCTTATTCTCTTCTTCCTCTTCCGGATAGATATCCGGCCGGAGCTCGTGCCGGGTCACCTGACCCCCGGTGGCCTGTTCGATCGGAATGGCGGCCGCAGCAGAAACACGGCCGCATTTCAGCCAGTACCAGACCAGGGATTGCCGCCTACCAAGAATTTTGGCCATTCGGTACTGGCTTCCAACAATCTTTATTGCTTTTTCTAGGGGTGATATTGGTTTCATGCAGGCAGAATAAACCATAATTTCGGTATAGTCAAGGGGCAAAGTTGGTTTGTTATGAGCGAATATATAATCTATTCTATTAACATGCTTACTTTGGGAGATCGTCTTAAACAGGTTAGAAATAAAAGGAATCTTACCCAAGTTGCGCTTGCAAAACTGACGGGTATTCCTCAACAAACTATTCATGCCATCGAAAACAAAAAGGCAAAAAGCACTGGTCATTTGATCACTCTTGCCAAAGCTCTTCATGTCAATCCGGAATGGCTTTCGACGGGCGAAGGGGAGATGGAAAGGAACTATTTGGAAGTTTCTTCTGTTCAGGAAGACACTCCTGGATACGCTTCCCCGTTCTCCATCCCTGTCTACTCCATCACGGCCAGCATGGGGAGGGGGCGCTTCCTCGACTCCGAAGAGATCCTGAAGATCGTGGTCTTCGACCCGGCGACCCTCCGGGACATGAACCTTTCCGGGTCGGCCCATGGCATCGTCGCCGTCTACGCCGACGGGGAGAGCATGCTTCCGACGATCCCGCCCAAGTCGATCGTTTTTGTGGACCGGAACCAGCGGGATCTCAGGGATGGGGTGCATCTGGTGCGCCTGGAAGAGATGATCTACGTGAAACGGCTCCAGAGGCTTCCAAATCACAAGGTCAAGGTGATTTCGGACAATTCCATCTACGAACCCTTCGAAGTGGATCTGAAAAATGGGGACGACTTCGAAATCCTTGGCAAGGTCCTCCGGGTCTGGATCGAGAGGACGTTTTAGAAGTTATTTGAAGACGAGAGACCACTATGTTTAGGTTGGGAGACTTGAAGACGATTTTTCAAATTTTAAGGTCCATCCTCAAATGGCGAGACGACAAAAAGGCGATGAAGCTATACGAACAACTTTTATCCGACCAGGAAAATAACCCGGCATGTCTGTATTTTTCTCCAATGGATTCAGAAGACAGAAAAATCTATGAGAGACTGGTCGAAAAAGGGTTGCTGGACCGCTCTAGAGGATTCGTAGGGCACTATCAGATTGCTGGACGATGATGATTTTGGTCCATTGGTGTCTATCTCAATTTATAAAGGATATGTATGCAAAATCCCGATATCGTCCAGAAGCTTTATGATGACTTTGCCGCTCGTGACCGCGAAGCCATTCTGGAGATTTTTGATCCCGAGATTGTCTGGATCCAGAACAAGGGATTCCCGGGGGGAGGCACACATATCGGCGCAGAAACAGTCCTGAAAGATGTTTTCGAGCCTTTTCGGGTCGAGTGGGAATCTTGGGAGGCGATCGTTTCGCATTGGCTCGATGCCGGCGAATCGGTTGTCGCGCTCGGAGAGTACCGTGGAGTCAACAAAACCACCGGAAAATCCATGCAGTCGGCGTTTGCCCATGTGTACTGGATTCGAGATCGCCGGATCATCCGCTTTCAACAGTATACCGACACGCTTATGGTGGCTCGGGCCATGAATCATGATCCTGTGTAGCGGAGAGTGAATGAAAGCAGAGAAAACCCAGAGCCATTTCAGAAAAAAGGTAGAAAAAAGTCAAAACCGACAAAGAGTCTTCGATGCACTGAAAGATTTGGATATCTCTTTTCAGATTTACGACCATCCTCCGATCCGGACCAGTGGGGACGCCTTTCTTCTGTCCGAAGATGTTGAAGGAGGAAAATGCAAGAATCTGTTCCTTCGCAACAACGAGGGAACGAACCACTATCTGGTCATTCTCGGTTTGGAAAGTCGGTGTGATCTCAAGATCTTGGCCAGGAAGTTGAATGAGAAGAGGCTCGGGTTTGCATCGGAAGATCGGTTGACGAGATTTCTTGGAGTTCCTTCCGGATCGGTCTCGCCATTCAATCTCTTGAACGGCAACGGAACGGAAGTGATCATCGTTGTCGAAGAGGCACTGTTGAGCCATGAGAAGTTGGCTTTTCATCCGAACGAAAACACGGCAACCCTCGTCCTCTCCGTCAAGGATTTCGTGAAATATCTGCGATCATTGGAAAACCGGGTCGATTTCATTGATCTGTCACTCTGATTGGATCTTCTCTGGACAGAGGCCTAAAACCGACCGCTTCTCGCGAGGCAAATTATAAACGGAGAAGGAGAAGTAAGGGCATGAATGAGCCGTTCCATTCCAAAATCGTGTTGAGATCTCCCCGGGAAAAGTTGGGAGGATACGTCATTTTGCCGCGTCTCATCGACAAGGTGAGACTGCACGAGAAAAAGCTTCTTCCGGACGACTATGTTCCCAACCTTCTTAAAGGGTTCGATACGGAGACGGGACTTTTTCCCTTCGATGGCCGCTTTCTTGCGTTTGTCGGGATTGATCCGGAAGAGCTCCGGAAGACGATCCTCGATTCCATGGACGATCAGTCGGTGATCCGGTGGGTGGAACGGGTCGCAACTCCACATACCTCCGAAGAAAAGGAAAGATGGTCCGAATCTCTGTCGGAAAGCTTTTCGGAGCCCACCCCGGAGAGAATTGCCTACCGGACCCAGGTCTTTACCGGTCTCGGAGACCTTCTGGGAGTGCAGGCATTGGGTTGTGCGAATTCCTTCGACCTGATCGACTACGATGAAGGGAGGCTGTCCCTGGAGGATTTGAAAGGAACCGGCGGAAGAAGCCTTGCGGAAGCCCGTCCTCCTTTTCCCCCGTTCTCGAAGGAAACGGCTCATCGGAAAGTCCGTCTTGCCGAAGATGCATGGAACTCCAGAAATCCGGAAAAGGTGGCTCTCGCCTATACGACCGACAGCCAATGGCGGAATCGCTCCGAATTTCTGACCAGTCGAACTGAAATAGTCCAGTTCCTGATCCGAAAGTGGACGAAAGAACTCGATTATCGGCTGATCAAGGAACTGTGGGCCTTCGATGGCGCGCGGATTTCCGTGCGCTTTGCCTGTGAGTGGCATGACGATTCGGGGAACTGGTTCCGATCCTACGGAAACGAGAACTGGGAGTTTGCCCCAAATGGCCTGATGGCACGGCGGTTGGCATCCATCAATGATCTTCCGATCCGGGAAGAGGACCGGAAATTCCGGTGGTCTCAAGGTCGGCGCCCGGATGATCATCCGGGACTCAGCGATCTTGGACTTTAAATCTTAACGTCTAGGGGATAATGATGGAGTGCAATTCGTTTTTTCGCTCCTTTGGACCAGAAGAAGCCGAAGAGGTCGAGAAAGGGGTTCGGGTCCAATCCTTGTCACTGGGAAGCCATCGGGTGAGGCGGATGGTCTTTGAATCGGGAGCCCTGATTCCCAACCATCGCCATCCGGAAGATGTTGTGACCCTGATCCTTGAAGGCAGAATGGAGATGACGGTGGGATGCGAAACCCGAACGATCGGGCCGGGGGAGATCTTTCTGGTCCCTGCGAATGCCGACCATAGCGGGCGCGTCCTTGGTGACCAGGTGGTCGCTGTTTCGTTTTCCCGAAAATGATGACTGCCTGATTTTGTTCAAAAATTGAAACGTCTTTCAGAAAAAGGAACGGGATGGCTTTTCGCCTGGAAGAGGTCGTTCCCTGGGGGCGGTCTTTCGAGGAATACAGGAGAATGTTTGCCCTTTCGGACAAGGATCTTTCCGAACGGATCCTGGGATGCGCCGATGGTCCGGCCAGTTTCAACTCCGAACTGACAAAACGGAAAGGAAAGATCGTTTCCATCGATCCCCTGTACCGGTTTTCCAGGGAAGAGATCCGGAGCCGGATCGATCAGGTTTTCGAGACCGTATTGGGCGAGACCCGGAAAAACGCCCATGAATTCGTGTGGGAGACGATTCCTTCCGTCGAGGCGCTTGGTCGAACGCGACGGGAGGCGATGGACGATTTCCTGGATGACTATCCCGAGGGGCTGGATGCAGAAAGATACATCGATGCCTCACTTCCGGAACTCCCCTTTCGGGAGAAGGAATTCGATCTGGCTCTCTGTTCTCATTATCTCTTCCTTTACAGCCCCCATCTCTCACACGACTTTCATCTCCGGTCGATCCGGGAGCTGTGCCGGGTCGCCCGGGAGGTTCGGATCTTCCCGCTTCTCGAACTGGGAGCCGTTCCCTCGCGCCATCTGGATGAGATCTATAAAAAGCTTCAGGAGCAGGAATATACTGTGTCGATCATTCCCGTAAAGTACGAATTCCAGAGAGGAGGAAACCGGATGATGAAGGTAAGAAATGATGCGACCGCCTGAGAAAAGGGGCTTGCCAGCTTCCTCCCTGATGTGGACCGCGGATCGGCCTTCGACCGTTTTTGTGCAGGGGCAGGGTTCATGGCTTACCGACAAGGAGGGGAACAACTATCTCGACTTTGTTCAGGGATGGGCGGTCAACTGCCTGGGCCATTCCCATCCGGCATTGGTCAAGGCCATCTCGGAACAGGCCGGAAGACTCATCAACGCCAGTCCCGCCTACTTCACGGACAGACTCCTGGAACTGGCCCGGAAGATCGTCGACCATTCGGCGATGGACAAGGTGTTTTTCACGAACAGCGGGGCGGAGGCCAACGAGGGGGCGATCAAGCTGGCCCGAAAATGGGGCCAGATCCACCGGTCGGGAGCCCGTGAGATCATCACGATGCACAACTCCTTCCATGGCCGGACACTCGCCACGATGTCGGCTTCGGGAAAACCGCAATGGGAAACCCTCTTCGAGCCCAAGGTTCCGGACTTCGTCAAGGTCCCCCTGAATGACATCGAGGCGGTCCAAAATGCCTTGACGGAGCGGACGGTCGCGGTCATGCTCGAACCCATCCAGGGGGAGGCCGGGGTGATCCCGGCCTCCCGGGAGTATCTGTCGGCCCTTCGGGGTCTCACGAGCCGGGAAGGGATCCTGTTGATATTGGATGAGATACAGACGGGAATGGGTCGCACGGGGACCCTTTTCGCTTGCGAACAGGCCGGGATCGAGCCGGATATCATGACACTCGGAAAGGGAATCGGAGGCGGATTTCCTCTGGGAGCCCTGACCGCCAGGGAATCGGTTTGCTGTTTCGAAAAGGGGGACCAAGGGGGGACCTTCAACGGGAATGCCCTGGCCATGGCGGCAGGATTGGCGGTCTTCGAGATCGTGAGCCGCCCGGAGTTTCTGGAGGGGGTCAGGAGAAAGGGAGAATATCTCAGAGTACGCCTTGAGGAGCTTTCTTCGCGGGCGGGCCAGGATCGGGTTCGCGGACAGGGACTTCTTCTGGCCATGGGACTGGACTCGGACGAAGGGGCCCGGATCGTCGAGGAGGTTTTCGCCCGGGGACTCCTCCTGAACTCTCCTCGTCCCGACACCCTTCGTTTCATGCCGGCCCTGACGGTTTCGGAAGAGGAGATCGACCGGATGATCGGGATCCTGGAAGAGATCCTGATTCGAAAGCGGTTCTCCTGAACGGTCTTTGACCGGATCAGACATGGTTTCGAAAGACCCCCCAGTCTCACATGACGAGGAGCCATGATGTCTCCGGAATCGCCTGATCCCGAAATGGGATCTTCACTCCCTCCCACCGACCGGACCCGGATCGGACGCAAGCCCGAGCGGGGCTCCTACGACCGGAAGACCCTGCATTCGATCCTGGATGCGGGGATTGTCTGCCATCTCGGATTTTTAGTTGGAGATCGCCCCTTCGTCATCCCGACGACCTACGCCCGGCGTGGTGACTTTGTTCTTTTCCACGGGGCTCCGGCCGCCCGCCTTTTCCGGCAGATGGAAACCGGCCGGGAGATTTGCCTCTCGGTCACCCTCATCGACGGCCTGGTCCTGGCCCGTTCCGTCTTCCACCACTCCCTCAACTACCGCTCGGTCGTGATGTTCGGAGCGGCGTCCGAGATCACTGGCCTTGAAGAGAAGAGGGAGGCTCTTCGGGCGATCACGGATCACCTGGCTCCGAACCGGTGGGAGGAAGCCAGGAAACCGACCGATGGAGAGGTTCGCGGGACCTCTGTTTTCTCTCTCCCGATTTCGGAAGGCTCGGCCAAGATCCGTGAAGGTCCCCCGGTCGACCTCGAAGAAGACAGGGGATATTCCGTTTGGGCGGGGTGCATTCCCTTCCGAACCGTTTTGGGACCCCCCGAACCGGATCCGGCCCTCTTTCCCGGAGCCCTCCTTCCCGCCCTTCTCGATCATCCCCGATTCGGGAAAAATGGGTTCCGCCAATGATCTCTTCGGATCTGGTCCGCGGGCTCGACCACCTCCTCCTGACTGTGCGGGATGTCGAGAGGACCCTTTCTTTTTACCGACGTGTTCTGGGAATGGTCCCGGTCACATTTGGGAACGGACGGCGGGCTCTCTCCTTCGGAAGCCAGAAAATCAATCTCCATCCGCTGGGGGAGGAGATCGGTCCGCACGCCGTTGACCCGGCTCCCGGTTCGGCCGATCTCTGCTTCCTCGTCGATCTCTCGATCGACGCGAGCCTTTCCCATCTGGCTTCTCTCGGAGTCTCTCCTGAACTGGGGCCCGTTCAAAGAACCGGGGCAACGGGTCCCCTGGTCTTGGTCTATATTCGTGACCCCGAAGGAAATCTGATCGAACTTTCCCTCATAGGAACTTCCGCGGCCGAAACCCCGGAGAATCCCTTCCTCTTCGAATCCGATCGGCTTCTCTTCAGGAATTTTTCCTTGACGGACACGGACGCGGTCCACCGCTACGCCTCCGATCCCCTCGTCACCCGGATGACCTACTGGGGGCCCTACACCCGCCGAGATACGGAATCCTTCATCCGACGGGGGATCCGGAATGCAGCCGGGAATCCCCGTTCGTTTTACGATCTGGCGATCGTGTCGAAGGAAAAAGGGCCGCTCTCGTTTCCGATCGGAGGATGCAAGATCCATGTGACCGACCGGGAGAACCGGGAAGGGGAGATCGGGTACTATCTCGATCAAGCAAGCTGGAATCAGGGGTTCGCCACCGAAACGGCCCGGGCCCTTCTCTCCTTCGGGTTCTCCCGTCTCGGTCTTCACCGGATGGTGGCCCTGTGTTTTGTGGAGAACCGGGGATCGGCCCACGTTCTCGAAAAAATCGGCATGTTTCGGGAAGGAATTCTGAGGAAACACCGCCTGAAGGAAGGCCGGTGGGTCGACTCGTTCCTGTATTCGGTTCTGGTCCCTGAGTGGCAAATCCCTCAGGAAAAAAATAAGAACTATTCCGAAGGAAAGGGGCCCTGATGGAGGAGCGGAGAATCCTAAGAGTGCCGTCTGCCCTTCCGGCCATCGAGAGCGAAACGTTGAAGATCGGGTTCGGGATGGCCGGAGAACGGCCGGTCGGCGCCCTTCTCAGAACGCTTGCCCGGTCCAAGGGGAAAGGCCGATTCCTGGAGTTGGGGACTGGAACGGGACTTTCCACGGCGTGGATTCTCGATGGGATGAGCCCGGATTCGACTTTGCTAACCCTGGACAACGACCCGCTCCTCCTCGAAGTCGCGAAGAGACATCTCGGCCATGATTCCCGGTTGACCATCCTCTGCGAGGACGGGGACCGGTTTGTTCCGGACCTAGTGTCGAAGGGGGCTGGGTTCGACTTCATCTTCGCCGATACCTGGCCGGGAAAATACCGCCATATCGAGGAGACGCTCGGCCTTCTGAATCGAAATGGCCTTTACGTCATCGACGACATGCTTCCCCAGGCGAACTGGCCCGAGGGTCATCCCCCAAAGGTCAAGGCTCTTCTGGATTTTCTGGATGGACGCACAGACCTTCTGGTGAATAAAATGAGATGGTCGAGTGGAGTCGTCATCGTCACAAAACAGTGATCGTTTTTTCTCAAGATCGGCTGGCATGTTAGCCAGTACTTATTAGAGAGAGATCCCCAAAAGGCAATGGTTCTTCCGGGGATCTTCTCGGAATCTGCGAGTATGACTATCGGCGGGAGTGCACTCCTACACGGTTTCCTTCGCTGTCGATGAAGACCCCGATATAACCGATATCGTCGGAGATGAGGGTCTTGTCGAGAACCACCTGGCCGCCGTTGGATTTGATGCGTGCCAGAACTGGCGCGACATCGGGTCCGGCATTGAGATAGATAAGAGGGCCGTGAGGACTGGGCGTCAGCCCCGGCCTTTTGCAGACGGAACCGGAGGGAGAAGGAACCTCATTGGGAAAGACGCCATCTTTAGAGGAGACATCCCCGATGTTCATCACCTCGCGCCTGAGTTTAATCTCGAAAACGTTCTCGTAAAAGGTGACCGCTCGATCGAAATCGGCGGCGGGAATCTCGAACCAGTTGATGACCTGTTTCATTGTCGTTTCCTCCTGCGATTGGTGGTGTCTATTGCCCCATAGAACGGGGTTGTCAAGAACACTTTAATGCAGGCCCCCTGACACCATCCTGTCAGCAGAAGATTTGCTCTGTTGACAATTGGCATATTGTTGCCATCCCGTTGGCAGGAAGTCTGGGGTAAACTGGTGCCATGAGACGTGCAGACCGACTTTTCCAGATTCTTCTGCTTCTTGGACGGGAACGCATCAAGACGGCGCGGCAATTGGCCGAGGAGCTGGAGGTTTCCGAGCGGACGGTATACCGCGACATCGCGGACCTTGTCGCTGCCAGCGTTCCCATCGATGGCGAGGCGGGTGTCGGTTACCGTCTTCATCCTGGTTACCAGGTTCCTCCTCTGATGTTCGATGCCGAAGAATTGGAATCGCTCCTCCTGGGGGCTAGAATGGTCCGTTCCTGGGCGGATGCCGAGCTTGCGAAGGCGGCGGAACGGGTGCTGTCGAAGATTGATGCCGTGCTGCCCAACCGGCTGCGTGGGGGCCTGGAGAAAAAAACGTTGATCATTCCCGACTGTTTTATTCCGCCAGAGACGGTGACGGGGATGGCTCAACTGCGGAAAGCCATCGACCAACGCCTCAAGGTGCATTTTCTGGAGCAAAGTGGACAGGGATTCTGATTGAAAATGGACACCGATTCTGAAACAAAGTGGACAGCAGTTCTGGTCCAAAGTGGACACCCATTCTGGAGCAAAGTGGACACCTG